>OGGL01000056.1_pt1 | contig 86495 bp, 68 predicted proteins | sample 1571221 | NCBI WGS metagenome assembly OGGL01 (sample SAMEA2582062, study PRJEB24529) | metagenome | biome: Human gut stool | place: China | collected 2011
GTACCGGGGGTTCGAATCCCTCTCTCTCCGCTAATAGGCTTCAAAAGGACTTCACAAAGGTTGTCAATTTAGCCTTCAAAAAATAGCTAATCGTTGTAAAATCAAGGTTTTACAACGATTTTTCTTTGTATATACCTCTATCGCCTGACGGCATAACCCTATGTTTTGACAGTCATTATTCGGTCAATTTCTGCTACATAAACTGCTACACAAAAATTGTAGCAATAAAAAATGTAGCAATGACGGGATTTTGAATACCATATTGACGGCATCAATTCTTTCTGTTTCAGTATGTTATATATTAACTTTGCAGCCGAGTGCTACACAAAAGAAAGATGCATTATGAGAACAAATTTCAAGGTATCCTTCTACCTACGCTCAAACTATGAGAACAAAGAAGGAAAGTCGCCTGTAATGCTCCGTGTATTCCTCAACGGAGAGATGTCAAATTTTGGATCTACGAAAATTTTCGTGGATAAGACAATGTGGAATAATGCCACAAGCCGGCTTAAAGGTCGGACGGCAGAAAGCTTGTCCGTCAATGCCGCATTGGACTCTATTTCCACCACACTGAATGGAATCTACCACAAGTTTGAGGATGATGAATCCCTTTCATTGGAGAAAATCCGTTCTTTCTTTGTAGGAAAAGACAGGGAGTACACGACTTTTCTCCCGGTATTCGACAAATTCAACGAAGACATCAAGCAGCGTGTCGGACACACCATCAGCAAAGACAGTCTGCAAAAGTACAGCGTTTTGAGAAGACATTTCTCAGAGTTCCTTATCCATAAATATGGAAGAAAGGATATAGGACTGACGGAATTCACACCATCCGTGGTACAAGACTTCGAGTTATATTTGAGTACGGTGGCAGGCTGCGCTTACAATACGTCGGTCAAGAAAATGAAGACGCTCAAAACCGTAACCATATATGCACAAAAGCGTGGTTATCTCCTTCACGACCCTTTCCTCAATCACCGCTTCCACTTGGAGCCGGTAAACCGTGGTTTCCTCACGGATGAAGAAATCATGAAGATAGCCAACAAGGAGTTGGGCATCCAGCGTTTGGAACTGGTAAGGGATGTTTTCATCTTCTCTTGCTTTACAGGGCTGGCATACATTGACGTGTCCAATCTCACACCGGACAACATCGTCACGCTCGATGACAAGCAGTGGATTATGACCAAAAGGCAGAAAACAAGCGTGGAAACAAATGTCCTACTTCTCGATATTCCGAAGCGCATCATTGCAAAGTATAGTGGAAAGACCTATCGGGACGGCAAACTATTCCCCATACTGACGAATCAGAAGACTAATGCGTATTTGAAAGAAATAGCCGACCTTTGCGGTGTCAAGAAGAACCTGACCTTTCATCTTGCAAGGCATACATTTGCCACTATGTCGCTAAGTAAGGGCGTTCCGATGGAAAGCGTATCGAAGATGCTGGGACATACCAACATCAAGACCACACAAATCTATGCCCGCATCACCAATAAGAAAATTGAGCATGACATGGAACAGCTTGCCGACAAACTCGGTAAGTTCAACAAGGCAATGGGAATCCGATAATATAATAATGTATAACCCCAAAAATATAATGAATTATGGAAACGACAAAGAAAGAGCTTTCCTACTTCCGTCTGAAGTTGGAGAACTATCTCAGTGAGCATTTCCCCGAAATGCTGAGTGACAAACCATTCATAACGGCAAGAGCCGACGAAGCTCTTACCACCTACTGCGATGCAGTGGCACAAGGCTTCTCGCATCCCGAAGCTGAGAGTATGGCAAGCGAAGTGTTGTATAGAGGACTGCATTTCTCAAAGTACGATACGCTTGTATCTGTCTTGGAGAATGAGTTTGAGAAAGAACTTCCCAGTCCGCTCCCCGAAAGGCTCTCCCCGATACTTCTGAAGAACAAGGCTGTGCAAAGTGTTTTCGACAAGTATGAACTGACGGATGACTTCAGCGCAAGTCCTGAGTATGAGAAACTCTACACCGAACTGACAGGAACAATCGTTCTGCTCATTGAGGTCAATGGTCTGCCAACGATAGGCGGTGAGAACATGACTTGATGTAACACCATCGGGATCTTTTGTAGTGTCAAGAGCCAAGATAAACGCTCCACTCCACACGCCAAGAGTTTTGCAAACACTTGTCTTTGGGTCGTTAGAGCATCTTGTTATCGCTCTTGAAACTAATAAAAGCTCCGACAATGAATACAATCATCATGAATCAAGATGTCCACACACCTGCCTTCATCAAGGCAGACGCATCGTATAAAACCGAGAGGAACAGGCAGCCGCCGACTTCTCCCAAGCAAGTCCGCCGCTTCGGTTGGACACGCTTCATCGAACTCGCCGTTCTGCTTTCCATCGTTATCGGTGCAGTTTACCTTATCTCGAAGATAGTTACGCCGCAAGTCGTAACCGCCGTTTCGATTATTCTCGGTTTCCTGATACTACGCTTCATTGTTAAAGTTATTCTGCAAGTAACCTTTACAATCCTGCGTTGGCTGTTCTGGCTTGCCGTCATCGTGGCAATCCTGCTCTGTGTGCTCTGAGCGCACAAGGAAAGATATTCTTCGATTCATTCTTCTTTATGGGTGGTTATCTCGGTTGAGGTAGCCACCTTTTTCATTTTCCATACCGGCGTTGCACTTTCGCTTCTTAAGTCCATCTATTCCACTTTGATGTGCCATAAGTCGGTGCTGATTTCTTTTTATTCGCAAAGGTAGTAAGGGGCTACGGCTTGCACAAGGTCTGTGCCTTTGGTTTGTACGGAAAATCTCCACACCTACATTTCATTCCGGGTAGTATTTTCCTGCAAAACCTTGTGCCGGCTGCGCCCCCTACCTTGTTCTTGCTACAAAAAGGAATCAGCATACTCCGATCTTTGGACGCATAAAAAAAATGTCGCTATGGATAAGCAGAAAGTAAATACAACATCTTCGATGAACAGAAAAGGATATAGCTCCTCCTCTCATTACCGCATTAACCCTGTGGCTGGAAAAAGTGAGCAAGTGTTGGCAATTAAGTTTGTACAATGGGACGTCCCTCCTTTGGAGAGCCTTTGTAATAGCAAAGTATATCTCCTGCGTGCAAAACTCAATCGTGGCGAGCGTATGAGCCGTGAGGAAAAGGACTGGCTATGTGAAGCGGTGAACTCAAACACCTACTTCCGTACAGCCGTTCCCCTGCAAGGCTATCGCTTTGACTTCTTCGATGTGCTGAAGAAATACCTTGTGGGTCAGTACGGACAATGGACAGAGTATTACGCACCCGACAGAACAAGCCTAAGAGCCTACCTATATGGGCGCATCAATCAGATAGTAGAAATCCCAAAATACTAAGCAATATGAAAGGTACAGAACATTTTACACGGACAATAGCCGAATATCTCAATCAGCGTGCTATGGCAGACCCATTGTTTGCCCCTAACTTGATGAAGCCGAACAAGAATATCGAGGAGTGCATCACCTACATTCTTAATGAAGTGCAGAAAAGCGGTTGCAACGGCTTTGATGATGATGAAATTTTCTCAATGGCAGTCCACTACTATGATGAGGACGATATAGATGTAGGTAAGGCTGTTTCTTGCCAAGTAGCCGTTAATCACATTGTGGAACTCACAGAGGAAGAAAAAGCCGAAGCAAGGCAGGAAGCCATTAAGCAATATCAGCGTGAGGAACTTGCCAAGATACAGAGCCGTAACACACGAGTGAAGAAGACCGAGAATGCAGCAACCCAAGTACAACCATCCCTATTCGATTTTTAAGTCTATGAAACCGAGAAACAAGTTTGAGAAGGCGGTCCTTGCCGAGAGCAGGCACCTTCGCCCGATAACCAAGACACAGACAAAGTGGGCATTCCGTAAGTGCATAGACCATTTAGCCTACCGCCTGCCAAAAGGTCGCACCACTTGTATGGATTGTGGGTATAGTTGGATAATAGACAAACATAGAGAAACTTGCACTTGCCCTCATTGCAGGGCAAAGTTGCAGGTCAAGGAAACCTTTGAGCGTAAATTGCAGCAGAAGCGGTATTTCACCACGCTAACCGCTTGTGGAGAGTATCAAGTATTGCGTATGTTCCTCCTTGTTGTGGGAATGGAGAAAGGCAGTAAGGCACAATATCACGCACTTGAAATCGGTCAGTATTGGTGGAACGCAAAAGGACGGCAAGCCATTGTTGCCATTCCACGCACATTGGGCAGATATGTTGATACCTTTTCTTACTATACCCCTATGGCTATCCGTAACGACAATGAAGCCTACCGATATGCAGCCTATTCGCAGATATATCCTAAATTCAAGGTTACAGACACACTCCGCAGGAATGGATTTGAGGATGATTTTCACGATATAGCCCCGACAATATTCATTCCTGCATTGCTTTCTGACAGCCGGGCTGAAACATTGATGAAAGCAGGACGAATGGGGCATTTACGCTATTTCCTCAACAACAATTCGACATTTGACGCTTGTTGGCAGTCCTACAAAGTTGCCACTCGCAACGGCTATGAGATAGAGGATATTTCTCTATGGTGCGACTATGTGGATATGCTCCGCAGATTGAATAAAGACATACACAGCCCGAAGTATGTTTGCCCCACCGACCTGCATAGGGAACACGACCTAAGACAAAGCGAACTCCGCAGACAAAGGGAAAAGGAAGAAAAGGCGAAGAAACGCCAAAAGGCAATGGAGAATGAGAAGCGTTTCCACGAACTCAAATCCAAGTTCTTCGGTATCTGTTTCACGGACGGCACAATCCAAGTTCACGTATTGGAGAGTGTGCAGGAACATTTGGAGGAAGGAGTATCAATGCACCATTGCGTATTATGCAAACCTTTACATAATACGCACTATGCAAACCAAACAAATATGTAAAAAATCAAAAATGATAATGCAGAAACGCACAAAATGCGAATTAGTTATAGATATGATGTTTACATAACAAGTTTACATAAGTATATTTGCATAATGGTGATATTGCCATAATTAAAACAATAATAACTGCATGACATTTTTAGAATTAAGGCATCAAGTAGAGGATGCATTGAAAACTTCAGGGTATTCTAAAGGAACCTTGAAATCTACTAAATGTGTGTTTAATCATCTTCAACATTACCTTGAAAAGGGTCAAAATTTTGAGTTAACTCATGAATTGGCTTCGCAATTCTTGTTGGAAAAAAATGGAACTTTAGATTGGGATGCATTGACAAAATCTCAAAAAGGAAGCGTAAGATGTGTAGAGTACTTAACCACGTGGCTTGAATCTAAGGAACTCCGCAAGAGTAAAAAACGAAGACGGAAGATTCCCTTTGAAGGAAAATTGGGGCAATCATTCGAGGATTTTCTTCTTCGGGAGTCCCATACCAAACATCCTGCGACACTAAAGCATCATCGCACGCGCCTAAGTCACTTGTACTCGTATCTGTATGAGCGAAATATGGTTTGTATGGATATAACGACAGAAATTATGATTGGATTCTTAGCTCACTTGGATAATATAAAAACCATTGCAGAAAGAGATAATCATATAATCTCTATTCGTGCATTTATGAAGTTTCTATGTGAGCGTAAAGAACTTCAAGATTGTAGGTACGAACGATGGATTAATTTACTCAGGCTTAAACGCCCGGTTTCTAAAAAGATTCCATCTGTCTATACCCAAGAAGAGGTGGAACGAATTATAGCCTCTATTGATCGCATTAGTACTATAGGGAAACGTAATTATGCGATGATTTTGTTGTGTGCAAGATATGGATTGAGGGCTATTGATGTCGTAGGTATGAGATTTTGTAATATTGATTGGGATACAAATGAAATACGAGTAAGGCAACAAAAAACAGATAAAGAAATAACATTACCCTTGTCTGAGGAGGTTGGGTGTGCATTGATAGATTATATAAAAAATGGGCGGCCATCTGCCAATACACCTTATTTATTCATAAAGCATTCGGCTCCATATGGAGCATTGTCCAGTGGAGTAATGGCACTCAATGTAAGCACATACATGAGGCGTGCCGGTATTGATTCTACTGGAAAAAGGACGGGCAGTCATATTCTACGGCACAGCCTCGCCTCTAATTTACTAAAAGCCAATGAGCAATTACCTGTCATTTCGGAAATACTCGGGCACAAATCCACGGAAAGTACAAAGAGCTACTTAAAGGTGGACTTAGACCGACTTCGTCAGTGCGCTCTTGATGTGCCATTTGTTTCATCTTTATTTTATGACAATCTCTATGGTAAATAACAATTCGAATAAATTCAAAAGTGTATTCTCTATAATGATAGTTAAATACATTGACTATATGCGTTCTATGAGCTTGGAAAGTAGAACCGCAGAAATTCGTTTAGCTCAATTTGATAAACTTGCCTATGAACGAGTGACAGAAGGAGTTGGCATTACAAAGGAGTTAGCGGACGAATGGGGTAAGATCCGGTCAAATGAGACTCCAAATAATCGCTATCAACGAATATCTCTTCTACGTAGATTCTCTTCTTTTCTTCAATTACACGGTATAGATTCATATCTGCCCAAGTTACCCAAATATGACAAAAACGCATTTATGCCATATATATTTACTACAAAGGAGATTACTGATATTTTTAGAGAATCTGATAAGCTACATGTTCACCGTAAATATCTAAACTCGAGTAAGTTCGTCATGCCAACTCTTATCCGGTTACTATATAGTACGGGTATAAGAATTGGAGAAGCTCTTTCGCTCAAACACTCGAATGTCAATCTTTGTGACGGGATACTAACACTGTATAAATGTAAAAACAGTGAAGACAGGTTGGTACCGCTATCTCTTTCTATGAGAGAAATATGTAAAGATTATGTGTCGTATAAGGAACGTATGAACATAAAAACAGAAGATGACTCTTTTTTCTTCACATCACCATGCGGTAATCAATGTTTGAGAGGCTCTATTGCAGATTCATTCAAAATCATTCTGCAGCGTGCCGGGATACATCACAATCACAATCGGGTTGGAGTTCGGCTTCACGACCTCAGACATACGTTCTGCGTGCACACTTTACATCGACTGTGTGAGCAAGGATTGGATTTATACTATTCAATGCCGATTTTGATGACTTATATTGGTCATAAATCTCTCTCAGCGACTAATCGTTATGTAAGACTAACGGAAGAAATGTATCCGGGTATTCTCAAGAACGTCAACAAAGCATATAAACATCTTTTCCCCGAAATCGAACTAAACAATGAAACCAATGAATCAGACTGACTTTTCAAAACACATCTCGGATTTTTTCGGGAGTTATTTACCTGATGAATGCGGTGTAACCAATAATACTATCAAAACTTATAGTTATTGCTTTACCCTTCTTCTGGAATACTTCAAAGAAGTAGAACTAATAAGAGCTCAAAAATTAACGTTGAAGCATATTACAAAGGAGCGAATAATATCATTTCTCAATTGGTTGGAAACCACACGTAAGTGTAGTACAAATACAAGGAATGCGAGATTAGGTGCAATTCATGCATTCTTTAAATATCTTCAATACCGTGATGTCACCGGTATTGCAATGTGGCAGGATGTATTATCAATAAAGTTTAAGAAAACAGGAGTCAAACAAATGCCGTTTCTTTCAGTGGAAGCAATTAAGGCATTATTGGATTTACCAAATCAAAAGACTAAAAAAGGGCGCAGAGACTTTGTCTTGATTGGATTACTATATGATAGTGCAATGAGAGTTCAAGAACTTATTGATTCTACTCCATCCGACATTCGATTTGGAGAGATAGTCACAATACGTGTCATCGGTAAAGGAAATAAAGTAAGAACTATACCTCTAACTGATGTGCAAGCAAATAATCTGAAACAATATATGCTTGAAAATAATATGTTAGATAAGAATAAACTCAATAATCCCCTATTTTCAAATGGCAGGGACGGAAAATTATCTCGCATGGCGGTTCTTAAAATTGTTAAAAAATATTTTCAAATTTTGAAGCAAAACACTTCGATTATTGTGCCCGATGATATTGGATGCCATGCATTACGACATTCAAAGGCAATACATTTATTAGAAGCTAATGTGAATTTGGTTTGGATAAGAGACTTTCTCGGACATTCATCTGTAACCACAACTGAGGTTTATGCCAGAGCCAGCGATAAAATGAAAAAGGAAGCTCTTGCAAAACTCAATCCCGGGATAATCATCGAAGGAAAATCATCATGGCAAAAAGATCCACAATTGTTATCGTATTTGAAGTCATTGCAACTTGATTTCTGAAAAATTATGTAAAGTTTATTCACTCTTAAAACACCACTAATTGCTTCTTATGGTAGTGAATATTTGAAAGTTAATTTATTTAAGCGTGGGTGAACTTTACATATTTATTTGGTTTGCATAATGCGTATTATGCAAACCTTTACATAACACGCAATGGTGCATTGATACTCCTTCTTCCAGATACTCACGCACGCTCTCCAAAACGTGGACTTGGATTGTGCCGTCCGTGAAACATATACCGAAGAACTTGGATTTGAGTTCTTGGAAACGCTTTTCATCTTCCATTGCTTTCTTCCGTTTCCTTTCTATTTCTTCTTTCTCACGCAGTCTGCGGAGTTCTGTCTCCCTGCGGTCGTGCTCGGCTTTTAGGTCGGTAGGACAAAGATACTTAGGATTGTGTATGTCCTTGTTCAACCTACGGAGCATATCTATATAATCGCACCATAGGGAAATGTCGGTTATCTCATATCCGTTACGGACGGCAATCTTGTAAGGCTGCCGATAGGCATCAAAAGCCCCTACCTTGGAAAGGAAATATCGCAAATGTTCAATGCGTCCTGCCTTCATCAATGTTTCCGCACGACTGTCGGTGAGTAGTGCAGGGGTAAGGTCGGTAGGTGCGATTTTGTATAAATCATCCTTAAAGCCGTTTCGGCGAAGTATGTCCGTTGCCTTGAACTTAGGGTATATGGGTGCGCAGGAAACGTAACGGTAGGCTTCGTTATCGTTACGTATTGCCATAGGGGTATAGAAAGAAAAGGTGTCGACGTACCTGCCCAACGTGCGCTGAACGGCTACTATAGTCTTTCGTCCTTGTGCGTTCCACCAATACTGCCCGATTTCGATAGTATGAGTTTGTGCCTTGCAGCCTTTCTCCATACCCACCACAAGGAGGAACATACGCAATACCTGATACTCCCCACAAGCGGTAAGCACAGTGAAATACTGTTTCTGCAGCAATTTCCTTTGGAATGTTTCTCTAACCTGCAACCTTGCCCTGCAATGAGGGCAAGTGCAAGTTTTGGTTGTTCTGTTCATAATCCAACTATGCCCACAATCCATACACGTGATACGACCTTTGGGCAAGCGGTAGGCGAAGTGGTCTATACACTCACGGTATGCCCACTTGCTCTGTGTCTTGGTTATCGGACGAAGGTACTTGCTCTCGGCAAGGACGGACTTTTCAAATCTGTTTCTCGGTTTCATCGCTTAATCGAATAATGAGGGTTGTACTATTTTGTTTTCTGCTCTCTTTGGCTTGGCGTTACGGTTTTGCAACTTGGCGAGTTCTGCACGCTGATATTGTTTGATGGCTTCCTGCCGTGCTTCGGCTTTCTCCTCTTCGGTAAGTTCTACGGTGTGGTTTACACAAACGTGGCAGTTAATGGGGTTGCCTATGTCGATATTATCTTCGTCAAAATAGTGGTTATCACGAGTCGTGATAATCATTATTATCTAAAGTAAAATATTATCCAGAGAATTCCTTTGGTATACTATGTATTTAACTGTATCTCAGATTTACTGGTGATAATGTTTGGCGAATAAGAATATTGTGCCATATTTAGAAGAGTACCAACAAATTTTTCAATATGGAACAAACAAACATCAAATCACTAATCACTACCTGTCAGGAGAAGATGATAGGCGATGGCTATAGTGAGTGCACTATTGCCACGCACATGTCGAATCTTGAACGGGGTATCCTCGCCTACATGTCAGAGCGGGGAGAAGAGTTCTATAATCCCGGCATTGGGGACTCTTTTCTTGAAAGTCTTACAAGAAACACCCAATGGGAAAAGCACTATCGTTGCATCGGCATGTTGAACTCGGTGTAAGGTATGGGCATATAATGGTAAATCGTCCTCCAAGCCAAAGGCATGAACTTTCCGGAGAAATAGGAGCAGTGGCAAAGCGGCTTATTGAACTAAAGCGTTCGGAACGTGTTTCCCCGAAAACCATAGAGGTTTACCAACGCGTAATATCCCAGTTTATCGCAGCGGTTCAAATTAAAGGAGTCAAGCAAGTGGCTGAAATCACAGAGTCGCACATCGTCGATTTCATCTCCACAAGTACAAACAGCAAGGGACAGCGACTGTATGTAATGAAGATGTTTTTCAAATATCTTTTGACGGAAGGGCATATCAAGTATAGTCTTGGAGCATTACTTGATTCAGTAAAGACCCCACAACGGGAGAAAGTACCGTCAGTTTACAATCAGGACGAGATTGCCCTCATAGAAAACTCCATTGACAGGAGCGATTTCGGAGGCAGACGTCTGTATGCTATGTTTCTGCTGGCATCAAGGCTTGGACTGAGAGTGTCGGATATAATCCGGCTTCGCTTTGCAAATCTGGACTGGGATAAATGCACCATCTCCATCGTTCAATACAAGACAAAACACAAGGTCGTGCTTCCGTTGCTGACGGATGTGGGAAATGCAATCATTGATTATCTACAGGCAGAAAGGCCATCCTCGGATGATGAACATGTGTTTATCTCAACGCGTCCGCCATACAAAGGGGTGTCGCGTGATACCGTATGGCTTGGGTTGCAGAAGGCTATCCAACAGTCAGGTGTAAACATACAGCGTCGTCGGCACGGTATCCATGCATTCAGACATTCCCTTGCATCACAGCTCCTGTCCAAAGAAACTCCATTACCCATAATCAGCAGTACGTTGGGGCATGTGTCCACGGTAACAACCTCCAATTATTTGAGGGTGGACTTGGCGAAATTGAAGTCTATATTGCTTTCGCCCTCGTTGGTCCCGGAAAGATTTTATACGCAGAAAGGAGGTATATTCTATGAGTAAAGGATACGTATTCCGTAGCGCTTTTGCCCCGTACATACTGGAGTTCTTGAAAATGAAAGGCAATCTTGTCGTCAATTCGGATGTTTACCGCCACACATTGCAGCAATGGGACGAAGCCATGTTGGAGAACGGGTTCAATGAGCTGTATGTCACAAGAGGGATGGTGTCGGCGTGGGAAAACTCTCTAAGGAACATCTGCGACAGGACATCCTATGCCAAACATACCCAACTCATCCAGTTCCTGAAATACATGTGCCGACTCGGCATAGAGTGCTTTGTGCCAAGGACTCCAAAGCGTCCATCCAACATGTACACTCCCTATGTGTTCACACATGAAGAAATGTCCCGAATCATGGAGGCCATTGACAAATCGGAACAGAAAGTTTTCCGTCCCCAAAGTTGCCTTATCTGCATGCCATGCCTGTTTCGGCTGTTGTATTCGACCGGAATGCGAATCTCGGAGGCTCTCAACATTAAGAATGGAGACGTTAATTTTCAGTCTGATTTAATTTTCTTGACAAAGACTAAGAACGGTAAGGAGAGGATAATCCCCATGAATCCGGAATTGAAAGTGGTGTTGTCACAATACATGAAATATCGTGACATGATGCCGGTGGAAGGAATCTGCAAGCCGGAACGCCACCTGTTTGTGTCAGGAATAGGAAAGCCGTTCACGGCAACCACACCATACACTTTCTTTAAAAAGATACTTCGACAATGCGGGATAGCCCACAAAGGCAAAAAACAAGGCCCCCGGGTTCACGACCTCCGTCATACGTTCGCAGTACATACCTTACAAAAGATGGCAACCGAAGGCGTGGATCTGTATGCCGGATTACCAGTCCTGTCAGTTCTCCTCGGCCATGCGAGTGTCAGGGAAACGGAATGGTATCTGAGGCTTACGCGTGAGTTCTATCCCGAAGTGATTGATATAATATCTTCTACAACTGGAGGCATCTTCCCGGATGTTGACAAAAACAACATGTATTATGGAAAAAGAAACTGACTTTGCCCGGCACCTTACAATTTTCTTGTCGGACTATTTGATGAAAGAGCGGGGCGTTAGCCACCACACTCTTAGGAGCTATGCCTACACGTTTGACTTGATGCTGGACTATATGTTGGAGGTGGAGAAAATCCCGGCAGAACGAATCGAGCTGAAACACCTTACACGTGATTGCACGACAGGATTCTTAGACTGGCTACAGACTGAAAGAAAATGCACCGACAACACGCGTAACGCACGCCTTGCTGCGATACATGCGTTCTGCAAATATCTACAATACGAGGACGTTAAGAGAATCGGTTGCTGGCAACAAATAATGACAATAAAGGCCAAGCATAAAGCGTCAGGCACCATATCCTCATTGAGCATCGAAGCAATGAAAACCCTCCTTGCAGAGATACCGACTGACACAATGCAGGGAAGACGGCATCTTGCCATATTATCACTACTTTACGAAAGTGGTGCCAGGGTGCAGGAGCTCATCAACCTTACTCCAACCGACTTGTCACTGGAACCGCCCGCATATGTGACTTTGTTCGGAAAAGGCCGTAAGAAGAGGGTTGTTCCATTACAAAAGCGGCTGGTATCCATAATGAAACTGTATCTGTCCGAACATAAACTCGATTTGCCGGTAAGAGAGAGAAGGTATCTCTTCTACAATAACCGTGGTGCGAAACTCTCAAACTCCGGAATAGCGCATATCATTACATTGTATGCAAACGATGTAAGGGTTAAGCACCCCGGACTTCTCCCGGATAAAATATCCCCACACTCTTTCAGGCACTCGAAAGCCATGCATCTGTTGCAGGCCGGCGTGAATCTTGTCTACATACGGGACATATTAGGTCATGCGTCCATCAAGACTACTGAAATATATGCTCGTGCAGACTCTAAGCAAAAGAGAGATGCGCTAGAGAAGGCATATGCAGACATCACCCCTGAACGCCCCGAGAAGGGAGAGTGGGAAACTAAGCCCCACATAAAAAACTGGCTAAAACAGTTTACACGGAAGTAATATCATCAAATATTATCCCAAGCTATTATAGCAAGTAATGATGTTATATACTTAATAATCAATACTTATCATTATTGGCTTGGGATAATCTTGAAGTGAGGATAATAATGCACTGCCTGAGAATATATTTCGCCGTCTGAAAAACCTGCGCATCCGCTGTTTTTCACATAGTTGAGGATATAGGTAATGCAGTCGTCGATGTTCTTTCCCTCCTTGCGATAGCTTGCCGCAAAGAGTTCGTCTTCGGCTGCCCTGCCGTTCAAATAGGCTTGAATGGTACACTTGAAATGGTCGGTTGCTTTCATTGCTGTATGGTCTTTAATTAAACGATGGTTTGGATAATTCTCATTCTGTGTTGAGGACTGACCATTTCAAAACAGGCGATGAACTCTTTCCTTGCTTCTCTGCGCAGCTCCTTGTACAGGGCTTTCAGTTGCGAAGGGTTGCCGTTGATGTAGGTTTCATACATATACTCGAAGATGTCGTCCACCTCGTAGTATCGGCATTGTTGGTCGGCTGTCTTGCTGTGTCTTGTTTTCATCTTGACTTATGTTATAGGGTGAATATCCAAAGAATAAGGGCGAGAATACTTACGAGGGTGAGCACGTAGAGGACTATTGCCCAAAGGGTACGGAGAACACCTGCGATGATTTCCGCAAGTAAGCCGATTAGCACACCGATGGCTACAAAGGCAATACTTAGAATGCTTGTGAACAGCAGTCGGAGGGTTGCTCGCAAGGCTCGGTGAATGTTGATTGACTTTTCCATTTTGTCCGGGTTTTAATGTTTAATGCGGATCCAAGAGCTTGAGGGAGTTGAGTTTCACTGCTTATCTGTCTCTCGTTTATCCGACATTTTTTTTAATGCGTCTTCCTGTCGCATCGGTCGTTTTCGTTTCAGGTGCCCAACAAAGGTAGGGATGAGCGAATGCAAGGTTTTTGAGGGAAAATACTACCCGTAGCAAACACGGTGAGCGCAGGCATGGAGATTTTCTCCAAAACCGAAGGCTCCGACCTTGCAGCAGCGTGGCATCCCGGAATTACCTTTGCGCCTGAACGGGAACGGCCAACGGATGCGGCACGGTGAAGACGGCATCAAAATGGAGGTAAACGGGAAAAAGACGGATTCGGATGAAGATTAAAAATCTGATAGCATACCGTACTATCGGATAAGAGAGAAGTGTTATGAAGCGGGCGTATAAAAGCCACCTAAGAGGACAAAGACGAAATAAGGAAAGGTATGAAGTCTGCCATTCGGGCTTGCCGCGATGGGCAGGCGTGTACTTTTCTGCGTCTTTGTCAGACAAGTCGGAGGTGTCGGAGATAGGGGTGAGGGATTCATCACCACCTGAATATCTCCGACTTCTTCGACGCCAAACAATGCGGCGTTTACAACCGCTTCCATGAAAAGGAAAATACCGAAAGAAAAAGCACTGAAAAATTGTCTTGCTGAAATTCTCCTCGTCTTCGGCAGGAATGGGTTATGCCCGATAGTGAAGTTTACGAAAATAGGTGTATAACTTATTCCTGCCGAAGACGAGGAGAATTTCAGCAAGACAATTAAACCATCGATATAACAGCCGAAAACAGCCGAAAAGTCTGTCTGACAAGAAAAAACAAGTGTTTTCTTTGGTCGGACAGCACATTTTATTTATCTTTGCATAGATAACAAGAGTTGTTTGAAACGATAGCAAATCTAGGAAGTTCAGGGAATTTGAGTAGTAACCAAATCGTACCCCATTTCCTATTTTCAATTTTATAAGTATTTATAATCAAAGAGTTATAAAGAACCGATACTTTTGGAACACGAAAGGGCCACAGTTGCGCTTCAACTGTGGCCCTTTTGCAAGTCCGTTCGGGCTCTTTCAGGCCCATTTTGGAGACAAAATGCGTGTCAATAAAATTCAATCGACTGATTGTCAACGTTTTAAAAGTTTCGCCAAAATCGCTCATTTGCGGCCAGGCCAGGCTGTTCGTTGCGAATATCGCAAGCAGAGAGGCCGAAAACGAACAAATAGTTTGACAATCATTCTGCCCCGAGATATGACTTCTCCCAACAGATCGCCTTGCATAACGAATGACAGAAAACTTCTAGGGGCAGCATAGCCCCCACAGTGATAGCACATGAAACGAAGTGGTTAAAGCGTACCCGATAGGGGCGTCAATCGGAAAGCAATGGAGATTAGAAGTACCCCAATATAAAACATTTTTAGCAGAGAGCATATCTTCCTCAAAGATATGGTTTGTTATTTTGACCATAATAACAAGAGGGTGTGGCAAAACAAGAATGAGCATAACCTAAAGTTACTAATTGCAACTTTTAAATATAAAAGAGCCATATCAATACTATATTCGAGTACAGATATGGCTCTTTTCGTTAAACTTATAGCAGTCAAGTTTCATATTATAAGTCCGTATCTGGCAAAATTGAGTTTTGCCACACCTTCTTGTTATGCTGCATGTTGCTAAATATTAAGATTCGTAAATAATAATATTTCCGTTAGCCTCACCTCCAAGTGGCCTTCCTATTCTGAATTTCCAATTAAATGGAGCGGTTCCTCCTCCAGTCCACCACCAGTATCTTTTTATTCCTCCATAGGTATATCCTACTCCGTGCGCACTAAACTCAGTGCCATATGCGGATTTTCCGGTACTACATGACATGCCGAAATTCCAATAACCTCTTGAAGATGAAACATTAAGTTCGCTTGTAACATGTATTTTTGATGTTGTGAAATCAGGGTCTTTAGTTCCAGATCCCCAATTTCCATTCATAAAGTATCCTGAATATAACCACCTGCCTGCTCTTGTAGAAACATTGTTTTTGGTTGTTCTGGCATCTTTGAATTTTATTTCACCAAGTTGATGGTGAGGATCAATAGTGCATGAAGTGAATTTATCTTTTGTGGTCAAATACATAGTCACAATTTTTCCAGCTTTAAAATCATTGTCTATGCTTTGATTTAGATCTAATATAACCTTGAAAACTTTTGCAAGATTTTCTTTTGATATTCCTTCTGATTCTCTTTGATCTTCAGTTATTGCAATTGTGTACTGATGAGCAGTAGAGTCAATATGCATATACTTTTTGCAGACTCTATATCCATTTCCAATGTATGGATTGTCGATGACCTCGTGTATTCATCATCAGAAAATTGACAACTACTCAATGTGACAGTTATAAAGCACAGAGTAAATTAGATTATTCTTTTCATACGCTGTAGAATTATTAGATTATACATTGTGAATATATGGAAAATATTTGTAATACGCAAATGTTTTAATATTTTTTATTTTACGTTTTTTTAATGGCATTAACAACATATTCTATTCGGCCCTTGGCTGTCCTCGATGGACTAACAAGAGAAGATAGAAAGTCAATGATGCGCTTCTCCCCCCTCAATGATGGTTTTCTTGTTCTTGCTGATTTCGGCTGCACTGAACTCGAAAGAGCAGCGGAAGTAATTGTAGGCTTCTCTGCTGATTTGTACGCTTGATGATAGTTTAGAGCACATTTCTGTCTTGAATAGTTCAGAATCTTGTTTGTCTGGATAAAATGTAGGGAAAAACTTGAAACCGACACCCCTTCGCCACTCTTTTACGTCGATGTTGTTAAATGAGTAGGGACTGCTCTCATCAAGTTCTTTTTTGCAACATCTAAAACTCTGCGTTTGAAGTCGTTTGCCTTGCTATATTTATCCTTGACGCAGAACATTTCCCTTAATTGTTCATTCGCCATCTCCCTGTCTGCCGCCTACGCCCTTGGGGAAGTCTCCCCCACTCAACATCGACTGAGCCTATATCAGGCCGTGTCGGCCGGCTTCTCCTCGTTTTCCATGCCGAAATACTCGTTGAGTTCGGCTTTGGCTGCACCGTCTGCGTTGGGCAGGTCTTTCACGATGAGCCCTTTTTCGAGCAGCAGGATGCGTGTGGAGATGTCGGCTACGAAGCTGAGGTTGTGACTGGAGAGGATGACGGTGGTGCCGAAGTCCTTGCAGGTGTGTTCGATGAGGCGGGCGATGGTGATTTGCGACGACGGGTCGAGATAGTTGAACGGCTCGTCAAGGATGAGCACTTGAGGCCGGATGAGCATGGCCCCGATGATACCCACCTTCTGGCGGTTGCCCTCGGAGAAGTCGCGCAGGTATTTTCGCGTGCCGAGTATCTCACCGTGCATGAGCCCTTCGAAAGTTTGCAGCCGCTGTTCGAGCGTCTCCTTGGAAATGTGGTAGACATCGGCGATGAACGAGAAATACTCCTCGGGTGTGAGATAGTCGATGAGGAAACGCCCGTCAATGAACGACCCTGTGTAGTTTTTCCACTCCTCGGTCTCGCTGACGGGTTGGCCGTTGCTCGTCACCCGCCCCTCGTCGGCCTTAATGAGGTCGAGGATGAGACGCATCAGCGTGGTCTTTCCCGCCCCGTTGTTGCCCACGAGGCCTATCAGTTCGCCCGAGTGCAGTGTGAGTTCGGGTATGTCGAGCACGGTGATGCCACCGTACACCTTTTTCAAGTTTTCTATTTTAATTTCCATTGTTATGGCTGTTGGTTTGCGTGTATTTTATAGTTGGTTGTGTGCGGAAGCGTTATTCCATGAAAGTCTCCATCCGTTCATATCGCTTGGCTATGAACATGGAAGCCAGTTTGGCGATGACCGGCCGGTGGAGGGCAAAGCCCAAGAGGCTCGCGCCGAGGAGGACAAGATCGGCCTGCCACTCGCTGAGCAGTGCGAAACACACGGCTGACAGCCCGATGGGCACTAAGAAGGCGATGCCGTAGACATTGATGCGGAAGTTGGCCCCCTGATAGTTGAAGAACGCCGAGGAAAAGAGATTGAGCCGCGAGGAGAAGAGGCACGTGGGCAGCATCATGAGATTGAGTACGCCGGCGGCGAAGGCAAATGTGGCGAAAAGCGTGAGCGGCGACAGGGAATACAGGAACACGAGTGGCAGGAAGAGCATCGCCATGCCGGCATTGAGCATGGCGAAGAAGTAGAACTTGTTGCGCAACATGCGCTCTATGCGCACGGGTTTGCTCCACAGACCGTGGAAGTAGTTGCCCTCCACGCCGAATGTCCACTGTCCCAGCACCAAAGAGGGGCCGCACACGGCAAATTCCAGAAAGACCAAACTGGCGACTTCGTGTTGCAATTCGCCATCCATGAAAAACATGTAGCACTGAAACAGGAATACCGCCACGATGGCTATAAACATCTGCCGCAGGCGTTTGGCCCGCAGCAGGCTGATATATTCGGTGCTGAAAAGCGAACCGTGCCCGAGACTCCGCACGTGTCCGGCGTTGCCCCTACGTTCGTCATAGCGTTTCAGCCGGAAAAGGTAGGCCATCAGTCCGGCCAGTGTGCCCAAAGCTATGACCACATAGCCGAGTGTGTGGATCCACACGTTGAGTCCTGCAAAGAGCATGATGTAGGCCCCCACAAACATGAAATAGCCCCACCAGCCCAGCACCAGCGGCCATCGGAACATCCACTCGTCGGCCTTGCGCAGGCAGGTGATGAACAGCCCGTTGACCAGCGAAGTGAGAAGGAGCAGTGCCAGCGTTGCCACACCGGCCCCCGTGGGCATGAGGAAAAACACGATGGGGATGAGCATGACCGGCACCACGAGATTCCAAAAGCTCCCAAGGTTGGTGAGCAGCAGAAAACGGTTCCACACCTTCCCGGGCATGGGGCGCGACTTGAGATAGTCATCCGGAACGGTGACATCGTGCTTCATGAGCAGTTTTTGGATGATGTCGGGCAGCATCATGCCCACACACAGCATCAGCCCCATGCTGCCCACATCGCTCGCTCCCTGCATCTTCGACAGCGCATCGCCTGACTGCATGTAGGTTATTGTGAGTATCATGGCATAGAGGAACACGAAGTAGCAGGCCACGAATATGTTTTTCCACGAAAAACTCCGGCGCTGTTGCAGCCACCAGAGCCGCAAGAGTATCTTCATCATAACTGTTTCGGATAATCGGTTTTCAGAGTTCTGAGGTTACGGTTTTTTATCTCTGTGTCGGCAAAGATAATGAAAAAGCATGAAAGGTGCTCGCTCTGTTAAGTTTTTTTAGAGAGATAATGTGTGCTTGGAGGGTGTCCTGCGCGGGTGCGCATTCCCCCGTGGGGTGGAAGAGAGCGTTCTGCCGACAAGAGCACTTGTGTCAAAGGGATGCCGTTGATGAATTGTAAATACTTGTATGTCTGTTGATTGAGCCATCTTCCGTATGTCAATGGCGGAGGGGGTATTGCACCTTTTCCGCCGGTAGCGTATCTTTGCATCGACGTATTACCAATACTCAAATCTGCAATTCGCGACCCTGCGGAGAGGCCAGTGGCATGGGACTTCCGGGCAGGGTCGCGTTTTTTGTGCCCTCGAGTGTGCCGCTTTGTATTTGGGAGACGGGATGGGAGAGACTTGGCCCCTACCGTAGGGCATACGCTCCATTCTCTTTCTTTTGTCCTTATTTTTCTTTCTCGATTTGCATTTCGCCCCGTTTTGTTGTATCTTTGCACAGGCAAAGGAAGCACGCGTGTGTTTCCTTTTTTCATTTCTCCAGCCCATCACTGCTCCCAAAACCCGGAAATGGCGTGCCTTCCGGGCTGAATGAGCCGATGAAACGGCCTCTTTTGGATTGTCGTTCGGCCCAAACGAGCTTCCAAGTGTGGCCCTTTTGGATGATCGTTTGGGCCGGATGAGAATTTTGATGGGCCGAATGAGGAAAACAAGGCGGATAAAAACAGGCGGTCGAATGGGCGTGGAAAAATCACGTGTAAGCCTTTTTCGCAATCTTGGTAAGTTTTGTGCTATATGCCTTTTGCCGGTGAATTGTGCAGATTATACGAATTCATCCTCACAGTCCGTATTCGCTTTATTCGCACAATTCGCCGGCAAATGGCTTTGTCTCCGAATGACACGCGTTATCGTCTCCGCAGTATTCGCTTTGACTCGCAACGCAAAAAAGAGCGTTATTCCTTTGTTTTTCGCACGATTTAGCGTAACTTTGTATGCGAATTTTGATTTTTAAGGTATTTATCTAATTATGGCAAAAAAAGCTCTTTTGATGATTCTCGACGGATGGGGAATCGGCAAGCATGGCAAGGGTGACGTGATATACCGCACGCCGACACCTTTTCTGGATTATTTGACAGCAGTTTCAGCTCATTCGCAGTTGCGCGCTTCGGGCGAAGATGTCGGCCTGCCAGACGGCCAGATGGGCAACTCTGAGGTGGGCCACCTCAATATCGGTGCCGGCAGAGTGGTGTATCAGGATCTCGTGAAGATCAACCGCGCCTGCAAAGACGGTTCCATTCTGCAGAACAAAGAGGTGGTGGCAGCCTACAGCTATGCCAAGGAGAAAGGCAAGAAACTCCACCTGATGGGACTCACCTCGACGGGTGGCGTGCATTCTTCGCTCGACCATCTCTTCAAACTCATCGAGATAGGCAAGGAATACGGCCTCAAAGACCAAGTGTTCGTGCATTGTTTCATGGACGGTCGCGACACCGACCCGAAGAGTGGCAAGGGTTTCATCGAACAAGTGCAGCAGTGCTGTGGGCAAAACGATGCCCACATCGCCCACATCATCGGCCGCTTCTATGCCATGGACCGTGACAAGCGGTGGAATCGGGTGAAAGAGGCCTATGACCTGCTCGTGAAGAACGAGGGCAAGCAGGCCACCGACATGGTGAAGGCTATGCAGGAAAGCTACGACGAGGATGTGACCGACGAGTTTGTGAAAGCCATCAACAATGCCGGCGTGGACGGCAGGATAGAGGAGGGGGATGTGGTGATTTTCATCAACTTCCGCAACGACCGTGCCAAGGAGCTCACACAGGTGCTCACGCAGCAGGACATGCCCGAGGAGGGGATGACAACCATCAAGGACCTGCAATACTACACGATGACTCCCTACGATGCCGGTTTCAAGGGTGTGCATGTGCTTTTCCCGAAGGAAAACGTGATGGACACGCTCGGCGAATATCTGTCGCGGCTGGGCAAGAAACAGCTCCACACAGCCGAGACGGAGAAGTATGCACACGTGACATTCTTCTTCAACGGCGGACGCGAGGAGCCCTACGAGGGGGAAGACCGCATCTTGGTGCCGTCACCCAAGGTGGCCACCTACGACCTCAAACCGGAGATGAGTGCCTACGAGGTGAAGGACAAGCTCGTGGCAGCTATCCGCGAAGACAAGTACGACTTCATCGTGGTGAACTTCGCCAACGGTGACATGGTGGGCCACACGGGCATCTACAATGCCATCGCCAAGGCCGTTTGGGCGGTCGACCAATGCGTGCATGAAGTGATCGATGCCGCCAGAGAGACCGGCTACGAGGCTATCATCATTGCCGACCACGGCAATGCCGACAATGCCATCAACGAGGACGGTACGCCAAACACGGCCCACTCACTCAATCCGGTGCCGTTCATCTATGTGACCGACAACAACTCGGCCAAGGTGAAAGACGGACGGTTGGCCGATGTGGCTCCTTCCATTCTCCACATCATGGGCCTCGAACAGCCTGCCGACATGACGGGTGAGTGCCTGATAGAAGACAAGTAAACAATGAAATGGAGCTGCCCAAGCCTTGACCGGAACGCAACGCGGGAAACCGATTGCGCCCATGGTAAAGACTTGGGCAGATTTTTTAGAGTATGAATGTACAGATAGAACCTTCATGGCAACGGCAGCTTGGGGCGGAGTTTGAGAAAGACTATTTCGCCCGTCTCACCCATCTGGTGCGCGAGGAGTATGGCCGCTATGCGTGCTATCCGCCGGGCCGGCTGATTTTCAATGCCTTCAACCTGTGTCCGTTCGACAAGGTAAAAGTGGTCATCATCGGTCAAGACCCCTATCACGAGCCGGGGCAGGCCATGGGACTTAGCTTCTCTGTGCCGGAAAGCATCGCCATGCCCCCCTCCCTCATCAATATCTATAAGGAAATAGAGCAGGACTTGGGCAAGCCGATGCCGCACTCGGGCGACCTCACCCGTTGGGCGGAGCAAGGCGTGCTGCTGCTCAACGCCACCCTCACCGTGCGTGCCCATGAGGCCAACAGCCACCAGAGGCTGGGCTGGGCTACATTTACCGATGCCGCCATCAAGGCACTCAGCGAGGGTCGCGAGCACTTGGTGTTCATGCTGTGGGGAGGTTTTGCGCGTTCAAAAAAATATCTCATCGACCAGTCCCGCCATTGCATCCTCGAGTCGGTGCATCCCTCTCCGCTGTCGGCCAACCGTGGCGGATGGTTCGGCCAGCACCAGTTTTCGCGCTGCAATGCCTATTTGGCAGAGCAGGATATAGAACCTATAGATTGGTAGGTGAACGGGAAGGAAGAGACAATGGAAGAAAAAGAAAAGTTGATTAGGCAGACGCTCTTGTCTTACCTCATCACCTATACCATCTATGCGGTGCTCTCGTCGGTGCCCGTGTGGCTTGGTTGGTATGACTATGAAGAGGCTTTCCGGGTGTTTCTTACGCTGGCGGTGGTCGACTTTGTGGTGACGCGGTTTGGCAAGAAGTTTAACAAGAAGAAGTAAAACGATGCATCAATGACAGACAAACCGATGATGCCCATTCTGCAAGTGGGCAATGTGCTGGTCTCTCCCGACATCGTGACGGAGAGATTTTGTTGTGATTTGGAGGCTTGCAAGGGACAGTGCTGTGTGGAAGGCGATGCCGGAGCGCCTGTCACCCTTGATGAAATAGGAGGTATGGAAGACGCCCTCGATGAAGTGTGGGGCGACATGAGTGCCTCGGCCCAGTCGGTGGTTGACAGGCAGGGGGTGGCTTACACCGACCGTGACGGCGACCTCGTGACGAGCATTGTCGGCGGCAAGGATTGTGTTTTCACCTGTTATGAAGGCGGTACGTGTCTTTGTGCGCTCGAAAGGGCCTATCGTCGGGGGTGTACAAAGTTTGTGAAACCTATCTCCTGTGCGCTCTATCCCATCCGTGAGAAGCGATTGTCGGGCGGCTTTATCGGACTCAACTACAACCGGTGGGATATTTGCAAGGCAGCCGTGGCCAAGGGCAAGCAACTCGACTTGCCCATTTATAAGTTTTTGAAAGGTCCGCTTGTTCGCCGCTTTGGCGAAGAGTGGTATGCCGAATTGGAGGCTTTCGCCCGTGAGTTGGGGCGATAACCTGTGTCCGGCCGGTCGGACTTATGACCGGCGATAGGCAGAGGGGCTCATGCCTACATGTTCCTTGAAGTATTTGCCAAGGAAACTTTGGTTGGCAAATTGCAGTTCCTGCGCTATTTCCTTAATGCTTTTGGTCGTGTTTTTCAGTTGCACCCGCAGTTCCAGCGTGATGTAGTAGTCTATCCATTCGTTTGGTGTGCGGTGGCTGACCCCTTTCACCGTCTCCGAGAGATACTTCGGCGTGATGCACAGTTGCCGCCCATACCAGCTCACCCTGCGCTCACTTTTGAAGTTGGCTTCCAGCAGTTGGATAAATTTCGAGAAGATACTCTCTGCCCGGGTCAGCTTGCGTTCGGGGGTGTTCTGTATGCGGTAGATCACGTTGGACAGGTCGTAGACCACCATGCCCATGAGCATGCGCACCATGTCGCGGCGGAAGTGATGATGCTTGTCATTTACTTTCTGTTTGAGCAGATGATAGTAGCTGATGATGTTTTTGGCTTCATCGTTGTGCAGGCTGCACACGGGATGGCTTCTGGAAAAAATGAACAACGACGACATCTCATGCACACCGGCTATCACTCCACGGAAGAAATCGCCGCTGATCATCACGGCTATGCCGCTGCAGTCGCGACTCATGAGGTAGTCGGCTATCACTTGCCCTTCGCTGATGATGATCATGTCGCCCGCATTCACGGTGTGTTCCACGGTGTCTATCGTGTATTGCACCTTTCCACGCAGACACAGAGCCATGAGTATGCAGTCCATTTTGCGCGGGTCAGTGGGCAAAGGCAATTCTGCCACCTCGTCAAACAGCAGCAGGTCGTTGTCCATGTAGCTGCCTTTCCTATAGAGTTTCTTCGTATTGGTGATGTTGATGATGTCCGTTCCCTTGTCCATGTGTGTGAGAGTTTGGATGCAAAGATAGCATTATTTCCTTCTTTGACAAAATAAAGTGGGGGGAAATAGGATAGTTTTACAGGGTATAAAGTGTCTAAAAGGAGAATCCAAAGGCGCGTTGTGGGGCTATCTCGAGTCCTTCCACGGCTTGTATCTGTTCAGGTTTGAAGTATTTGTCGCCCGTCACAGTGACTTCTTTCTGTCGGGCGATGGTGAATTTGCGACACATTTGCTCGTCCATTTCCCCGCTGCATATATAGGTCAGGCCTCCCATTTGCAGGCACTGACCCTTTCGCGCATCGCGGATGGTGAGGCGCACCCAGCCGTCGAAAGCGCGTCCGAAGTCGTATTGCAGGCCTTGGTCTGTGATAGTGGTACGCACGGGAGAGAGCAGGCTGACGATGCGGTAGGTGTAGGCAGCGGTTGTCAGGTCGGTGAGTGCAAGGCGCGTATGGTCGGATGAAGGAGTGGGCCGCACCCATCCGCGCAATGAGAGAGTGGCAGCCTTCCACCTCTTGTCGTAGTCTGCAGCGGAGATTTGTTCCCCTCCGGCAGGCGTAGAAGCAGCTCCGGCCCTCTTGCAATCCCAACTCACGTCGGCCTGATGGCAGAAACTTGCCCCCCGGGGCATGGTTCCATAGTAGGTGAGTGACAGTTGTTTGTCTGAATGGAAGCCTGCAACGGGAGCATACCATACAGCAATCACGTTGGAGTCAGGCCTCAGATAGCGGGTTACATCGATGGTCAGTTGGCCTGCTGTAGGTCTGTTGATGTCGTCAGCCGGCTTGTTGCCATTGTGTGGCGGCCTGTTGGAGATTGCAACAGCATCGCCCGACTTTCCGTGGAGAGCTTGTGAAGGGTATTCGGCAGTGGGCAGCAGCACGTCTCTTGACACGTTGCGCTCATTGACAAACAACTGGAAACGGCCCGTGCTGGCTATAGTGACAGCGGCGCGGGCAGGCCTTTGAAGGGTTACGAAGATCTTGCGAAACCATATCTGCGACGTGTCATCTGCGGCAGGATGGCACACCCACTGCGTGCCGAACTCCTGTGCGGAGGCATGGCACACCCATAGGAGCATGGAGAGGAGGATTGAGACACGCATGGCAGATATGTTTAGAGGTTCTTTCTTTCGCCGGTCTTGAAGCTGAGCATACGCTCCCGCCCGTTGTATTTTACGGTCAGCTTGCCACCTTTAAGTGCTGTTATCGTGGCCAGGGTCACTTTTCCGTTTTTCCAAGTCATGTCCACCCGGTAGTTGCCACGGGCTTTCAAACCGTTCACCGAGCCTGCCGGCCACGCCTCGGGCAGTGCCGGAAGCAGCTCCATCAGCGCGCCGTCACTCTGCACGAGCATCTCGCACACTCCGGCTGTGCCTCCGAAGTTGCCGTCTATCTGGAAAGGCGGGTGGGCGTCAAACAAGTTGGGATAGGTGCCTCCGGCCGGCCGGTGTTTAGGATCGTTGTAGTTGGCCGGCCTGACGTAGGTGAGCAGCTTGCGCAGCATTTGGTAAGCCTTGTCCCTGCGGTGCAGTCGTGCCCACAGGCTGATGCGCCATCCGGTGCTCCAACCGGTGGAGTTGTCACCTTTTATCTCCAAAGTCTTGATGGCGGCATCGGCCAACTGCGGTGTGTGGCGCACGGAAATCTGCCTGAAAGGATGCACACCGAGCAAGTGGCTTTGGTGGCGATGGTGCCAGTCTTGGTCGTCCCAGTCGTAGTACCACTCTTGTAGATTGCCCCGTTTGCCTATCTTATAAGGAGCCAAGCGGTCGAGTGACGACCGTAGCTGTTGCCGGTAACCGGCATCTATATTGAGAATTTCGGCCGCCCGGAGGGTGTTGGTGAAGAGTTCCCGGACGATGGCGAGGTCGCTTGTCCCCCCGTAGAACGTGCATCCCTGATACCCTTTGTCGTTGATGTATTCCGCTTCGGGCGACGTGCAGGGTGCGGTGATGAGTTCGCCCCGCTTCACCGGACTTTCCAAGAGCCATCGGAGCATGAAGTCGGCCGCCCCTTTCATCAGCGGATAGGCCGTGTTGCGGAGATAGTGTGTGTCGCGTGTGAAGTCGTAGTGATCCCACAGTGTCTGCACGAGCCATGCTCCCCCCATGTTCCAGTTGCTCCACTTGGGACTTTCCTTACCCGTACCCACGGGGTTGGTCATGGCCCAGATGTCGCTGTTATGGCCTGCACACCACCCTTCGTCGATGCCGTAGTAGTGTGCCGCCGTGTGCCGTCCGGTAGCAGCCATTGCCCTCACAAGTCCGTCTACGGGCATCACCAATTCGCCGAGGTCGGTCACTTCGGCCGGCCAGTAGTTCTCTTCAAGATTGATGTTGATGGTGTAATTGCCCCGCCACGGGGAGTATTTCTGCGGTGCCCACAGCCCTTGCAAGTTGGCAGGTACCCCCGGTGTGCGTGAGCAGGAGATGAGCAGATACCGTCCGTATTGCATGTAAAGCATTTCGAGATAGGGATTTCTCTCCCCGTTATCGCTGTAAGCCATGAGCTGTTCCTCGGTGGTGCGGCTGTAGTCGGGCCTTGCCCCGCCGAGGGTGAACCTGAACCGGTCGAATAGTCTTTTGTAATCGGCCACGTGGCGTTGCCTGCACTCATTATAGGTGATGTTCTCCGTGTGCCAAATATCGTCCGTGGCTTTGGCCAAATAGGGTGCTCCGGCGGTCACGGGATGCTTGTCAAACCCGTTGAAACTCGTTCGGTTGACGAAATAGACGGTCACTTCGGAAGCTCCGTTGACGGTCAGTGACGAGTCGGAGGCGGCCACCTGCCCATCGTCGGTCTTGACCTTCAGGATGGCGCAGAAGTGTATGCTGTGGAGCGGGTCGCCTATGGCGTGCCCCGTCATGGTGAGCTGTGAGCCTGTCGCTTTCACCTGATGCGGGACTACTGAGGTTAGGGCCAGACGACAGTTGATGGCCCCCGACCGATTGGCCCTGATGCGCATGGCAATGAGACTGTCGGGAGCCGAAGCGAAATATTCGCGGATGTAGGTGACGCCCCCTCTGTGGTAAGTGTCGCGGCAGACGGCACTGTCAATGTCGAGGCTGCGCTTGAGTTCTCCGAAATCCTCTCCGGAACGCCCTTCTGCCGGCGATGCGTTGAGGTCGGTGAGGGTGAGTAGAGCCAACGACTGGTAGTATTCGGAGTTGTGACCCTGCACAAGATGTTGCAGAATGTCGGCATTCTTGTAGTTACCGGTGAAGAGTTCCTTCCTGATGACAGGTATCCAGCGGTGCGCATCGCCCCCCTCGTTGAGCTCGACAGGCTTTCCGGTCCATAGCGTGAGGTCGTTGATGTAGATGGAGTCGGTGTCGGCACCTCCGTAGACGAGGGCCCCAAGTCTTCCGTTGCCGATGGGCAGGGCCTCTTCAAAGGCGGTGGCCGGTCGGTTATACCAAAGTTTCAGCGGAATGTCGTTGCCGGCATACAGGCACGAGGTCGATGCCGACAGCAAGACGGTCAGTAGAAATCTGAATGCTTTCATGTCGTTGATTTAGAAAGAAAAATCCCCTCTCATGCCGGGTAGCGGTCGGGCAGCGGCCGGCACACGTGCCGATTGCCATGCCCTTGCCGATTCCGGTAGGAGAGGGGATTGCCGTTATGTTATGCGTCGATGTTGGCGTAGGTAGCGTTCTTCTCGATGAACTCGCGGCGCGGTTCCACGTCGTCGCCCATGAGCATGGAGAATATCTCGTCTGCCTCAGCGGCATTTTGTATGTTCACCTGTTTGAGCAGACGCGTTGCCGGATCCATTGTTGTCTCCCAAAGCTGCTCGGGATTCATTTCGCCGAGACCTTTGTAGCGCTGCGTGTGGAGTGCCTTGTCGTCTTCGCGCCCTTCCACATACTTGTCGATGAACGCCTGTCGCTGCTGCTCGGTGTAGCAATATTCGCTCGCCTTCTTGTAGGTACACTTGTAAAGTGGCGGCGTGGCGATGTAGAGGTGTCCCTCCTCAATGACTTTAGGCATAAACCGATAGAACAGCGTCATGATGAGCGTGTCGATGTGAGAGCCATCGACATCGGCATCGGTCATGATGATGATCTTGTCATAGCGCAGTTTGTCGATGTTGGCTTCTCGGTCGTCTTCGCCTTCCACGCCGAAGCGCACGCCAATGCTCTGGATGATGTTCATCACCGATTCGGCCTCGAAGACCCGGTGCCACTGCACTTTCTCCACGTTGAGAATCTTTCCCCGCAGCGGCAGGATGGCCTGCGTGTAGCGGTCGCGGCCCTGCTTGGCCGAACCGCCGGCCGAGTCACCCTCCACGAGGAATATCTCGCAGTCTTTCGGGTCTTTGTTGGAGCAGTCGGCGAGCTTTCCCGGCAGGCCGCCACCACTCATCACACTCTTGCGCTGCACGCTCTCGCGGGCTTTTCGGGCCGCGATGCGGGCTGTGGCGGCCAGCACCACTTTCTCGCAAATCTTCTTGGCCTCAACGGGGTGTTCCTCCAAATAGTTGTTCAGTGCCTCGCCCACAGCCTGCTGCACGGCACCTGCCACCTCGCTGTTGCCCAGCTTGGTTTTGGTCTGTCCCTCAAACTGTGGTTCGGCCACCTTGATGGAGATGACAGCCGTGAGCCCCTCCCGGAAGTCCTCACCGGCTATTTCTATCTTGGCTTTTTCAATCTGCTTGGATATCTGTGCATCGTTGTCGGCGTAGGCCTTCAGCACGCGCGTCAGGGCAGCGCGGAAGCCCGTGAGATGGGTGCCGCCCTCGATGGTGTTGATGTTGTTGACGTAGGAGTGGATGTTCTCGCTGTAGTCGGTGTTGTACATGATGGCCACTTCGATGGGCACACCCTGCTTCTCGGTCTTGAGATAGATCACATCATCGAACAAGTGTGTGCGATGGCGGTCCACATAGCGTACAAACTCCTTGAGTCCCTGTTCGGCGTGGAACACCTCTTCACGTGTCTTGCCCTCCTCGTCGGGGCGCAGGTCGCGCAGCGTGATGCGGATGCCGGCGTTGAGAAAGGCGAGCTCGCGCATACGGCTGGCTATGATGTCCCACTTGTAGACCGTGGTGGTGAACACCGTGGGGTCGGGCCAGAACTGCTGGCGGGTGCCCTGGCGGTCGGTCTCGCCCACCACCTTCACGGGATAGAGGGGCTTACCCTTTTCGTACTCCTGCTGGTAGATCTTGCCGTCGCGGAAAACTTGGGAGAGCATGTGCGAAGACAGGGCGTTGACACAACTCACACCCACACCGTGAAGGCCACCGCTCACCTTGTAGGAGCCTTTGTCGAACTTGCCGCCGGCGTGGAGGACAGTCATCACCACCTCCAGTGCGCTCTTGTGGAGCTTCTTGTGTTCGTCCACGGGGATGCCTCGGCCGTCGTCTTGCACGGTGATGGAGTTGTCCTCGTTGATGGTGACCTCGATGTTCTTGCAGTATCCGGCCATCGCCTCGTCGATAGAGTTGTCAACGGTCTCGTTGACCAGATGGTGCAGACCTTTTTCGGAGATGTCGCCAATGTACATTGCAGGGCGCTTGCGCACTGCTTCAAGTCCTTCAAGGACCTGAATGTTACTGGCCGAATAGTTATTCTCGGTGTTAAGATTTTCTGCCATTTTCAGATAAGTGTTATTACCTTGCAAAGGTACTAAAAAAATGGCAGACGGAAAAACATATTGTTGCTAAAAAATCACAAAATGACAAGGCTGCAATTCGCGGAGAATTGCAGCCTTAAAGCTATGAATCGTACAAGCCGGCGCAGTTAGCCCAGCTTGTTGATGTGCAGGCAGAGGCTAGACTTGATGTTGGCGGCCTTGTTCTTGTGGATGATGTTGGTTTTGGCCAACTTGTCCAGAAGTTTTTGTACAGCAGGATAAAGCTTAGCAGCCTCTTCCTTGTCAGTTAAACCGCGGAGTTTGCGCACAGCATTGCGCATCGTCTTTGCATAATATTTATTGTGCAAAGCCTTTTTCTTGTCCTGGCGGATTCTCTTGAGTGATGATTTGTGATTTGCCATCTTTATTTGCTTCTTTTATTTTCTTGGTAGTCCCTAGCAGAGTCGAACTGCTCTTTAGAGAATGAAAATCTCTCGTCCTAACCGATAGACGAAGGGACCAAGCTTCTCATTTTGCGGGTGCAAAGTTAAGACTTTTAATTCATCCTGCCAAATTTTCCTGCATGATTTTTCTCTAAACGGTTGATTTTTTGTAATTTTGCCCCTCTATGTTGGTTAAAACGAAGGCCATAGTGCTTCATTCCATCAAATTAGGTGAGTCGAAGACCATCGTCGATATGCTCACCGAGCGGCAGGGACGCGTGTCGTTTGTCTGCCGGATAGCCTCGTCGGGCAAGGCCAAAATCAAGAAACAGTTTTTCCAGCCTCTCACGCTGCTCGAACTGGAGTATGACTCGCGGCCCGGCCGGACGCTCCGCCACATCGGCGACATCCGCATTCTCACGCCTTTCCGCACGCTGCCTTTCGATGCTTTCAAGCTCTCGATAGCACTCTTTCTGGCTGAGTTCTTATATTATAGTACGCGCGAAGAACAGGAAAATGAGCCGCTCTTCGCCTACGTGGAAAACAGCATCTTGTGGCTCGACGGGGCCGAACGGGCCTACGCCAACTTCCATCTCGTGTTCATGATGCGCCTCTCGCGCTTCATCGGCTTCTTTCCCAATCTTGACGACTACCGCCCCGGCGACTATTTCGACCTTCGCGAAGGGTTCTTCTCCGTCCACCCGCCCCTCCATACCGACTTTCTCCAGCCTGCAGAATCGGCCACGCTCAGACAGTTCATGCGCATGAACTACGAGACGATGCGTTTCTTCCGTCTCTCTCGCGACGAGCGCAACCGCTGCGCCGAGGTGGTGATGACCTATTACCGGCTCCACATTCCGGGTTTTCCGGAGCTCAAAAGTTTTCAGGTGGTGAAAGAACTTTTCGTGTGATTTTGTTTTTTCGTTGTCGTGACGGTGGATTTCCAACAAGAAGAATATATGACAAATCATAGCTCGCTTTTATAGGGCAAATAGCTCGGAAAAGTGCTTCCGTCTCCTCTTGAAATCCCTTCTTTTTATTCTTTTCATCCTTCGGGCCTGCTCGTTCGGCCCGAACGGGAAGCTCGCACGGGCCATTTCACCGTGCGAAACAGGCTCCGCTGTGTCCTCATTCGGGCCGATCGAGAGGTCTTTTTCGTTGTTTGGAGGTGTCAAGAAAATACAAGTTGTTGAGTGCCTGCGTTTTATAGGTGGTCTCATTTTTGCGTTATTTCCATCTGCAGGGTGTTTCGTTGCAAATTCGCCAAACCTGACGGCGGTTTTCGATGAAATATTTTTAATAAATGGATGTGCCTGAACACGTGCATAAAAAAAACTTCCGTTTTTCTCGGTACTTTTCCGATTCTTTCTTGTCTAACCTTCCGAAAGTGCCCCCTTGGGGGCGGCGAACCTTGAAAAATAGCTGAACGGCGGATAAATAAGAATGTCGCAGAACGCGATGTTAGCGTCGGCAAATTTCGCGGATTGTGCGGATGCAGCCGTGGTTTCCATACACCGACAAAGCCGATAAACACGTAACCGCCGGCATATAAAGCTGTGAAGAAATGCAATCAATAACTAACCTAATCAATCGCTGTTATGACAGTACATCTAAACCTTAAGTATCTTTTGACAGTTTTGCTGTCGTGCCTGTTCGTGCTGTGTGCCCATGCACAGACACAGACGGTGACCATCAATGTGAAGAAAGCCTCGCTCAGGCAAGTGTTCAAGGCGATAGAGGCCCAGACCACCTATCGCATCTCCTATCGCAACGAGTTGATAGACAACCGTTCCGATGTTACCATCCAATGCACCAACGCCCCCGTGGAGCGCGTGCTCAACGATGCCTTGAAAGGCCGCAAGTTGAGTTTTGTGGTGGTTTCGTCCCACTCCATCGTCATTTCCGACCGCAAAGACGCTGCCGTTTCCCAACCCTCGGGTCCGGGCAACACCATCAGCGGAGTGGTGAAAGATGATGCCGGTGACCCCATTGTGGGGGCCACGGTGAAGGTGAAAGGCACCAATAACGGAGCCATCACCGATATCGACGGACAGTTTACCGTTGAGGCGCCGCAGGGCAGCACCATTGTGGTGTCATACGTGGGCTTCTCCGACCGCGAACTGCGCGCCTCCCGCAACATGGACATCACGATCACGGAAGATACCAAGGCACTCGACGAAGTGGTGGTTGTGGGCTACGGCACCATGCGCCGGGCCGACATGACGGGAGCCATCTCCTCGGTCAACACCAGCGAACTGGCCAAGCGCACCACCACCAATCCCGCCGAGGCTCTGCAAGGAAAGATTGCAGGCGTGAGCATCATGAAGAGCGGCGGCAATGCCGGAGCCGGCATGAGGGTGAAAATACGCGGTGTGAAGACCTTCGGCGACAATGCACCGCTCTACATCATAGACGGTTTTCCGGGCGACATCGAGAACGTGAACCCGCAGGACATCGAGTCTATGCAGGTGCTGAAAGACGGTGCTGCGGCTGCCATCTACGGTTCGGTGGCCGCTAATGGCGTGGTGCTCATCACCACCAAGAACGGCAAGCGTGGCGACCTCAAGGTGGATTTCCACTCCTACATGAGCCTCACCTCCATCTCCAAAAAACTGGAGATGCTCAATGCTGTCGAATACAAGCAGGTGCACAAAGCCATGTATGACAACTACAATGCCCAAAATCCTGCCAACCCCGTGACATTGCCCCTCTATCTGAGCAAGGACACGGGGGTGGACACCGACTGGCAGGATGCTGTGGAGCGCAACGGACTCTCGCAGAGCTATATGGTGAGCTTGCGGGGAGGGTCGGACAAGGCACTCTACTCCGTGTCCTACAACCATGCCTACGACAAGGGCATCTTCAGGGGCAACGACTACCGGCAGGACAACGTGCGCATGAAGCTGCAGATGAAGAAAGCCTTTATGACCTTCGATGCCAATCTCAACTTCAAATACACCGACAGCCACCAGCCCCAGTATTCGCTCAAAGAGATGTATATGCTTTCTCCCCTCTTGCCTATTTATAATAAGGAAGAACGCTACGGTTTCGGACTGACCAACTTCGACGGACTGCCCAACAACCGCAACATCATGGCCGATCTCCACTATCGGAAGGCCGACGACCGGGCCTATCACACGGATGCCAACATCGCTGTCACGTTTGACATTGCCCCCTGGCTCTCGTTTAAGACGAGCTACTCCTATCGTGGTGAGCACGGACGCTCCTCCTACCATGCCCCCGACTATATCGCCGACATCAAAGGCAAGAACGAATATCCCCTCAACTCCTCCGGTTCGTCCTATTGGGAGGAGCAGCTGTGGGATAATGTGTTGAGCATGAACAAGGTGTTTGGCCACCATAAGGTGGATGCCATGGTAGGTTCGTCGGTCACCGGCCGCAAATACACTTGGGACAACGTGTCGGTCGAGGGCAAGACCATCGTCTATAAGGTGGAAGATGGCAAGCTCGTGACCATGGAGAAACCTGCAGGTTTTCTCTCGCCCGACTTCGAGACCATCAACGCCGGCAAGGGCGGCACCTTCAGCGGCAGCGGTTCCAACTGGAAATACAACCGGGTGTCGTTCTTCGGTCGACTGAACTACAACTATGCCGACCGCTATCTCATGCAGTTCACCATGCGCACCGACGGTTCGTCCAAGTTTGGCAGCGGCAGCCGTTGGGGCACCTTCCCCTCCATGGCCGTGGGCTGGAGAGTCTCCGAAGAGCCTTTCTTCCCCAAGCACACAGCCGTGAGCAACCTGAAGTTGCGTGGCAGCTGGGGACGTTTGGGCAATGAGAATGCACTGGGCTACTACGACTTCTTGGCCCTGATCTATAACAACAACACGATGTATCAAGGCTCCGTGCGCGGCACGGGAGGCACGGCACGGCCCGGAAGCATAGCCTCCGAACTGGAAAACCGTGACCTCAAGTGGGAGACAACCGACACCAAAAACCTCGGAGTCGACTTTGGTTTCTTCGACAACCGGCTCTCGGGAAGCCTCAACTACTATTATAATGAAACCAGCGACCTGCTCATCACCAAGCGGCTTGCACCCAGTACGGGGCTCGACAGCCCGGTGCTCAATGTGGGCAAGATGCGCAACACAGGCGTTGAATTGGAACTGAACTGGACACACAGCGTCGGCGGTTTGCAGTACAATCTGGGTTTCAACCTCTCTACGGTAAACAATAAGGTGATCGAACTGGCCGATGCCTCGCAGGTGCTCTATGGCGAAGGACTCAAATTTGGGGATGAACATTTCCCCACACAGACCCGGGTGGGCAAGCCCATCGGTGCTTTCTATCTCTATCAGGCACAGGGCATCTTCAACTCGGAGGATGAGGTGAAGGCCCATGTGAACAGCGAGGGCAAACTCCTCCAACCCGACGCCCGGCCCGGCGACATGCGCTTTGCCGATGCCAATGGCGACGGTGTGCTCGATGAAAACGACAAGGTGTATTCCGGTTCGGGTATTCCCAAGGTGGAAGCCAACATCAACTTCGATGCCGCCTACAAAGGCGTGGACTTCTCTTTTGTACTGGGCAGCGGCTGGGGGCACAAACTCTACAACGGCAACAAGTATTTCTATGAGGCTATGAACTCCGGTTCCAACATGCTCAAGTCTACCCTTCGGGCATGGACACCGGCCAACATGAATACCGATGTGCCCCGGGCCATGTATCAAGACCCGTCGGGCAACAGCCGCGAGTCTACCCGTTTCCTCGAAAAGGGCGACTTCGTGAGACTGCGCCAAGTGCAGTTGGGCTACACCTTCCCCACCGTGCTCACACGCAAGATATACATGGACAAGGTGCGCCTTTACGTCAGTGCCGAGAATCTCTTTACCATCACCGGATACGACGGTATCGACCCCGAATTCTCGCGGGCCAGTGTGCTCAACACGGGCATTGACAAGTTCGTCTATCCCTTCACCCGTTCGTTCACCCTTGGAGCCCAGATTACATTCTGACCGTGGGAGGCAGACAATACCATCATTTAAAACAACGAATCCATTATGAAAAAGATAATATGTATAACGGCCGCCTGCATGGCTTTAACCCTGACGGCCTGCGATGATTACCTGACGGTGAGTTCACCCGACAATCTCACCTCCGAATCTTTCTGGAGAGACAAAACCGATGTGGAGGCGGCAATCTCGGCGGCCTACTCGCAACTCTATTTCATGGACGGCAGCAAGGACAAATGGACCATGTGTGAAGTGTTGTGGCCCGTGGAAGCCTACCGGGAAGACCTCGTGAAACCGGGCAACGATGCCATGAACTACCAAAACTGGGTGGAACTCTACAATTTCACCTATACCAACGGCAATTCCCAGTTCTCCAACTATTGGCGACATCTCTATCGTGGGGCCAACTTCGCCAGTCAGATATTGGAGAAGATGGCCAAGGTTCCGACCGACAAACTCTCCGATGACGAGCGCACCCGGTTGCAGGCCGAGGCCCACTTCCTGCGTGGGTACTACCACATGCGGCTGCTGCTCAACTGGGAACAGATCATCATTCGCGACAAATACATCACTTCGGGCGACCGTGCAGCCCTCGACAAGGCACTCTCCGCGCGTCCCGACTGTTGGGACTTTGTCATCGGCGAACTCCAAGCGGCTACGGCACTTCCCAAGGCCTATGGACCCGATGATGTGGGACGGGCCACCAGTGGCGCCGCTTATGCCTATTTGGGCTGGGCATGGCTCACCCGTGCGGCCGAGGAAAAGAAGACCGAATATCTCACCAAGGCGGTGGAGGCCTTTGACAAGGTGACGGGCTATGAACTGGTGGGCGACTTCGCAAGCATGTTCAACGGACAGGACAAGAACTCCCGCGAATCGATATTCGAGGTACAGTTCACCCTCAATGATGCCAACGGGGCCAACTACCGCACCCAAATGCACCGCTGGATAGGGTGCAGTGAGCTGAAGGGATGGGACGAGATTCTGCCCTCGAAAGCGTTGATGGATGAGTATATGAAGGAAGGTCAGACGGCTCTCAACGGCCTTTATGACAACCGGCTCTATAACACAGTCTTCTATCAGTGCGACTATTGGAACGATGCCTCGGGCCGTGTGTATGGCAAGAAGTATGACGACTGGTTCCGCAACGACGGTGGGGCCTACAACCGGCCGGCCTTCCGCAAGTTTATGCCGGCCACGATAGAGGGGCTGGAGCAGGACAATACGGCCATCAACATCCCGCTGATGCGCTATGCCAACGTGCTGTTGATGAAGGCGGAAGCACTGAACAATCTCGGTGAGACGGCCAAGGCCATCACACTCATCAACGAAGTGAGGAAGGTGCATGGCAACATGCCGCCCATGCAGGGCACCGGACAGAGTGAGGTGCAGGCCCAGATAGAGCACGAACGGGCCATAGAATTCCCTTTGGAGAATCTCCGCTTCTATGACCTGCGGCGTTGGGGCAAGCTCGGAGCGGTACTCAAAGCCGACGGGCGCACCAATTTTGATGAGGCCACGAATTCGTTCTATCCCGTTCCGCAGACCGAGATCAACTCCAACGGACTCGTCAACTGACTATAAGAACCAACACAATGCTTCAAATAATTTGCGTGATGCTTGGCGGTGTCGGCGTGGGCTATGTGCTCCGCCGGCACTCCTTGAAAATCATTCCCCGTCTTGTAACCTTTTTAATATGGCTGCTGCTGTTCTTCCTCGGCATGGAGGTGGGCGGTAACCAAAGGCTCATTCGTGGAATTAGCACGCTCGGTGCCGAGGCTTTGTTGCTCACTTTAGGGGGTGTTGTCGGCAGCACGTTGCTGGCTTGGGGGCTTTGGGGCATCGTCATGCGGAAAGGGCAGGCCCATGAAAGGTAGTCTGACCATTATTCTGTTTTTCATCCTCGGCATTGCGGTGGCCCTTGCCGGCATCGCTCCCCGGTGGGTAGTTGAGAGCGACGTGAGCTATTATGCGCTCTGTCTGTTGATGTTCTGTGTGGGTATCACGATAGGCTGCGACAGTCAAGTGCTTGGAAAGTTCCGCCAACTTGATCCCAAAATCATGCTGTTGCCTTTACTGACGGTGCTCGGAACGCTTGCCGGCTGTGCGGCGGTGGCATGGCTGCTGCCCGAAAGACACCTTGCCGGTTGTCTTGCCATTGGTTCCGGCTTCGGCTATTATTCACTCTCAAGTATTTTCATCACCGAGATGAAAGGGGCCGAATTGGGCACCATCGCACTCTTGGCCAATATCATGCGCGAAATTATCACGCTGCTCTGTGCCCCTTTGCTGGCCCGTTGGTTCGGGCCGTTGGCCCCCATCTCGGTGGGCGGGGCAACCTCTATGGATACCACACTGCCCATCATCACCCGTGCTGCGGGGGAAGAATACTCCGTGGTGGCTGTCTTTCATGGTGTGGCGGTGGATTTCAGCGTCCCGTTTCTCGTTACATTTTTCTGCACTTTATAGTTCCATCCATTCATCTGTTTCTATAATGACTGAACGTTTGACCTTTTTTTTGGCCGTGCTCCTGTTTCCTTTGTGCAGCATGGCCGATGCCCGACCGTGGCAGAATCCGCATGTTTCGGCCCTCAACCGAGAGCCCATGACGGCCCATTTTATACCTTATAAAAATGACGTTTTGGCTCTGTCGCGCCTCGCGATGGGCGATGCAGAGCGTCTGAAATGCGACCCTCGGGCCGAACGGCGCATATCGCTTGACGGCACTTGGAAGTTTCTTTACTCGCGCAATGAGCGGCTCGTGCTCGACGGTTTCTTCCGTCCCGGTTTCGATGTGCACTCGTGGAGCAATATCCAAGTGCCCGGCAGTTGGGAGTTGCAGGGCTTCGATGCCCCCATCTATACCGATGTAAGCTATCCCTTCCCGGTGAATCCGCCTTTCGTGCCGGCCGACTATAACCCCGTGGGAGCATACGTGCGCGAGTTTGAAGTGCCTGAGGAGTGGCATGGAATGGACATTTTCATCGACTTTGAAGGCGTGGAGTCGGCTTTCTATTGTTGGATAAACGGGCACTTGGTGGGTTATAGCGAAGACAGCCGTTTGCCTGCCCATTTTAACATCACGCCCTACCTGAAGTCCGGTTCCAACCGGTTGGCCATGAAGGTGTACAGATATAGCGACGGTTCTTACCTCGAAGATCAGGACTACTGGAAATACAGTGGCATTGAGCGGAGTGTCTTCTTGCAGGCGCGCCCGGCCTATCGGCTACACGATTTCCGCCTTGTGGCCGGTTTGACAAACGGATATAAGGACGGCGAACTGTCACTTGACGTGTTTACCAAGGGCCAGCGGCGCGGGTGCTCGGTGGAGGTGAGTGTGCTCGATGGGGACAATCGTGCTTTGCTTCGGTTTTCCCATAGAGCCAAAGGACCGGCCGATTCCGTGTTTTCCATTCGACCGACCCTGCGGGATATCAAGCTTTGGAATGCCGAAACGCCCCACACCTATCGGCTGCTCATCACGACGCGTGACGGCAAAGGCAAAGTCACGGAGGCGACCGTACACACCTTCGGCTTCCGGACGGTGGAAATCACCAACGGTCAACTGCTCGTCAACGGGGTGGCCGTCAAGATAAAAGGAGTGAACCGGCACGAACACGATCCGCTCACGGGGCGCACTATCACCGTGGAGAGTATGCTCGAAGATATTCGTCTGATGAAGCAGACCAACATCAATGCCGTGCGCACGTCGCACTATCCGAACCGCCCGGAATGGTATGACCTCTGTACGAAATACGGACTTTACCTCGTCGATGAGGCCAACTTGGAAAGTCATGGCATGGAAAACTCCCCTCATCCCACCTTGGCTGACAACGAAGACTGGGCTGATGCTTTCCACCAGCGCATGTACCGCATGATGATGCGCGACCGGAACGCCACCTCCGTCATTATTTGGAGTCTGGGTAACGAGTCGGGCTATGGCCCGCTCTTCGAGCGCAACTACGCAATGGCCAAACGGCTCGATCCCACCCGGCCCGTTCAGTATGAAGGGGGTGGATATGAAGGCAAATCAGACATCTACTGTCCCATGTACGCTCGGATTTGGGCTTTGCGCCGACATGTGAACCGGCGGGATGCCCGTCCGCTCATCCTGTGTGAATATGCGCACGCCATGGGTAACAGTGTGGGCAATCTGCAAGACTATTGGGAGCTCATCAACCGCTATGACCAGTTGCAGGGGGGCTTCATCTGGGACTGGGTGGACCAGACATTCGAGCGGCGCGACAGTGCCGGCAACCACATTTGGGCATACGGGGGTGACTTGGGTTTTGTAGGGGTCGAGAACGACTCCAACTTCTGTGCCAACGGTTTGGTGGCTGCCGACCGCACCCCGCATCCGCATATCAGCGAGGTGAAACGGGTGTATCAGAACATTCATTTTGCCCCGGAGCCTTTCACGCCCAATCGGGTCAGGGTGCGCAATGCGTTTGACTTCACCTCGCTTGCCGGCTACGAACTGCACTGGGAGGTGAAGCGCGAGGGGCGCATTGTGAGCCAAGGCGTGTGCGATTTCCCGTTGGTCAAGCCACACGGGGAGGCCACATTGCCGATACCTTTTGCCTGTGACACGACCTTGCCCGGTGAACATTTCCTCACTTTACGGGCTGTCACTAAACACGCCTCGGGTCTGCTGCCCAAGGGATATGAAGTAGCCAATGCGCAGTTTGCGCTTCCCACGGAGGCTCCGGGTTTGCCCCCGACAGTCCCGGAAGGCGGCCCCTTGAAGCTGACAACCAAGGGCGATGCCGTCACCGTGGCCGGGGCCGGATTCTCCGCCGCTTTCTCCCGTCAAAGCGGCCAACTCGTCTCGCTCCGTTACGCCGGACGGGAGATGCTGATGCAAGGACCCAAGCCCAATTTCTGGCGACCCTTGACCGACAACGATGTGGCCAACGGCACTTCTGTGCGTTGTGGCACGTGGAGGCAGGCAGGTGAGGAAATGCGGCTGAAAAGTATGGAGGCCACGGCCGGCAAATCATCGGCCAGCATCAAAGTTTCCTACGATATGCCCCGGCAGGAAGCACGCACCGACATGGAATATACGGTTGATGCGGGTGGCAATGTGCGTGTCACGATGCACTTTGTACCGGGAAACAAACCACTGCCCGAGATGCCCCGTTTGGGCACAGCAATGCTGTTGCCTGCTGCTTTCGACCAAATGAGGTGGTACGGGCGCGGGCCACAGGAGAACTATGCCGACCGGAAGGAGTCGGCACTGGTGGATGTGTATGCCCAAAACGTGTGGGAGCAGTATCATCCCTACGTGAGAGCGCAGGAGACGGGCAACAAGTGTGATGTGAGGTGGGTGAAGATGACCGACCGGCAAGGGCAGGGCATCAGAGTCGCAGGTGACGAGGTGCTCAACGTGAGTGCATGGAATTTTCTCCAAGACGACATCGACTACATTCCCGCCAAGAAGGCCCACCGGCATGGCGGAAGCGTGAAGCGCAAGCCACTGGTGTGGCTGAACATCGACCACAGGCTCATGGGCGTGGGCGGTGACAACACTTGGGGGGCCGAGGTGCATCCCGAATACACCATTACGCCACGGGAGTGGAGATATTCTTACACCATAAGTCCTTTGAAATAACCGACTGAAGAGATGAAAAAGACCTTTCTGATAGTATGTGCCTGCCTGCTGACGATGCTCGGCGGGCGGGCGGAAAGCAAATCGGCTGGCGGCGGATTCACCCGCGACGACTACGCCGGCATCATTGATATAAGCCTCACGCCCACGGGACAGGAGAAGCAAATCGGATGTTTTACCGACCAAGGGGCGTGGATGGGCTTCACGCTTCCCGGGCGCGACAAGCCCGCGGGAGGCTTTTGCGGCCCTTTCAGCATCAATGGGCGGTGGTGGTTTGCCAAGTCGGCCGTGAGTCTGATGGCGGGCGGAAAGCCCTTGCCTCACGAGCGTGCCGACTATGTGCCGGGCAAGATAGGCCTGTGTCTGAAGGCGGATGACGGCTGCGTGGAGGAACAGTTGCTGTTTGTCGATTCGCGCACGGCCTTACTCCATGTCACGAACACCGGTCGACGGCAACTCACTTTCTCGGCACTGGAGCCCCACCGGGCACTCACGGTGAGGAAGGAGGGCAACCATCTGGTGCTGGGTGGGCTGCCGGGTGAGACACTGATGTTGACCTTTCCGCCCTCTGCCGAATTGCGCGTGGCGGGCAACAACTACACGGCTACGCTGCCCCCGGGTCTCGGGGAGGCCGATATAGTGGTCTCCATGCTGCTGCCGGGCGACCGGCAGGAGGCGCAGAGGTGTTATGCCGACTCGCTCTTGGGTAACTACCGTGCGTGCGAAAACGACAATCTCGCACGCTGGAACGGCTATCTCAACAAGGTGTTGCGCCCAGATATGCCGACCGACTACAACCGCGTGGCCGTGAAAGCCGTCACCACGCTTGTTTCCAACTGGCGCTGCCTGCGCGGCGGACTGCTCCACGACGGCATTGTACCCAGTCATGCCGTGGGCTATTTCGTGGGTTGTTGGGCGTGGGACTGCTGGCGTTTTTCGGCTGCCATGGCATCGTTTTTCCCCGAATTGGCCAAGGATAACATACGCGTGATGTTCGATTATCAGCAGTCCGACGGTATGGTGATAGACTGCATCTATGTCGATCCGCGCGAAAACAATGCCCGCGACAGCAAGCCTCCTTTGGCCTGTTGGGCTGTAGACAGGGTGTTTGAGGCCACCGGCGACACGGCTTTCGTACGCGAGATGTATCCCAAACTGCTGCACTACTACCGCTGGTGGTATCGCCATCGCGACCACAATGCCAACGGCATCTGCGAGTTCGGTTCTGCCGACGGCACGCTTGAGGCGGCTGCATGGGAGAGCGGGATGGACAATGCCATCCGCTTCGACGGGGCCAAGATGCTGCACAATGGCGGGGCGGCATGGAGCATCGATCAGGAGAGTGTCGACCTGAATGCCTATCTGGCCTACGAGTACACCCTGCTTGGGAAGTTTGCCGCACTGCTCGGCATGGCTTTCGACGAGCCCGACCTGCGCGGGAAGGTCGCCGACTACTTCTTCGACGATGCGGAGGGCTATTTCTTTGACCGCCGACTGGCCGACGGCCGTTTCGTGCGCGAGCCCGGTTGTGAGGGCTACCTGCCTTTCTGGACGCGCATAGCCATCCGCGCCCAGTGGCTCAAGGCCCGCCGGCTGCTGGAAGATCCGCGCAAGTTTGCCACCTACATCCCCTTTCCCACCATCGCCGCCGACAACCCCAAATATGATGCCAACGGCTATTGGCGCGGCCCCATCTGGCTCGATCAGACCTACTATGCCATCGAGGCTTTCCGCAACTATGGCGAACCCCGCAAGGCCGATGGCTACACGCGCCGTGTGTTCGACAGGCTGCAAGGACTCTCGGGCGATGCCCCCATCTACGAAAACTACGATACTTTCACGGGCCGCCCGCTTCAGGCGTCCCACTTCAGCTGGAGTGCAGCCCACCTGTTGCTGCTCTATGAGCGTTACGGGAAGAAATGATATGCGGTTTCGCTTGTTTTATTGACCAATTCTTTATATCTTTGTCGCTGTCGGGGCTGCGTGTGCAGAAGAATCCGCCTACCCGCATACGCTGCGAAGGGCGGCAGCCGACGATAAAGATAGCTGAAATAACATGACGGAAACAAACGAGGCATTGCTCATCCAACAGTTGAAGAAAGACTCACAGCAGGCTTTCCGGCGGTTGTATGACAAATATGCCGCCCGCCTCTATGCCTTCGGCATGCAGTACACCCACTCGCGGGAAAGCACGGAAGAATTGGTGGAAGACACGTTCATCTGGCTGTGGACCAACCGTCGCAGCATACGGCAGACCGAGACGCTCAAGTCGCTGCTCTTCATCCGTATGCGCCACTATCTGGTCAATGCCTACCGGGCCACGGTCAATGCGCCCGCCTTTGAGAGTTATACCGACTATCTGGGCCATCTCTCCGAGTCCTCGTCCGACAGGGTGGAGTATGATGACTTCCGGCGAATGTTCTTTGCGGCGTTTAGCCGGTTGCCCGAAACGCAGCGCCGAGTGGTGAGGCTGTCGCGGTTGGAGGGGAAGACCAATAAGGAGATTGCGTTGCAGCTCAACCTGAAAGAGCAGACGGTGAAAAACCAACTGTCGCTGGGCGTTAAGGCGTTGCGCCTGTCGTTGGGGACTCTTTACGTGTCGTTGGGATTCTTATATTTTGTTAATTGAAGGTACTTTTCGTCCTTTCCGTTGTTATAACTAACAAACAGAACTTTGGCAAGTCCGGCAGGAGTTAAAGGAGAAGTTCCTTGAGCGATAGCGAGAAAAGGAGTGACAGGGAGGAGTGCCTTGGGCGATAGCGAAAAAGACGACAGCTCTACTCCTCCTATTCTCCAAGGGAATCAAGCAATAAGGCTGTTGTCTTTTTCGCTATCGCTCAAGGAACTTCTCCTAACGAGCGAAGTGAGTGCTAACTCCCTTTAACTCCTTTAACTCCTAAAATTGAGCTTGCGAAACTTAAATAACAAACAAAAGCAAAGAGAAATGGCCGAACTGGAAGATAAATATTTCAAAGGCGACCTCACCGTGGAGGAGTTGCGGGAACTGCGCCGGCAGGTCAATGCCACCGACGATGACACGCTGGGTGAAGCCATGCGCCACCGATGGATGGATGGCGACCTCGCCGAAGACGACTATACGGTTGCCACCCGCCCGATATGGCAGCGCATAGAGACAGCGACCCGGACTGCCGGGCACGACTGGCGCCGCCGTGCGTGGAAGTGGATGCAAGCGGCAGCTGTGTTTCTTGTGCCCGTTTTGTTTTTCTCCACCTATTGGTTCTACCGGCAAGAGGCGGTGTCGCCGACCGGTGTGGCCATTTTCCGCACCGATGCCGGAGGCAGGGCCACTCTCGTCTTGCCCGATGGTACGAGTGTGGTGCTCAACGAGCGGTCGAGGCTTTCCTATTCCCCGGCCGATTTCAACAGCACTTCGCGCCGGGTGAGCTTTGAGGGCGAAGCCTTCTTTAGCGTGGCCAAAGACAGTCTGCATCCCTTCTCCATCCGTGCCGAGGGGCTCGATGTGCGCGTCGTGGGCACGAAGTTCAATCTCTTTGCCCGCAAGGGTGTCGCCCTTTCGCGATTGTCGTTGGAGGAGGGCAAGGTGCTGTTCACCTCGCTTGCCTCCCACCGTCAGACTGCCGTTTGGCCTGGTCAGGTGGCCGTGCTCGACAAGCAGACGGGCCGCATCTCGGTGGAGCAGAAGCCCGAGGAGGTGAACGACGCCACGGCATGGCAGCGCAACGAACTTGTGTTCCGCAATGCGACGCTCCGTCATGTCATAGCTGTCATGGAAACCACCTACGGCGTGAAGTTCCGCTTCTCCGGCCGTCTCAACATGGATGATATTTTCACGGGCACCCTGCCGAGCAACAACCTCGGCGAAGGGCTCGAAATCATCAGGCATTCCTATCATGTCAGGGCCGAGCAACGCAATGGTGTGGTCACCATCACAAAATAAGTGCCCGACATTTCCGTCGTGGCATCTCCTCCTGCCATCCGGCCTCCCGCCTTTTTCACATACTGACGGTGTAGAAAATATACGACAAATTTTTGTCCGCTTTTGTCGGTCAAATAGCGCGTAAAACTCCTCCTGCATCCTGCTAACATCCCCTCCATTTTGCCTTTTTTGCCCTTTGCTTTTGTGAAACGGCCCGAATGAGAAGTTCGTTCGGGCCGTTTCGTCATCCAAAACAGCCTCTTTTGCATCCCCATTCGGCCCGTTTTAGGATCCTTTTCCGTCGTTGAATCGTGTCAAGAAAATACAAACCTCTGATTGCCACCCTTTTATAAATCCCTTCATTTTTACGTTATTTCCATCCACCGGCACATTGGTTGTAAATTCGCCAAGCACAACCGTGTTTTTTGCTGAATTACCTTGACTAATTCCCCGTGTCACACTGCATGAACGGAAAGGCATAAGCAACCATTCGCTTCCTCCGCTCCATTCGTCGAATAACATGATTATCGTCGGCGAATTTTGCGAATTAAGCGAATCAGACGACTAAAATAAATTCGCCTCATTCGTATCATTCGCCGATAGTTTTTGGTCGGCGAATGGTATGAATGAGGCAGTAAGAAGGTGTTTATTGGATTTGCAACCCTCGTCACGGACTCTTTATTTTAACACTATAAAATAAAGGGATTGGTTTATTTATAGGCATCGTTCTGTCTGATGACGGTGGGATTCTGGTCTACCACATATTGGGGAATTGGTAGTAAGAATTGGTTGGCATTGGTAATTTTGCCATGCTCTTTAGAGCATTGATTGATAACGGTCATGGCTGTACCATGGCGCAGCAAATCAAACATGCGATGGAACTCACCTCCAAATTCCACTTGCTCCTCATGCTGCAAGGCTGCTTCAAGTGTATTGTAAGCTGTGGGATAGTTGGGGTCTCCATATCCGGGAAGTCCTGCCCTTGTGCGCACTTCGTTCATATATTTGGCCTCGCCTGTAGCCTCAGTCAGCATGAGCAATACATCAGCATAACGCAAGATTATGAAATTATTGTTTGCTGCCTCTGTCAGTTTGTCGAGTTCGGCCCCATTATCTCTCCATTTAACGAAAAATTTGTCAGCAATAAAATCTCCATTGGTGTTTGTATATCCGTTTTGCACAGTGGCTTCTCGTCGTGGATCTCCCTTTTCAAATGCTTGGTATAGATCTTCAGTCACTTGATTGGCCCCCATTCCCCAAGCTGTGACACATCGATTGTCAAGTGGGGCGAAAACAGCCCAATACTTGCTATAAGGATTTGATTTTCCACCGAGATATTGAACCTCAAATATAGACTCCCGACAGTTTTTATTTTTTGGATTCCATAACTTGGCATACTCAGTTTCAAGCGAAAATTTTCCATATTCTTTCATCAGTACCGTTTTGGCAGCCTCTTTGTTACCCATTGTGAGATAAACCTTTCCGAGTAGCACGTTAGCTGCGTCTGATGTTGCAGCACCTGCGAAACGTTCGCTGGTTTTTGGGGGGAGGTTGGAAGCTGCAAATTCTAAATCGTCAATAATGGCCTTGTAGATATCGGCGGTAGGGGTGCGGGCCATACCGTATGACTGTGCCACTGTCACGGGTACCAGCACCAAAGGTATATCGCCCCAAGCGCGTACCATATCGAAATAGTAGAGTGCACGGATGAATCTGCATTCGCCTTGTATCTGTTTCTTAGTGGAAAAGTCCGAGCCTTCCATCTTATTCAGCACATTGTTGATTTTAAACATGGCTTTGTAATAAGTATTCCAGAAATCGAGAACGATAGCATTAGCCGTTGTCAAATTCTGATGTTTGGTCAGTGCATATTTGTCATTGTAGTCACCTGCCGTTTCATTGCAGTAAGCATTGTCCGATGCACACTCCCCGAAATAGGAAGGTAGCGACTGGGGGCCGTAAATGGTATGGAGGGTAGCATAGACGGCATGCATAGATGTTGTGAAGTCCTCTTCCGTCTTGTAGTATCCGTTTTCATTGACCTGAGATTTGGGGGATAATTCAAGGAAACTGTTGCATCCGGAGAGCATGAGAGCGAGAAGGGATGCTATGATGTATTTTAATTTATTCATGATTTCACGGCTTAATAATTGTTTGAAAGAAAGTGTTGTGTTAGAAAGAGACATTCAATCCGAACGTAGCGCTGAACGGGGTAGGGTAGGCACCATAGTCATAGCCGACTCGGTAGCCACTTTGGAAGGTGGAGTTTTCAGGGTCGTAGTTGCGATAGTTGGAAAATACATGCACGTTTTCCAAATTGACATAGGCACGGAGTCCACTTAATCCTATTTGTTGTATGAGTTTTACAGGAAAGGTGTATCCCAAACGTATATTCTTGATACGGACAAAAGAGGCATCTTCTACCCAATAGCTTGTGCTTTGCCCACGCACACCGGTAGATACTGTTCTGGGCTTGGGAGTCATGCCGTCTCCGGGTTCTGCATCAGACCTCCAGTAATTGGCCACTGAAGCGTAGACATTGCGGTTTCCGTTGAATTCACCGAGAAAACGCGCATTCTGGTTCATTATCTCCCCACCTTGCGCGCCTGTGAGCATGAAAGAGAAATCGAAGCCCCGGTAAGAAAAAGTGTTTGTAAGTCCCCAAGTGAAGTTAGGCTGGTAGTTGCCAAGAATAGTTCGATCATTGGCATCTATTTTCTTGTTGCCGTCCACATCGCGCACCAATGGATCACCGGCTTCACTTCCTGCCGGAGCTGGTACGCCGTTGGCAATATCTTGGCTGCTTAACACGCCATCTATCTTGTAACCGTAGTAGCAACCGATGGGGTGTCCCACTTGGGTGATGGATAGTGCCGAATTGGTGTTGACGAGAATGGGCTCGTTATTGTTGCCCAGTTTCAAAACTTTGTTGCGATTGGCAGAGATATTGAAATCTGTTGTCCATGTAAATTTACCTACGAAGTTATGGGAAGTGAGATTGAACTCTACACCTTGGTTGCGAAGTGAGCCGATATTGTTGAGTGATGTCTCAAAACCGGTAATAACGGGGATGGGAACATTTAGAAGCAAATTGTTGGTTTTCGAATAATAAAGGTCGAGAGCGACATTCAGTCTGTTGTTGAGTATTGTTGCATCCAGTCCGAGGTTAACTTGCCATGTTTTTTCCCATTTTAAATCGGGTGACGGATTGGTAGAGGTGTACAGACCTTGAGCGATGGCTCCATTTACGACATAGGATGAATAACTGAGCAGACCTATGGAGCCATAGTTGTCAATCTGATTATTGCCTGTTTCTCCATAACTAAGGCGAATCTTGAGGTTGTCAAGCCATTTGAGGTTGTTTTTCAGCAAAGGTTCTTCTGATAGTCTCCATGCAAGCGATGCTGAGGGGAAGTAGCCCCAACGACTATTGGCTCCAAAACGTGAACAACCATCAGCACGAAGAGCGGCCGAAGCCAAGTATTTGCCTTGGTAGGCATAGGTTATACGAGACAGATAGGAAATTAAGCTCCATTGGGTTTCAGAGGTACTGCCGTTGTTCACCTTGCCGGCATTTAGCGTATGCACCATGTCATTGGGAAAATCGGTAGCCGACATATTGCTTACTTCGAGTGTCTGTTTTTGCATGGTGTAGCCGAGCAATCCCGTGACGGAATGCTCACCGAAGGTGTGGATATAATTGAGTGTGTTTTCCCATGCCCAGTTAAATTGGTGCAAAGTCTGATTGGATCCCGTTGCATGCACCCAACCTGAGTAGCCCCAATTTTGTCCTTCGTTCCAATAAGAGTTGAAGTGCATGTCTTCATTGTCGGCATTCAGCGCTGTGCGGAAAGTGAGTCCATCAATGATTTTCCAGTCAAGGTAGGTGTTGAGTAGTTGTGTGTTGGTTATGCGCTTTTTCGTCATCTCTCGGGTGAGGGAATAAGGATGCCAAAGTTGAAAACCATATTTGACAAAAGTATTCCAGATAGATTTTGGATCTTTGAAACCGAGACTTCCTGTTTCCACGTGTAATGGAAATATTGGATCACTTTGGCAAGCTAAAGATACAACATCAGATTTTCCGTTTAACCCGTTTGGGAAATCCTTACTACGGGTTAAGGCGAGTTTGATAGAGAGGGAAAAGCGATTGTTGAATCGATGGTTTAAATTGCTGCGCACGCTGTACCTCTGATAAAATGTACGGTCTACGACACCATTTTGATCAAGAAAATTTCCGGAGACCATGAATTGTGTATTTTCACTACCTCCCATAACGCTGGCTTGAACATTGTGAGATTGTGCGGTGCGGAGCATTATATCTTGCCAATTAGTACCATTTCCAATACGGGTTAACCATTCGGGATCTGAAAATTCATCGGGCACGTAATAATTAGTCATACTTGATGAAGGCTTAAGATTTGGGTTGTTCAATTTTGCCGTATTGAAACTATTGGTACGTGCTGCTGTCTCGAAGTCAATCCATTGCCGAGCATCCATCAGATCTATTTTACGGATAACTTTTGATATGCCTGTTTCGTAGCTTATATCTATTTTAGTCCTTCCGGCCTTACCCGTCTTTGTTGTAATAAGAACTACACCATTGGCTCCTCGAGATCCGTAGATTGCAGCTGATGAGGCGTCTTTTAGTACCTCAATACTTTCTATATCATTGGGGTTGATGTTGTTCATTGGGTTACGATTAGCAGTCAACACGTTTCCTCCATTGGTGCCTGTAGAACTTGTATTGTCTTCTAGGGGTATGCCGTCAATAACATATAAAGGAGATGTCCCCGAGTTGATGGATGACATACCGCGCACTTTGATAGTAGGTGCCATTCCTGGTGCTCCCTGTGTTTGCGTGATGTTGACTCCTGATATTTGCCCTGCCATCGATTGTAGGGCATTTCCATAGGGCCGATTTTTAAGTTTATCGGCTCCAACGGCTGCTACTGCTCCCGTGAGATCACGTTTTTTTACAGTACCATAGCCGATGACTACAACATCGTCAAGTCCTTGGATATCAGGCTGCATAGTTGCATTTTCTCCGGCTCGTATCTGCATGTCTTTATAACCGGTATATGAAAGTTTGAGAGTTGTTCCCTTGGGGACGCTCAGGGCATAGTTTCCATCAAGGTCGGTGATGGTTGCGGACTGGCCGCCAACTTCTCTCACCGTGACTCCTATCAATGGCTCACCGTTTTCGTCTACAATGTGACCTTTTGTTGTGTTGTTTTGTTGAGTACTCATATTGAGTACTGTATTTTCGAAAGTGGGAAAAGAGGGCGCTTTGTCTGGCAAGGTGTGTGTTAAGGCATTGCCCATAGCCAAAGTGGTAATTGGAATACTTGTGAGAGTTCCTATTGTAATAAAAGAACTCAATGCTGCCATGTATATAGGCAGACATGTTTTGTGTTTGATTTCATGTTTCATAACCGTAATTTTAGTTAACCATATTGTTTAAGTTATTCGGTCAGTAGATTATGAAAGAAAAAGAAAGCTTTTGTTATGTGTCGATTTGTTCTGTAGATAGCGCAAATATAGTATTAATTATTAAAAGTTCAAAGAAAAATAAATAAATATTTTGTTTTGTAGCTTAAAAAATTTCCAGAAATCTTCTGTGTGAAGAATTACATATGCAGTGCAGGAATATATGACACTTCTTACTGTTGTCAGAAAAAGAATTGAAGTGAGTAAAGAAAATACAAAAATGTAGATGGGAAAACAGTTAACTCATAAGTTATAGTCTAAGCGTAGTCGATTATCCTGATGATATTGCCGGACGAGTCGTGGTACCTGACGGCTCGCCCGGTAAGGTAGTGCGACTAAAAATGGAACCTCACGCCGACCAAGGCGTTGAGCCTGACGAAGCCGTCGATTTCGTTATCATTGTAGTCGGATTTACCATAATTGCCCGACATGGAGTTGAGTTCGGCACCAATGCCGAAGTGGCGGGTGAACTTATATTCGATGCCTCCGGAGAGATGGGAGCCCAAGCCGTAGTGGCTGGCAGCCTCATCGTTGTAGTAAGCCAAACCGAGACCGGCAGAGGCTTTCACCCGCCAATGGTCGCCTAAGTCGCGGGCAAAGACAAACTCAGGGGCTATGTGCAGCTGAGTGATTTGTGCTGCGGGATACTCGGTCCAGTTGAAAGAACCGACGAGTCCGAAGCCCAAGCCCTGGGCAAACACGCAGGTGTACTCGGTCTGCAACTCCTGTCCCCCACGCCAGCGGTAGTTTTTATACGCCCGATAATCGTAGACTTTGGAGACGATCCATGAAAGACCGTAGTTGAACGAGATGGTGTGCTGCGCAGAGCGTTGGTGTCCGGTGGGGCTGTCGAGGTGGATGGTTTCTGCCTTGCTGCCGATCGGACTTGTGGCAATGGATAACACCAAGGCTAAAAAGAGTTTTTTCATGTTAGTTGGAGTTTAAAGTGGGAGGTGGAGGGAAGAGCCACACACCGGTAGTGCGTGTGGCTTTACTATAAACTTACTGCCGGATAGTCTTCAGGCTCTGAGTAATTGTTTCACGATGGTAGAGATTGCTTTGCCGTCGGCCTTGCCCGCCAACAGCTTACCAGCCATACCCATCACCTTACCCATGTCCTTCATCGAGGTGGCTCCGGTCTGGGCGATGATGTCTTTCACGGCCTTCTCTATCTTCTCGGGTGAGAGCTGCTTGGGCAGATACGCTTCCATGACGGCTACTTGAGCCAGTTCCTCATCGGCGAGGTCTTGCCGGCTGTTGTCAGTGTAAGTCCGGGCGGTCTCGCGGCCCTGCTTGGCCAACTTCTGAATGATTTTCAAGGCAGCCGCATCGTCGAGTTCGTCGTTGGCACCGGGAGCGGTCTTGGCCTCGATAAACACTTTCTTGATGTTGCGCAGCGTCTCCAAGCGCACTTTGTCACGGGCTTTCATGGCAGCCTTGATGTCTTCACTGATTTGGTCGAATAGTGTCATAGTTGTCTTCCTTTCTTATAGATTTTAAAAAAGGGCCGACTAAGTGAATAGCCGGCCTGTGGTTATTGATCATTCATAAACTGCTAAAGGAGTTGGTTTAGGCAAAGCTGATGGTTCCCTGAATGGGTTCGCCGGCCTCCTTGTCGCTCTCCTTGTTGCTGATGCCGGTAGCCTGACTGCGTATGTCGTCGAGCATCTGGCGCGTGCGCTTGTAGGTGGGCGTACTCTCCACGGCCATGATGACATCTTCGTTGTCAAGGTCTTCGGGGCGGAAAAGGAAGATGTGGGGGCGGCGCTTATACTGGTTGTTCTTGCCGATGGAACCATAGTAGCGTCCGCGGCGCTCCTCGTTCTCGGCCCTGCGCTCCTCCTCCTGGGCTATGCGGTCGGCCTCTTCCTGCGTGTGCTTCTTCAAGTGGCCGTTCATGCCGTCCACATCTTCGATGCCGAAGCCCGTGGCAAGAATGGTCACTTTCACTTTTTTCTCCAGTTCGGGATCGATGGCTACGCCCCATTTGATTTCGAAGTTGCTGTCGAAACGCGCCATGAAGTCGTTCACGTCGTTCATCTCGTCCATCATCAGTCCGCTGTCACCGCTCTTGTCGCTGGCGTAAGCAATGCTGAGCAATATCTTCTTGGAGTTGTAGATGTCGTTGTCGTTGAGCAACGGCGAGTTGAGTGCATCGTCGATAGCCTGCTTCACGCGCCCCTCGCCCTCACCGTAGCCGGTGCTCATGATGGCCACACCGCCGTCTTTGAGCACGGTTTTTACATCGTTGAAGTCGAGGTTGATGAGTCCGTGGGTGGTGATAATCTCGGCAATGCTCTTGGCTGCCACGCTCAGTGTGTCGTCGGCCTTGGCAAAGGCGTTGAGCAGGGAGAGTTCAGGATAGATTTCGCGCAAGCGCTCATTGTTGATGACGAGCAGGGCATCTACGTGTTTCGACATCTCCTCCACGCCGTCGAGGGCCTGATCGATCTTCTTGTCGCCCTCGAAGCGGAAAGGAATCGTGACGATGCCCACGGTGAGGATGTCCAGCTCCTTGCTCACACGGGCTATCACGGGAGCGGCCCCCGTGCCTGTGCCGCCACCCATACCGGCCGTGATGAAAGCCATCTTGGTGCCGTCGTTGAGCATGTTCTTGATGTCGTCGATGGTCTCCTCGGCCGCCTGACGGGCACGTTCGGGTTTGTTGCCGGCACCGAGTCCCTCCTTGCCCAGTTGCAGATGCACGGGCACGGGAGAGTCGTTGAGTGCCTGATTGTCTGTGTTGCAAAGCACGAAACTCACGTCGTGGATGCCTTCACGATACATGTGGTTGACAGCGTTGCCACCGCCTCCACCCACACCAATCACTTTGATGATGCTGTTCTCTTTCTCGGGTTCACCGAAATCTAATATGTCTGGCATGTTCTTATCTGTACTTTAAAGGATTAGTAATGTGCTGTCAGTCTCGTGTGTGTGGTCACTCCTCCTCCGACACCATCTGTTTGATGAACTTCTTCAAGCCGGTAGACATCTTGTGCAACGGGCTGTTCTCCTTGCGCTCCCGCTCTTTACGGGCGGCCTCTTCGGCAGCGGCTTTGCGTGCAGCCTCCTCCTCAGCCTCCCTCTTGCGGCGGGCCTCCTCTTCGGCTTTCTGCTTTTCGGCCGCCGTGAGCACCACACCTGTGCCGCTGGTCTCGTTGGGAGTGCGCGGTGTGGTGTGCAGTGTGCCGGTTGTGGTTGTGGGGCGTGGCTCACCGGTGCCGAAAAGGTCGGCTTTGATTTCGCTGCCCGCACAGTTCATGTCGCCTTTGGCAAGCAGACTGAGCACGGTGTTCATCATCCCGTTGTGATCAGTAATCTTAGGGTCGTTGGAGTTGATGGTCTGTGTGACAAACTTGGCTATGCGTATCTTCTCAATATGTGTGTGGTTGCGCACGGCCCGTTCCAGATTGGGGATATTGGAACCGCCGCCGGTGAGTATGATGCCGCCCAAGAGTTTGTCGGCATACTCGCTGGGCACCTGGAACCACGCGTTCTCGATGATTTCTTCCAACCGACCCTCCACAATGTCGATAAATTTGCGGCTCTCCACCTGCCGATCTTGATCGATGGGGTAGGTGAGGGTGCTGTCGATGTCGTTGTTATCGGTGAAAGCCTTGGCATATTTGAGTTTCATCTTCTCGGCATCGCGCTCTTCCATTTGCAGGGAGGCGATGTCCTTGGTGATGTTGTTGGAACCGAGTGGAATTACGGCCAGATGGCGGAGGATATTCTTGTGATAGACGGAGACGGTGGTGGTGTCGGCACCGATGTCTACAAGGGCACATCCCGACCGCTTCTCGGCCTCGGTGAGCACGCTGTCGGCCATGGCCAGGGGGGCGAGATACATCTCGGCAATGGCTATGCCGGCATTGTCGAAACACTTGTTGAGATTGCGGTAGAAAGTCTTGCGCCAGAGAATGTTGAGGAAATTGCCTTCCAGTCGTGAGCACTGTATGCCTACGGGGTCAAGCTGATACTGGTTGTCTATCTTGTATTCCTGCGTGGCCGCATCGAGGATTTCCTGATCGGTGTAGCTCATGTTGCGGTTTCCGTCCATAAGGGCGTTGATCATGTCTTGGGTGACTACCGTCTCGTTAGGCAGTTCTTTGACAATGACATTCTTCACACTGCGGATAGATTGTCCGCCCACACCGACATACACGTGGACAATCTCCTGCTTGAGGATGGTCTTGAGCCTGTTGATGATGTTGGTGAGGCACTGGCCGGTCTTGTCGATGTTATATACTACACCTTTCCGAATGCACGACGTGGAATCTTCGGTGACGACGGCCAATACTGTGATGCTGCCGTCGAGATTCTTCTGTCCCGCAATGCCGGTCATCTTGGATGAACCGAGTTCTATAGCTACGATAAATTCTTTTGGCATAGGTTTATGTGATTATCAATTCGTTTGTGATGATGTTGCCGGAGTGGGCGTGGTGTCGGCTGCATGTTTCTTGCAGATGATTTGGTTGTCAAACTCCAGACTGATGTATGAGTATTTGTTCCACCCGGCCTGCGAAAGACCGTATTTGTAGAACTTCTCCAGCCGCGCCATCTTTTTCTCCACGTAGGCTTTTATCTCTCCATCGCGCACCGACTGCCGGTTGCTTTCGGGCAGATAGCCTATGAAGATGATGTGGTTGCCCACACGGGGAATGAGTTCGATACCCCGGTCGGGAAGCACATTGATCTGCTCTATCTGGTTTTTCCAGAGGTCTTTCTCCATGAGTGCCTTGCTCAGCACGGAGACATATTGGCGGGCAAAGGGGCGGTTGATGTAGCCCGTGGCAATGATGAGATCGCTGGTGTACTTGGTGCCGGGCATGATGCTGTTGTGGTCGTCGATGTAATAGTCGTCGGCGTTGATGCTTTTGATGCGCACAATGGGCATGCGCTGGGTGAGCGAGATGCACACCTGCCCGTCCTGCGTTTTGTAGCATTCGGCCGTCTTGACAAACGGGGTGGCTCTGAGCATTTCTTCGATCTTGCGCCCATTGACATAACGCATGGGCTTCTCCAGTGGATAGAGTTGTTGGGCCACAAGTCGGTTTTTAATCTCCTTTACGTTGAGAAAACCGTTTGTCATCTCGTCTTGGATGTTGATATTCACCTTGGTGCACAAGGCGTTTGATTCATCCGGTTTGTTGAACGAGGTGAATGCCAGTACAAGATAGGCAGCCAGAACGGCATCAAGCACTACAATGGTCGTTTTCTTCCAGTTGATGTGCATTATTTGGATTCGAGCAGTTTGGCTATTTGCGGCACGTAGTTGTCAAGATCGCCGGCCCCGAGGACGAGCAGCACGTCAAAGTCGCGCGACTTCACGAGGTCGAGTACATCTTCCTTATGTATCATACTCTTTTCCACACCCGGCTTCAGGTTGTCGTAGATGAGCTTAGAGGTCACGCCTTCAATGGGTTTCTCCCGTGCCGGATAGATGTCGCAGAGTATCACTTCGTCGAGCAGGCTGAGGCTGTTGGCAAAGTCTTGATAGAAATCCCGTGTTCTTGTGTAAAGATGCGGTTGGAAAATGGCCGTAATCTTCCGATCCTTGTAGAGTTCGCGTATGCTCTTGGCACTCTGGTAGATTTCCTTCGGGTGGTGGGCATAGTCGGAGAGGAAGACATGGCGGTCGTTCTTGATTTTGAAGTCGAAGCGGCGGTCCACGCCCGCGTAGGTCTTCATGCCGTAGCGCAATTCCTCGGACGTGCAGCCGTTGAGCTGAGCCATGGCCATGGCAGCCACGCCGTTTTCGATGTTGATGGGAACGGGTTGACCGAGCATGACATTCCTTACACATTCCACGGGAGAGATGAAGTCGAAGGTGATTTCACCATTCTCTATCTTAATGTTCTCGGCATGGAAGTCGCCTTCGTCGAGACTGTATTCGTAGACGCGTACCCCTTCCTGCACATGTTGCTGCATTTCGAGATTTTTGTGGAGGATGAGTGCACCGCCGGGTTGGATGAGTTCGGTGTAGTGGCGGAAACTCTCAAGATAGGCCTCCTTGGTACCATAGATGTCGAGGTGATCGGGGTCGGTGGAGGTAATGACGCTCATCCACGGGCGCAGCCAATGGAACGAGCGGTCGAATTCGTCGGCCTCGATGACCACGAAATCGCTCTTGTCGGACAAGATGTAGTTGGTGCCGTAGTTCTTGGAGATGCCTCCGAGAAAGGCATTGCAGTCTTGCTGGCTTTGGTGCATGATGTGAGCGCACATGGTCGATGTAGTAGTCTTGCCATGCGTTCCTGCCACACAGAGTCCTTTATGCGTGCGGGTCAGTGTGCCGAGCACTTGAGCGCGTTTCTCTATTTCGAATCCCCCTTCATGGAAGAAAGTCAACTCCTTGTGGTCTGAGGGAATGGCGGGTGTGTAGACGACGAGGGTAGAAGCAGGCTTTTTGCAAGCGTGGGGTATCTCATCAACACTCTCTTCATAATGTATGAGCATCCCTTCTTTCTCCAGGCGTCGGGTAAGCTCGGAAGGAGTCTTGTCGTAGCCGGCCACGACCATTCCCTTGTGGATGAAATAGCGCGCGATGGCACTCATGCCGATACCGCCGGCACCTATAAAATAAACCGCTTTGATTTCCTTTAATTCCATGACAAACTATCTTGTTGCAAGTTTGATGACTTCGTCGGCAATGATGTCGGCAGAGTCTTTCAATCCTAATTTTTTGATGTTTTCGCTGAGAGAAGCGAGTTTGGCATCGTCTTTGACGGTGGCCACGGCCAGTTGGATGAGTCTCTCCGGGGCCTCGGCGTCTTTCACGTAAATCGCAGCATCCTTATTCACCAGTGCCATGGCATTCTTCGTTTGGTGGTCTTCGGCCACGTTGGGGCTTGGAACGAGGATCACCGGTTTACCAATGATGCAAAATTCGGATATGGAACTGGCCCCGGCGCGGCTGATGACGAGATCAGCGGCCTTGTAGGCTGCTCCCATGTCGCTGATGAAATCCATGAATTCCAGGTTGGGACATGTCTTTTGTCCAAACTCCCGTTGAATTTCAGGATAATAGTATTTGCCCGTCTGCCAAATGAATTGTATGTCGGGATTCTGCTCGATCAGTTCAGTGTAGGCATTCTTCACACTATCGTTGATGGTGCGGGCTCCAAGGCTGCCGCCCACTAACAAGATGGTTTTTTTGTCGGGATCCAGTCCGAACCCTTTCCGGGCATCCTCTTTGCTGATGCTCGTCTCCAAGACGTTTTGCCGTACCGGGTTGCCTGTCATGATGATTTTGTCGGCCGGGAAGAACCGTTCCATTCCTTCGTAGGCCACACAAATCTTATCGGCCTTCTTGGCCAGCAACTTGTTGGTGACTCCGGCGTATGAGTTCTGTTCTTGGATGAGGCAGGGAATTCCTTTATCAGCGCATACGTTGAGCGTGGGACCGCTGGCGTAACCTCCCACTCCGACGGCAGCCATGGGCTTGAAGTCGCGGATGATGGCCTTGGCCATGCGCTGGCTTTTCCAAATTTTGAACAGCACGGCGATGTTTTTAAGCAAATGCTTGCGGTCGAATCCGCAGATGGGAAGTCCTTTGATTTCATATCCGGCAGCCGGCACGCGCTGCATTTCCATGCGTCCCTCAGCCCCTACGAAAAGAATGCGGGCATCGGGGCGCTTGGCCTTGACAGCATTGGCAATGGAGATGGCCGGGAAGATGTGGCCTCCCGTGCCGCCACCACTGATGATGATTCTCAATTCCTTATCCATAATAGCTTTTATTCTTTAGTTGCAAAAGTAATCATTTTTTTTATTATCAGCACTATTTGACGTATGAAATGTGCCCCTTTTTCCATATTAGGCAGTTCCAAGGATATTTCCGCCGGTAGCCTCTTGTGGGATGGCTTTCCGTTTGGCCGACCGGCTGATACTCAGAATCACGCCGATATAGACACAGTTGATGACCGTGGAGGTCCCACCTTTACTGATGAGCGGCAACGGCTGTCCGGTCACAGGGGCGAGACCTACGGCCACAAGCATGTTGAACAGGGCTTGTATGACAAGCATGATAGCCAGTCCCATGGCAAGGAATGCCGGGAAGTTATTTTCGCAGCGATTGGCTATTTTTCCCGTTCTGAACAGGAGGATGATGTAGAGCATAGCCACGAAGAAGGCTCCTTCGATGCCCATTTCTTCGATGATGATGGCATAGATGAAGTCGGAGAAGGCTTGTGACAGGAAATCGCGCTCAACGGAATTGCCCGGTCCTTTACCCACAACGTTGGAAGTGGCAATGGCTATATTGGCATGTGCTTTCTGGGCATCCTTGTCAAGATCGATGTCGCCGGGTTTGAGGTCTTTGTCGTTCATAAAGCCTTTCATGCGCGACTTCCATGTGTCGGCCCGGTGAAATATTTTACCTATCATGCCGACATTCTGCGCATTCTGCTCTTGTTTGCCCTTTCCGGCAAGTTCGGTGAGATTCCGGTTGGCATCGGACTCGGGACGGTCGGTGCCCACCATCCATATCAGGGAGAGGAGGATGACCACACAAAGGGTTGCGATGCCGGCCAACCGGCCCAGTTGCTTGGTGGGCACTCTGCCTATCACCATCATACAAAAGATAGTGACGCAGAGCAGCATGGCGGTAGACAGGTTCTCGATGGCAATGAGGACCGTAAAGAGCCCGGCTACAGTGAGGATGAACTTCAGTGCTTTCTTGTCGGCTCCTTTATCTGTCTGCATGGCACTCAATATTTGTGCCGTGGCCAGCACTACGGTGCCTTTGGCTATCTCCGAGGGCTGAAACTGAATGCCCAATAGGCTTATCCAACGTTGGGCCCCGTTGGTAGATTCACCGGCAAACCATACCCATATCAGGGTGATGAAAGAGATGACAAGCAGAATGGGGGTGATCACTTTGAAGTATTTACACTGAATATTGAGTGTGACGAGCATCACGCCTATGCCCAAGAGTATCAAACCGGTATGCTTGATCATCGGAGCCCAGTAGGCTCCGCTCTTATAGGTCATGGAGCTTGAGGCCGAATACACTTCTACAATGCTGATGATGCAGAGGAAGAAGAAGACCATCCAAATCACCTTGTCACCCTTGAATATATTGCCTAAAGTCTTGTTTATCATCTCTATTTGTTTTTTGTTTCTGTTCTTTGAGTCTAAGCATCTTGATGGCCCGTGTGCGACCTGTGGTGGGGTGCCCATATCCAGATATGGGGCCGGCGGCAGCCGGGCCGGATTACAGATTTCTTACGAGTGTCTTAAACTGGTTGCCGCGGTCTTCCATATTCTTGAACAGGTCAAAGCTGGCACAGCATGGGCTCAGCAGCACCGTATCGCCCGGTCGGGCCATCTCGTAGCAGGCTGCCACACAATCTTTCATGGAGTGTGTGTCGCGCACCGGAATACCCAAGGCATCAAAGTTGTCGTGCAGCTTCTTGTTGTCGGCCCCGAGGTATACAAGGCCAACGCACTTTTTCTTAACCAGTTCTTTGATTTGGTTGTAATCGTTGCCTTTGTCCTTACCGCCAAGAATGAGGATTGTCGGGTTCTTCATGCTCTCCAAAGCATACCAACAGGCATCTACATTGGTGGCTTTGGAATCGTTAATGTATTGCACTCCGCCCACTTTGCACACCTTTTCCAAACGGTGTTCCACCCCGGGGAAGTCGCCCAGACTCTTGCGGATCACCTCTTTCTTGATGCCTGCAATGTTAGTGGCGATACCGGCCGCCAGACTGTTGTAGATGTTATGCTTGCCTGTCAGGCTCAGTTCCTCTTGCTCCATATTGAACGGTGTGGGCTTTTCTATCTTGTACTCGCCCTCCTCAATGTAACCGATGGAACCCTTTTCTTTCAGTTCGGAGAACGGGCACTTCACGGCTTTGATGTCATATTTTTCCAACTCCCGTTTGATGATGGGATCGTCGTTCCAAAAGATGAAACTGTCGTCGGCTGTCTGGTTCTGCAAGATGCGCATCTTGGCATCCACATAGTTTTGCATGCAGTTGTCGTAACGATCCAAGTGGTCGGGGGTGATGTTGAGCAGGATGGCGATGTTGGCCCGGAAATCATACATGTTGTCGAGCTGAAAACTGCTCAACTCGATGATGTAGTATTCGTGCGGGTCTTCGGCCACCTGCAAGGCCAGACTCTTGCCGATGTTGCCGGCCAGTCCGGCATCGTAGCCTGCGGCCTTGAAGATATGGTAGATGAGCGATGTCGTCGTCGTCTTGCCGTTGCTCCCCGTGATGCACACCATCTTGGAGTGGGTGTAACGGGCGGCAAATTCTATTTCGCTGATGATATGGGTTCCTTGTTTGATGAGTTTTTCCACCATTGGGGCCTCCTTTGGGATGCCTGGACTCTTGATGACTTCATCGGCGTTGAGAATCTTTTCTTCCGTGTGGTGCCCTTCTTCCCACTCAATGTGGTGATCGTCCAACAGCTTCTTGTATTTGTCCTTTATCAGCGACATGTCGCTTACAAACACGTCAAACCCTTCTTTCTTGGCCAGGACTGCTGCGCCCGCACCGCTCTCTCCGGCACCTAATACTACGATTCTACTCATATCTTTCCTGTTTCTTTAAGTCTGTTAAACACTTGTTTTCTGATACGTTCCCGTCTTTCCTTCATCGGATTTTTAGCGTAATGATGGTGATGGCCGCAAGAATGATGGTTGTTATCCAAAAGCGGATGGTTATCTTCGACTCGTGAAATTGCCGGTGCGGCCACCCTCTCAGCAGATATTTGCTGGTGGCATCGAGCTGCGAGTCCAATTTGCGGAAGTTGTCGTGTATGGGCGTTGCGCGGAACACCCGCACGCGTTCTCCTTTCCGCTTGCGGTATTTGAAGTAGGTGGACTGGATGATGACGCTCAGGCTCTCTACGAAGAAAATACCGCAAAGGATGGGCAGCATCAGTTCTTTGTGAATGATGATGGCGCACACCCCGATGATACCGCCAATGGTGAGCGACCCGGTGTCGCCCATGAATATCTGGGCGGGGTAGGCATTGTACCACAAAAAGCCTATCATGGCTCCCACAAAGGCACAGATGAACACCACCAGTTCCTGCGAACCGGGTATGTACATAATATTCAGATAGGCCGAATATTCGATGTGACTCGACACGTAGGCGAAGATGCCGAGGGCCACGCCGATGATGGCCGAGTTGCCGGCGCACATGCCGTCCATGCCGTCGTTGAGGTTGGCACCGTTGGAGACGGCCGTTACCACAACGATAGTCATGATAACGAAGAGCATCCAACCTGCTGCCGTCTTGTATTTTCCGCAAAACGACATGAGCTCCGAGTAGTCCAGATTGTGGTTTTTGACAAACGGAATCGTTGTCTTCAGCGACTTCGTCGACTCCGATTTATGGGTCACTACCACTTCTTGCCCCTGCCGTTGTATCTCTACATTCTCGTTGATGGTGGCGTCGGGACTGCTCCAGAGTGTCAGACCCACGATGAGACCGATGCTCACTTGTCCCACGATTTTGTATTTTCCTTTCAGTCCCTCCTTGTTTTTCCTGAATATCTTGATGTAGTCATCGAGAAATCCGAGAAATCCGAGCCACACGGTGGTGACAATCATCAGGATGAGATAGATGTTTCTCATGCGCCCCAGCAGTATCACTGGCACGAGGATGGACACGATGATGATGATGCCACCCATCGTGGGCACGCCTTTCTTCTGTGTGCCGAAGGGGTCGATGGAAGCATCACGTTGGGTCTCCGAAATGTTCCGGCGTTTCATGAATTTGATGAAACGCTCGCCGAACCATGCCGAAATGATGAGCGAAAGAATCAGTGTGAGTAACGACCTGAACGAGATATACTGCCAGAGATGTGACCCGGGTATGTCGAACTGATCTAAAAATCTGAACAGATAATATAACATATTCTATGATTGAATGATGAATGTTGATTGTAAGTGGCCTTTAGTCCGTCGGCGTGCAGATGATGCCTGCCCGTCGGCTGACTTGTCAGTTGGCGAAGATTTCGCGCACCACCTCTTTGTCGTCGAAGTGGTGCTTCACGCCTTTTATCTCCTGGTAGTCCTCGTGGCCCTTGCCGGCGATGAGCACCACATCACCCTTTTGTGCCATCATGCAGGCCGTGCGTATGGCTTCCTTGCGGTCTACGATGCTCACCACCTTTTTCATCTGTTGGGCGTTGAGGCCGGCCAGCATGTCGTTGATGATGTCTTGCGGTTCTTCAAACCGCGGGTTGTCACTTGTGATAATCACCTTGTCGCTCTGCTTCACGGCTTCCACGGCCATCAACGGACGCTTGCCCTTGTCCCGGTTGCCGCCGGCCCCGCATACGGTGATCACCCGTCCCTTGCCGTTGAGCACCTCGTGGATGGCACTGAGCACGTTTTCCAGTGCGTCAGGGGTGTGTGCATAGTCGATGATAGCCGTCACACCTTCTGCCGAGCGGATGGGCTCAAGCCTTCCGCTCACGCTCTTCAGCGTACTCATCACCACCAGCACGTCTTCCGGTTTCTTGCCCAACATGATTGCTGCACCATACACGGCCAGCAGATTGCTCACGTTAAACTTGCCGATGAACTGCACTCCCACTTCGTGGCCGTCCACTTCCAGATACATACCCTCGAAATGGCATTCGATGATGCGTGCCCGGAAGTCGGCCATCGTGCGGGTGGAGTAGGTCTTGATGGTAGCCTTGCAGTTCTGCACCATCACCATCCCGTTTTTGTCGTCTGCATTGGTGATGGCGAAAGCGTCCTTCGGCAGACCGTCAAAGAAGGCCTTTTTGGCATTGCGGTAGTTTTCGAAAGTCTTGTGATAGTCCAGATGATCACGGGTGAGATTGGTGAACAGTCCGCCCGTGAATTTCAGCCCACCGATGCGCTTCTGCGCAATGGCATGCGATGAGCATTCCATAAAGACATATTCACAGCCCGCCTTGACCATGCGGTCCAGCAGTTCGTTGAGCTCTATGGGGTCGGGAGTGGTGTGGTCGGCAGGTATGGCTTCGTCTTCGATGTAGTTGCACACAGTTGATAGCAACCCCACCTTGTGTCCCATTTTGCGGAACATATTATATAATAAGGTGGCGACAGTGGTCTTTCCGTTGGTTCCTGTCACTCCCACCAGTTTCAGCTTGCTCGACGGGTCGCCGTGAAAGAGCGTGGCCACGGGGCCTACGGCATCTTCCGTCGATGCCACCTGCACGTAGGTCACCCCCTCAACCGTATTCTCGGGCATGTCCTCGCAGAGCACCGCTTTGGCCCCCAGTTCGATGGCTTTGGATATAAAGCGGTGGCCGTCTACCTGTGTCCCCTTCATGGCCACGAACAGTTGGTCCGGTCCTATTTTGCGCGAGTCGATGTTTATGCCGGTGATTTCCACTTCGGCATCGCCGACAATGGCCGTCGGCTTGATATTCTTCAGCAGTTTGCTCAGTTCCATATATTTCCTTTCTTTATTGTTCTTGTTTTGGGCGTCATCCCATTGTGAGGGTACACACTTCGCCTTTTTTGATCTGATGTCCCGGTTCCAGACTCTGTTTTACCACTTTTCCGCGGCCGGTGATTTTCACCCTCACGCCCCGGCTCTCGATGAGAAACACCGCGTCGCGCGCCCCCATGCCCGTCACGTCGGGCATCATGGAGTGGCCGTATGTCTTCTGCCGTATGAGTTCCATCTTGTGAGCACCTTTTCGCTCGGCCCGCCCCCAGATGGGGTTGCCGTTGGCATAACTCCCGTTCCAGTCGGCAATGGTGTTGAAACCGAGTTGCGAGAGCACGTAGTCGGCTGCAAGGATGTTGCCATTCTTCACGTCGGGGAGGAATACCGAACTCGCATCGCGTGCATCTTTGACATCCAACTTCAGATTTTGTGCCATGATGCCCTCGGCTATGTGGTGGAACACCACGCCACTCATGCCGCCGCCCGATGCCGGAAGCCCCGATTTCTGTATGCAGACGATGCAGCTGTAGCGCGGGTCGTCGGCAGGGAAGAAGCCCGCGAAGCTCAGCAGATAGTTGGTGACACCAATTTTATAACCGCCCACACCCTGCGAAATCTGTGCCGTGCCCGTCTTTCCGGCCACCTTAAAGGAGGTCGAACCGGCCTTCTTGCCCAGTCCCTGGCTCACGACATGTTCCAGGATGGTCTGCATGGTCTTGATGGTCGACTCTTTGGCAATCTGTTCCCGCATCACTTCCGGTGGAAACTCCATGATGGTCTCCCCGTTTTTGACCACCCTCTGCACGAAGCGAGGGCGCATCATCTTGCCGTTGTTGGCGATGGTGTTATAGAAAGTCAGTGTCGAGATGGGCGGTATCTGCGTCTCGTAGCCTATGCTCATCCACGGCAGGGCCGTGTGGCTCCAGTTGTCGTATTGGCCATGTGAGTTCTTGTGCGGCATTCTGATGCGTGCCGGCGTGGCCCCCACGAGCGGTATGCGCAGGTTGTCGGCCAATCCGGTGCGGTAGATGCCGCGCACGTATTTCTCCGGATTGTTGCGGTAGTGGTCGTCGATGATGCGGCTCACGCCGATGTTGGAGCTCACCTCCAGCGAACGTGGCAGCGAGATGCGTCCGTAGCCGCCGCGCCTCCAGTTATGGTCTTTCATGTCGCGGCCATACATTGGCCACACACCGCCGGCCGTCTCCACCATGTAGGTGGTGTCCACCACACCGTCGTCGAGGGCCACCAGTATGCTGGCCGTCTTGAATACGGAACCCGGTTCGAGCAGGTCGCTGACGGCATGGTTGTGGATTTCGCGGTATTCGCCGTCGAAACACTTCTCCATGTTCACGATGGCCTTGATGTCGCCCGTCTTCACCTCCATGACGATGGCCACACCCACGTTGCCGTTGATTTCCTTCAACTCGTCTATCACGGCCCGTTCGGCCAAGTCTTGCATACCCACGTCGATGGTCGTCACGATGTCGGCACCGTCGATGGGGGGCGTGTCGGTGATGTCAAGAAACTTGTTGCGCACCTTGCGCCGATGCACGATGCCGTTCTTTCCGCGCAGGATGGAGTCGTAGGAGAGTTCGAGACCGAAGCGGGCCGTGTCTTTGGCTCCGAACATGGCCCCGATGGTGCGGCCCGCGAGCGACCCGTACGACCGCTTGCGGGCATTGTTCTCCTCCCAGTGGAATCCGCTCTGGTAGGCCGTGAGGTTGAACACGGGCAACTGCTTCACCTCCGTGAACGTGTTGTAGTCGATGCGCCGGCTCCAGATGGCCCAGTGACGGCTCTGCTTCTTGCGTCCCTCTTCCAGTTGCTGCTTGAAGTCTTTGGCTGTTTTTTCGGGGAATATCTGGCTCAGTCCGTGGCATATCGAGTCTTCCTTGGCATCCCAGAGCGAGTCGTTTCCGGCCTCTCTGAGAGCCTTGAAGTCCATGTAAATTCTGAATTCCGGCAGCGAACTGGCCATGAGTTGGCCGTCGCAACTAAGGATGTTGCCCCGGTTGGGCTTCACGCTCACCGAGTCTTTCTTCACCCTGTCGGCCACTGCCATCCAGAAGCTGCGCTTGGCCGTCATGGTGTAGACCGTCTTTCCCAGGACAGCCAGGGCTATCAGCACCATCACGAGAGAGATGGCGATGTAGCGGGGCATCACTTTATTGGTGTCAAATTTGCTCATGTCCTGTTATTCTTCCGGCACGTTAATAATGTAAGGTGGCTGGTCGGCGATGTGTATCACACTGTCTTTGTTGTTTTTCAACAGTTCCAGCACCCGGCTCTCCCGGCTTTTTTCCGTTATCTGACTGCTGCTCGAGAGTGCCTTGTATTTGGCATCCTGCAATTCGTCTTGCAGGTGGTCTATCTCTATCAGGTCTTTCTGTATGTTGTATCTGTTGGAGATGTAGGCGATGATAAAGGCCACGACGAGCAGCACCAGCCATATCTGTCTTCTGATGACCTGTGCCGAGAGAATGTCACCACCGAGGATTTTCCTCAGTGTGAACGTCTTCGATAGCGGTGCCTCGTCTTCGGTGGCCTGCTTGGCTATGACCTGTTTCAGCGTTTCGTCGGCCGCTTGTTCCGGCATCTCGTCTTCTTTCATTTTTTTTCTGCAATTCTTAGTTTGGCGCTCCTGCTTCTCGGGTTGCGCTGTTGTTCGTCGTCTTCGGGCACAATCACTTTGTTGTTGACCGGTCTGAATGGTGTCTCTATTCGTCCGAAGAAGTCTTGTGCCACTTTTCCTTCTGCGTTGCCGGCCTTCATCACGTTCTTCACGATGCGGTCTTCGAGCGAATGATAGGTTATCACCGACAGCCGTCCTCCCGGTTTGAGCAGTTCGGTGGCCGCCAGCAGCATTTCTTTGAGTGCCGTCATTTCGTTGTTCACTTCTATGCGCAGGGCCTGAAACAACTTGGCCATGTCTTTCTTCTCCCGTTCGCGGCGGAAGAGCGGTTCCACGGCCTGCACAAAGTCTTGGGTCGTCTCTATGCGCCCCTGTGCTCTGGCTTTGACAAGTGCTGCGGCTATGCGGCGTGAGTTTTTTAGTTCGCCGTAGAGGTAGAACACATCGGCCAATCTGTTTTCGTCATATTCGTTCACGATGTCGGCAGCTGTCCGTCCTCCCCGTTTGTTCATGCGCATGTCGAGCGGAGCGTCGAAGCGGAACGAAAATCCCCTTGTCTCGTCATCGAAATGGTGGCTTGAGACCCCCAGGTCGGCCAATAATCCGTCAATGTGGTCTACTCCGTAGTAGCGCATCCAGTTTTTCAAATAACGGAAGTTGCTGCGGACGAAGGTGAAGGGTAGGCCCCCTAAGTTAGGGGGTTGGGGGTCTGAACAGCCAACGTGTTGTTTGTCAAAGCTATCATTCCCGGCCTTTGGCAAGCCTGATGTTGACGGTGTCGGGATTTCTGCCGGTCCTTTGTCCGGATAGTGCCGGTCGTTTTGCTGAGGGGGGAAGACTGCTTGTTCAGACCCCCAACCCCCTAACTTAGGGGGCGTGACACCTATCACATTCCCCTCCGCATCAGCATCTTGGTCGAAACTGTAGAGGTGTGCCCCACCCGTCAGGCGTGACAGAATCTCACGGGAATGCCCGCCACCCCCGAAAGTGACATCCACGTAGATGCCTCCGGGGCGGATGTTCAGTCCGTCCACACTCTCTTTGAGGAGAACGGGCACATGATATGTTTCTGCGGTCTTAATCACGTTCTGCCTGTTGATAGTCGTTGTTCATGATTTCTTCCAGAGCACTGCTGAACTCCTCCGGCTCCATGAAAGGCTCCGGACGGTCGTTGCTCCAAATCTCGATGGTGTTGTCTACACCCACAAACTTGATGTTCTGGTCGATGTCCGCCATTTTCATGTAGCGTTTGGGAATGAGGAAACGCCCGTTGCCGTCAAGGGAGAGGATTTCCACATCCGACACAAACATGCGGAATATCTGCTGTTCGCGCTTGTTCCAGCGCGACAGCTTGTTGCGCAACTCGTCCATCTGCACGTTCCACACCGATTCCGGATAGAGCACCAGACAGGTCTGAAACACGTCTTTTCGCATCACAAGCCGCTCCTCGCCCGATGCTTGCAGCACCTTGCGGAACACGGCCGGCAAAAAGGCGCGCCCTTTGGCATCGGTCTTGGCTTCGATGTTTCCCAGAAATCTCATACGTACATCTTATATAGAGAATTTGGGGTCAAAGTTACATAAAATTCCCCATAATCCTCCACTTTCCCCCACAAATTTTATAAAACTTCCGTAAAAAGGCATCCTTTTGCCTCATTCGTCTTGGTTGGGGGGCGTGGGCCGTTGTGCGAAGTTGTCGGTTTTGTCGCGTCAATGGTATGTTTTTTATGCCGGTAAATCTATCAAAAGTATGTTTTTTTTGAAGTTTTTACGGAAAAAGGTAACGTATTTAAAAACTTTGCGTTATTTTTGCATGGTGTTAGCTTTGGGACAACATGAATGGGGACTTAGAGAAAACGATTGACATTGACCGGATTCTGAAGGGGAAAATGGGTGACAAAGCCCGTTTTGTCCCGGGATTTCTTGTGTCATGGCTCAAGCATATTGTGCATGAAGATGAGGTGAATCGCTTTCTATGGGAGAGCCGCCACACAGTGGGTACGGAATGGCTCGAAGCGTGTGTCCGCTATCTTGACATGACGCTGGACATCGTGGGCGAGGAAAACCTGCCTGCCAAGGACGATGGCAAGCTCTATACCTTTGTCTCCAACCATCCGCTCGGTGGGGCCGACGGCGTGGCACTCGGGGCTCTCATCGGCCGTCACTACGACGGGAAGTTCCGCTATCTGGTCAACGACTTGTTGCTCAACCTCCCGGGATTGAAGCCCGTAAGCATCGGCATCAACAAGACCGGGGCCCATACGCGCAACTTTCCGGCGATGGTCGAGGCCGGTTTCCAAAGTGACAACCACATGCTGATGTTCCCCGCAGGGCTTTGCTCGCGCAAGATTGGTGGACAGATACACGATGTGGACTGGAAAAAGACCTTCATCACCAAGAGTGTGGAGTGTCACCGCGATGTCGTTCCCATCCATTTCGGCGGCCGCAACAGCGACTTCTTCTATCTGCTGGCCAATGTTTGCAAGGCACTCCACATCAAGTTCAACATCGCCATGCTCTTTCTGGTCGACGAGATGTACAAGAATGTCCATAAGACCTTTCGTGTGGCTATTGGCAAACCCATTCCGTGGCAGACGTTCGACAAGAGCAAAAGCGCGGTGGAATGGGCTAAATTTGTGGAAGACAGGATTTATGACCTGTAGTCCGGCAGCAGTGTCCCGGGAAGGGAAGGCAGCAACAGAGAATCAACAATAAAAGAAATAGAGGATGAGATGCGACCTGTAGGGGCAGACCCTTGCAGTGCTTCTGTCTCACCAGTATAGAAATGTAAATGGAACAAGAGATCATCCGGCCGGTCAGTAAGGAACTGCTGAAAAGCGAGTTGACACCCGACAAACAGCTTCGTTTGACCAACAAGAGCCACAACGAAATCTACATCATCACGGGCAACGACTCGCCGAATGTCATGATGGAGATCGGGCGACTGCGCGAGATAGCTTTCCGGACGGCCGGTGGCGGCACGGGAAAGCCCGTAGATATTGATGAATTCGATGCCGGCGAGGGATGCTACAAGCAGCTCATTGTATGGAATCCAGAGGCCGACGAGATCATCGGTGGCTATCGCTATCTCTCGGGCAAGGATTGGAAGATGGGGGGCAATGGCCAACCACTGCTCGCTACCAGTCACATGTTCCATTTCTCCGAGAAGTTCTTGACCGACTACATGCCCTACACCGTGGAGTTGGGACGCTCTTTCGTGTCGCTGGAGTATCAGAACGTGCGGGTCAACAGCAAGAGCATTTTCGCCCTCGACAATCTTTGGGACGGTCTGGGAGCCCTTACGGTCATCAATCCCGACTTGAAATACTTCTTCGGTAAGATGACCATGTATCCTTCTTACATCCGCCGCGGGCGCGACATGATACTCTATTTCCTCAAGAAACATTTCGATGACAAGGAGAATCTCGTCATTCCGATGAAACCGCTTGTCATAGAGACTCCGGAGACGGAACTGGAACGGCTTTTCACGGCTGCCGACTTCAAGGAGGACTATCGCATTCTCAATCGTGAGATACGCAAGTTGGGATACAACATTCCGCCGCTCGTCAATGCCTACATGAACCTCAGTCCCACGATGAAACTCTTCGGGACGGCCATCAACTATGGTTTCGGCGAGGTGGAGGAGACGGGCATTCTGATAGCCGTCGACGAGATATTGGAGGAAAAGCGCGTGCGGCACATCAACAGTTTCATTGAGGAGCATCCCGAGGCACTGAAGCTGACAAGCGGTGCCAACAACATAATTTATAAAGAGAAGAAATGAATAGGACATTACGTTTTGCCGTTATGGCATTGGCCATGCTGCCGGTGGCAGCATTCGCCCAGTCCACCTACGAGCCCATCGGGGGCACAGGCAGTCAGGCGGAGCAGAAGGCCGGCATCAGTGTAGACGAACTGTTGGCGGCCGGCAAGGAGACTGCTGAGGAGAAGGCCTACCGAGAGAACTTTGTCGCTGACCTGCAGGCCACGGCCCGGAAAATCAACGCCAACTCCGACCAGTGGGCACGTGAGACCGCCAAGCGGGGCTATCCGAAAAAGAAGACGGCCCGCGAAAAGGCCAAACTGGTGGAGCATTATGTCTTCTTGCTCAACACCCAGCTCAGCGATTCGCGCCTGAACAGATTTGTTGACAAGCAGAAGGTGCAGGGGAAAATCACTTATTGGCAGAACTATCTCACCAAACTGCAAAACTCCAAATTGATATAAACTGATGGAAAGCCGCCCGGAGTGCGGCATCTCCATTCTGCACTTGGTGCTTTATACGGTAAAACGGCCGCTTGGAATCTGAACCAAGCGGCCGTTTTCAGTATTTCTTTTTGCTGATTATTCGTCTTTAAGGCCATCGGCAATCTCCTGTGCTTCGGGATTGAGGTTGATGTTGCGGGTGGTCTTAGCCTGTATGGAGCCGGCCTTCATGATGTCGGCCATGTCCACACCCGTGGCCGATTTGAGCACGTCAAAGGCCTGCTTGATGGCCACAGGCACGTTGCCGCTCATCGCACTGATGCCCTGACCGTCGCCGCTGTAGATGTTGACATCCTTGATGGCACTGATAGGCTTGGCTACGTTTTCGACGATTTGCGGCAGCACCTCTATCATCATTTGCGCCACGGCCGCGTTGTTATACTTCTTGTAGGCTTCAGCCTTTTTGTCCATTGCCTGTGCTTCGGCTTCCCCTCGCTTCAAGATGGCGTAGGCCTCAGCCTCTCCTTTAGCCTTGATACCCTGTGCCTCTTGCTCCAACTGGTAGCGGGTGGCATCGGATGCCGCATTTTGTGCCTGTGCCTTCTGCTCGGCCTCGTAGCGCTGGGCCTCGGCTATGCGCTTGCGCTGTTCGAGATCGGCTTCAGCGTTCTTCTGCACCTGATATTTGTCGGCATCGGCTTTCTTCTCCACCTCGGCTGCCAACTCGTTTTGCTTGATGATGATTTGCTCCTGCGAGAGGATCTGCTGCCGTTTGGTCTTTTCAATTTCAGCCTCGACGGTCTTGATGTTGATGGTCTTCTGCTGCTCCTGCTGCTGGATGGCGTAGGCGGCATCGGCATCGGCTTGCGCCGTGTCGGCCTGCTTCTTGAGGTCGGCGCGTTTCAAGGCCAGATCGTTGTTCTTCATGGCGATGGCCGTGTCGGCATCCACCCGGGCGTCGTTGGCATCCTTGTCGGCATGAGCCACCTGTATCTTCACGTCGCGTTCAGCGTTGGCCCGGTTGATGGAAGCGTCTTTCTTGATTTTGGCCGTATTGTCGGCACCGAGATCGTGGATGAGCCCTTCCTTGTCGGTCACGTTCTGAATGTTACACGAGATGATTTCGATGCCCAGTTTGGCCATGTCGTGCTGCGCCTTCTGCATCACCTGATCCGAGAAACCGTCGCGGTCGGTGTTGAGCGAACGGAGGTCGAGCGTACCGATGATTTCACGCATGTTGCCCTGCAACGAATCCTGCAACTGTTCGGCAATCATGACAGGGGTCATGTTGAGGAAGTTCTTGGCGGCCAACCGGGTGCCTTCGGCGTTCGGAGTGACGCGTATCTTGGCCACGGCATCCACATCAACATTGATGAAATCGTTGGTGGGCACGCTCTCCTCGGTTTTGATGTCTACCGTGATTTGTCCTAAGTAAACGCGGTCGAGACGCTCCAGAAACGGGATGCGGAAGCCGCCGGAACCGATGAGTACGCGCGGTTCGCGGCTGAGACCGGAGATGATGAACGCGTAGGAAGGTGGTGCCTTGACATAGGATGTGAACACGAAGAAAAGCAGCAGCACGGCGGCTGCGGCAATGATGGCATAAAGCGTAAACGGATTAGCAAACATAGTATCTGTTTTTTAAGTTTGTAATAAAAATGTGTTGCAAATATAATAATATTTCTTTAAAATAATGGTGCCGTTTCTATTTTTTTATCATTTTTGTCCATCGGTGGGGGGGTAGGTGTTAGGTGACAGGTGTTAGGTGTTACCAATGAGAAATCGGTGAATACAGTCTCCATGCTATGCCGGAACGTGGTGAATAATATTAACAAAAATGCTTCCGTAAAAACTCTCCGGCCAGAATGGAAAGCCGGTCTTAGACCACCGGAAAAGCCCGCCGATTTTCCCATTCGGCCACTCCAGACCTGCGAAAGAGCCACAGTTGAAAGTTGAAAGGGCCACAGTTGCAACGCAACTGTGGCCCTTTTACAAGCCCGGTTGGGCCTTTTTAGGCCCCTTTTTAGACCTAAATTCATGTCAGTAAAATTCAAACAGCTGATTGTCAACGGTTTGGAAGTGTCGCCAAAATTCGCTTATTTGCGCCCAAGTGGTTGTCGGTTGCAAATATCGCAAGCAGAGAGGCTGAAAATGAATAATTAGTTTGACAAATTATTCTATCCCGGTGGTCTCCCTGTCAAGCATCGGCCGGGCTGTAAACAGGCAAAGGGAAGCAGGGCTATCTTAATATTTCACCTTTTGTATCTTTAAATTTTTGAATGTTGCATACGCCCTCCGGGCGTGCGGGCAGGCATAAAGCACGGCCCCTACTGTAGGACACGGAAAGCGATCTACCATATCACAGCCGGCACGAAGTGTGGGATGCCGACTTTTACTTTTCCACCTCTTTACCCTTTTACCTTTTATTCCACGACTTGTCCGTCGAAGAGGCGGATGGTGCGGTGGGCGATGGAGGCGTCATGCTCGCTGTGGGTCACCATGACGATGGTGGTGCCCTCTTGGTTGAGTTCGGTGAGCAGGTGCATCACTTCGGCACCGTTCTTGGAGTCGAGATTACCGGTGGGCTCGTCGGCCAAAATCATTTTGGGACCGAACACCACCGCACGGGCGATGGCCACGCGCTGCTGCTGACCGCCCGAGAGCTGGTGGGGGAAGTGCTTGGCGCGGTGGCTGATGGCCATGCGCCGCATGATGGCCTGCACCTTTTGCCGGCGTTCGGCCTTGGGGATGTTGAGATAGGTGAGGGGCAATTCGATGTTTTCCTCGACGTTGAGTTCGTCGATGAGGTTGAAACTTTGGAAGACAAAGCCGATTTCGCCCTTGCGCACGTCGGTGCGGTCTTTCTCTTGCAGCCCCGACACCTCACGACCGTCCAAAAAGTATTGTCCGCCCGTGGGATTGTCAAGCAGTCCGAGGATGTTGAGTAGTGTGGATTTGCCGCAACCCGAGGGGCCCATGATGGCCACAAATTCACCGTCGGCCACTTCAAATGATACGTTGTTGAGTGCTATCGTCTCGACTTCTTCCGTGCGAAACGACTTGCTGAGTTTTTCTACTTTAATCATTGTATTTTTGTTTTAAGAATTATCGGGAATTAAAGATGTTGACGGAGAATGGGCAACTGAAAGGACCAAGGAAGGCCGGGGAGGGGACTCTCCGACCTCTCAGGCTCCGGTCATTGATTCTCGTTGATATGTTTCACGGGGTTTTCGTTGCCGGCCACATAGCTCTGCACGGCCACGGCAGCAAAGGAGATGAGCAGCACGATGACACCCGCAGCGAGCAGCCAGGGCCACCAGACGATGCGGTAGGCGTATTGCGAGATCCACCCAGCCATGAAATACCACACGATGGGCACGGCCACGACGAAGGCCACGAGCACGTAGAGCAGGAAGGTGCGGACGAGGCGCAGGCGCATCTGGTTGCTCGTGGAGCCGAACACCTTGCGCACGGCTATCTCCTTGCTGCGCTGCTGAATGAAGTAGGTGGACATGGCCACGAGCCCCAGCAGCGAGATGATGATGGCAATGAAGGCAAACATGGAGACGATATGCGAGGTGCGCAGTTCGTGTTCGAAGGCTGCTTCTATCTGTTGGTTCACGTAAGGGCGGCCTTGGTCATAGAGGTCGCGGTGGAACACTTCCTTGAACACTCGCTGCACTTCGCGGAAGTTTTCGGCCGGACTGCCTCCGGAACAGCCTATGGTGACGCTCCACGGTTCCTCCACCTTGTCTTGTATGAGCAGCAGCATGGGATGGCTGTTGTCTTCCAGAATGTTGCGGATGTGGAAGTCGTTCATCACACCGCCGAAAGCAGCATCTTTCGGAAACCCGTAAAATCCCGTCTTCTTGTAGTATTCGCTCATGTGTGTGTCGGTGGGCTTCATCCCGAGGTCGTGCAGAGCCTGCGTGTTGAGGTAGATTACGGGGCGGGCAGCCACGTGGTGGTCGTCCTTGAGCGTGATGCCGTAGAGCTTCATCCACTCGGGCGTGGCGATGAACATCTGAAAACTCTTCGACATTTTTTCATCGATGACAGTATTGTTGTTGCCGCCGTCGGCGGGTGTTCCCATGGCGGGGGCCACACCGGTGACGAAAGGCAGCTGCCGCAGGCGGTTGACGAATGTGGGGAAGTCTTTGTTGTCGAAAGCTCCACCCCCGTAAATGCACATCAGGTTGTCGGTATGGAAACCGAGCGGAGCCTTGATCAGGTGTTGCATTTGGGCCGACATGATGAGCGCGCAGGAGAGCATGACGATGGTGATGACATTCTGAAGGGTGATGAACACGCGCGAGAAGACCATCTTGGTTTGCTGTCGGAATGCGCCCCGCACCACCTCAATGGGCCGCACCCTCGACATGACTGCCGCCGGAAAAGCACCGGCCACGACACCCAGCAGCACGGCCGAACCGAACATTGCCGCCAAGACGGCAGGGTGGAGCATGGCACTGAACTCAATACGGGCATTGAGCAGTTCGGTAAACCGGGGCGTGAGTGCCCAGGCAAAGGCTATGGCTATCACTAAGGAGAGCAGACAGAGCACGACGCTTTCCAGCACCAAGCGCAGCCCCACTTCGCGCTTCTGTGCACCGAAAAGGCGGCGCGTGGCCAGTTCGCGGGCCCGGTAGCCCGACTGGGCCACGGTGAGGTTGATGTAGTTCATCACCGAGAAGAGCAGTATCACCAGCCCCACCACGAGCAGGATGGTCACCAGCCGGCTGTTGCCGTGGCGCAGGATATCGTAGTCAGAATTGTATTTAGTGAGATAGAGTCGGTCAAGGGGTGTGAGCGTGGCCCTGCATTTGAAGGCACCGTTATTGAAGCTGGGCCAGAACGACGTGAAGAATGCCGTGAGCCCTTTCTCCCGCGCCATGAAGTCGGTGCCCTCGCGGGCCATCACCAGCACGCACGAGCCGGTGAAATTCACCATGCCCGGGAAGGTCTCATCAATGCTTGCCCGATTGAAATACTTCTCGTAGTAGAAGTCGACGAGCATGTCCACGTCTTGGTTGATGATGGTGTTGTCGAAATCGGCCACCACTCCTGTCACCCGGAAGCGTATGCTGTCGTTCCACACGATGGTGCGCCCGAGCGCATTGTCGGTGCCGAAGAGCTTGCGGGCAAACCGCTGCGTGATCACCGTTCCTTGCCTGTCTTTCAGGCAAGTCTGCCGGTCTCCTTGTAGGAGGGGGAAGTCGAAGAAGTCGAAAAAGGTGGAGTCGGTCATCAGCACTTGGGCTGTGACGAACTCATCGTCGTGGGCTATGTCTATCCTGTTCAAGGTGAAACCGCACGTGCGCTCTATCTCGGGATAGTGCTTGCGCAGATGTCTGGCCACGGCGTGGTGTGTGCCGTCGGTGCCATCAGACCCTTGGGCGTCAAAATTTGTGCCCACCAAGTAGATGCGGTGGGCCTTGGAGTGCTGTCGGTCGACGTTGGTCTCCTGCCACACGTAGAGCCCGATGAGCATGACAAACATCAAAGCCACCGACAGCCCGAACACGTTGATGGCCGTGTAGATCTTGTTCCGTGAGAGGAACGTGAAGTAGGATTTCAGGTTGAATAATTCTTTCATGTCTTTATTGGAATTAACGAATTGTTTGACAGTTGACAAGTGGGTGAGTTGACGAGTTGCTTGCCTTTTAAGTTGGCGAACCATTTCACTCGTCTTTCAGATAGTCTACAGGGTTGCCTTGTGCCACTTTGAGGCTGTTGAAGACGACTACCGAAATGATGGTTGCCCAAATGAGGGCGATGCACCCCACAAACAGCAGCGGATTGAGCGTGACGCGCTCGCTGAACTGCTCTATCCAGCCGGCCGAAACGATGTAGGCGCCTATGCCGCCGACAACAAGCGACGGGACGGCTACCCACGAGATGCTGCCCACGAAGAGCTTGAGAATGTCTCGCAAGCGGGCGCCATTGACTTTGCGCACGGCTATCTCCTTGCGCCGGCGGTTCACCTCGTCGGTGGTATAACCGATGAGTCCGAGCAGTGCGATGATGAGTGTCACCATTCCACCCACCAGTACGGCTGTGCGGAAAGACTGCTGTGCATGATAGAGGTTGGCGAGCATGGAAGCATAGCTGTGCAGCGACACCTTGTTATCGGGAAACATCATGGTGGCTTTGTTCATGATGTCGGTCATGTCAGCCTCCGTCATGTCGTTTAACTTGATGAGGAGATGGGCCGCCGGCCGGCGGTTGTAGAACATCACGCTTGGCCGCTCGTCGGGATTGCTGAACGAATGAAGCCGCACGTCGGCATACACGCCGCAGATAGTAAAAGGTACATTGGCGTCGCCACTGTGCCCTGAGATGCACACGCGCTTGCCTACCACATTGTCATTCCAATGAGCTGTTTTCTTCATGGCTTCCACAAAACTGCGGCTCACCATCACTTCCCGCAGGCTGTCTGTCTGCTCCGTGAACTTGCGTCCTTGCACGACTTTCAGTCCCATGAGATCGGTAAAGCCGTCGGACACGTTGTTGAGGTCGGCTGCGTTGAAGAGCTCCCGGTCGTCGCCCGGAAGCGTCACATTGTTGCCTGGTTGCCCGTTGATGAACAGTGCGTCGGCCGAGGAGATGGCAGCCACGTAGGCTTTCTTCCGCAGGTCGGCGATGCACTTCTCCTTTTGTTGGACAGTGGCCCCGTCGATAGTGAGCACTGCTAAGTTATCATAGTCATAGCCCGGATTGAATCCCACCATGAAAGCATACTGCCGGGCGATGGTGAGGAGTAGGCAAAGGAGCAAAGAGGCTGCTGCAAACTGGAAGGCGAGCAAGGCAAGTTTCCACTTTCGGCGGCTCTCGGCATAGCCGTGAAAGGCCGTTGCCACAGGGACGGCCGAGTAGAGAAAGCCGGGCAACACGCCGCCGAGGAGCAACATGGCAGCCAACACCAAGAGAAGGAACAGACCGCCCCGGTTGAGGAGGAGCGCGCCTGCCGGCGTGGCGGTGAGCTGTTCGATGGTGCCCTTGCACACAAAGATGAGCAATCCCGCCAGCACCACGGCACACGCGATGTGCACCACAGCCTCGCAGAATACGATGCTGCCGATGTCTGTGCGTCCGGCACCGAAGCATTTGCGCACCGCCATTTCCCGTGTGCGGCCCACCATGTTGCCTATCACGATGAGCAGATAGTTCATTACCGACGAGAACAGCAGCACAAAGGCCAGTAGCAGGAGTATCCGGCTCATGGTTTTGACATACGGATCGCCCGTGTAGATGTCGTTGAGGAGCTTCAAGTCATAGTCCATCGTGACGCCCGCTTTCTTCAACTCTTTTTGCGGAATTTTCTCCCGCAGCATCTTTTCTATGTTGGGACGGAGGTCTGCCGGTGTCTTGCCCTGCGCCAACCTCACGTAGGAGCGGTAGCGGTCATTGCCCACCCATCGCTCGGATCCGTCGTACATCATCTTTCCGATGCTGCCCAAGGCTATCACGAGGTCGGTGCCGTGGAGGGAGGAGTTGTAGGGAAAGTCGTCGAAGACACCGCCGATGGTGAACGTGAGTCCCGGGTATTCCTTGCAAGTGAGATGCCGGCCTACGACATTGCCGCCGATGCGACCGGCCACTTCGTGGCTGACAAGGCAGTAGAATGGGCGCGACAGGGTTTCCTTGGCTTTCCCCTGTCCTATCTTTTGCGGGAAAACATCGAAGAAACAACTGTCGGCCAGATAGGCGTTGAGCGAGATTTTCCGGTCGTTGTCCACTGCAAACAACGCATCACCCAGCACCTGAGTGGAGCGTGTGGCGGCTTCCACCTGCGGACAGTAGCTCTTCACGCCCTGCGCCACACCGCCACTGGTCTTCTCTCCTTCATCGTGTTCGCCGTCGATGGTGTACTCTTCATATATTTGATAGGTGCGGTCCGCCTCGGGAAAGAAGGTGTCGTAGCTTTCCTGAAAATACACTTGTGCAATGAGGACGGCACCGATGGCAAGGCCGAACCCCAGACAAAGTATTTTGGCAACGTTGTGCCGGCCTCTGCGGGGGAGGTTGAGAATGGCTGATTTCAGATTCTTGATCATGGCTTTTCTTCTTTGTTGTCTTTCCACATCCGACATGGGCGAACGGGAGGAGGGCTGGTTGATGGTGCCTTGATGGGCACGTTTCCTTTACGTTTTTCGAACAATAGCCATGCCAAAACAGGCAAAGTGTTGGTGGTTAGCATGTTAGGTGAAAACCATTAAAGGGGTGTGTGTCTAAATGTTGGACATCGCTGCCTAATAATTGGACAGGGGATGGAGGGGGAAGAGGGATACTCTAAATAGTGTTTGGATTTGTGGAACATTATTAAATGTGTGGGCAATTAGTTGGCTTGTCCGTTTTTAATTTGTATATTCGCAATGGAAAACAAAACCTAATAGTATATGACCAATACGGATAATAACTTTTGTGTGATACTGGCCGGCGGCAAAGGCAGGAGATTATGGCCATGCAGCCGTGAACAATATCCCAAGCAGTTTGTTGATTTTTTCGGAACCGGGCGCACGCAGTTGCAGAATACCTACGACAGGATGGCGAGAATTATTCCACCGGGTCATATTTTCATCAATACCAATATGCAGTATGCCGACCTTGTGCGCAGCCAGTTGCCTGAGCTGCCGGCCGACAATTTGCTGGTGGAACCCATTCATCGCAACACTGCCCCGAGCATAGCCTGGGCCACTTACCGCATAGCGCGTCTCAACCCCGAGGCCTGCATCATCACGATTCCTTCCGACCAGACGGTGTTCAATGAGGAGGCTTTCAGCCAGAATGTGCAAGAGGGACTCGAGTTTGTAGCTTCCCGCGATTGTTTCCTTGCCTTGGGTATCAAGCCCACGCGGCCCGAACCGGGCTATGGCTACATTCAGTTGGGGGAGCAGGAGGGGCACGACCTCTATCGGGTGAAGGCGTTCACGGAGAAGCCCGACCGCGAATTTGCCCGCATGTTTGTAGACAGTGGGGAGTTTTACTGGAACACCGGCATCTACATTTCCAATGTGGCCAACCTTCAGGAATGCTTCTCAAGGGTGTTGCCTCCGGTGCTCCGTTTGTTCAATGGGGAAGACCGAGCAGTCTCACCGGCTGATGAAGATGCTTACATGAAAGAGAACTTCCCCTCCTATCCCAATCTCTCGATAGACTTTGCGATACTCGAGAAGTCGGAAAACGTGTATGTGATGAAATGTGATTTCGGCTGGGCCGACCTCGGAACGTGGCACACCATCTATGAGGCCATGAGCAAGGGGGAAGGAGACAACGTGGTGGTGGACAGCGATGTGCTGCTTGAAGACTGCCACAACAACGTGATCAAACTCTCACACGGACGGCTGGGGGTCATCAATGGGCTCGACGGTTACATCGTCGCCGAGAAGGACAATGTGCTTCTTATTTGCAAGAAGGAAGACTCTTCGTCGTTGATACGCAAGTATGTCAACGAGGTGCGGATGAAGAAAGGGGAGGAGTTTGTCTGAACGGACCGGTCGCTGCCCGGCTGGGAAACTGCCGGATGACGATTGTTAAATTATTTGTTCGTTTTCGGCCTCTCTGCTTGCGATATTCTCGACAAACGCCCTGCCCGACGCAAATGCGCAAATTTGGCGACGTTTTTAAAACACTGATAATCAGTCGTTTGAATTTTGTGAACACAAAACTTGACCCGAAAACGGGGCTGGAAGGGCCAAAACGGGCTTGCAAAAGGGCCACAGTTGCAGCGCAACTGTGGCCCTTTCAGCTTTCAAGTGTGGCTCTTTTGCAAATTCGAAGAGCCCAAATGGGAAAATGGATCGGCTTTTCGGGTGTTCTAAAGCCGGCTTTCGGTTCTGGATGGATCGTTTTGGCGGAAGTGTTTTTGTTAATATTATTCGCCATCGCGCGGCATTTTGCGGAGACACCTTTCACCAAATCATGATGGGTGTGTGACCAATGCGTGTACTCATCTCATCCTTTACCCTTTTACTTCTTCGCCTTTTTTCTTTTTACTCCTGCCTTTGGACAGAGTAAGACAGGCTGTCAGAGTTTCTTGAATTCGGCGTAAATCTTCTCTGAGATTTCCTTGAATTCGGCTTCCGAGAGTTTGAGATGCTCCTTGCGGAAATCCACATCAGCCTCACTGTTGATCGGAATGAGGTGGATATGGGCATGGGGCACTTCGAGTCCGAGCACCACCTGTGCCACCTTCTTGCAAGGGAAAGCCGCCCTGAGTGCCACAGCCACCTTTTTGGCGAACACCTGAAAGTCGGCCAGTTCGCCGTCTTCCATGTCGAAGATGTAGTCCGTCTCCCGGCGTGGAATCACAAGCGTGTGCCCTTTGGCCAGTGGACTGATGTCGAGAAATGCGTAGAACTTATCGTTCTCGGCGCATTTGTAGCTCGGGATTTCCCCCGCAGCTATCTTTGAGAAGATGCTCATGTTGCCCCTTTCTTATTCGATGGTGATTTTGTCAATGCGCAGTTTGATGGTTCCGCTGGGAATCTTGATCTCAGCCACATCGCCCACCTTCTTGTTCAGCAGGCCTTGGGCGATAGGGGTCTTGATGGATATTTTGCCCTCTTTCAAGTTGGCTTCGCTCTCGCTCACGATGGTATAGGTCATCTTGGCCTTGTTGCCCATGTTGGTCATTTCCACTGTTGAGAGTATCTGCACGGCATCGGCACTCAGGCGCGAGGTGTCCACAATCTTTGCTTCGGCAATGGTTGTTTTCATGCGATTGATCTTATCTTCAAGGTGAGCCTGTGCTTCCTTGGCCGCATCATATTCCGAATTTTCACTCAAGTCGCCCTTGTCGCGGGCCTCTGCGATTGCTGCTGAAGCCTTCGGGCGTTCGATAGACTCCAAGCGCTTCAGTTCGGCTACGAGCTTGTCGTAGCCCTCTTGTGACATGTAAGCCATAATTCAATATTTTTATTAGTTAATAATAGCTTTTCCCGGAGACAATAAAATAAAGAATTCCGACATCAGTTCATGTCGGAATCCATATCCTCGATTATCTCAGTATTTCCTTGTTCTACTTTTGCAAAGATAGGTATTCTTTTTCATATAGCCAAATATTTTGTACCAATAAGTGCCTTTTGATTGATTTAAATCAAGAAATAAGTGCTGTATGTGTGATTTTTTGCAATATTCATTGCGGTTTAAGAGAAAACGCTTATCTTTGCATTGTGTTTTTCATAGTATTAGATTTAAGGTTAACAAAAGGTTGGGACTCGGCGGAGCCCCATTTTTTATGCCCATAATTTTCACCTTAGTATAGATGCACGCCGGCAACAGCGGCATCAATAAAGAAAACCGCCGCTTGAACGATTTCATTCAAGCGGCGGTTTTGTATTTCTCTTCCGGTGTAGGCTCCGGCACGGAGCCACGCCAGATTAGAAGTTGTAGTAGAAACCGAAGGTCACGTTGTTGCCATCGAGATCCACGCCCCAAGCATTGCTGCTCTTGGCACCATCGTAGTCGGGCTTGCTGGTCTTCCAACCGAGGAAGCCTACATGGGCAACGAAGCTGAACTTGCTGCTGAGGTTAACGGCCACACCGGGCTTCAAACCTACGTTCCATACGTCAACAGAAGTAGAGAGGGGGTCGCCTGCGTGGTTGTAGTGTGTGTAACCGAAACCACCGTCCATAAACACGTTGACGAACTTGGAGTGAACGAAAGTGTAGCGGGCATAGGGAGCCACGGTGAGATAGTTGGAGCTTTCGCCTTCAATCTCGACGGGAGTGCCCTTACCGAAACCTACGGTTGTGCCAAGCGCCCAATCCTTGTTGAGGTTGTAGCCAATCTCGGGGAGAACGGCATAGGTGGTAACACTTTCGCCACCTTTAACCTTAGAACTTGCAACACCGAAGTTGCCACCTACATAAACTTGTGCGTTAGCACTTACAGCAACTAAAGCAGTTGCAACTACAGTCATCAAAAACTTTTTCATAAATTCCTTTTTAAAATAGTTCTTAACTATTCAGCCTTTTTACGGACTGATATTCCTGAATCCGCTGCAAAGTTATGTTGTTTTTTTGTTTTGGGGAAATAATTTAACAGTTATTTTTAGTCTCTTTTGTTCTTTTTCATGTCCGGAAAGCCTCCTTTTTCTCTGCAAAAGTTTATTAACTGTCTGAAAACCAGGTTGTTGTGGAGTACGTTCGGATTGCCTGTCATCACCATTTGCCTGCGTGCCCGGGTGATGGCCACATTGAGTTTGCGGTCGATGATGTGCCCGTTTTCCACGAAACTGCTGGCTGTGAGGAACTCCATTTGCCAGCGATTCTGTATGGTGAACGAGTAGATGATGACATCGCGCTGGCTTCCCTGATAGCGCTCCACGGTGTCGATGCTCACGCGTTCCAATCCCGGTAGGCCGAGTCGCTCCATGCGTTTGCGTATCATGGCTATCTGGTTGCGATAGGGCACGATGACACCCACCGTCTTGTCCGGGTCGAACCGGTCGCCGTAGTAGGCATAGACACGCTGCAGCACTTCGCACACGGTGTCGGCCTCGCGTATATTCACCTTTTCCGACACGTTGGGTTGCCTGCAAAATTCTGACGGGATGAATACCATGCGGTGGGAAAGCAGCAGGTCGTCAAGGTTCGAGCGGCCGGCATAGCGGGCGACGACAGCAGGCGGATAGAGGGCCGTCTCTTCCTGATGGGGGCAGGGTACGGGCTCCAGATGCTCGTCGTGATAGAACATGCGGTTGGGAAATTCGGCCACGTCCGGGTGCATGCGTCCCTGTCGGCGCAAGATGCCGACGAATGCTTCGCGCCCCTCGTGGCGTTCCCAGCGCAGCAGACGCTCAAAAAGCGAGTTGCGGCAGTTGTCCAAACAGATGTCTCGGAGCGGCTGTTCGGCTACGGCCGACTCTTTCTCCGACTGTTGCACCACGGCCGGCAGCTGCTTGTGGTCGCCTATGAGGATGAATTTCGGGCGGCGAAGTCGGCTGCCGTCTGTCGCCTGTCCGCCATCTTCTGCCGGTCTGTCGGCCAACATGGCCAGCAGACCAATGATGTTGGGTTCCAATATCTGGCCTGCTTCGTCGATGATGGCAAGGTCGAAGCGTTTCAAGTCGAAGATGTAGGGCCGCGAGGCTATCATTGATGTGGTGCCCACGATGACGTTGGTGGCAGTCAGCCGGTGGCGCATGTCGTCGAGCCGCGGGTGCTCGGCTATGGCTTTGCCGATGAGATGAGGGCGGAAACGGGTGTCGCACGAGAACTCATTGCCTATGCGCAGGAAGTCGATGCCGGCCCCGATGAGCATGTCGCAAATCTCGTCAACGGCGCGGTTGGTGTACGACAAGAGTAGCAGCGAGGTGTTGCTTGTCCCGTCGCCGGCCCGATGGGAGGCTAGTGCCTCCTCCACCATGAAGCGCAGCGCACGGCTGGTCTTGCCCGTCCCCGGCGGGCCCACGAGCAGAAAGTAGTCGCTTGCCTGTTTGGCACGCAGCAAAATGTCGTCGAGTGTGGCGTCGTAAGGGCGTGTGAGTTGCCGGCTCGGGTCGCTCTCCGGTGCGCGCCGGCCCAGTAGCAGGTCTTTGAATGCCTCACCTGCGACTGCAAATCGGTGTAGGGCTTTGATTTGTGAAGCCGCTCCGATGTCGCTGGTACCATGCTCTATTGCGAAAAGCGGAGCCCCCTTGCGCCCCGCCGGCAGTCCCGGTAGTGCGTCGATGGCTTCCTCGCGTTGCTGTCCGTCGTTCAGGTGCACTACGATCCGGTCGGTGCGTATCTCCTCCAACACACCTTTATATAATATGGCGTGCCTCACGTCCGGTTCCCGTTCCGGCAGTCGGGGGTGGTCCGGCGTCTCCCCCGGAGCGTAGGCATAGAGGTAGACCATGTCTCCCACGCGGAAGTTGGGCAGGAAGTCTTCCTCCTGTTCGGGCACGCTCAGGGTTACGGTGTCATACCCGTTGTAGTCGCTGCTGCGCTCTTTGCGCATGATGCGCAGGCCGGTGTAGATGTTTCCCGTGTCCCGCTTTTCGGCCAAGGGCATTCCCCACAAGTCGCTGCTGCTCGTGTTGGTGCCCTCTTGGCTGCCCACCTTGCCTATTAGTTGTTCGCGCACCACAAAGGTCATCATGCGGTTGAAGTAGTCGCGTTGTAGTGGCGTGAGCCGGTGGAGTGGTGCCGTCAGTTCTTCGAGCGGCGGGCGCAGATAGGTGTTGTAGAAGAAGTCGGTCGCCCCATTCACGTTGAGCGTCTCGGGAGTCAGTTCTCCGACATTTCTTCCGAAGCCCTTGCGGGCTATGTCGAAGTGCATGGCCACCAGCCGGTTGCGGTAGGCGATGGCTTCAAGGAAGAGCCGGTGGTAGTAGGCCACCACCATCAGCCCGTCTTTAGGCGGATATTTGGAGTAGAGCAAGCGTATGTCCACCGTGTTTGTGCCGAGTCGGAAGTTGTAGCGCAGCACCCCGTAGTAGAGTAGCAACTGCACGTAGTGCGGTTCGAGTTGGTAGCTGTGATAGGCGATGTTGGGCCGTCCCCGCTCGATGTTCATGTTGCGGCCCGACTTCTGTTCCACCAGCAGGCGCATGTCAGTCGTCATCAAGTCCACCCGCCCCTGTATGCCCAAGGCCTCACACACGAACGAAGGTTCGAGCAGGGCCATGCCCCGTTCCTCCCCGGTGGGGGATGGGGTGGGGGCAAGATTGTCCGTGCTCCCGTTGCCGTGGCCGAAGAGTATGTCCACCACCCGTTGCAGATTGCCCGCTTGCACAAGGGCATCGGCGTAGAACTTTTGGGCGTTGAAGTCGCGGCAGGTGGTAAATTCGAGAGCCTTCTCGCGGAAGTTGCTCCGCACGGTGTCTTTCATGTTGTAGTCTCCACGGCTGTTCACGATGTCGTCGAGGGCCGCTCCGGCAAAGTTTCCGAGCAGTGTAGCCTGCGTGTTGACCCGCGGTTTCATCTGGTTGAGCAGGTAGAGCATCGGGTGGTGACCATACTCGGAGAAGCAGGCCGCTATGCTGCTGATGTCGATGAGGAAGTCGGGTTCCACCACGATGATGCGTGCCGTGAGCATTCGTTGCCCCCGGCTTTCCTCGGAAGCCTGCCCCCCGCTGTCGGCCCTTGTCTCTGTCTCGATGTGGCAGTCGAGCAGATTGAGCTGTGTGCCCTTGCGGATGATGCCGGTGAGGTAGCTGTGGTCAGTGCCGTCGGTCTCGTTGCGCAGTCTTACGGCATATTGTTCACCGCCCGTCTCCCCATCCGGGGTGGTGTAGAGGCAGTTGTCGTCCCAACCGTCCACCACGCAGCGCACCTGCCGGCTGTTGATTTCCTGCCCCGTTTGGCGCGGGCGATGAGTGTGAGGGATGATTTCGGTAAGCCCCGAGGGAATGTCCTTGCCCATCACGGCACTCACGAAGATGCTCAGTGCGCGCCCGTCGTAGAGCAGTTCTTCGCGCGCCAAGGGCTCGCTGCTGTTGCTATGGCGGCGCATGGTTTGTATGTCGGCCTTGTCACTTACCCCCACACGGTGTCGTTTGCAAAGAAAGTCCACCTGCGAAAAGAGGTTTCCGAACGACTGTTCTATGTCTCTCACGCCCTCGTGACAGCACAGCACCAGCACCTCGTGCATCATGCTGTTGCGCGTGGCCGGCTGTAGGTCTGTGGCGGTCAGCAGTTCCCTGATGCGCCCGAATAGTTCGTCTGCAGTGATATTCTGTGCCATAACGTTGCAAAGTTACGAAAAAAATCCATGCCGCAAAACTAACGACCGTTGCGAAAAGAAAGAAGCTTATCGTTCAGCGGCAAACTGCGTTTATCTCTGAATGAGTTGTTGAACAGATAAATTCGCCTAATCCTCATCATTCGCTGACAAAGATAAAAACGTGTCGGCGAATTTAACGAATTGAGCGAATGAAGGATATGGGCGGATAAATTCGTCTGAACCGCATCATTTGCCGACTAAAAAACATATAACCCGAAGACTGCTAAGATGGAGGAAAGGCCTTATATTCCGCATTCTTTGCTTTGAAGTGGTGCGGAGAGACAGGGGCATATAAACCATGAGCGGTGTCCTAAATTCCTGTACTTCTTAAACATTCAAGATAGAAGTGCAATTTCTTAATGGGTGTTTGTAAG
>OGGL01000060.1_pt1 | contig 81163 bp, 63 predicted proteins | sample 1571221 | NCBI WGS metagenome assembly OGGL01 (sample SAMEA2582062, study PRJEB24529) | metagenome | biome: Human gut stool | place: China | collected 2011
GAAGAATCTGTTAAAAACATCGCTTTCTTTTGATTTTTATGCGTTTACATCTCTTGTTTATGAATAAAAATCGTACTTTTGTGAGCAAGAGCGTGTGTTGCTTATGGATGCTTATTTTCGGGTTTGCGTTATATTTGCAACACGTGTACGCAAGTCGCTGATAGATATATCATGTTGATTTTGAGGAAGTGAAGTAATTCAGACAAGGACATAAATAATAAGCAAAAGCGTGCAGTTTATCAGAACTGCGCGCTTTTGTGTTTTTTATTGTTATATACTTGTCGATATAAGGACACTGAGTTCTTTCTCTTTAATTCTTAAGAATCTATTTGCCATTACAAGTATTTAAGTCCTCATTAAAATATAAATCATGATATTATATTTTTCTTTGATGATTTATTTAATTAACCTAGGTAATGGCAAATATGAGATTAGTAAAATTAAAGTATCGTCCGAGTAAGGGCGTTTTCGTTTTTGAATACATGCAGGAGCAGATAGAGCGTCTTAGAGGGCAAGGAAAAGAACGGACAGTCGAAACATATCAGTCCGCATTGAACAGCTTCATGAAGTTCCGTGATGGCATAGACTTATGTTTTGATGAGATGGATGCAGATTTGATGGAACATTATGAAACGGAGATGCGCTCCACTCACCATTTAAGTCGTAATACCACTTCTTTTTATATGCGTATTTTGCGTTGTGTGTATCGCAAGGCAGTGGGTGAGGGACTGGCCCTTCCTGCAGATCCCTTTGAGAATGTATATACTGGTGTGGACAAGACCTCAAAGAGAGCTGCCACCCTGACAGATATCAAACACATCAAGCAGTTGGATCTTTCCGATCATAAATCGTTGGAATTTGCACGAGATATCTTTCTCTTTTCTTTCTATATGCGAGGAATGTCTTTTATAGATCTTGCCTATTTGCGCAAAAAAGATCTCAATAGTGGCTTTGTGAGTTATAGCCGTCGTAAAACAGGTAAGAAACTCATTATACGGTGGGAAAAACAGATGCAGGAGATTATTGACAGATACGGAGATTCGGAAACACAATATCTTTTACCTATTATAGAACGAGAAGATGGCACGGAGCGCAGACAATACCGGAATAAAATGTTGCTGGTGAACCGTAAATTGAAGAAGATTGCAGCCCGGGCAGGATTGACCACACCACTTACTATGTATGTGGCTCGGCATTCCTGGGCAAGTATAGCCAAGACGAAAAATATCTCGATTGGTATTATTAGCGAAGCGATGGGGCATGATTCAGAAACTACTACACAAATCTATCTTTCGTCTATACAGACTAATCAGATAGATAATGCAAATAGAAATATTTTAAAAGATCTATAAGAAGGGGAATATTTGAATTATTTTGAAATTAGGACGCACTCTTATATAGAGAGCGTCCGATTTCTTAAATTTCTGATTTCCATTAATGTAGTAAGTTGTATGAATTAAATCAGCCCATAAGTTTATGATATATAGAGAGAGAAAAAAAACTTTTTTTATCAGTTTACAGTCTGTAAATGCTAGAAAATGAAAATAAATCTATACCTTTGCAGCCGATAGACGCTCTCTATATAAGAGTGCGTCTGTTTTTAGTCGGATTATTCCACTATGAGTATTGTAAATAACAAGGGCAAAGACATGCCACAACAAATTTTGGGAACGATGGTTCAAAAGACCGACGACGCCGTAGGCATATTCCGAAATGATCAGGAAAAAAAGCATTGGTATGTGGCTGTTGTAAATAACAGAAGTGAAAAAGCCTGTCAGGATAGATTACGAAAACGTTTGAAGAACGAAACTGATAGTGAGAAAGCTTATGAAGTTTATGTCCCTATCCAACAGGAGATGAGTATTCGTCATGATGGTAAACGTAAAAAAGTGGACCGTATTGTTTTTCCTGCTCTTGTTTTCATTCGCTGCACAGATTCAGTAAGACGGAAAGAAATAGTCTGCCTTCCTTATATAAAACGTTTCATGGTTAACATAGCCGGTTCTTCCCGAAATACTTGCCGTCCCGTAGCTATTATTCCAGATCATCAGATGTACAGCTTGATGCGTATGGTCAATGATGCCGAAGAACACGTCACTATTGAGTCATGCCCTCTGCATTTGGGCGATCGTGTCCGTGTAAACGGTGGCAAACTGGTAGGATTGGAAGGGAATATATGTCGTGAGATAGATGGTTCTACTAGTCTGGTTGTAAAAATTGATATTCTTGGATGTGCTAAAGTTACCATTGCTAGAGAATTGCTGGAACCTATAGCGGAAAAAAACTCAGTTAACATATAAATTATATATTGACAGACAATGACCATAGCAGTAGACTTTGACGGTACTATTGTTGAGCACAAGTATCCGGCAATCGGCAGGGAGTTGCCGTTTGCCATTGAGACATTGAAAAAATTGCGTGACGAACATCACAGGTTGATTCTATGGACAGTGCGTGAAGGGCGTCTGCTTGACGAGGCTCTTGCCTTTTGCCGTGATCGCGGTCTTGAATTTTATGCCGTGAACCGCGACTATCCGGAGGAGGAAAAAGGGCGTAACAATCATTACTCACGCAAGCTCAAAGCCGATCTTTTTATAGATGACCGCAACTTGGGAGGCCTTCCCGATTGGGGTACTATTTATGGAATGATTCATGACGGAACCACTTTTTCGGATTTGATACGTAGTGCCGGTGAATCTCCTGTTTCGGAGAATCCCGGCAGAGGCCTTTTCTCGCGCCTGTTTGGCAGATGATTGAATAATAAATGAAAAAACTGATATGAAGACTTTAAAGAAACTATTATTGTTTGTTGTGGCGTCCGCCTTGTTGGCAGGCTGCACCTCCTATAAAAATGTACCTTACATGCAGAATCCCGAGGTCGTGAACAGTTACAGGGAAGATCTTCCCCTTTATGACGCAAAGATTATGCCGAAAGATCTGCTGAGTATAACTGTGAACACGAGTGATCCTCAGGCTGCCGCTCCTTTTAATCTGACGGTACAGACTCCTCTGAATGCAGCCCTGACCAATATTAATACTACCACACAACCCACTCTCCAGCAATACCTGGTAAATAACAAGGGTGAGATAGATTTCCCCGTTATCGGTCGTCTGAAGGTAGGCGGCCTTACGAAAAACGAGGCGGAAGATTTGATCCGTGAGCAATTGCAGCCCTATCTGAAAGAGAGCCCTATCGTTACAGTCCGTATGGCAAATTACAAAATTTCGGTATTGGGAGAGGTGAACCGTCCGGGTACTTTTACCGTAGGAAATGAAAAGGTAAATATCCTTGAAGCCCTTGCCATGGCGGGAGATATGACTGTTTATGGCGTCCGTGACAATGTGAAACTGATTCGTGAGGATGCAAAAGGCAAGCGTGAGATTATCAATTTGAATCTTAATAATGCAGAGCTGGTTGTATCTCCCTATTACTACCTGCGCCAGAACGATATCATCTATGTAACGCCCAATAAGACAAAAGCCAAGAACTCAGACATTGGCAGCAGCACCAGCATGTGGATCAGTGCTACATCCATTTTGGTATCTCTTGCAAGCCTTTTGGCAACCATCTTGAAATAAAACTCATAAATATAATTGTTGATTACAAACTGTTGATATGACTGACGAACAGAAGAACACCCCTTCGGGTACCGAGCAACGTGAGGAGAACGTTGATCTTTATGCCTTGTTTTTTAAATATTTTGCCTATTGGCCGTGGTTTGTAGCCAGTGTGCTGGTTTGTATTATATCTGCTTTCATCTATCTCCGCTATCAGGCCCCCGTCTATAATGTTGATGCGGCCGTACTCATCAAAGAAGGTGACAAGAAAAGTGGAAGCAGCAATAATCCTATGGGAGCCCTTCAGGATCTGGGTATGTTCTCCATGACTAACAATTTTGACAATGAGGTGGAAATCCTGAAGTCAAGAACCTTGATTAAAAAGGTGGTGAATCATTTGAATTTGTATGTTTCAGTGGCTGAGGAACGTATGTTCGGCTATAACACTCCTTTATATGAGTCCACTCCGGTAAAAGTTTATATGACTCCTGAAGAGGCAGACAATCTGGAAGAAGGAGCCAAGCTTCATCTAAAATACACCATGAATGGAAAATTGGATGTAAAAGTGGAATATATGCTTGACGAGGAGAAGCAGGAGGCTGAGGTAAGTTTTGACAGTATTCCGGCTGTTTTCCCCACTCCAGTAGGAGTTTTCAGTTTTACAAAGAATGACTCGGTCCCGCCTTTGGAAGAAGATATGAATCTGGTGGCATACGTTAATTCTCCTACAGATGTGACGGAAAGTTATGTAGAGAATTTGTCAGTGGAACCCACTTCGAAGACTACCACAATTGCTGCCATCAGCTTGCAGAATACGGTAAAGCAGCGCGGTATCGATTTCATCAATTGTTTGGTTGACTTTTATAATCTGGACGCGAATGACGAGAAGAATGAAGTGGCTCAAAAATCTGCAGAGTTTATAGACGAACGTATTGGCATTATCAATCGGGAGTTAGGTACTGCCGAAACGGAACTTGCCGATTTCAAGCAACGCTCCGGATTGACCGATTTGACCAGCGATGCCCGTCTGGCTTTGGAGGAGAGTTCGAAATATGAACAGCAGCTGACCGAGAATGCCACCCAGTTGAGACTGGTGGAGTCCTTGCGTAACTACGTGAACAACCCGAAGAATGCAAACGAGGTGATTCCCGCTAATGTAGGGTTGCAGGATCAGAATTTGGGTTCTATCATCAACCAATATAACACGATGCTGATCGAACGCAAGCGTTTGCTTCGTACCTCTTCCGAAAACAATCCTGCGGTAATCAATATCAATACGGGCATCGAGTCCATGCGGCACAATGTGCAGACTACCGTGAACAGTGTACTGAGAGGGTTGCAGATAGCGCAGTCCAACCTTGAACGTCAGGCACGGAAGTTTGAAGGCAGGATCAGCAGTGCGCCGCAGCAGGAGAAAGAATTTCTTACTATCTCCCGCCAGCAGGAAATCAAGGCGACCCTTTACATTATGTTGCTTCAGAAGCGTGAGGAAAACGCAATAACCCTGGCATCCACTGCTAATAACGGACGTATCATTAAAGCTGCTCTTCCTAGTAAAAAGCCGGTTTCTCCTAAGAAGAAGATAGTTCTGCTGGCTGCCTTTGTATTGGGTATGGGTATTCCTGTAGGTCTTATTTATTTGAAGGATTTATTAAAATATAAGATAGAGAATGCCGAGGATGTGGAGAAGATAACGGATGTTCCTATTTTGGGTGAACTTCCTTTAAGTAAGAAGCCGGAGAAAGGTGCCATTGTGGTTCAGGAGAATCAGAATGGTATGATGGAGGAGGCTTTTCGTGGTCTGCGTACCAATATGTTGTTCATGCTTGGTGCCAGTCAGAAAGTGGTGCTTTTTACATCCACACAGCCGGGTGAAGGTAAGTCTTTTATTGCTGGAAATACGGCAGTCAGTCTGGCCTATATGGGTAAGAAAGTTGTTATTGTGGGTTTGGATATCCGCAAGCCGGGGCTGAATAAGGTCTTTAATCTGTCCCATCGCACGGAAGGTATTACCAATTATCTGGCTGACCCCGAGCATACCAATCTTTTTGATATGATACAACATTCGGATGTAAGTCCTAATCTTGATATTCTTCCGGGTGGTCCTATTCCTCCCAATCCTACAGAGTTGATGGCGCGTACGGTACTGGAGGATGCAATAGAGAAATTGAAAGAGCGTTACGATTACATTATTCTTGATACGGCTCCTATTGCTATTGTGACCGATACTGCTATTGCCAGTCGTGTGGCTGATATGTGCGTGTATGTGTGTCGTGCAGATGTAACTCCGAAGTTGGGGTATCAGTATATTAATGTGCTGCGGGATCAGAAGAAATTCGATAAATTGGCTACAGTTATTAATAGCATTGATTTGAATTCAAGAAAGAGTGGCTATGGGTATGGTCATAAGTATGGCTATGGATATGGGCACAAATATGGGTATGGTTATGGTATGACAATAGCAAAAAAGATTGATAAAAATATAGGATATGAGAAGTTTTGAAAAGCTTAAGATAGCGGTGGCTGGTACTGGTTATGTTGGGTTAAGCATTGCTATCTTGTTGGCACAGTATCATCAGGTGATTGCAGTGGATGTTATTCCTGAAAAGGTTGATTTGATAAACCAACGTAAATCCCCAATCCAAGATGATTATATTGAAAAGTATTTGGCGGAAAAGGAATTGAATCTTACCGCAACGCTGGATGGTGCATCTGCTTACAAGGATGCTGATTTTGTTGTCATTGCTGCTCCTACCAATTATGATTCGGTAAAGAACTTTTTCGATACGCACCACATTGAAGATGTTATTGATCTTGTACTCTGTGTTAATCCGGATGCGGTAATGGTTGTCAAGAGTACCATTCCGGTGGGTTATTGCCGGAGTTTGTATATGAAATATGCTAAACGCTTTAGCATGGATATTACATTGGTAGGACAAAAGTTTAATCTGTTGTTCTCTCCCGAATTCCTGCGTGAATCGAAGGCGCTTTATGATAATCTTTATCCTAGCCGCATCATAGTCGGCTATCCTAAAATTATAGAGAACGGAATGTTTAAGGAAGAGAATGCTGCGATTCGTGCGGTTGCCGATATTCCCGTACTTGAAAATGCCGCCTATATCTTTGCACAATTATTACAGGAGGGAGCGGTAAAAAAAAATGTTGATACCCTTTTTATGGGATTGCAGGAAGCTGAGGCGGTGAAATTGTTCGCCAATACTTATCTTGCTTTGCGTGTCAGCTATTTTAATGAACTTGACACGTATGCTGAGGTGAAAGGATTAGATACGCAAGCCATTATTAATGGTGTCAGTCTTGATCCGCGTATCGGTACGCATTATAATAATCCATCATTTGGCTATGGCGGTTATTGCTTGCCGAAAGATACGAAACAATTATTAGCAAATTACGCGGATGTGCCAGAGAAGCTGATTCAGGCAATTGTGGAAAGCAATCGTACGCGCAAGGATTTCATTGCTGATCGCGTACTTCAAAAAGCCGGATATTATGACTATTACAATCAGAGAGACTACAATCCAAGTAAAGAGAAAAAATGTGTGATAGGTGTGTATCGCTTGACCATGAAATCGAACTCAGACAATTTCCGTCAAAGCAGCATCCAAGGTGTAATGAAACGCATCAAGGCAAAAGGAGCTGAAATAATAATTTGTGAGCCCACGCTGGAGGATGGTAGTACATTCTTTGGAAGTAGAGTGGTGAATGATTTTGATACATTTAAAAAGCAGAGTCATGTTATTATTGCAAATCGTTATGATACCTGTCTGGATGATATTGAAGGAAAAGTTTATACAAGAGACATCTTTAGAAGAGACTAGCCATTTTTCTCTGTAAGAGAACTTACAAAAATTTAGTCGGGCTATTGGATAATATGAGAGAATATTAGGTAATAATATCTATTATTTTTTATAGGATGATGAAAGAATTCTCTACAGATAATAAAAAGATAGCAAGAAATACAATGATTTTATATATAAGGATGTTACTTTTAATGGTTGTGTCTTTATATACAAGTAGGATTGTTTTAGATGCTCTAGGGATCATTGATTATGGATTATATAATGTCGTTGGAGGTATTGTAATCGCCTTAGGTTTTCTATCTGGTACATTGAATACAGCATCATCACGTTTTATAACAGTCGCATTAAGTACGAGAAAATTGGAAGTGATGCAAAAAACATTTAGTAATATCTTGTTTGTAAATGTACTTTTATCCTTCGTAATTTTAATAGGAGGAGAAACTATTGGATTATGGTTTTTGTGTCATAAAATACAAATTCCTTTAGATCGTTTTAATGCAGCTTTTTGGGTTTATCAAATGTCAATTCTTACAGTAATGGTCAATATTATATCATCTGCTTACAATGCGTGTATTATAGCTCATGAAAAGATGGAAGCTTTTGCTTATATATCCTTAATTGACGCGTTGGGTAAATTGATGATAGCTTATTCCTTGATTCATGTAATGAATAGTGATCGATTGGTTATGTATGGGGGGCTAATTCTATTTATGCAATTGGTTAATAGGTTTGTTTACAGTATATATTGCAGTAGAAATTTTCCAGAAACAAAGGTTGGTTTCTTATGGGATAAAGCTTATCTTACAAAAATGTTTAAATTTATTACATGGGCATCTTATGGAAGTTTTGTCTCAATAGGTTTTACACAAGGTTTAAATATTCTTTTGAATATTTTTTTTGGTCCAGCAGTAAATACTGCTAGGGCTATTTCTGTCCAAGTGCAAAATGCAATTGTTTTGTTTACTACAAATTTCCAAGCAGCAATTAATCCACAGTTAATTAAAAATGTGGCAATAGGAGACAACCTGTCTGCGCAAAAATTATTGTTAGCTAGTAGTAAATTTTCGTTCTTTTTATTATGTCTATTGGGCATTCCTTTAATTATAATAGCTCCAACCGTTTTGAACTTATGGTTGAAAGAGGTACCGGAATATACAGTTGTTTTTGTTCGTCTGATGTTGGTTATCAGTATTTGGAGTTCGATTGCAAATCCTTTACGAATAGTGAATCAAGCGGAAGGAAATATAAAGAAATTTCAAATTTATGAAGGAACTGTACTATTATTTATAGTACCTGTTTCTTTTTGTGTATTGAAACTAGAGAAACTTCCTGAATTGGTGTTTGTTGTCCATCTATTTGTAGAATTGTTGGCTAGCTATATAAGAATAAAAATAGTTCTTCCTAAGATTGGAATGAGAGTTTGTGATTATTGTAAATGTGTGTATTTACCGTTGACAATAGTATTTGTTTTATCTGTTTTATTCGGTTCTTTTTTATCATTATTTTTAGGCGATAGTTTTTTCTCAATTGTACTATTAATATCACTATTGTCACTTTTCTTAATTTTTTTGGTTTATGAAATAGGACTGAATCAAAATGAGCGTAAAAAAATTGTAGAATTCATAAAAACTAAAATAGATAGATAATATGATAGACAAGCTAATTTTTTTCTTATCAATACCTTTTTTTATTCCACATTATCTTATATTTAAATTAAATAGTGCTTCATATTTGAAGGAAGATTTAGTGCGGTGGAGGGACGTTTTTGCTGTAGAAGGCAGGAATGAGATAATTGTGTTTTTTCGTTTGATAATATTGTTTAAAGAATATCGTAGCGTCTTTTATTATAGATTAGGAGGTATTAGTAAACTTTTACAATGGTATTCGCCTGGTATGTCAGCTCTTTTTATTCATGCAAAGAAAGATGGCATTGGTCCTGGCTTTGTAATACAACATGGACATTCTTCAAGAATAGAACCGGCTCGTGTTGGTCGTAACTTGCAAGTATGGCAGAATGTTACTATAGGTAAAGAGCGGTCTGGTGGAAAGAGACCTATAATAGGTGATAATGTAAGAATTATGACTAATTCGATTGTTTTTGGTGATATAACTATTGGGAATAATGTGGTTATAGGTGCTGGATCTGTCGTTTTTAAAAACATTCCGAGTGATTGTGTTGTTGTTGGTAATCCTGCAAGAATTGTTAAAAAAGAGGGGGTGAAAACAAATATATTACTTTGATTTATTTAATAAGTATGAAGACTCTTTTGGGGGAGAAGATAACAATTGTTGTGTTTTTTTTCGTATTTCCACTTATTGTTGTTGGGGGTATGAAGATGGCTATATGGCTTATTTGTTTATGTATATGGCTATGTTTTGTTAAAAATTTTAAGGTAGCTCCTTCTTTACTAATGGTTATATTTTGTTGCTTACCTGGAGGAATGGGGGATGCAGAAATTGTTTCAGTTTCTCTTTTGAAATCAATAATACTTTATAATGTCTTATATTTGATGCCGATAGTAACATTTATTGTTGTACGAAAAAACAATAAAAATTATGATAATAAAATACTCTTTTGGGGATTTCTTTTATTATTAGTAGGACTGATCTATTCATTGATATATAGTGATAGGCAAGAATTTTTTTATGTTTTTTCCTTTGTTTTAATATGTACTTGTTCTTATTACTTAAACATATATAATCAAATGAATCTAAAAGCATATATGGATTTATTTGATTATATATTTTTATGTATTTTTATATACGCTATTTTGGACACATTTCACAGAACTCCGTATGAAGTTATATATAGTGACCCTAATCAGAATATTATGTATTTGTTAGAATTTAGTTTTCGTAGTAAATCTTTATTAGGTCATCCATTATATCTATCTGGTGTATCTCTTTTTTATCAAGTTCTATTGTTGATTAGATATATTTATTATAAAAAGTTTTCTTGGATAAAAGAATTCATATGTATTATTTGTATTTTGTTATCAGTGTCACGTACTCCTATTGTAATTTTGTTAGTTATAGTCATTTTATATATTTTATTATTTAGGTTATATAAGAATTTTTCGAGAGTATTTGGTGCGTTTGTTGTCGTGTTGTTATTTGTTCTTTTATTAGGATTATTAGGATTAAATTATGTTGATATGATTGTGAACCGATTTGATGTTGGAAGTATAGAACATCGATTGGGAGCGTTTCAAACTACGATGAATGTCTTGGAGCAATTTCCGTTGGGCACAGGCAATAGTAATTTGTTGGATTATATAGAAAAATATCATTTGGGTGGACAAGGATATTCAGAAACATTTAAGACTATGGATAATTTCTATTTAACTATGTTATCAGCTTATAGTATTTTTAGCATTTCCATTTTTGTCTTTCTATTTTATTTTTTATACAGGGCATTTAAAATAAGACAGTTTGATGAAAAGAAAGGAAATAGTATAATTTTATTGTATTCTATTATTATTTTTTTAGGTTTTTCTTTTAATTGGAATGGTTCATATGCTTTATGCTATTTTTTATTTGGAATGATAGGTATATTGCTTAAAACGCCGAAAGAATTAGAGTGTTAGTTATGAAAATATTGGTTATTATAGTGACTTATAATGGATGCCGTTGGATTGATAAATGTTTGTCTTCTGTTATGATGTCTTCTGTTCCTGTGGATTGTATTATTATAGATAATAATTCGCAAGATGAAACAGTAAAAAGGATTAAGGATAAATATGGATTTTGTAAAATTATTGAAAGTAAACAAAATCTAGGCTTTGGTAAGGCTAATAATATTGGATTACAATATGCTTTGGAGCATAAATACGATTATGCTTATCTTTTGAATCAAGATGCTTGGCTTTTTGAGAATACTATATCGGAATTAATAAGAATTTATGAAGCTAATCCTGAATATGGTATAATTAGTCCATTACAAGTGAATGCAGGATTAAATAAGTTAGATAAGAATTTTCAAAAATGCTGTAATTTGGAAATGTTGTCTGATAGTTTTTGTGGATGTCTTAAGCAGATATATGAAACTAATTTTATTATGGCTGCTCATTGGCTTATACCAAGAAAATGTTTTGAACAAATAGGTGGTTTTTCTCCTTCATTTCCTCATTATGGTGAAGATCATAATTATGTCCATCGTGCTATTTATAAAAGAATGAAAGTGGGCATTGTCCCGTCAGCATATGCTGTACATGATAGAGAATTTCGTGAAGAAAGTAAGAAACTTAAAATGCGAAAGATGTATTTACGTTCTATTGTAGAAATCAGTAACCCTAATAATTCATTAATTAGGAATCTTCTTCTTCAACCTTTTGTCTTATTGAGACTGAGTATGTCGATGAGATCTCTAGAAGGTATTAGATATGTATTTTATTTGCTACTGAAATATAGAATGATAATTAGAAATCGAAATCTTTCTACTGACTTCTCATTCTTAATGATAGATAAATAAGTATTTGTAGTGAGTTCTTGTTTGCTTGTCTGCTCGTGTTCCGAATTTTTATAGATAAATATGTATGAAGTTGAAAGTATTATACATACTGCATGTTTCTAACATGCATGGTTCTACACGTTCTCTATTAAACTTGATATTGAATACCTCTAAGAATATTATTCCTGTTTTGCTCCTTCCAACATGTTTAGATTCTGACTTGAAGAATATATTGGATAGTAACAATATAAAATATCATGAATCCCATTTTATTGTAAATTCAATTCTTCCTACTATTAAAAAAAATTGGTTGGAATACGGATTACGATATGTTAAATTGATGCTATATAAGTTCTTATTTTTATGCGAAGTGATATTTGTTTCTTTTAAGTATAAGCCTGTTATTATTCATACTAATGTTGGTACAATATATGAGGGGTACAGAGCCTCTAAAATTCTTCATATTCCGCATATATGGCATTTGCGTGAGTATCAGGATAAAGATTTTAAATGGAATTTCCTATATGGAAAACTGAATTTTGAGAAAAAACTAAATAAATCGTATGTTATCTGCATAACTAAAGATATACAAAGATATTTTAATTTACTTGATAATCAAAAGCATTTTACTATATATAATGGAATATTAAGCAGAAAATCTGTTGATTTTCGTCCTAAAAAAAAATACTTTTTAATTGCAAGTAGAATATCTCCTAATAAAGGGCAACTTGATGCGATAAAAGCTTTTGCCATATATCTAAAGAATAATGTGGATTGGAAGCTTATAATAGCAGGAGATGGAGATGTATTTTATATTCAAAAATTAAGAGAAATTTCTCAAAAGTTGCAGATAGGGTATGCGGTTGATTTTATAGGTTTTCAGAATGCGAACCGTATATTTGAATTGATGGCAGAATCGGCCGCATTAATAGTTCCATCGCAATACGAAGGCTTTGGGCGAATGACGGCAGAGGCCTGTTATGCAGGTACTACTGTAATAGGTAGATATACTGGTGGTACGAAGGAAATTCTAGATTCAATTGTTGGTTATAAATTTTTGAGTATGGATGAATTGGTTAATTGTATGGAAGAAGTAGGACAAATTGTAAATACAAAGCTATATAATAGTAATATAAAGAAATCTCAATTCATCGCTCAAGAATTATATTCTATTGAGCAAAATGCGGAAAAAATATTAGAATTATATAAAACTATAGTATAGAAAATGAACAAAGCAAGGGTCATAGCATTTTATCTTCCCCAATATCATCCTATTCCTGAGAATGATAAATATTGGGGAAAAGGATTTACAGAGTGGACAAATGTAGCTAAAGCAAAACCATTATTCCGTGGACACTATCAACCACATATACCAGCGGATTTAGGCTTTTATGATTTAAGGCTTCCTGAAGTAAGAGAAGCTCAAGCAGAACTGGCTCGTGATGCAGGCATAGAAGGATTTTGTTATTATCATTATTGGTTTGGAAATGGAAAAATGCTTTTGCAAAAACCATTTGAAGAAGTTTTGCGATTAGGCAAACCAGATTTTCCATTTTGTTTGTGTTGGGCTAATCATGATTGGACAACTAAAACTTGGGTGAAAGGCTCTTCTATGGTGAATAATACAATGATTGCCCAACAAGAATATCTTGGTGAACAAGATGATATAAAGCATTTTGAGTATTGTTTGCGAGCATTTAAGGATCACCGTTATATCACTATTGAAGGTAAGCCGATTTTCCTTATTTATGATCCGTTAAGTTTTCCTAATGTTAAGGAGTTTATGAATAGGTGGAATTTTCTAGCGAAGAAGAATAATTTGAAAGGTATTTATTTTATTGGAGTTACTACAGGGAGGCAGTCTTCTTATAAAATTGTCACAAATTTAGGATTCGATGGTGTTTGTCATAATAGGCGTTGGGAGGCTGAAGCTAAAGCTGCAGGTTTTCGTTTTGTTCGTCGTATGCAGTCATTATTGGGATGGCATTTGGGTATCTCTTTGATGAAATACGATTACAATAAGGTTGTAAGAAATTATGATACACCAGAAAATAAGTTGGAAAACTGTTATCCGGTTATTACTCCAGGATTTGATAGAACACCACGTGCAGGAAGACGTGCTGGTATATATGTAAATTCATCTCCTAAAAATTTTAAGAAGCATGTAGCCGAAGTATGTAAATCTATTCAAGATAAAGATGATGATCATCGTTTGGTATTTCTTAGTGCATGGAATGAATGGGGGGAAGGGAATTATATGGAACCGGATTTAAAATGGGGACATGGTTATTTAGAAGCGTTAAAATCTGTCGTAAAATTTCAAATCAAATAAAGTGGATTTGTTTTTATAAGCTTCTGATTTTTACTGATAATATTAAGTCAAATGCAGAAGTTATATAGTATCTATTAAAATAGCTATTATAATTAATGTTTGAAAAAATCAAATAAAAACATACCTAATTATGGGACATGATTATTATACAGATGATAAAGGAACTTTGGTGCTTATGGCTCTTCTTAAAGAGTATGGGATCAAGAAGGTGGTAGCCTCACCGGGTACAGGGAATATGGCTTTAGTGGTTAGTATGCAACACGATCCTTATTTTGAAATGTATTCATGTGTTGATGAAAGGTCTGCTGCTTATATGGCTTGTGGCATAGCTGCAGAATCTGGAGAGCCCATTGTGGTAACTTGTACGGAGGCTACTGCGTCAAGAAATTATCTGCCTGGGCTAACCGAGGCTTTCTATCGCAAATTACCTATATTGGCTATTATGACAGGACGTGGTGAGAATCGTACGGGGAGCTATGAACCGCAATCCATTGACAATGCGGTATTACCCAATGATGTGGCAAAATACAGGGTGAATATTCCTGTATGTAGAAATCATAAAGATGAAAGAATAGTCACAACCAAACTGAATGAGGCTATCAATAATTTATATACAGGCGGTGGTGGTCCGGTATGTGTAGTTATGGAATCGTATGACAGTCTTGGATTCTTGGTGAAGGAATTGCCTAAAGTAAGGGTAATCAAAACATATAAGAAGAAAGAAGAACTTCCACCTTTACCACAGGGCAATATCGCTATTTTGGTTGGGGCTCATCAGAAATGGAATGCTAAGACTGTAAAAGCAGTTGAACTTTTTTGTGAGAAGAACAACGCTGTTGTGCTTTGTGATTTGACCAGTAATTACACAGGCAAATATCGTGTCAATTATTCTATTGTTGCAACCCAAGAAGGATGTTCGAAGTTGCTTCCGGACATTGCTTTGTTAATCTATATTGGTACTGTTTGCGGTGATTATTATACATCTGAGGCTATGTGTTGTGCTAAAGAGTGGTGGATGGTCAATGAAGATGGTATTTATCATGATAGATTCTACAAGCTAACAGCGATGATTTCAATGGAAGAGGTAGATTTTTTTGAGAACTATTCTATTGGCGAATATAAGGAAACAAGTCTGTATGAAGAACTAAAGAAACAGTGTAGTACGATGATTGATGCTATTCCTGATTTGCCATTCTCAAATCTATGGATTGCTCAGACTGCGTATAAGCATATTCCGGAAAACAGTGTGATACATGCGGCCATCAATAATTCGTTCAGATCATGGAATTATTTTCCTTTGCCTTCCAGCGTAACTGGAAGTTGTAATGTAGGAGGATTTGGCATCGATGGAGGTTTGTCCACATTAGTTGGAGCCTCATTGGTGCATCCTGACAGACTATACTTTGGTATTATTGGTGATCTTGCATTCTTTTATGACATGAATGCCTTGGGCAATCGGCATATAAGAAATAATCTCCGATTGCTGTTAGTTAACAATGGCAAGGGGCAGGAATTCCGCAATTATCAACATCCGGCTTCGTTGTTGGATGATGATTGTGATAAGTATGTGGCTGCAGGAGGGCATTACGGAAAGCAATCACCCACTCTTGTAAAGTATTATGCAGAGAGTATGGGCTTTAGATATCTTACAGCATCCAGTAAAAAAGAGTTTCTTAAATTGTATAAGGACTTCTTTAATGATAAACATGCTGACAAACCAATGGTGTTTGAAGTGTTTACAGATAATGTGCATGAGAATGAAGCATTACATACGATTCGATATATGGTGAAGCCAAAAATATCTCCTGGGCGTTTAGCGAAACAAATTATAGCCAAAGGTATAGTGGGAGAGACTGGAATTCAAGTTATTAAAACCATAAAGGATAATATGGGATAAAAAATATGAAACTTATAGTTTCGCTTTGCTTTGTATAGGTAGATATTTATTGATAAATAAATACAAAGTGATATTTCTGGATATAATTTGGGAAAAACAGTATACTATGAAAATTTGTATTATCACTTGTCATGATGTATATAATTTCGGTGCATCATTGCAAGCCTATGCTTTACAGCATTATCTGGAAGAATTGGGCCATGAGGTGGAGATTATTGATTATCGTCCCGGCTATTTATATAAAAAATATGATTGGAAATCATTTACAAGTAAAAAGTTTGATAAGCTTAATAGTTTCTTTGTAACAAGGTGGATGTTTCGTATAGCTAAATGGTCTTATTTAAGATTTTCGCTAGGACGCAAAAAATGTTTTGACGAATTCACAAAGAATTATTTGAAGTTGACCGATAAGACCTATTACACTTTTGAAGAATTAAAGATGAATCCTCCTTGTGCTGATATCATTATAGCCGGAAGTGACCAAATATGGAATCCTTTATTTCCTAATGGTAAAGATCCCAGTTATTACATTGATTTTGCTTTATCACAAACAAAACGCGTGTCGTATGCTGCTAGTTTTTCTGTAGAATACATTTCTGATGCAGATAAAGAATTTGTAAAAGGAATGTTAGCTAAAATGAATCGTATTTCAGTAAGAGAATATCAAGGAGTGGATATCCTGAAGTCGTTAGATATTAAAAATGGAGTAAAAGTATTAGATCCGGTCTTTCTTCTTGATAGAAATTATTGGGAAACATTTATGCATAAAGGATCAGAAAAGGATTATATCTTAATTTATGACTTTGAGGGAAGTGATTTGATGAAGCGTGTCGCTTTATATTTTAAAAGGAAAAAAGGTTGGAAGATTTATTCTATTAATGACGCATTGCCTCGATTATATGCGGATAAGAATTTTACTAAGGTAGGACCACAGGATTTTCTTTCCTTAATTTATAATTGTAGTATGTTCTTGTCTAATTCGTTTCATGGAACTGCTTTTGCTGTTTATTTTAATAAACCTTTTTATGTATTTGGGCTAAAAGGTATTAGTTTAAATTCAAGAATGGAGAGCTTGCTGCGTTCTGTAGATTTAAAGGATCGCTTTATTACAGAAAATATTGATATAGAAAAACTTCATTTAAATTATGACTTTAATAAGGTGAATTTATTAATAGAGGAAGAGAAAAACTATTCTAAGCAATTCTTGGATTCTGTCTTGAAAACTAACTAAAAAGATCGTTTGTATGACTCTTTTATCAATCTGTATTCCTTGTTATGGACGAGTGGAATACGTTAGGAAAACTTTGAAAAGTATTTTTATAGATAATGCTGATGTTCCATTAGAAAAGTATGAAGTTATTATATCAGATAATGATTCTAATCAGGCAATTAAAGTGTTGACAGAAGAATTTAAGTATCCTAATCTGAGATATTTTTATACCAATTGCGAAGGATTCATGAATTCTTACTATGTGTTGACTTATGCACAAGGAGAATTTTTTAAACTGCATAACAGCCAAACTTTATTTAGAAAAGGGAGTTTAAGTAAAATTATTTCCGAGATAAAGAATAATATAGAAAATAAGACTTTAATTTTTTATACAAATGGATTATTGGGAAGTCGTAAAAGTCAAACCTATTCTAATTTTAATGATTTTATGTACAACCTCTCATATTGGTCTTCATGGAGTAATGGGTTTAATATATGGAAATCAGAATTTGATAAAATAGACAAAAATCTGAAGTTAAATAAATTGTTTCCTCACACTTCCTTGTTTCTTACTCAGCATCAGGCAAAATTATTTTGTATAAATGATAACCTATTATTTGATGTACAAAGAATACCTAAACGAGGGGGACATAATAAATTTGAGGCATTTACAATTGAGTATCCTTCGTTGCTGGATGAATGTTGTAAGAAAGGGCATATTTCAACGAAATGTAAAAAACACATATTATTTGGAATTATGGTACAGTTTCTTCCGTCTTTACTTTTTAATAAATATATTATTCGAATAGAAACATTTGATGATACGGGCTTTAGAAACAACTTGAAGAAATATTATCCTTCTTATGCTTATTGGCTTGTTTTAATTTCTGTTTTAGGTGTTCCTTTTAGATTGTTCTGTCGAAAATTAAAAAATAAAAGATGAAAGCTAAGATATTCTGTCTGTTTTTTCTTATAGTATTAGAATTTATAGTATGTCCGCAGAACGGTTGGACACAAGACAATACTATTCCTATGATTGGTGCCTACTATTTTGACGGTTGGTCCGGAAAAAATAATTCTCAAGAACTATGGGCACAAGAAGCCCCTACTCATCTGACAGAGAAACTATATAATGATTATAACGAACGTCAACCAATTTGGGGGTGGAGAAATGATGATTTAGCTATAATGGAACGTCAAATAGATATTGCTTCCCAAAATGGCATTACTTTTTTCCTGTTTTGCTGGTATTGGAAAAAAGATAAGGGGGAGATGGATATTAAAAGTATAGAAAATCATGCATCGCATACTAGTTTAAAGCTCTTTATGAAAGCTCGCAATAAGCATAAAATGAAATTCGCTTTATTAATAGCCAATCACCAGGGAGCTCGGATAGAAGGGGAGGATAATTGGTTGAAAGCAATGGATTATATGGCGGAAACATATTTTCAAGATAGTCAATATCTTAAAGTTGAAAATAAGCCTGTGGTAGCATTCTTTAATGCCAAAGCAGCTGCTCCATCGCTTACCAAAATGAATGACTATTTAAAAGCTAAAAATTACGCAGGACTGTTTTCAATATCCTGTAATGATAAAAGTAAGAAATACAGTGCAAATTCATGGTATAATATTCGTGAACATGAGCCGGGATATGCTTATAGAAAAGAGTATGAGATCTTAGCGAAGAATGCGGAAGTAAGTTGGTACACTTATCCTAAAGAGTACAATATTATTCCATTGGTAATGGCAGGATGGGATCAGAGGCCATGGGAGAAACAAGAAAAATCTCTTTATTATGTGAACAGGACACCTCAACTCTTTAAACAACATCTTAAAAATGCGGTGCAATTTGTGAATGAAAGAAGTTGTAAACCTAAAATGATATTGATATATGCATGGAATGAATATGGCGAGGGCGGATATATAGCACCTACTGTAGGAGACCCGAAAGGAAAGTATTTAAAAATGATTAAAGAAGTAATTCGTTAGATTATGAAAATAGCATTTATCAGCACCCGTGGTATCCCAAATAACTATGGAGGTTTTGAACAGTTTGCCGAATATATTTCAGTGGGGTTGGCTGCACGTGGGCATGAGGTTGTGGTATATTCACCTCATTTCCATCCTTATAAAAAAGACACTTATAAAGGAGTACGTATAAAGCACATCTATAGTCCCGAAACTTGGATGGGCAGTTCGGTAGGGAGTTTCTTTTATGATTTTGCGTCATTGAAAGATGCATTGAAAAAAGAGCATTTCGATATCATTTACGAAGCCGGCTATACAAGTATTGTACCTGCTTATATTTGGTTCAATGTGAAGAAGATCAAATATCCCATATTTACGACTAATATGGATGGCTTGGAATATAAGCGTACTAAATTCAACAAATGGGTACAGAAATTCATTTTTTGGGAAGAACGTACTACCGTGAAACATAGTCATTATTTGATTGCCGATAACATGGGAATTCATGATTATTATAAAGAGAAGTATAATAAAGAAAGTAAGTTCTTGGCTTATGGAGCAGATATCCATGAGGATTATGACATATCATTATTGGCTGAGTTTGGTTTGCAACCACGCAAATATTATTTATTAGTGGCACGCTTGGAACCTGAAAATAATATTGAAATGGCTATACAAGGCTTTTTAGCATCTGGCGAAACGGATAAAAAGGAACTTATTATAGTTGGAAAAACGAATACTCCTCATGGCAAGTATTTGGTAGGAAAGTATACAGGCCAACCAGGTATTCGTTTTGTAGGGGGGATTTATGATTTTAAAAAGTTGAATTCAGTCAGATACTATTCGTTTGCTTATTTTCATGGACATAGTGTGGGTGGTACGAATCCTTCTTTGCTGGAGGCAATGGCGTCAAGTTGTTATATATTGGCACATGATAATATCTTTAACAGGGCGGTTTTGAAAGATAACGCACACTATTATGCTTCTTCTCAAGCCGTAACTAAACTACTGAATTCTATCTATGAATTAAATGAATCTTGTCGTAATAAGTTTATTGAAAACAATTTGCAAGAAATTCGGAACGAATACTCATGGGAAAGTTTGATAGATAAACACGAAAAATATTTTTATTGGTTACTTTCTCAGAAACAATAAATTGCTACCTTTGTTCATGATATCATCATGAATAATTAGGTTTTGGCAAAAAAAGAGTATAGACAACTTTCCGCACAAGAGGAAACGGCATTCATCCTAATGGTGTTGTTGGATGAAGGCAAAAGCAATTTGCCTTATAGATTGTTGCGTTGTTTGACAAGTGTACATTTTGCCAATCAATATTATTTAAAAAGACTGTTCTCCGGATACCGTTCTTTAAACTATAATTTTTATCGTGATAAATTTGAAAAGGAACAAGGTTGATTGTTGTTTTTCCTGCCTTTTGTTTTAATGAAGAAAATTTTATTTGTTTTTCTGCTGTGTATGATATGGCAGGAAGGTTTTTCTCAGTATGTGTATGGAACCACCGGACTTCTGCACATGCCTACTGCCGATATGCAACGGGATAAGACATTCCTGTTCGGAGCTTCTTATTTGGATGTGGCTGCTACTCCTGCCCATTGGAATTATCATACGTTTAATTACTACATTAATATCACCATTTTTCCTTGGCTCGAAATCGGATATACTTGTACCTTGCATAAGGCAGAACACGGTAGTACTTATTTCCCACCTTCCGTTTGGGGGAAATATTGTAACCAGGACCGACAGTTTTCAGGGCGGTTGCGTATATGGAAGGAAGGGTGGTGGAAAGAATGGACTCCTCAGATTGTATTGGGCGCGAATGATCCAAGTACCAATGATATATTAGGAAATTCTGATAAAGATGATTATGGCATTGGTGGAGTAGGAGAGATGGGTAATGGACATTGGAACCGATATTATATAGCTGGTACTAAGCATTTTTATTTCAAAAATAGGGGAGAGCTAGGCATTCATGTTGCTTATTTATACAATAAACGGAAAGACTATCATTTAAACGGTCCGGCTGTTGGAGTAAATTTTCATTTTTATCTATCGGGTACAAATTTCTTTGTGAAGGCATTAAACAATCTTAATGTAATGGCTGAATACGACAGTCGTACCATAAACTGTGGGTTAAAATATAGTTTTTGGAAAGATTATATTAATGCTGTGGTAGAAATGACAGAATGTAAGCATTTGTCAGGCGGAGTGATATTTAAAGTACATTTAAAATAACAAACACTATAACTTATTCGTATGAAAGGAATTGTTCTCGCCGGTGGTAGCGGTACCCGTCTGTACCCCATCACCAAGGGAGTAAGCAAGCAGCTTCTCCCCATCTTTGACAAACCGATGATTTACTACCCTATTTCAGTCTTGATGCTGGCAGGCATCCGTGAGATTCTGATTATATCCACTCCCTATGATCTGCCCGGCTTTAAGCGTCTTTTGGGCGATGGATCAGACTATGGTGTGAAGTTCGAGTATGCCGAACAACCTTCTCCCGATGGTCTTGCACAAGCCTTTATTATCGGAGAGAAATTCATTGGTAATGATTCTGCATGTTTGGTATTAGGCGACAATATCTTCCATGGTAACGGTTTCAGTTCTCTTCTTCGTGAAGCCGTGCGTATGGCGGAAGAAGAACAAAAAGCCACTGTATTCGGTTACTGGGTGAACGATCCGGAACGTTATGGTGTGGCAGAATTTGATGCGGAAGGTAACTGCCTGAGCATCGAAGAAAAACCGGAACAGCCCAAATCAAATTATGCAGTGGTGGGCCTCTATTTTTATCCCAACAAAGTAGTGGAAGTGGCCAAGAACATCAAACCTTCCGCACGTGGCGAACTGGAAATAACGACAGTGAACCAGCGTTTTCTAGAAGATCGTGAACTGAAAGTACAGACGTTGGGACGCGGTTTTGCCTGGCTGGATACGGGGACGCATGATTCATTGGCAGAAGCTTCGACTTATATAGAAGTCATTGAAAAACGTCAGGGTTTGAAAGTGGCTTGTCTGGAAGGAATTGCTTATCGCAAGGGCTGGATAACGGCAGATAAGATGCGTGACCTTGCCAAACCGATGCTGAAAAACCAATACGGTCAGTATCTGCTCAAAGTGATTGATGAAGTGGAACGTACAGGCAAAGAAAATCTAGATTAAGATATGGAGGTTATAAAAACAGGAATAGAAGGTGTGGTGGTCATTGAACCGCGCATCTTTAAAGATGAAAGAGGCTATTTCTTTGAATCTTTTTCTCAACGGGAGTTTAATGAAAAGGTGATGCCTGTCAATTTTGTACAGGATAATGAGAGTATGTCATCGTATGGCGTGATGCGTGGGTTGCATTTTCAGCAAATGCCTTATACGCAGAGCAAGCTGGTGCGTTGTGTAAAAGGTGCCGTACTTGATGTGGCGGTAGACATCCGCAAGGGAAGTCCTACATACGGGCAGCATGTTGCGGTGGAATTGACGGAGGAGAACCATCTCCAATTCTTTATCCCCCGTGGATTTGCCCATGGTTTTGCCGTATTGAGTGAAATAGCGGTTTTTCAATATAAGTGCGATAACTTCTATGCACCGCAAGCTGATGGTGGCATTCAGCTGCGCGATGAAAGTCTGGGTATTGATTGGAAAATACCCGTTGCCGAGGCCATTTTAAGTGAGAAGGATTTGAAACATCCTTTGTTGAAAGACTATGACTCTCCGTTTGACTACACTATTAATCTATATGAATGATGAATATACTTGTTACAGGTGCCAATGGTCAACTTGGCAATGAGATGCGCAGGGTGTCGTTAGACAGCCGGAATCGTTATCTCTTTACAGATGTAAATGAACTGGATATCACAGATGCGACAGCTGTCTGTAATATGTTGAAAAAGGAGCAGATAGATGTGATTGTAAATTGTGCTGCTTATACGAATGTAGACAGGGCGGAAGATGATTTTGCTATGGCCGATTTGCTGAATAACAAAGCTGTGGAGAATTTGGCTGTTGCTGCCGCAGAAACAGGTGCCACGCTTATTCATGTATCTACAGACTATGTGTTCCGAGGGGATAAAAACATTCCTTGCCGTGAGTCTTGGGAAACTGATCCGTTGGGTGTCTATGGAAAAACCAAACTGGCGGGCGAACAGTCTTTGGTAAAAGCAGGATGTAAATATCTTATTTTCCGCACAGCTTGGCTTTACTCGCCTTTCGGTAAGAACTTCGTGAAAACCATGCGGCAATTGACTTCAACAAAAGATTCACTGAAAGTGGTTTTTGATCAAGTAGGCACTCCTACTTATGCCGGAGATTTGGCTGCTTTGATCTATAACATAATCGAAGAGAACTTGCTGGATCGTCAAGGTGTCTATCATTTCAGCAATGAAGGGGTATGTTCTTGGTATGATTTTGCGAAGGAAATTTGTGAATTGAGCGGAAATAATTGTGACATACAGCCTTGTCACAGCGATGAGTTCCCCAGTAAGGTGGAACGTCCTCATTTTTCGGTGCTGGATAAAACAAAAGTGAAGGAAACTTTTGGTATCACTATCCCTTATTGGAAAGATTCTCTAAAGAAATGTATGCTAGAATTGGAAACTCAACAATAACTAATTAAAACAATATTTTAAATTATGGATTCATTTAAACGCAATATAATCATTACCGGTGGTGCCGGTTTTATCGGCAGCCATGTGGTACGTCTTTTTGTAAACAAGTATCCGGAATACCGCATTATAAACTTGGATAAACTGACTTATGCCGGTAATCTGGCCAATTTGAAGGATATAGAGGACAAACCGAACTATATTTTTGTAAAAGCGGATATTTGTGATTTTGGAACCATTCAGGAATTATTGGTGCGATATCAAGTGGATGGTATTATCCATCTTGCCGCCGAGAGTCATGTGGACAGAAGTATCAAAGATCCGTTTACTTTTGCACAAACCAATGTGATGGGTACATTGGCTTTGCTTCAGGCAGCCAAGTTGTATTGGGAATCCCTGCCGGAAAAGTATGAGGGGAAACGTTTTTATCATATTTCTACCGATGAAGTATATGGGGCATTGGAATTTGACGGGACTTTCTTCACGGAGGAAACCAAATATCAGCCTCATAGTCCGTATTCTGCAAGTAAGGCAAGTAGTGATCACTTTGTTCGTGCTTTTCATGACACATATGGTATGCCTACCGTTGTAACAAACTGTTCTAACAATTATGGTCCTTATCAGTTTCCGGAAAAATTGATTCCGCTTTTTATCAACAATATACGTCATGGAAAACCATTGCCGGTATATGGTAGGGGAGAGAACGTACGCGACTGGTTGTATGTTGTGGATCATGCCCGTGCTATTGATCTTATTTTTCATCAGGGCAGAACAGCGGATACATATAATATCGGTGGTTTCAATGAATGGAAGAATATAGATTTGATAAAAGTAATAATCAAAACCGTGGATCGTTTGTTGGGAAATCCGGAAGGCACTTCAGAGTGTCTGATAACTTATGTGACCGACCGCAAAGGTCATGATCTCCGCTATGCGATTGACAGCAATAAACTGAAGCACGAATTAGGATGGGAGCCTAGTTTGCAATTTGAAGAAGGTATAGAGAGAACGGTCCGTTGGTATTTGGACAATCAGGAATGGATGGATCATATTACCAGTGGCGAATATGAAAAATATTATGAGTCGATGTATAAGAACAGATAATGAGAATCCCAGTTGGGGATAACACGGCATACATCTTTAAACTTACCCCCCATACCACTATGAAAGACAAATTAGCATCCTACAACCACCTGATCGAGACCTTTGTGATTGTCACCGAGACCTTTCTTTGCGGTCTGCTATTCCTGCTTTTCAGCAAGCTGTCCAATGAGATGCAGTGGGATAGCCTGCAGGTTGGTGGAATCACCGTTCTGCAAATCATGCTTACACTAATGTTATGTTACGCCCTTTGCGCCATCCATTCAGGAGTAGTGCTTCACCGGAGGAAAGTGCATTCCCTTCAGATATGGAAACGTGTGCTCGAGAATATGTTCCTGTTTGTCCTCCTGGGCGGTCTGGTCCTTTCTGTAGGAAACTATGCGGATATAGCCTCCCTGTTCATGCTGGAGTACCTTTTTCTCCTGTTTATGTGTCTTGTTTCGTTCCGTTTCACTCTTCGTCTTCTCATCAGGCTTTACCGTATGAGCAAGAAACATACGCGTTTTGTGGTACTGGTGGAAGTACGGACAACAACTTGGAAATCTACCATGAGATGTCGGGCAGTGAAGATACAGGTTATTCGGTCGTGGGCTATTTTGACGGTCAGGCGAATCCTGCTTTTCCGGTAGAATGTCCGTATTTGGGCCAGCCGGCGCAGGTACAGGAATATCTGGAGAAACATGATTATGTACATTACCTGTTCTGCTGCCTGCCCTCAAAAGACAGAGAGGTCATTGTTTCTCTGATTGATTACTGCGAGAACCATCTGGTACATTTCTTCAGTGTGCCCAATGTGCGCAATTATCTCCACCACCGTATGTCGTTCAACATCATGGGGAACGTCCCTTACCTGGGCCTTCGCCCCGATCCCTTAAGTTGGCCGGGGAACCGCCTGCTGAAAAGAACCTTTGACATAGTAGTCTCATCGGTGTTCCTTTGTACGCTTTTTCCGATTATTCTGATTGTGGTGGCGATAGTGACCGGATTGACCATGCCCGGCCCGCTGTTCTTCCGCCAGAAACGGAACGGGCTGAACGGCAGGGAGTTTTATTGTTACAAGTTCCGCAGTATGAAAGTAAATGCAGATGCCGACAGGATACAGGCCACAGAGCATGATCCCCGCAAGACTCGCTGGGGCAATATAATGCGTAAGACGAATATAGATGAGCTGCCCCAGTTTATCAATGTGCTGTTAGGAGATATGAGTATCGTGGGGCCTCGTCCTCACATGCTTCTCCATACGCAGGAATATTCAAGGTTGATCAATAAATATATGGTGCGGCATTTTGTGAAACCGGGTATAACGGGATGGAGCCAGGTTACGGGTTTCCGTGGGGAAACGAAGGAACTAAAAGACATGGAGGGCCGTATCCGTGGTGATATCTGGTATTTGGAGCACTGGAGCTTCGGTCTGGACCTTTACATCATGTACAGGACGGTGGCGAATGTCTTCCGTGGCGAGAAGAATGCCTATTAGTAAAACGGGCTGTTCTTAACGATCCTTCTCGATGAGGGTCCTTAGTAATTTAGCAGTTAAAAAACTTTGTTTTTGCAGCCTGTTATTTCCGTCTGCCGGCCGGAAATGGAACATAGCCGGCACTAATGTTAGATCAGAACCCTTGTCCTTTGTGAAAAGTGCAGGGGGAGCTCCGGGAACGAGAGCGCTTGTTCCCGGAGCTTTAATAATAAAGAAGATTATCCGATTAGGATTTGTTCAGCTTTAAAAATAAACGCGGATTATACAATAACCCGTAACAGGAAGGATTTTTTATTTTCTGATATTACTATATTTACTCCTAAAGAATTTTTATCTATATGATAGTCTGTTTCGGTGTGTCGGTACCGACCGGATGATCTTAGTAAAAAATTCCCTCTGCCAGTAGTATCACTCTCTACTTGAGAGCAGAAACGAACACTGGCAAAAGGAAACCTTGGGAAAAGAAATTACCTTTCCAAATATCCGAACACCCTTTCCGCGTCAAAACACGGACAAGCCTTCGGGATGCTTCCGCTCATATCCCTATGTCCCCTTATCCGGGCACGGGGAAAGAGTTTTGCCAGACGCATCAGCAACAAGATAAGCTGTTCTGTCTGCTCTGCGGTCCGGGTGTCTGCCGGATGTCCGTCTGCATCCAGACCGCCCTCGTAGCAGATGCCGATGCTGCAACGGTTCCAGGGACGGCAGTGTGCCCCCACTTCCAGCAGTTTGCGGTGCTGGGTGATGGTGCCGTCGCGACGGATATAGAAGTGGTAACCTACAGTCCGGAAACCACGGGTCTTATGGTCACGAAGTAATTGCTCGGCAGTATAGTCTTTGTCACAACGTGTGGCGCTACAGTGGAGGATGAGGTATCGCACTGATTCGCGTCCTTGCATCAGCGCTCCGTCCTCTACGGTGAGGAGTTGGCGTTCGTTCTTCATTTCTTCCTCACCGATTATCATTGGGAATGTTTCTTGTATCATAATAAATTGAGATTTGGAAAATGTTGTGTTTGTTCTTTAGATGAGGGATGCGCAACTGGTAATGCCCAAAGCGGTGAGTGCCGCGATGGCTGCCTGGATAACTGCCCGGAGAATTTGTGTCCAGGTGATTTTCTTGGATTCGTGGTTGGATTTATTCATGGAAATATCTGTTTTTTGTCAGTTTAAAATGCGAATGGAACAAAAGGAGGTTACGGAACTGGCGGACGGACACGGGGGAGTGAAAGAAGAATCCGTGTCGCCCGTGTTCCATAATCACATCATGCTATCTCTGTGGAGCGGAACAAGCCGGTCAGCTATTCTCGTCTGCCGGTTCACCGGAAGCGGCTGGAATGCGGGAGGCGTCAGCATCGTCAGCGGCAATGCCGGCGGCAGAAGAATTGCCTGTCAGGTCTACCGTAGTCTTTCCGGCCTTCAATGCCTTCACTACTTCGGCGGCTGCCTTGCGTGTGGGAACCAGTTGGAATTCGGCATCTTGGCGCAGGTTGTTGAAACGGACGCCCGGAGCCCACAGTACGTTCACCTCGGTGATGTTCTCCACAGTGAACTCTGCCATCGAATGGGCGCCGAGGCTTCGGATACTGTTCGAAAATACGCCCAGATCGCCCATCTGTATCTGCTGTCCGTTCAACAACTGCTCGCGCAGGCAGTCCACGGCAAGAATAAGGATGGCCTGGATATCGGCGCGCGAATATACACATCCGTGGCTGGCAATGTGGTAACAGAACTTGTCCAGTGTCATTACTTGTGAGTACTGGGCGTTGGCATACGCCTTCTTGGCCGCGTCTTTGTCGGTGGGGTTACCACGCATGCAGGTGCTGTAGTTAATCATGATAAATAGGGTTTTAAGAGATGAAAAATAAAAAATGAATTTCGTCAGTGAAGAAGGAGAATACTTTACTTTTCTTGCGGATTGCACGTAGGTAACGTGTAAGGCTGAAGGTTAGTAACGTATGGGGTTACATGTTAGTAACATGCTAGGCCGAAGGTTAGTAACGTATCGGCTCCCTCATTGTTGACATTGCAAAGATAGGTACTGTGAAATGCGTGCTGACGCTTTATGACACCTTGTGGCACTTTATGGCTTTCATCCTGTTCCAGAGAGCTTGCAGGGCTATCCGGGGCTGCCCAGATGCCGGTTGATCAGTGTCACCTGGCGGCTCGTGAAGACTTTTTGCGAGGTATAGTAACCCGTTGCGGATAACTCTTCCATCAGAGGGGGACAGCCGTTTATCCACCTCATCAGATGCCGGGTGGCTATCCGGGGATTTGAACCGGGAAAATAGAGCAGAGCCAGGCTACCCTTTGTCATGGATGGGAAATAAAGGAAATCTTTCATATTTATACATTTTAAATTCAGGAATCTTGCAAACTTGCAGAACTTGCACTCTCTCTCACACCCACACACGTACGTGTGTGCATGCGCGCGTTGAATTCGTATTCGCCACGCCCCACTTTGACCAGCTGTCCGCGTTCGGTCATACGTTTCAGCAGCGAGTCCACCGAGCCTGCCGGAACTCCTACCTGTTCTCCTTTGTCGATGGCTTCGTTGCGGGTGAAGCGCAGGGGAAGGCAGTCGAACAGGGTTTCGGGAGTCATGTTCGCCGATGGTGCGGTGGGGGTTCCTGCGGGCAGGAGCGAGAGAATGTGGCATGCATGGCGGTACAGAGGTTCCACCAAGGCCAGCACGGCATAAAAGTCGTCGGTGCGGATGGAGAGGTTGAATTGCGGCACGATTCCGTCTGCTATGTTTTCTTGTGGAATATGGGCCGACGGGGTCAGTCCGGGACAGTTCAGCAGGGTACGCACGATGTTTTCCTGTGGTTCGCCGCTCCTTTCGCCTCCCGGCAGCAGGGATTCCAGAGAGCGCAGCAGGGCGATAATGCTTATGATGCGGAAGATATTGATGGCAATACGGGTTACAGCGCTTTTCATCTGGTTACCGTGAATGGCGGAGGCTCGTCCGAATACACGGGCAAAGTGGAAGTTGAATATCTCTTTTTGCTCGTGGGTGAGCTTCATGTTGATGTTGCTCACCGAGGCGGTGATGGCGTTCAGCACTTCTTTCCATTGTGCCCCCCATTCCAGAAAACGGGAGTCATAGTCTGTATCCGCTTCGTTGAACTGGTCTTCCCATTCTTCAATGGCAGGCATATAGTAGAACAGCTGGCGCGAGAACAATCCGTTTTCGGCCGATGGGATAAGGGGCTTGATTTGTGCAGGCGTGCCGCTGAGAAGCACGCAGAGGAACGTGACGTTACATTCGCGGTATTCGTGATTGGTGCGCCGGTTGTAGGCCAGCCGGTCATGGTCGAAACATTTCCGGAGGAGGTCGCTCCAGTGTCCGTGATCGCCTCCAATGGCGGTGCTCACGGTGTCGGCCTCGGTTTCGCATATCAGTCCTACGCCTCCGGAGTCCATCAGGTTTTCCTGTATGCCTGTACCGGTATTGTCACCGGCTATGAGGAGCATTTTCAGCTGGGGCTGTTCGGGTTCAGGGGTATTTACCTTTTCCTTCCCCAAAGTGTCCCATTTTGTCTTTTCCATGCGGTAGGTCTTTATTTTTTCCCGGTAGGTGTCCAGCAGCGCGTTGTGTATGGGTTCTGCCAGACGGCGTACCCAGGTCAGTGCACCCTTGCCGGAAGCGGGAGGCGCGGTGACGAACACTTGCAGACAGGGATACTTGTGTTTTCGTCCGTACACAAAACTTACCAGTTTGTTGAGGGTGCTTCCCAGCACGGTTGCTGCACCCAGCAGCAGGATATCCCGTTGGGCGGGAGAGTTACCGCAGTCTATGATCCCTTGCAGGAAGGCGGGCCAGCGGTAGTCGGGGAAAGAGGGAAGTCGGGCAGGGAGGATGGCTTTGGGCACGCCGTCGGACAGGGGGGAGGCTGGGTCCGTGAAAACGGCATCGGGCGGAGTCCCGTCGGAGGCATCCGGATGGGCATTATAGGATACGCGTGCACGTGTGTGGGTGTGGAGAGACTGCAAGTTCTGCAAGTTTGCAAGTTTCGGGTCCATTTTCACCCCGGCCACCTCTGCCAGATGGAAGACGGTTCCCAGGGAATTTCTGCCTGTTCCTTTGGTCAGAGCATGTCCGTACAGTTTGTCTGCTTCATCGTGGTGGTACTTTTCGGATATGCGGCAGATGCGGTGGAACCGGGTGCGTCCTTCTTCTCCGCAACTGTTGGCTATGGCAAAGGCCAGCGGCATATATTCCTGATAGGTGGGGGCCACATTGACTCCCGCTTGTTCGATGGCTGTTACCAGCTGTTCCAAGATAGAAATAGAATCGTTCATTTTTTAATATTTATGGTTATTGATTTTCGCTTCTCCGTCGTGCGACAGAAAACAAGCTCTGGACAAGTCGGCATTGGCCCTGTCCACTTTCAGCTCGTATTTCCATTCCAGATACTCCCATGCGGTGTGCAGGGCATTGTCGAAGGATTCTTCTACGCTCAGGAAAGGGTTTATGCGATAAGGGATAAAAAGTTTTACTCCCTGATTTCCGGGGCTGACAAAGGAAAGTACGGGGTGCAGCACTTCATCGGCAAAGAGACGGTCGCGCCACATTGCCGCTTCTTCGGTGGAAGCCAGTTCGTCAATATCTATGACAAAGAGGCCCGAAGGAACTTGCATGCATTGCTCTTTGCAGTAAGAGAAGATACCTGCCGGAGTGACATACGGTAAAAGGGTCTGTTTATTCTTTCGGAACACTTGCTTGTCTCCGAGTCCGGCTCTGACTTTATGCGTCAGTTCTTCCAGTTGCGGATTGGTGCTGATGTAGGTATGAAGCCCTGCCACACTGCATATACATGTGGGTATTTTATTGGTGACGGGTGCATTGAAAAATGACATGATGTATTCTTTCATAAAAGAAATTGATTTTGATTTATCTGCACAAATATACGGGTAGGGAATGACGTATGGAAATCGATTCATAACCGTTTACTATCTGTTTACTATTAGTGCATGCTATTGATTATATATTGATGAAATATGGATTTTGATTAACGATCTGTTGATAATAATTAAAGAATAGAGAAAAGAAATAGTATATGAATGAAAAACCTGATATGATGATAAATATTTATGGCGGAAATAATCTGATTGCTCCTGTGGCATCTTCCGCCATTCAGAACTTTTATGGCGACCGGGGTGATGAGGCCGCCGACCAACCGGAAGATTCTGAGAAAACGGAGAGTACAGAAAGTGTGGCGGATGAGAAGCCGGCACAGGAACCGGCGGAACTGTCGGATGATGAATTTTACGTATCGGTCTATATACCCGATATAAAGGTGATGAGGGCTTACAAGATACTTTTGGGAGAGTGTACCACGGCACGCGAACTGGCGGTGGTGGTAGGAAAGATGCTGGCCGATGAGAACTGTAGGAATGTAGACAAACATACGGTGGTGAAAGCGGCTTTCATCAAGTCGTTGCTACCTTTTGCCAAACGGCTCGTGTCGGGCGGTACGATAGCCAATATACGGGCGCAGATTAATAATATGCTGGCTAGTAAATAATTTTTTCAATTATCCTCTTACTCCATTGGCACGTTAGCAAATCGGCAAATTATTTATGTTGCGGGATTATCAGATAGAGATGAAAACACGTCTGATGGAAGCGTGGAAAGCTCACCGGAGTGTGATGGTGCAGATGCCTACCGGTACGGGCAAGACACATCTGCTGGCATCTGTGGTCAGTGAGTTTGTGTCTTTTGCAGGCAGCGGAGTATGGCTTATTGCCCATCGTAGGGAACTGGTGGCGCAAATGGAGGAAACGCTGGTTAAATATGGTATCCGGAGGGAGGATACTCCGGTCAGGGTAATGTCTGTCCAATGGCTGTCCCGGCACTGGAATGAGGCGGGTGATGCTCCGGGACTGATTGTGATAGACGAGGCTCATCATGCCTTAGCCGCTTCTTACACGGAGATGTGGAAGCGTTATCCTGCCGCAAAGAAACTGGGTGTGACTGCCACACCTTGCCGCCTGAACCGTAGGGGGTTCACGGAACTGTTCGAGGTGCTGGTTACTTCGTGGAGTATTGCCGAGTTTATTGAAAAAGGCGTGTTGTCTGTGTTCGATTATGTATCCATCCGTCCCGGCAGCGAGGAGCAGCGGCTCATTGACGGTCTGGAGAAACGGGGGGCCGATGGGGATTATCAGGTGAAAGAGATGGATGCGGTACTGAACAGGCGTCCCGGTATCGAGCGCCTGTACCGCAGTGTCAGGCAGTTTGCTTCCGGCAAGAAGGGGATGGTGTATGCCATCAGCATTGAACATGCCCGGCGGATAGCGGAGTATTACAGCAGGCGGGGAGTGAATGCGGTGGCTGTGGACAGCAAGACTCCTGCTATGGAACGCAAGCGGATGGTGGAGGAGTTCAGACATGGAAAAATCGAGGTGCTGGTGAATGTGGATGTATTCAGCGAGGGGTTCGACTGTCCCGATGTGGAGTTTGTACAACTGGCCCGTCCTACTTTGTCACTGGCTAAATATTTGCAGCAGGTAGGGCGCGGATTGCGGAGATCGGAGGGCAAGGAGGCGTGTATGCTGATAGACAATGTGGGGCTGTACCGCATTTTCGGGCTTCCTACACAGCGATGGAACTGGGATGCTATGTTCCGGGGACGGATGGCGGGAAAGGGGAGTTTGCCCGGACGGATGAATTGTGATGCTTCCGTTACTGCTTTTCCGGTGGTGGAAAGGCCGGCTGAAGCCGGTGGGGACTTGGTGATGGTTATGGAGCACGGGCGTTTGCTTTCTTCCATCAGAGAGCAGGCTTTGCCGGATGAGAAGGAGCAGTCACCGTCATGCAGGCTGAGGGCATTTGTAGATAAGGAAACAGGTCTTTGGGGATTGGAAAAGGGAGATGAGATGCTGCCGGACGTTTCGTTTAAAGAGATTTTGAGTATCAAAGGACGTTTTGCCGTGGGGAGGCTTCGGAACGGGTGTGTCCGGGTACTGGATGATACGGGGGCTTTGGTGGCCGAACTGGGGCATTGCTGTGAGGTGAGGTTGCTGAAAGATGATTTGTTGCAAGTCCGTCATGCCGGGAATTCGGTGTCTTATGTGGATTTACGGAACGGCCGGTGTTATGCTGTCCGCCCGCGTGTCCTCAGATACGGGAGCATAGAATTGTTACAGGTGAACCGTACTTATTACAGCAGGACAAGGCAGGTGTATGCCAATACATGCGGGTTGCCTTCTTCGTCCATTGTGTGGATGGGGTTTTATGTGAAGATGTACGATGGCAGAGTGCCTTCCCGATGCCGCCGCATGGAAGATGGAGGCTTTTGTTGTGAACCGCAGGTTTGTCTGTTGGAAGGGGATGAGGAGCGTGCTTATTATCTGAGCGGACGGTTGCCGGATCAAAGTATTGTGGTGATGGATGAGGAGGGACGGTATTATCATGTGGAGAAAGGACATGGAAAGCGTTATGTGGCTTGTAACCGTCCGTCGGACCGGAGTGAGGATTTTGATGAGGCGGTGGCATTGCTCCGAAGGCAGGCGGACGAGCGTGTGGAGAAACATTTGCAGGAGGAAAAGTGCGAGACTGAACGGAAACGGCAGCGTATAATCAGCAGGAGTGTGGAGGCCGTACCTTTTCAGATAGGAGTGAAATGGGGGTTGAGGACAGCGGAGCAGATTTTGATTCCACCTGTCTATCGGAGAATATTGCGTCCGGTGGGTGGTTATTGCGCCTATCAGGACAGCTCCTGCCAGTGGGGGGTGCTGACTGTAGACGGAAGGATCATTATCCGGGCCCGGTATATGGAGGTGGAGATAGACAGGGATGGAACGGCGCGTCTTACTTTGGTTCCGGGGAAGATGGAAACGGTGAAGCTGACGGATTAATAGGATAAAAAGCAGGGGATAACTTTTTGTCAGACCGATATTTAGCGATGGAATACGGATCATTATGAAAAGTTTTGTAACTTTGCATCCGATTTTAAAAAAGGAGATATTGATATGGAATTACCTGATGACCCGATGATGCTTTTCAGCATGGTGAATATGAAACTTCGTGACTGCTATCATTCGCTGGACGAGCTTTGTGATGATATGAATGTAGACAAGGAGCTGTTGGTGAAAAAATTGAAGGCGGCCGGATTTGAGTATAGTAAGGAAAACAACAAGTTTTGGTAGATAGAGGGATCAGCCCGTTCCGGAAGAATGCTTGGGACGGGCTGATTTTTTTATTGAGATACCTATTGTTGATTATTTTTGTATAAGTCCTGTTTCCGGTATTGCAACAGGGATGTTCCGGTATGCCGCTTGAAGAAACGTCTTAAGGTGGCAAGATTGGCAAACCGGGTTCTTTGAACGATTTCCTGTATGCTGATGGATGGATTCTCCAATAATGCGTAAATCTCTTGCAGGGTATAATGTATAATCCATTCTTTGGGGGATTTTCCACTTACCAGAGTCAAGGCTTCAGTCAGGTATTTGGAGGAAACATGCAACTTTTCGGCATAGAACGCCACTTCTTTGTTTTCTTTGTAATGCTTTAACAGCAAATCCAGAAAAAAGTATCCGATTTCTTCTTTATGCAAGGTGGTGACTTTATGTTCTTTTACTGTGCTGTAATAGTCTGCATAAAGTTCCAGAAAAGGTAATTTCAGCAGATTGGTAATAGATTCTTTTGTAAATAAATAAGTTGGAGAAGTAGCTCTGTTGTATAGTAACCGGAAATAGAGGGAGAACTGTTCCGCTTTCTCTTGGGATAGCGAATAGATGCAGTGGGTTTGGGTGTAGGTATGAAAACCGGTCGGAAAACGTTTGATACTTCCATTGATCACGTCATAAAAAAGGGCATTTGAAAAAGTACAATAATCGATGGTGAAAGTCAGACTGGATTTTATAAATGAAACCAAGAATCCCGGCATGAAAATAAGAATGTCGTTTGCACAAATAACATATTTCCGGAGACCAATCTGGATCTCGGCATTCCCTTCAGTACACATACCCAAAACTCCTTCCGGCAGATAAGAGGGGTATTTGCTGAAAGGCACTGTGTGCGCATCCATATAAATACTGAAATCTTGATCGGACAGTCCTTCTTTGGTATCCTGTGGTTTTGGGGTATTATATAACATACTTTGTATCAGCTCTAGGTTCACAAAATTAGAATTTAATGATACATTCCGCCGGAAGTAGTGGACATAAGGGAAAATAAAACGGAAAAAAACTACGTGTATTTGATTTTTTTAATATAATGATAGGAGAACAATTTTAGCTTCCCGTAAGTTGTAGGAGAACACGGAAAATTATTCTTTTTTACAGAAAGAAGGGTGAATTCAAAAAGATCGTTTGATTTGTTTTTGAATTCACCCTTTATGAATGGAGCGGAGTTATTTTTGCGCCAGTAATTTGGCTATGGCACGGTCGGGTTTCCCGGTTTCTGTCAGGGGAAGTTTGAATACCGGAACAAAACGTTTGGGACGCCAGTAGGGAGGTAATTGATGTGTGCAGGTCTGTTCTATGTCGTCGGGCAGTTGCCCTTCGGCAAGCAGCACAATGATTTCTCCGAATTTTTCGTCGGGAGCGGAGGTGATCAAGAAAGGAACGGACAGGTGTTCTTTCAATGCGGCCTCTACTTGTTCTATCTGCACTTTCACTCCTCCGGTATTGATCGTATTGTCTTTTCTGCCTAGAATGCGGAATTGGTTCTGTCCGTTTATCTCGGCTATGTCATTGGTCACCAGTTCTTTTCCGCAAATTTCGGGAGCGTATATCACCAAGGTGTTTTCTTTACTCAGACGGATCTGTATGCTCTCGAAAGGGGTGTACCAGTCTGAAGCTTCAGGACCGTTCAGTCTGCGTAGGGCAATGTGTGATAAGGTTTCGGTCATGCCGTAAGTAGACCATACGGCATGGGGGAAATCTTTTAACGCAGCGTTCAATTGGGAGTCGATAGGACCACCTCCGATAATGAGGTGCCTGATTTGTTGCAATATCGCTCTCTCTTCGGGAACTTGCAGTGAGTTATAGACTTGCATGGGGATCATGGCGGCAAAGACGGGGGCTTTTGTCAGGTCTTTTAAAGGATGCCCGGATGGAGTGACAGGCAGCAAGTCCAGTCCCGCTACCAAGGCACGTACTACCACCATTTTTCCGGCAATGTATTGCAAGGGCATACAGAGCAGGGCGGAATCTTCTTTTTGTAGTCCGAGGAAGGAACAGGTGAGGCAGGCGCTTTCCATCATGCGTTCTTTTTCTACATACAGTTCCTTGGGTTTGCCAGTGGAGCCTGAAGTATGTACCAGCAGGGTGTCTGCCGGGTCAAACCATTCGGAAAGAAAGGAGAAAAGTTCCTGCCGGAAACTTCGGTTGTCGGCAGGGATATTCATTCTTACCATTTCAATTTCCCAATTGGAGTAGGGGATGCTTTCTATCAGAATGGTTTGTTTGTTTCTATTGGTGCAGAATTTTGTCATTGTTTCAGCCAGTTTAGTAAATCGGGTTCTTGTTCTTCGGGGTGGAACCAAAGGCAGTCCCCTTCGATGTGAAGCGGATAGTCTATATTGTCGGTAAACAGCAAGCCGGTACCTAGTCCTTGGGGGAGGGCGGGCTGCAAGGTGGCACACCATTGTGCGATGGCATTCAGTCCGATATTGGACTCCAGAGCGGAAGTGACCCATGAGCCGATGCCTCTTTCAGCCGCCAGTTCCATCCATTCTTCGGAACCGCTGATTCCTCCGTGCAGAGAAGGTTTCAGGATAATGTACTGAGGACGGATGGTTTCCAGCAATTCTATTTTCCGGTCGCGCCGGTTGATGCCTATCAGCTCTTCATCCAGTGCAATGGGAAAGGGGGTGGCGGCACAGAGTCGGGCCATTTCATCCCATTGTCCCGCACGGATGGGCTGTTCGATGGAATGGAGCTGGAATTCGGAAAGACGATGTAACTTTTCGAGGGCATCGGTAGGAGAGAAAGCACCGTTGGCATCTACACGCAGTTCGATTTGGGTTGGGGTGAAATGCCGGCGGATGTGCGCCAGCAGCTCCAGTTCCTTTTCAAAGTCGATAGCGCCTATTTTGAGTTTGATGCAGCGGAAACCTTGCTGCATCTTTTCCCCGATGCGCCGGTACATCTCGTCAAAGTTTCCCATCCAGATGAGTCCGTTGATGGGGATACCCTCTTTGCCTTTGCTGAACGGGGTGTGCCAGAATTGCAGGCTGCGTGCCCGGAAATGCAGCAGGGCGGTTTCCATACCGAACAGGATGGACGGATAGGGAAGCAAGGCTTCCCGGTCTATTTCCCCGTTCTTTTCCAGGTTCTTGCAGGCAGTGGCCAACACCTCGTCGTATGAGGGGATATCATCACAGCTCAGGGCAGGGAGAGGGGCGCATTCACCCACGCCATAGTGGCGGCTGCCGGTGTCGGTGAGGAGGATGTACCATACATTCCGGGTAGTATATACTCCTCTGGAAGTACCGGCAGGTTGCTTGAAGTGTAATTGTTTTTTTATAATTTGGGTTTGGAACATTTTTTTTTATGTGTAGTTGGTTTGGTATATTTATCCCTGACAATCTCAAAGGCGCGTTGGACCCATGTGTATATGCTCGTGTCGGGAATATCACCATCAAAATTAAGTTGAAGCCAATGTTTCAGACTTTGGTTGATGGGATTGCCGACTGAAACATGTCTCTCTTTTATATACTCAATTTCGTCCGAAGTAGATTTGACATTGACAAAAGTGAAATTGTCAATGTCTATAAAACAGAACATGTGTCCATAAACATAAAAGGCAAGGATGGAATCATATCTTGCAGCAAATTTGCCAAATGGCATCTTTTCGGAAACGTCACCTAACGAAAGACAATATTTTCTGAATTCTTCAATGTCCATGCTTTGAATTTGTAGTTTGTTTATGGGAACTTCGGATAATCCTGGAACCGTGGCTTGCGTTTTTCCAAAAATGCCTTCCCTCCTTCCTGCGCTTCCTCTGTCATGTAATACAGCATGGTGGCATCTCCGGCAAGTTCTTGTATGCCGGCTTGTCCGTCCAGTTCGGCATTCAGTCCGGCTTTGATCATACGAAGAGCGAGCGGGCTGTGCTCCATCATCTTTTCTGCCCATGCCACGGTTTCGTCTTCCAGGCGGTCGAAAGGAACGACTGTATTGACTAATCCCATTTCCAGTGCTTCCTGTGCGGAGTATTGACGGCAAAGGAACCATATTTCACGGGCTTTCTTCTGCCCTACGATGCGTGCCAGATAGGAAGAGCCGAATCCGGCGTCGAAGCTGCCTACCTTGGGACCTGTCTGTCCGAAAATGGCATTTTCTGAGGCAATGGTCAGATCGCATACCACATGCAGCACATGGCCGCCGCCGATGGCGTAACCGTTTACCATGGCGATGACCGGTTTTGGCAGTGACCGGATTTGCTTTTGTACGTCCAGCACATTCAGACGGGGAACTCCATCTGTGCCGATATAACCGCCATGACCTTTTACGTGCATATCTCCCCCGCTGCAGAAGGCTTTGTCGCCTGCTCCGGTCAGAACCACTACATTGATATCCTGGCACTCGCGGCAGTAATACAGGGCGTCGCTGATTTCCGAAGTAGTGGTGGGGGTGAACGCGTTGCGGTAACGCGGACGGTTGATGGTGATTTTCGCTATTCCGTTGTAAAAGTCAAACAGAATATCTTGATATTCTTTGATGGTTTTCCATTTTCTTGTTTCCATTATTCATTTTTATTTTTAAGTCCGTGATAATATTCTCTTAATAGGGTGGTGTCTTTTTCCTTGTCAGTAAACACCTCCAGCAGCATGGGTTGCATCCTTGTCTCGGGTGAGGTGAATGGCTGCATCGCTTCTTCCAGCTCTTCTTCTCCGGTCACTTTCATGTAAATAAAGCCACGTTCTTCCGCCCAGCCTTTGGCGGTGGTGTAATGCTCGGCTGTGATAAACTCCCGGGAACGGCTTGATTTGTCCATTCCAGGCAGGGTATGGAATATTTCTCCTCCTTCGTTATTCAGTAACAGGATGCGGATGTTGGCACCGTAATTTTGATTCCACAGTGCGTTCATATCATAGAAGAAGCTCAAGTCGCCTATGATGATGAAATTCAGCTTGCTGGAAGCGGCGGCATAACCGATGGCGGTGGACAGGGAGCCTTCTATGCCGTTCACGCCCCGGTTGCAACAGATTTCCACCCGGGGAGGAACTGTAAATAACTGTGCATAGCGCACGGTGGAGCTGTTTGCCAGATGCAGGGCACAGGGTTCGGGTAATGCCTGAATGAGTTTTCCGATAACGGAGATTTCGGAATAAGCAAGATCCGGCATCGGAATGGTTTTGCAATAGTTTTCCCACATCAGCGGATAATGGGTCGGTTTGTTGTCCAGCAGGAAAGCTATTTTTTCCAAGAACTCAAACGGATCCATCTCGATGACGGTGGTCAGGCAACCGTATAAATCGGCTATCTTCCCGTCGGCGGCAACATGCCAATGTTCGCGCGGGGGATGATTGCGCAGGTATTTCTTCAATTGCTTGGATACGATATGTCCGCCGTAGGTAATCAGTATTTCGGGGGCCATGTCTTCCTGGCGCTCCGGCGTCATGGAATAAACGGCGGCGTCGAAATTCTTGATAGGAATGCCGGGGATGGTCTGGTTGCCCAGATGTTCCGTCAACCAGGCGAAATGTTTATAAAGCGGTTTCACATATTTTTTCTCGAACAGGTAAATCAGATTCATCTGGCCTACCACGACCATGCGCTTGTTGTACTTGTTCAGCCGTTCGATCAGTTCCTTATAGTCACGGTCGTACACGCTCAGTCCCTGATAACGGGTGATGACACGTGCCTCGGGAAGTGTTTTGGCGGTGAAGCGGTAGATGGGTTCGGAAATGGGTACATTGATATGTACGGGTCCTTTGCCGTGGTGGGTGGTTTCCAGTATGGCTTCGTTGATGAGGCGGTTGCAAAACCATTCGTCTTCCTCTGTATGTACTTCGGGCAGGTTGACAGACATCTTGACTAACGTTCCGAACACATGGGGCTGGGGCAGGGTTTGTCCGTCCATTTGTCCTATCCAGGCGGCGGGGCGGTCGGCAGAAATGACAATCAGAGGTACTTGTTGGTAAAAAGCTTCGGCTACGGCAGGGTGCAGGTTCAGCAGGGCCGAACCGGAGGTGCAGCATACTGCGGCAGGACCTCCCCCTTGTAAAGATAGGCCGATAGCAAAAAAACCGGCACTGCGTTCATCGGTTACAGAATAACAAGTGAAGTCCTCTATATTGGCCAGAGTGTGTACGATGGCAGCATTACGGCTGCCGGGACAAAGCACTATTTTCCGCACACCGTGCGCTTTGAGAAGTGCCACCAACTGAAGTATGTTCTTTTTGTCTGAATACATTATTCTTCTACTTTAATTGTTTCCATTTGTTTACTTATAAAGTCAGGATGAAGGATGCTCCGCATCGTATTCATCTTGTCTCCCGTTTCCACCCATTCCGATTCTACTTCCGAGGAAGCCAGTATTCCTCCTCCTGCATACAGGATGGCTTCACCCGGCTTTATTTCCATGCAGCGCAGATTGACGTAGATATCGGTATGCCCCTCTGTGTCCAGCCATCCGGTGAATCCGGAATAATAACTGCGGTCGTACCCTTCGTTGTTCAGAATAAACCGGAAAGCCTCCTCTTTGGGCAGGCCGCAGACGGCGGGAGTGGGATGGAGTTTTTGCAATAAATCGCCTATATGGTCTGTATTTTTCAACAAGAAATAAAAATCAGTCTTGAGGTGTACCAATTGTCCGGCACGGGCGGTATAGGGACCTTTCTCCGTCATCTTGTTGCCGAATTTTTTGGCGATCCGGCGGATATAATCAGCCACATAGCCCTGTTCTTCTTGGTTCTTCTTGTCCCAGTTTGTCGGCATCACTTCGTCCTGCATCGGCATTGTACCAGCCAGGGCCACGGTGTGCCATTCTTTGCCTTGTCCGCTTAATAAGATTTCCGGTGTGCTGCCCAGCCAGGTTCCGGAAGCGGGGGTGTGGCATAGGTAAATCATCATGCGCGGATAATTGTTACAGGCCCGGACAAAAGCGCCAAGTGGTGAAAAATCATCTCCGATATGTCTGGCGGAAGAACGTGACAGAACCAATTTTTGAAACTGCTTCTCTTGTAAGGGAGTGATGAAACGCCCGAATGCGCGGGTATATTGTTCTTTATCCGTTTCTTCGGAAACAAAAGGAGAGAGTTCATTCTGCCGGCTTTTGCAGGTGAGCAGGGTATCCACACATTCCAGTGAAGACAGTGCTTCGCTGATTTCGTTCCAGTCGTATGCCGTGACATCCGGACGGATAAGTACCAAGGGATGTTCCTCCGATATCCGGAAAGGAGCCATGACAAATCCCTTTTTTTCATTCAGTTCTTGAATGTCCGCTAATTGTTCCACATCGCCTGAGGTTTGCAATACCAGGTAGCATTCGTCTGTCCAAGGTAACCGGTAGAGGGCGAAACCGAGGTGGCTATGTGTCAGGCAATCCAATAATTTTTGCGTATGTATATCTGGTAGATTCATTTCTTTTTCAGTATGAAATTAACGACACGAACAGTAGAAACCAGTTCTCCCTGTGGAGTGGTGATATCTATATTCCATATATGCGAGGATCTGCCGCGGTGAATCAGTTTGCCGGTGGCGAATACTTTGCCTCCGACGGGTACGGCCGACAGATGATTTCCACTTACTTGTACTCCGCAGGCATATTCGCCTTCCCGGCATAGCGACATGGAGCCATGTCCTGCCACAATCTCGGCCAGAGCCAGTGACGCGCCGCCGTTCAACATACCAAAGGGTTGTGAAGTACGATGGTCTACAGGCATTTCGGCATGTACCGCATTCTCGGTGGGGGGGAGAAACCGGATACCCAGATGTTCCGCCATCGAATTCGAATAATCAGGTTTGCAGGTTATTTCTTCCATCATTTGTATGTCTGTTCTTTTCTATAGGGCTACAAAAATACATAAATTTTAGATGAAAATGTCGCTAATGTTGTTCTTTTAAGAACAAAAACATTCGGGGTTTGTTTCTATTTTCGGAATATATTTTTTATTTTGCAAAAAGAATTCGTACAAATGCAACAACGAATGAATAAAACAATAATTTAATACCTATGCTCATTACGATTATTATCCTTGTACTGTCCGCAGTATTTTTTGTAAATGGCAAGATACGGTCGGATCTTGTGGCTCTTTGTGCTTTAGTGGCTTTGTTGATTTTTCAGATATTGACGCCTGACGAGGCTTTGTCCGGATTCTCCAATTCGGTCGTCATTATGATGGTGGGGCTGTTTGTGGTTGGCGGAGCGATTTTTCAGACGGGACTTGCCAAAATGATCAGTTCACACATTCTGAAATTAGCGGGTAAGAGTGAATTGAAATTATTCTTGCTTGTAATGTTGGTGACTTCTGCTATCGGGGCTTTTGTGAGCAACACAGGTACGGTGGCTCTGATGTTGCCTATCGTGGTCAGTCTGGCAGTCAGTGCCAACATGAATCCCAGTCGTTTGCTTATGCCGTTGGCGTTTGCCAGCAGTATGGGAGGTATGATGACACTGATTGGTACGCCGCCCAACCTTGTTATTCAAAATGCGTTGACTTCGGCCGGTTTTCCTCCGCTTTCGTTCTTCTCTTTTTTTCCGGTAGGGATTATTTGTGTGGCAGTGGGTACTTTGGTGTTGCTTCCGCTCAGTAAATGGTTTCTTTCGAAACGGGGGAAAAACGGAGACGACAATGTTCATTCGGGCAAATCCCTGAAACAGTTGGTGAAGGAATATGGGCTATCCAGTAATTTGTTCCGGTTGAGGGTGGTCGGTGACTCCCGGCTGCATGGAAAGACGATTATAGAGTTGGATATCCGGCGCAAGTATGGATTGAATATACTGGAGGTGCGTCGTGGGGATATGTCACAACACCGCTTCCTGAAAACAATTACTCAGAAGCTGGCCGATCCCGGTACGGTTCTTCAGAAAGAGGATATTCTGTATGTGACGGGGGATTTTGAGAAAATAAAGTTGTTTGCCGAAGATTATCTGCTGGAGATGCTGGACGAGCATACTACCGAAGAAGCGAAAAACTCAGCCAATTCATTGGATTTTTATGACATAGGTATTGCTGAAATCGTTTTGATGCCTTCCTCCAATCTGATAAACCAGACGATAAAGGGGGCGGGCTTTCGTGATAAGTTTAATGTGAATGTACTGGGTATCCGCCGGAAGAAGGAATATTTGTTGCAGGACTTGGGCAATGAGCGGATTCATAGCGGGGATGTGTTGCTGGTGCAGGGTACATGGAACAATATCGCCCGGCTGAGCAAGGAAGATGCCGACTGGGTGGTACTGGGACAACCGCTGGCCGAGGCTGCGAAGGTCACGCTGGATTACAAAGCACCGGTAGCTGCGGTTATCATGGTGCTGATGGTGGCTATGATGGTGTTCGACTTCATTCCGGTAGCTCCGGTGACGGCGGTGATGATTGCGGGTATCCTGATGGTACTGACAGGATGTTTCCGCAATGTGGAGGCGGCTTACAAAACCATTAACTGGGAAAGCATCGTACTCATTGCGGCCATGCTGCCTATGTCGCTGGCATTGGAAAAGACAGGGGCTTCCGAATACATTTCGAACAGTCTGGTCAGTGAACTGGGAACATACGGACCGTTGGCGCTGATGGCGGGTATTTATTTCACTACTTCCCTGATGACGATGTTTATCAGCAACACGGCTACCGCAGTGCTTCTGGCTCCTATCGCGATGCAAAGTGCAACACAGATAGGGGTAAGTCCCGTACCTTTTCTCTTTGCGGTGACACTGGGGGCAAGTATGTGTTTCGCTTCTCCATTCTCCACTCCGCCCAATGCGCTGGTGATGCCCGCCGGACAATATACCTTTATGGATTATGTAAAGGTAGGGCTGCCGTTGCAGATTATTATGGGCATTGTCATGGTGCTGGTACTTCCTTTGCTGTTTCCTTTTTAAGTTGTTTATAATATATGATGCCGATGACGTCCGCTATAAACCATCCGATAGGAATAGACCACCAGATTCCGATGACCCCGATGGCAGGAATGCCGGCAAGCCAATAGGAAAGGGCTACACGGGTTCCCAACGATACCACTGTGAGCACTACGGACATTCCCGGCATACGGATGGCACGATAATATCCGTATAACAGGAACAAAATCCCGATTCCGCAATAAAACGCTCCCTCGATGCGTAAATAACTGATACCGATGTTCAGAATTTCCGTTTCGTGGGGGCGGACAAAAATCAGCATCAATGGTTTGGCGAATAAAAAGACCAGAATGGAAATGACCAGAGAGAAGAGAACGGTGGTAATCAAGGCACTTTTCACTCCTTTGCGGATCCGTTCCTCTTTTCTCGCTCCGAAGTTCTGGGCAATAAAGGTGGAAAAGGCATTTCCGAATTCCTGTACCGGCATATAGGCGAACGAGTCTATTTTTATTGCTGCCGCAAAGGCGGCCATGACTACAGTGCCAAAACTATTGACCAATCCTTGTACCATCAGAATGCCCAGATTCATCACCGACTGTTGTACACAGGTCAGTGCGGAGAACGAAGTGATCTCTTTCAGGCAGTGACGGTCGAAATGCAGGTCGTTGCGGTGTAATCTCAGTTCGGGGTATTTCACGTAGGCATATCCCATAATTCCCAAAGCGGATACTCCCTGTGCGGCCACCGTGGCGATGGCTGCTCCCTTGATTCCCCAATCCAACTGCAAGATAAAGAATAAATCCAGCCCGATGTTCAGTACAACGGAAACCGCCAGAAACCAAAGAGGAGTAACGGCATCTCCTATGGCACGCAGTAATGCCGCATAGAAATTATAGATAAAGGTAAAGCCGATTCCCCAAAAGATAATCCACAAGTAATCATACATCATGCCATAAATATCTTTGGGAATCTGCAATAACCTGAGAATGGGATGAATCCAGACGAAAGCCGCTATATTTAGAATCAATGTTACTGTACCGATCAGCAGGGCGGATACATAGATGTTACGGCGTAGGGAATCCGTTCGTCCGGCTCCATATTGCAAGGAAAAAACGGTTCCGCTTCCCATGGACAATCCCAGCAGGATGGAAATGAGGAAAACCATCAGCGTATAGGCGGAACCGACGGCAGCCAATGCGCCGGAACCTATACATTGTCCTACAATCAGCGTGTCGGCTATATTGTAACACTGTTGTAGCAGTGAGCCTATAATCATAGGTAAGGTAAAACGTAGCAGAGTGCCGGTGATACCTCCCTGCGTCAAGTCTATTTTAGATAACATGATGCGTGTCTGTTCGATTCAATTTCTTATTTATTTTGAAATTTATTGCGAAGGTAGGGAATAAAATATCAAACAACAATAAAGATTGTCTATTTAATACCCGGAATGTTCTTTCTCCTTAAAAAGAGTTAACTTGATAATATTTTCCATAGGAAACTTTTTATTATAAGAAATATCATGTATGTTTGCATAAAGTTTCCATTGGAAAATATTAAATCAAATAAAATAGTTTAATTATGAAGTATATAGTAATAGGAGGCGTAGCAGGAGGTGCAACTGCTGCCGCACGTATCAGAAGAAACACGGAACAGGCGGAAATCATTTTGTTCGAGAAGGGAGAATACATTTCGTATGCCAATTGTGGTCTACCTTATTATATAGGAGGTGTGATTGCGGAGCGGGAAAAATTGTTTGTACAGACTCCGGAGGCTTTTGGGAAACGTTTTAACATAGATGTGCGTACCCGGTCCGAGGTAATAGCCATCCATTCTGCCGAGAAAACAGTGGATATTCGTACTTCCGACGGGAAAACTTATACGGAGAGTTATGACAAATTATTGCTTTCTCCGGGTGCGTCGCCTGTTCGTCCTCCCTTGCCGGGCATTGACAATGAAGGGATTTTTACCCTACGTAATGTGAATGATACCGATGCTATCAAGAGTTACTTGCAGCAGCATAAGGTGAAACGGGCGGTAATCATCGGGGCCGGATTCATCGGGTTGGAGATGGCGGAGAATCTGCAGGAAGCCGGTGCGGAAGTGGCGGTTGTAGAGATGGCAAATCAGGTCATGGCTCCTATTGATTTCTCTATGGCTTCTTTGGTGCACGAGCACTTGTTGCAGAAAGGAGTACATCTCTATCTGGAAAAGGCGGTGGCTTCTTTCGAACGCACGGTCAACGGACTGGAGGTTGTTTTCAAATCGGGCGAAAGGCTGCCTGCCGATATGGTGTTGTTATCCATCGGGGTACGTCCCAATACCTCATTGGCGATAGAGGCTGGACTGGAGATAGGGGAGATGCGCGGTATTAAGGTTAATGATTACTTGCAGACTTCCAACGAGCATATTTATGCGGTGGGCGATGCTATCGAGTTCCGTCATCCACTGACTGATAGACCGTGGTTGAATTATCTGGCAGGTCCGGCCAACCGTCAGGCGCGTATTGTGGCAGATAACATGGTCTTTGGAAATAAGGTTACATACGAAGGGGCTGTCGGTACTTCCATTGCCAAAGTTTTTGATATGACTGTCGCTGCTTCGGGCCTTCCGGCAAAACGGTTGAAACAGGCAGGCATTGATTATTTGTCGGCAACCATCCATTCCGGTTCCCATGCGGGATATTATCCTGATGCTTTACAGATGTCCATTAAAATAACTTTCTCTCCTGTGAATGGGAAATTACTCGGAGCGCAGATTGTGGGGTATAACGGAGTGGACAAACGTATTGACGAATTCTCGCAAGTGATTAAGCATAACGGAACTGTTTATGACTTGATGGCTTTGGAGCAGGCATATGCTCCTCCTTTCTCTTCGGCTAAAGATCCTGTAGCAGTAGCCGGATATGTAGCTGGAAATATACTGAGCGGAAAGATGAAGCCTCTTTATTGGCGCGAGTTGCAGGCTGCCGATTTGAGTAAAGTTACGTTGGTTGATGTCCGTACTCCCGATGAATTTGCACTCGGTGCTTTGAAAGGGGCTGTCAATATTCCTTTGGATGATATGCGCGAAAGGATGGAAGAGATTCCTCAGGATAAGCCGGTCTATTTGTATTGTGGAGTAGGGTTGAGAGGGTATTTGGCTTCTAATATATTGTTACAGAATGGTTTTGGGGAAGTAAAGAATTTAATAGGAGGTTTGAAACTGTATAAAGCGGCAACGGCTCCTCTGCCCGAGCCGGAGGAGTTCTCAAATTCCGGTTCTTCAAGTTCTGATTCTTCAAAAGTTGATCATTCTGAACATAGTAAAGATTCTGCTGAAGCTTATACTATTGCCTCTTCCGTCATTCCTTCTATGAAAGCAATAAAAGTGGATGCTTGTGGCATATCTTGTCCCGGTCCTATCATGAAACTGAAGAAGAGTATGGAAGAACTGGCGGACGGCGAACGTTTGGAAATTGTCGCTACAGATGCCGGTTTTCCCCGCGATGCCGAGGCATGGTGTCAAACTACCGGAAACCGTTTTGTTTCAGTAAATTCAGGAGCAGGAAAGTATCAGGTAATTGTTGAGAAAAATACTTCGCAATCTTCTTCCTCGGAAGTTTGCCGGGAGGATAAAGGGAAAACTTTTATTCTGTTCAGTGATGACCTGGACAAAGTTTTAGCTACTTTTGTACTCGCAAACGGTGCGGCGGCTACGGGAAAGAAGGTAACCATCTTCTTTACTTTCTGGGGGCTGAATGCCATCAAGAAGCTGGACAAACCTGTGGTGAAGAAAGATATCTGGGGGAAGATGTTCGGCATGATGCTGCCTTCCAGTTCTTTAAAGTTGAAGTTGTCTAAAATGAATATGGGCGGAATGGGAGCTAGGATGATGCGATATATTATGAATAAGAAAAATATCGATTCATTGGAATCTCTGCGTACTCAAGCCATTCAGAACGGAGTGGAATTTATTGCTTGCCAGATGTCAATGGACGTAATGGGTGTGAAACGTGAGGAATTGCTGGATCATGTGACTATTGGTGGAGTGGCAACTTATATGAACCGTGCCGAACAGGCGAATGTAAACTTGTTTATTTAAATTTGCATGGAGAAAATAAAATCAATATGTGTCATGAGAGAGCTGTTCAAGGCTCTCTCTGAACTTGAAACCCGCTTAATGGAACAATATGAAGTGTCATTGAATGAGGCAATGGCACTTTGTTGCATTGGCGGAGATACGCTGACGGCTAGTGTGATATCGGAAAACACAGGTCTGTCTGCTTCGCATACCTCTAAGGTCATCCGTTCCATTGAAGAGAAAGAATTAATCGTCCGTAATTTGGGGGATAAGGATAAACGGCAGATGCATTTTACTTTATCCGATAAAGGGCATGAATGTTTGGAAGCGCTGAAAGCAAATGAAATAGAAATACCGGAACTATTAAAGCCATTGTTTAAATAAACCCTTCTCTTTTCCATTTGTTTATTCCGGATATGAAACTGGAGAAATGGAAAAACAAATGGAAGAAGTGGAGCAATCTGCGCAAATGGCAAATATGGAAACTGAAGCTGATTGATGCCCGTCTGTATTTCGTGAGCATATTCGTGGGGCTGCTTACGGGACTGGTTGCTGTGCCTTATCACTATCTTCTTTGGTATTTCTTTGATGTGCGGAAAACTTTTTTTACGGCACATTATCCGTGGTATTGGCATGTATTGTTGTTTTTTATCTTATGGGGGATTCTGATCTTTGTCGCTTCTTTGGTAAAACGTATGCCATTGATAGCCGGTGGTGGGATTCCTCAGACACGTGCGGCCAATAACGGTCGTATCCGTTATGAGCATCCTTTTAAAGAACTGGTAGCTAAATTCTGCGGAGGGGTGTTGGCTCTCAGTGCGGGGCTGTCTTTGGGACGCGAGGGGCCGTCTGTTCAGATAGGGTCTTATATAGGAACACTTATCTCTCGTTGGGGACATATTCTGAAAGGGGAACGGAAACAATTGCTGGCTGCCGGAGCTGGTGCGGGCTTGTCTGCCGCTTTTGCTGCTCCGTTGTCTTCTTCTTTGTTGGTGATAGAATCCATCGAGCGTTTTGATGCACCTAAAACCGCTATTACTACCTTGTTGGCCGGCGTGGTAGCCGGAGGAGTGGCTAGTTGGATGTTCCCCACGACTCCTTATCATCTGATTAGTGCGGTCGTTCCTGGTTTATCTTTTATCCGTCAGGCGGAGCTTTATATTATCTTTGCCGCCCTTATGGCTGTCATTGCAAAGTTTTATTCGCTCATCGTTCCTTTCTTTCAAGAAAGGATACCTGCCATGAAACTCTCCATTCCTGTCAAGATGTTGTATTTATTAACCATAGCTTATGCCATATCGTTAACAGAGACGAATCTGACAGGTGGCGGAGAGCAGTTTTTGATGATGCAGGGAATGAATGGAACTCATGATATCCGGTGGCTTACTATCATGATGCTTATTCATTTTGTTTTTACGCTGTTTTCTCTTTCTTCGGGTTTGCCGGGAGGAAGTTTCATTCCTACCTTGGTTACGGGAGGATTATTGGGACAAATCTTCGGGTTGGTATTGGTACAGCGCGGATGGATAGGGTATGAGAATGTGAGTTATATGATGCTGATCGGGATGGTGGCTTTTTTGGTGGCTGTGGTGCGTACTCCTTTGACTGCTATTGTCCTGATAACGGAGATTACCGGTCATTTCGAGGTGTTCTATCCTTCCATTGTGGTAGGTGGATTGACTTATTATTTCACCGAATTGTTACAGATAAAACCTTACAATGTATTGCTGTATGACAGGATGTTCCGTAGCCATAATCCGGAGTCTTCCGAAGAGGCTGGTGCTCGCTATCATCTTTTTGTCGAGATAATGGATGGGTCTTATTTTGACGGAAAGGAAGTGGATACATTGGCTTTACCTAATCATTGTATCATTCGTAGTATACATCGGAATCGTAAAAACTTACTTCCTCAGGGGCAAACCCTGGTTCCCGGTGATCAAGTGGAGATAGAAATAGATGCGCAGGATATAGAAAAATTATACGAACCGTTGGTCAGTATGGCAAATATCTATTAAATTTGCCGTATGAAAAAGAAATTCCAGCTTGAAGTTCCGGGAGGAGCCGACAAGGTGTTGCTTCATACTTGTTGTGCTCCTTGTTCATCAGCCATCATAGAGTGCTTGATGCAGCATGGTGTCACTCCGGTTATCTATTATTGTAATCCCAATATTTATCCGTTGGAGGAATACATTATCCGCAAGGACGAATGTACGCGGTACGCCCAATCCTTGGGATTGGAAATTATAGATGCCGATTATGATCATGATGCCTGGCGTTGTCGAATGGCAGGAATGGAGCAAGAGCCTGAAAGAGGAGGCCGTTGCTTGCGTTGTTTCAAGATGCGACTGCAGGAAACCGCACGTTATGCTCACGAACATGGATTCCCGGTTATCACTACTACGCTTGCTTCCAGCCGTTGGAAAAGTTTGGAACAGATAGAGGAAGCGGGCCGATATGCTACGGCCCCTTATCCGGATGTCACTTATTGGGAACAGAACTGGCGTAAAGGTGGATTGAGCGAGCGTCGCATTGCTATCATTAAGGAATATAATTTTTATAATCAGCAATATTGTGGCTGTGAGTTCAGTATGCGGAAAGAAGAAAAGGAAGAATGACAGGAATGAGGATGCTTAAACTGTGGGTGGTTGTAATGTTATTGGGACTCTTGCCCGTTGTTTCAGAGGCGCAAGAAGAAATAAATAATGCCATTAATGTACAGTTGGAGTATCTGAAAAAGTATCCTAAAGATAAAGAAGCGCTTCGGAAAGTTAGTTTTCTCTATCTGAATAAAGCAGATTATGATCAGGCTATCTTTTATGGTCGACAATTGTTTGAGATAGGTTATAATGAACGGGATTACAATGGCGCTGTAATTTATTCTCATATTTGTCTGGGGCAGGCCCATATGATGAAGGGAAATGTAAAGGAGGCTTATAGTCATTTAGGGCAGGCCAGGCTGATAGGTGAAAGTAATAAAAATGATTCCGCCTTATGTTCCGTATATAATGGTCTGGGACTTTATGCATCGAATGTCCAAAAAGACTATTATCGTTCACTTACTTATTTCTTCAAAGGAGTTGAAGCTGCAAGACGTTGTCATTATGACAGACTCTATTCCATTTTACTTTCTAATATTGCCGGTATTTATTATTTAAAAAATGATAGCACAGGATTGAAATATGCCCTTGAATGTTATGAACTGGGACATGAACGGAAAGATCCTTATCTGATTTATAGTGGTTCAACCAATACCGCTTATATGTATTATTTGAAGAGTGACTATAATACAGCATTGAAATATATTCAGGAGGCGGAGTTCACCATGGTGCAGAATGACTTTTATGATCAATCAAACGTTTACAATCTTTATGGATATATTCTGCATAAATTGAATAAAGATGATGAAGCGCTGGGCTTTTTCCGGAAGGCTTTGGATTTGAAAGAACAGGGAAATATTTCTTCTGTGATGAATTCCTATTTGGGCTATGCCGAAATTTTAATGGAGCATCATCAGTATGACCGGGCTGTCTGGATGCTGAAAGCCGGAATAGAACTGTCTTACCAACAGGCTAATGCCATCTATCGAAGTGACCTGTTGCAGGCTTTATCCCGATGTTATGAAGAAGATGGTATGCTGGTAGAGGCGTTGAAGTATCATAAGCTCTATCAGCTGGAAACAGATAGCTTATATAATGCGGAAAAGGAACGTGCCGTGGGGGAGATACGTGCAAAATACGATATGGAACGGCAGGAAAACGAGATAAAACAAAACCGTCTGGAATTATTGGAAAAGGAAAATAAGATGCAATTGCTTATAGCCGGATTTATTTGTATCTTCATAGCTGCCTCTTTACTATATTACTTATATTACAGAAAAAATAAGCTGTACCTTACCATTGTGAAGCAAAATCAGGACGCTATCCGGCGTGAACAGCAATTGCAGAATAAAATAGACGAGCAGTTTGCAGAGATAGGCCGCCAGTCCGCTCTTTTACAAGAATATCTTACGGACTCGACGAAAACTTCTTTGCCGCAACCTGAGAAATATGCTTCATCCTCGTTGACAGATGAAAAGAAGCAGGATTTATTTCTGCGTTTGGAAACGCTGTTGCGGGAGGAGAAGGTATTTACAGACAATTTGCTGACCAAAGAGAAAGTAGCGGAAATGTTGGGAACTAATCGTACTTATCTCTCTCAAATTATTAATGAGCAGACCAAGCAGACTTTTACTCAATTTGTAAATGGTTTCCGCACAAAAGAGGCAGTCCGTTTACTTTCCGATCCTGATAACCAAACTCCGCTAAAGGCGATTTCAGCTGAATTGGGCTTTAATTCCATGACTACTTTTTATAGCCAGTTTCAGGCGGCTACTGGTATGACTCCCGCTCAGTATAGAAACAAAGTGCAGGAATTGCATAAAAATAGATAATCTATTAATTTGCTATCATAAATTTATCCAAATGCGGCAATTGCTGTATTTGGATAACCTATTTTTGCTATAATTTAAAACTTTATGCATTAATTTGCTATCGACGCGATATAAGCTGCAAAACTGTTTTAACAATAAAACGGGACTTAAAAAGTGATTATAAACAGTATTAATATTAAATCTATGAAGAGTATGAAACATTCAGATTACCACGGAAAGCTACTTCGACTGGCGATGGTTTTCGTTGCATTGTTTTTGTGTGGAACAATGGCATATGCACAAACAGACCGGATGATCAGCGGTATAGTTGTAGATGAGAATGGAGATCCCCTGCCTGCCGCTCACATCCGTCAGGTGAGCCAGACGAAAGGGGAGGAACTAGCTGCTGTCATAACCGATATGAACGGGCACTTCCGGCTGACCCTGCTCCGCACAGCGAAAGAGATAGAAATCTCTTACTTGGGCTATGAATCAAAGAAAGTAAGATTGACAAGTGCGAACAGTTACAGAATTGTCTTGGAGCCGGCCTCTGAACTGCTGGACGAGGTGGTGGTAACCGGATATCAGACTATCTCCAGGGAACGGGCTACCGGTTCATTTGCGAAAGTAGATTCGAAAAAGTTGGAAACTCAACGGTTAAGTAGTGTCAGCTCATTGATGGAGGGAAGAATAGCAGGTTATAGTGACGGTAAGATACGTGGTGTGACTTCGATGAACGGACTTACTACTCCTCTGTATGTGATTGATGGGTTTCCGGTAGAGAAAACTATTTCTGACGGACTGGGCAACTGGGTCGAAAATGTGCCTGATTTGAATATAGAGGATATAGAGAATATTACGGTATTAAAAGATGCCGCGGCTACGTCTATCTATGGTGCTCGTGCTGCTAATGGTGTAGTAGTCATCACTACTAAAAAAGCCGGAAAGAATCAGCTGAATGTATCATTTTCAGCGACATTGACAGTACGCCCTTATAATTTTTATACCGGTCACTTGGCCGGTACGGCTGACATGATAGAGATGGAAAAGGAGTGGGCGGCCATGAATCCTAATCTTCAAGGAGAGGGAGCATCCCAATATGCACAGAATTTATTGGACAATGCATCCATGTATTCCTGTTTGGGGGTACAGGCTATTTTAAAACATCATACAGGTGCGATCAGCGAAGCACAAATGGAGCAGACGCTACATGAACTGGCTTCACAGGGATTCCGTTATTATGATGATGTGAAGAAATATGGTAAACGAAATCCGTTTTCGCAACAATATAACTTGAATATCGGGCGTGGAACGGAAAAAAATACATTTAATGCTTCGCTGTCTTACAGGAATAACCGGGAAGAAGATAAATATACTGACAGCGAGAGTTTCGGATTGAATTTGCAGAACACTACCCGGCTTACTTCATGGCTGAGTCTGGATTTGGGAACGTATCTGAATTATGGAGATGGTACAACGCAGAGTTATAATCTGACCTCACCCGGATATAATTATGTTCCTTATAGTTCGTTGTTGAATGGCGATGGAAGCTACTATACTAACACGGCTGCCGACCGGTACAGTAAGTCACAACAGGAAATTATTTCTTCTTACGGATTGTATAATATGGATATTACCCCTTTGGACGAATTGGGAAGAAACTTGTCGAAGAGTAAGAATTTTAGTAATCGTACTTTTGCGAGACTTAATTTTAAATTCACAGACTGGTTGAGATACACTGCTTCGTTCCAATATGAAGTAGGGGAATATAAGACAAGCCAATTGCAAGATAAGGAAAGCTATGCTGTGCGTAATAAAGTAAATACATTTGCTACTGATGCAAGTGGGAGTGGCCAGGCTACTTATAATCTTCCTTATGGCAATATTTATACAACGGGAACTAATAGTATTCGTGCTTATAATTTCCGTCAGCAATTGGATTTTAACAAGACATTTGCAGAAAAACATGATGTGACCGCTTTGTTTGGTATGGAAGTACGTGAAAATAAGACGGAATACAATAATCGGAAATATTATAATTATGATCCGGCTTTACTAACTTATGATCTTATTGATGAACGGGTGCTGAGTAATACTTATACCGGAGTTTTGGGAAACTATGTATCATTCAATAAAAATGATATCTCCAACATCTATGAACTGGTAAATCGTTTTGTTTCTTTTTATGGGAATGCAGCTTACACGTATGATGGTAAATATATGGTGACAGGAAGCATTCGTTGGGATCGTACCAATTTGTTTGCTACTGGTTCCAAGTATCAGAAGAAACCTATCTGGTCGGTAGGTGCTGGTTGGAATCTGGACAAAGAATCTTTTTTTAAAGTTTCATTTATAAATATGATGAAACTGCGTTTCAGTTATGGTATCGGTGGTAACATCGCCAAGAATTCTGCTCCTTATATGACGGCTTATTATAATAATAATACCCATGTGGGCGGCATACAAGGGACTATCAGCAACCGTCCTAATCCTGATTTGCGGTGGGAAAAGACAACTACAGCTAATATTGGTGTAGATTTCTCTATGTTTAGAAATCGATTAAACGGTTCTATTGAATATTATAATAAGTCGGGCGTGGATTTGTTAGCCAATACCAATGGAGTACCTACTGAAGGTTTTGGTTTTTCTACTTATACCATGAATAATGGTAAAATGAGAAACCGTGGATTCGAGTTGACTCTTTCCGGTGATGTCATTATGGGAAAAGATTGGAATTGGAACGTAGGTGGTGTGCTGGGATACAATAAGAATAAAGTGACTTATGTCAATGTAAAAGCACCTGCTATTTTTCTTCAGTTCGATTATCCTGCCGCCTATCCCCGTGTTGGAGTGCCTTATAATGCCATTTATGGATATCTGTGGGCAGGGCTGGATAGTAAAGGGCAGCCTCAGGTGTATGACTCGGAAGGAAATATCCATGTAAGCAGTTCACCGCAAAAAGTGGAGGATGCTGTGTATTTAGGAACTTCTGTTCCGGTTTATAGTGGGGCTGTTAATACCAATCTCCGTTATAAGAATTGGGAACTGGCTGCTCAACTGCTTTTTGAAGGGGGGCACAAAATGCGGAATACCAATATAGCCTATCCGGGATTAGGAGTGACAAGTAAGGATGTGAGTAAACGTTGGCGTCAGCCTGGTGATGAGGCATATACCGATGTACCACGCTATGTTCCGTCAGAAAGCAAGGATTATAATTCTTACTCATCCGATCTTTATAGCAAGGCTTCCATTCATGTACTTGATGCCGATAACTGGCGCTTGAAGAATCTCTCTGTTACTTATCATGTTCCTGCAAGTGTATGTCAGAAGTTTTATGTAAAAAATGCACGTATCATGCTAGGTATGGAAAATGTGTTCACTTTGGCTAAAAGCCGTGATGTGAAATGGATGCTTGGGGGATATAGTAAACCAAATTATTTGTGTAATGTCAATTTGAACTTTTAAATGAGAGCAATATGAAAAAGATACTATTTATGATAATGACAGTGTTGGGGTGGATAAATCTGACTTCTTGTAATGATTATTTGGATATTGTTCCCAAAGGGAACAAAATTCCTACTACCTTGGCTGATTTTGAAGCATTGCTGCGAGATGAATATACCATTGGCTATATTCCTGTAACGAATAGTCTTTATCTGTTGAATGATAAATTTGTAGGACAAAGCAGTCTGACTAGCGTTACCCTTACGAGTGCCAATTATCTGTGGAATGAAACAGCGGACAGAATTGTACTGAACAATCAGGACGAAGGGACTTATTACCGTAGTTATATGGCTATTTCCACTTGTAATCTCTTGCTGGAGCATGTTCCCGTTGCAACCGAAGCGACTGATTCCGAACGCAATGAGGTAATGGCTTATGCCAAAGTGATTCGTGCTATGAGCTATTACATACTGGCCAATTATTATGCTGATACCTATGTGTCTGCAACTGCCGGTACTAAACTGAGTGTACCTTTGATAACCAGTGCCGATATCAATGCTCCTCACAAGCAGGTCACTATTCAAGAAATCTATGATTTCATGATTAAAGATGTGAAAGAAGCCATAGAACAAGGATTACCCCAACAGTCAAGGACTGTTATCCATCCCAATTTGGGAGCAGCCTATGCCTTCTTGGCACGGGTTTATCTGCAAATGGCGAATTATGAAGAAGCGCTGAAATACGCGGATATGGCTTTGGAACAGAATGATAATCTGTATGATTGGATATCTTATTACAACAGTCATAAGGAAGCTATTACAAAAGAAGACAGTTATCCGTCGTTACCGTCAGCGACAGGGTATGATTATGTGGAGAATTACTATTTCCGTTGTGGAGAGGGTAATCCTAACTATGCTACCAGCGAACTTAATATTCCGGTGGAACGTGCGGAGAGTTTCGAGGAAGGGGATGCACGTTTTTTTTCCCGCTGGAAACTGCGTACGGTAAATCAGGATACTTACTATCAAGGTTTGGCCAAAGGATATTTCAACGGGGCTGGTCTGACCACTTGCGAGGTATATCTCATCAAGGCCGAATGTTTGGCACGTCAGGTCACAGGTAATGATTTCTCTGCTGCTATGGATGTGTTGAACAAGGTACGTAAGACCCGTATTCTGCCGGAGATATATCAACCCTTGCAGGCTTCAACTTTGACAGAAGCCATTGACTTGATCCGACGTACGAAAGACAATGAATTGATTTTCACTATTGTGCCATTCGCTGATGCCCGGAGGTTTAATGCCGAAGGTACTTTTGCACGTGCGCTATCCAAAACATGGGAAGGGCAGACTTATACATTAACCCCGGCTTCACATCTTTGGATTATGCCTTTCCCGGCAGGTGCCGTTCAGAATCCGGGTAATGGAACTATCACTCAAAATGTATCTAAATAACCTATAAAAACAGACTTTATGAAATTGATGTATTTATTAGCAACATCCGCCGTTGTTTTGGTGATGATGGCATCTTGTACCCGGCAGTCGGTAACGGGGTACACACTGACAGCTGCAATTGATGGAATTCCTGACGGATCCCATGTACAGTTATTTCCTGTAAGTCATGGTCATGAAAAACCGGTGGCGGACACTACTGTTGTAGATGGAAAATTTATATTTAAAGGGGTGGCGGATGAACCTCTGGCTGTACGGTTGATGGTGAAAGATGCATACGGTTCCATGCCTCTGATGTTGGAGAATGGCAGTATAAGCGTGGAGGGTAAGGTGACTTCTGAAAACCTTAATGGAACCGTGAATTATAATTTCTCACAGGTTTCAGTGACGGGATCTCCTTTGACGGACAAATATGTAAAATTATTGAGCACACGTGATGCCTTGGATTCTATTTATGTGACGAATAACGAGAAGTTTAAGGATATCCGTGCTGCCTATGGAAAAGCGAGAGTTGCCAAAGATAAGATCTTGATGGATTCTGTCGTTGCTACGGAAGCTTACAAAGCATCTGCCGTGGCCGATAGTTTGTTCTTTGCTACGGTAGATGCCACTTACTATAAATTAGTTATGGACAATAAAGATTCTTATTGGGGGCCTCTGATGATGATCAGTTTGTTTTCTTATCTTACCGAAGAGCAGAAACCGTGGTATGATGCCTTGTCAGAAGAGGCTAAACATTCCCGCTATGGAAAAATGGTGAAAGAGAGTGTGGCTCCTGATAGTCAGATCGGTTCTAAAGTGCCTGTCTTTACAGCCAAGTCACAAGATGGGAAATCGGTAACTTTAACCGATTTGTGCCAAGGTAAGAAGTATGTCCTTATTGATTTTTGGGCATCATGGTGTAATCCTTGCCGTAAGGAGATTCCTAATTTGAAAAAACTCTATACGCAATATGCAGACAGGGGTTTCCAGATTGTAAGTATCTCTATTGACAAAAAAGAGGCGGAATGGACAAAAGCGCTGAAAGAAGAACAACTTCAGTGGCCTAATTTTTTGGATACTGAAGGTATTGCTGATATATATAAAGTGAAATTTGTTCCTACTATGTATTTGATAGATGCCCAAGGGGTCATGGTAGGAGAAAATCTTCGTGGTGAGGCTTTGGCAAATAAACTGGCTGAGCTTTTTGGAGAGATTGAATAATCATATTCTTTTTATGGCATTCTGACATAGGACGGGGCGGAGTCGATGAATAAGTTGGATCTGTCCCGTTATCTTATGTTTCGGACTGACCCTTCTGTTGATTCAGCCCCCCTGTACAAGACTATCCAGGTTTATTTTGATTCAAATCCTTCATAAGTGTCTAATCCGCTTGCCTACAGTCGTTTATTATGAAGAATTTAAAGCACAATCCTTCATGAATCCGTCATTTTCGGGTCAACGGTCTAAATTTTAAGGCTGAGCCGTTTTCTAACTGAGCCGTCGGCATACCCTGCACAAAGCAGGATAAAAATAAAGAAGCTATCGAATATTCGATAACTTCTTTATTTGGTAGCCCGTGGGGGAATCGAACCCCCCTTTCAAGAATGAAAATCTTGCGTCCTAACCGATAGACGAACGGGCCATCCTTTTTATCGAGGATTTCTCTCTCGATTGCGGGTGCAAAGGTAGTGACTTTTTTTGAATTTGCAAATATTTCCCAAACTTTTTTCTAAACTTTTTGTTCATAGTCCATTGAATAGACTATTTACCTAAACTTAACTTTTATGAAAACTATCTTTAAATCAATGAGTTGCCTTATGCTGGGCGCAATGATTGTTACGCCGATGTTTGCGCAACAAAAAGATCTTTATCCGGAGTTGGAAGGACCGGGACCTGTTGTTATTATCTCAAAAGATAAAAATGGCAAGGAGGAATTAATCAATGTATTTGAAGAAACGCAACGTCCGCATTTCCATGATCCCCGTGCCCCTCGTTTTTTACTTACTGACCAACAGGGAAAGTTTGCATTGGGTATCGGTGGTTATTTGAAAACTACAATGGAATATGATTTTAATGGGATAGTGGATGACGTTGACTTTATCCCTGCACTCATTCCGCAACCGGGATCCACTGCTGTCCGTAATCAGTTCCAGATGGATGCAAGCACTTCCACTATCTTTTTAAAATTGGTGGGGAGAACCAAGCATTTGGGCAACTTCATCGTTTATACAGCCGGAAACTTCCGTGGAAGTGGAAAGACTTTTGAATTACAGAATGCTTATTTATCTTTCTTGGGTTTTACCATGGGGTATGATACCGGATTGTTTATGGATCTTGCCGCAGCTCCTCCGACTATTGATTTTCAAGGACCTGACGGGATGACTTTCTATCGGGCCACCCAGTTGCGTTATGAAGCTAATTTGATTAAAGGTTTGAAAGTGGGTGTCGGTGTGGAAATGCCTTCAGTAGACGGAACTCCGGCAAAAGATGTGAGAATCGGTAAGCAGCGGATGCCGGATATTCCTGCTTATGTGCAGTATTCTTGGGCGAAAGCGAGCCATATACGTGTGGGAGGAATCTTGAGAAGTATGACTTATGAGGATCAAGTGAATAATAAGGCAAAGTCATTGACCGGTTGGGGGATACAGGCATCGGGAACAGCAAGACTGGGTAATTTCCAGCTTTACGGACAATATACTTATGGTAAAGGTATTGCTCAATATTTGAATGATATCAGTAACTTGAATGTAGATATCGTTCCTTTGGCCGACGAGTCCGGGCGCATGCAGGTACTTCCCATGAAAGGATGGTATGTCGGATTACAGTATAATTTCTCGAAACGGGTATTCGCATCGGCTACGTATAGCCAGTCACGCCTGTTTACGGAAGATTGCTATGCTCACTTTAATGAAACCCAGTATAAAAAAGGTCAGTATCTGGTCGCTAATGTGTTTTGGAATATAAGCCATAACCTGCAGGTGGGTGTGGAATATCTGCATGGCTGGAGAGAGAATTTTAATGATGTGAACCGTGAGGCAAACCGTATAAACTTGAGTGCACAATATAATTTCTAACTTATTCTCTGTATCTTTGTGTCTGTCAATAATGGAAAGAGAATGAAAAAAATAGGTGCACATGTATCCGTAAGCGGGGGCGTAGAAATGGCCCCCGTTAATGCATTAGGGATAGGAGCGGACGCATTCGCTCTTTTTACAAAGAATCAGCGGCAATGGGTTGCAAAACCTTTGTCTGTCGAGAGTATTACTCTGTTTAAAGAAAACTGTGAGAAAGAAGGTTTTGATATCCGGTATATTCTTCCTCATGACAGTTATCTGATAAACTTGGGACATCCTGATAGGGAGGGGATGGAAAAGAGTCGTGCGGCATTCTTGGATGAAATGCGGCGTTGTGAGTTGTTAGGATTGAAAATGCTGAATTTTCATCCCGGAAGTCATTTGAACAAGATATCAATAGAGAAGTGCCTGGACAGGATTGCCGAGTCTGTCAATATGACTTTGGATAAGACGACCGGTGTGACTGCTGTGATTGAGAATACAGCCGGACAGGGAAGTAATGTGGGAAATGAATTCTGGCATTTGAGATATATTATAGATAAGGTGGAGGATAAATCTCGTGTGGGAGTCTGTCTGGATACTTGCCATACCTATACCGCCGGTTATGATATTGCGAATGAATATGACTGGGTCTTTACCGAGTTTGATGAAGTCGTGGGGGGAAACTATTTGTGTGCCATTCACTTGAATGACTCAAAGAAACCATTGGGCAGCCGGGTAGACCGTCATGACAGTATCGGAAAGGGGCTGATTGGTATTGATTTCTTTCGCCGTTTCATGCAGGATTCCCGTTTTAACGATATGCCTGTTATTCTTGAAACTCCCGATGATACCATTTGGAGGGATGAAATTAAAATGCTTCGCAGCTTTGAATTATAGCCTGTGCTTTGAGTGAGATGTGGTGATGCTTTTAATAGTAAACCTGTAGGTGGGAATGATTTGTGTTTTCATGTGTATGGTTAAGCCTTTTTTATTTTATGTCTAAACCTGATTGAACGCATTATTTCTATCTCCATAGTCTTTGGAGTTAACTCCCAAGCTTATGGAGATAACTCCAAAGACTATGGAGTTAACTCCGCAAGCTTGGGAGATAGAAGTTATCAGTAAAAGAATCTTTAACCTGAAGGATACAACTGTTTAGTTTGCCGTAGTTTATAGGATAATATATCCTTTCCGTATCCTTCAGTTATTTTATACCCTGATTACATGTCTTTTATTTCATCCAGGTTCTTCTGGATATCTTCGTCTTTTAACTCATAATTCATCAAGTTACCTGCCAGATATTGGTCGTATGAGGCCATATCAATCAGTCCGTGACCTGAAAGGTTGAACAGGATCACTTTTTCTTCGCCGGATTCTTTGCATTGATTCGCTTCGCGTATGGCAGCAGCGATGGCATGGCACGATTCGGGAGCCGGAATGATTCCTTCTGCTTGTGCGAACAAACAACCAGCCTGGAAGGATTCTAATTGCTGGATATCAACAGCTTCCATCAAATTATCTTTCAATAATTGTGAAACGATGACACCTGCACCGTGATAACGGAGACCTCCCGCATGGATATTGGCCGGAGAGAAATTATGCCCCAGTGTAAACATGGGCAGCAGCGGGGTATATCCGGCTTCGTCGCCAAAGTCATACTGGAATTTACCACGGGTCAGTTTCGGACACGAAGCCGGTTCGGCAGCAATGTATCGGGTTTGTTTTCCATTCAGGATAGTGTGGCGCATAAAGGGGAAACAGATTCCTCCAAAATTGGAACCACCACCAAAGCAACCGATAATCATGTCGGGATATTCGCCTGCCATTTCCATTTGCTTTTCGGCTTCCAGACCGATAACCGTTTGATGCAGTGTGACATGGCTTAATACCGACCCTAGTGTATATTTACAGTTGGGAGTGCTCATTGCCAGTTCGATAGCTTCGGAGATGGCTGTTCCCAGTGAACCTTGATAATTGGGATTACGGGTAATGATATCTTTGCCAGCACGGGTAGACATGGATGGAGAGGCGGTGACCGTTGCTCCGAATGTCTGCATGATGCTGCGGCGATAGGGTTTTTGATTATAGCTGATTTTTACTTGATAAACGGCAGCTTCCAGTCCGAATACCTTTGCGGCATACGATAGAGCAGCGCCCCATTGTCCGGCACCGGTTTCTGTCGTGACATTGGTTACACCTTCTTCTTTGCAATAATATGCCTGGGCCAGAGCCGAGTTCAGTTTGTGGGAGCCGATGGGGCTGACACTTTCATTTTTGAAATAAATATGTGCGGGAGTCCCTAGTGCTTTTTCCAGTCCGTAGGCACGTACCAATGGTGTGCTGCGATAGTATTTGTACATTTCACGCACTGCTTCAGGGATTTCAATCCATGCGTCTGTCTGGTTTAATTCCTGTTTGCAAAGTTCTTTGGCAAAAATGGGGTAGAGGTCTTCCGGTTTCAGCGCTTCTTTGGTTTTGGGATTCAACGGCGGCATGGGTTTGGTCTTCATGTCTGCCTGTATGTTGTACCAGTATTTAGGAATTTCATCCTCTGGTAAGATAAAACGTTTCTGTTTTGTGCTCATAATCTTTCAATTTAATAGTTTTGTGGTCAAAATTAGGTAAAAAAAGTATTCCTTACTAATTTTCAACTACTTTTTTGTCGGGAACAATAAAAAAAGGGGCTGTCAGAGTAAAAATGCGAAGTTATTTGTTATTATAGACAGAGATGTGAATATTTTGATTAAGTTTGTTTTCTGTTAATGCAAGATAATATCGACATGGAACCTTTACACAAACTATTTATTTATCGTAAGAAGTTAGTAAAACCGTACATAGAGCGATTGCTGAAATGGATGGACGGGATAACTTATATGATGTCGGCTTTGTTAATCCTTACATTGGTTTATGAGCATGGATTTCTTATTTCTTTTGAAGAAATGGAGGTGATAAACATGCTGTATCATTTTGTCTGGATTGTTTTTCTGGTTGATATTTCCCTGCATCTTTTATTAAATTACTCGGACACGAAGCGGAAGTACCGGGGACTGGCGTGGATACTGAGTCTGATGCTTTATCTGACTTTGATTCCGGTTATTTTCCATGAACCGGAGGTGCAAGGGGGAATTCATGATTTCTGGTCTTTTTTCCACAGCCGTTTATATCATGTGGTGCTGCTCACTTTGCTTTCACTGTTGCAATTGTCTAATGGGATAGTCCGGCTGCTGGGCAGGCGCACCAATCCATCTTTGATCTTTGCATCTAGTTTTCTCATATTTATTCTGATAGGGGCGGCGTTACTGATGCTTCCGCGTGCCACTTATCATGGTATTTCTTTTATCGATGCTCTGTTTACCGCTACCAGTGCCACTTGTGTCACGGGGTTGGTCTCGGTCGATGTTTCTTCTACATTCACGCCCGAGGGGTTGTTCATCATTATCATGTTGATACAAATCGGCGGTTTGGGAGTCATGACTCTGACCAGTTTCTTTGCTATGTTTTTTATGGGGAATACTTCGCTCTACAATCAGCTGGTGGTCCGTGATATGGTAAGCTCGCAGTCACTCAGTTCGCTACTTTCCACCTTATTATATATATTAGGATTTACATTGGCGATAGAGGCTGCAGGGATGGGGGTTATTTTTTTAAGTATACATGGCACTATGGGTATGGATATTGAAGAGGAATTGGCTTTTTCTGCTTTCCATTCCATCTCTGCCTTTTGCAATGCTGGATTCTCTACTTTGTATGGAAACTTAGGTAACGAACTGGTACTTCATAATCATAACTTGCTATATATCACTATCTCTTTCCTGATTATTTTGGGAGGTATAGGTTTCCCGATACTGGTAAATCTGTATGAGACGGTTTCTTATGAAAGCAAGCGCTTGTATCACCGTTATGTCAAAAAGAATAAGAGGACAATCCGTAAAATACATTTATATAACCTGAATACCCGTATTGTATTGATTATGACGGCTATCTTGCTAGTGACGGGTACTGTGGCCATTGTTATTTTCGAATGGAATCATGCTTTTGCGGGAATGACGGTTACAGAGAAATGGGTGCAGGGCTTCTTTAATGCGACTTGTCCCCGTACGGCAGGATTTTCAAGTGTGGGCATGACTACTTTCAGTGTGCAGACGTTGCTGCTGATGGTGGTGCTGATGATGATTGGCGGCGGTACGCAGTCTACGGCCGGTGGTGTGAAGGTGAATGTGTTTGCTGTAGTCATGTTGAACTTGCGTGCTATTCTTATAGGTGCCGATAAAGTTAATATTTTCAACAGGGAGTTATCTCATGATTCCATCCGGCGTTCTAATGCCACATTGATTCTTTATCTGCTGATTGTTTTTGCGGGTATCTTTAGTTTAAGCATTCTAGAGCCGCAGGCTTCAGTGATGGCGTTGGTTTTTGAGTGTACTTCGGCACTCAGTACGGTAGGTTCAAGCCTGGATCTGACACCTACTTTGGGAAGTGACAGCAAACTGATTGTCATTGTTCTGATGTTTATCGGACGAGTAGGGGTGCTTACTTTGATATCCAGCCTTATTAAACAGAAAAAAATAACGAAATATAAATATCCGAGTGATAACATCATAATCAACTAGTTATGAAATACATTATTATTGGTTTAGGAAATTACGGCGGTGTGTTGGCCGAAGAGCTTTCCGTATTGGGACATGAGGTGATAGGAGTGGATACAAACGAGCATCGTGTGGATGTGTTGAAGGACAAAATCGCGACTTCTTTTATTATTGATGCTACGGACGAACAATCGCTCAGTGTGCTGCCACTGAAAGATGTGGATGTGGTTATTGTTGCTATCGGCGAGAATTTTGGTGCTTCTGTGCGTGTGGTGGCACTGCTGAAAAAGAAAGGAGTGAAACATATCTATGCCCGTGCGGTAGATGATGTGCATAAGACCGTGCTTGAGGCTTTTAATTTAGATAGTATTCTGACGCCGGAGAAAGAAGCGGCACGCAGTTTGGTCCGGTTATTGGATTTACACGTCAATGTGGAGTCTTTTCAGATTGACGAGGAACATTATGTGATGAAGTTCAAACTTCCTTCTTGTTTTGTAGGCTATAAGGTGAGTGATCTGTCATTAGAAACGGAATTCAATATGAAAATCATTGCATTGATAAAAGGGGAGCAAGTGCTGAATGGTTTGGGTATCTCGATATTGGAGCATCAGGTGGAGAATCATTTTGAGGAAAATTATGAGTTGGAAGAAGAAGATCAGTTGGTCTGCTATGGGCTTTATAAGAATTTTATGGATTTTTGGAAGGCGTTGTAGTAGGAATGCCTTTCAAAGAAAGAATATTTTTTTTCTAAGTGAGATTAAACCTTTTCTTTTGGGTTTAGTCTAATTTAATAAATAATTTAGTTTAGTTTTTAGTTTTCTCTGAAGGCCGGCCAATGTGATATTGCCCGGTTTTCGCTTTTTATAGAGGTTTTCTTGTGAGTGTCCGTTACTTTTTGTTACTTTGTCACCTAGAAATCGAGATTTAGATGAAACAGATATATTTTTTATTTGTCGTTTTACTGGTTGTAATGGCCGCTTGCGGAGGTAAGAAAGAGACTTCCGTTGATGCAGAACAATTGATGTTCCAGATAGACAGTGTGGATCATGTGACAGGTTTGCAGCGTATGCAGGTTTCACGTATTGACCAGCATATTGTCAGTGGCGGAAAAAAATATAATTTGTTTATAGAGCGTGCTCCCAGTGATTCCCTGCCTTCAGTCAAAAGTGATTTGGGGATTTTTGCCGATAATCGTATCGTCGTTAGAATTTCCCGTGAAAATGGGAGTCGGGTCTTTGCCAAAACTTTTACCAAGCAAAGTTTCTCAGGATTCGTAAGTGCTGATCATCTCCGTCATTTTATATTGGAGGGCGTGGTATTTGATGAAGAGAAGACCCGTGAGGGAAAAAATATCATATTGGCTGCCAGTGTGAGTTATCCTCAGACAGATTTGTATATTCCTTTCTCTATCACTATTACTCCTGAAGGAAAAATGAGCATATCTAAAAATGAGGATATGGAGGAGCTTCCTCCTATGTTGGGAGACAGCCTTAATTAAATCTAAAATACAGGAATAATTTTTCGCGTCATAATCTTTTTAGGCGGTTAGTTGTTGGTATGGCATTAACTAACTAAAGAATAAATTAGATTATGAGAAAGATTTTATTTTTAATGGCTATGCTGGTATGCTCTCTTCAGTTCGCCATGGCGGGCGATGTCGTGACCCGCGATGTGAATAAGCTTCCTGTTGCCGCACGTGAAATGATTGGCAAACATTTCTCTCAGACTAAAGTTGCGTATATCAAGATTGAAAAGGACTTGTTTCAGAGCACTTCCTATGATGTAAAATTGGCCGATGGCATTGAATTGGAGTTCAATTCAAAGGGAGAGTGGCTTGAGATAGATTGCAAGAACAAGGCGGTTCCTTCTACTTTTATCCCTCAGGCTATTTCTAAATATATGAAGGCTAATTATAACGGGCATAAAACGGTGAAGATAGAACGTAACCGCAAGGGATATGAACTGACATTGGAAAATGGGTTGGAAGTAGACTTTGATCAGTTTGGAGGATTCTTGAAGTTGAGCGATTAAAAAAGATTTTTTCTGTAATAGGGGAACTATCTCTCATTATAGTAATGATGCCATAAGAGGGTGTATCAGGAACAAATTGAACTATCTTTTTATTATCAGCATTGAAAATGATGGTCGCAACGAGTTCTGATTCACCCTTTTATGTATTATAAATACAGTTCTCGGTCTTTTCCCTGTTATTAATCCATCGGCTCGTAATCCTTTGCCAGACCACCTTCGCTGGTTTCTTTATATAAGGAAGGAAGATCATGGCCGGTCTGTTTCATTACTTCCACCACTTTGTCAAAGGATACACGGTGATTACCGTCTGTAAAGGCAGAATAGATATTGGCGTCAAGAGCTCGGGCTGCCGCATAGGCATTTCTTTCGATACAAGGGATTTGTACCAATCCGCATACCGGATCGCAAGTCATTCCCAAGTGATGCTCCAAGCCCATTTCGGCTGCATACTCTATCTGGGCCGGGCTACCTCCGAATAATTGGCTGGCAGCGGCGGATGCCATTGAACAGGCCACTCCTACTTCTGCCTGGCAACCGGCTTCGGCTCCGGAAATGGAGGCGTTGTGTTTTACTATATTTCCTATCAATCCGGCAGTAGCCAGTGCTCTTAAAATCCGCATATCGCTGAAGTCACGGCTTTTTTGCAAGTGATAAAGTACAGCCGGAACCACTCCGCATGATCCGCAAGTAGGGGCTGTGACGATTTTGCCACCTGAGGCGTTTTCTTCACTGACTGCCAGAGCGTATGAGAAGACTAACCCGCGGGAACGCAGATTGTCCTTATAACCTTTTGCCTTAATATAATAGGTGGAGGCTTTTCTGCGCAGATTAAGTGGGCCGGGTAATACGCCTTCTTGATCCAAACCACGCTCAATGGCTTCTCTCATGGTTTTCCATACTTCTGCCAGATAGTCCCAAATGTCTTTGTCTTCACATTGCTGGACGTATTCCCAGTAATTGCGCCCGGTACGTTCACACCAGTAGAGGATTTCACTCATACGGTTCATATCATAGATTTCCGGAGTTGAGCCTTTGTCGTGCCCTTCTTCGGCTAGAGCACCTCCGCCTACACTGAAAACAGTCCATTCATCTGTCACTTTTCCTTTTTCATTCAAAGATTTGAAAGTCATCCCATTGGGATGAAACGGATAGAAGACATGGGCTTTCCAGATAATTTCTGTAGGCGCATGCGGTTGCAATGTATCTAAAATGGCTACATCGGTCATGTGTCCTTTACCGGTAGCGGCGAGGCTTCCATAAAGAGTAACTTGAAAAGCTTTGGCTTCGGGATGTTTTCCTAAGAAGATTTCAGCAGCCTTGCGCGGTCCCATAGTATGACTGCTGGACGGACCGGTGCCGATGCGGTATAGTTCTCGGATAGATTTCATTTCGTTTTATAAGGTTAGTTATTATGAGGAACAAAGGTATAAAATAAAAGGAGGAAACTAGCAAAAAAGGAAAAGAAAAACTCTCTTGACAAATAGGAAAGTTGTCAGGAGAGTTTGGAAAACCACCGGTAGGATTTGGTGTATTGTCTTTATTCTAATTGTCTTTGTATACCTTTGTCACCAACGACAAAATACTGATTATTTTCAATCAGCATGGCACGTCCGCGCTTTTTTTCCCGGTTTTCTTTATTGTCTACATTTACTCCGATAACCTTTCCGTTATAGAAAGTGGAAATATCTTTGAAAATGGTATGTCCCACAATAATGTGTTTTGCCTTATAACGGTCCATAAGCATTTCTAGGGAGTCTTTTACCAGCGGATTGTATTTGACATCGGTGCGTACCAGTCCGCGATACCAGATGGGCCCGCTGTTTCCATACAGGAAGGCTGTGAGTGGAGAAAGCGCTTTACGTTCTTTTTTCGTCATAAATAGTCCTTTGCTCATTTCTTCATTGACAGTGGGGATGCTCAAGTTCTTGTCATAGAAGTCTTTGCCTAGTCCGGCATGCACATATAGGTCGTTACCTATCATTTGCATGGTGTTACGGGTTCCCAACCATCTGCCCAGTTCGGTATCAGGACCGAATAGCCGGGGGTACTTTATCTTTAGTTTTTCAGCCAATATTTTATATTTTTCTTTGGTGTATCGGAGGTCATTGGCCAGCACCATCGGTTCATGATTTCCCAGCATGAACGATACGTGTCCTCCGGCTTTGGCTGCTTCCTCTTCCAGTTTGTAGAATAGCCAGAAGATTTGCGGTACATCTTTTCCTCTGTCAAAAATATCACCGATAATCATCAGATGGTTTTTCCCGAAGCTCCATTTGTAGTCTTTATCAATGATATGGTTGCCTTGTAACAGGCTGATTACACAGTCCAGCCTTCCATGAGGGTCGGACATGACAAAAACTTTGTCTGCCTGAGGATAATTCCATCCGGGACGTTTTACCGGGTGTAGTTTTACATCAAATGGAAACCTGCCTTTGTGGTCTGTCACATGCAGGGTAAAGTTTTGAGGTAATGTGGTATAAGTGGTATCAATGATATTCCCTTTCTTATCTACATTGATTACTCTGGTTTGGCCGTCAGGCTGATACAGTACGTATGGACCATCGGCTGTTAACTCTTCTTTTTTCTCTTTGTCTTTCTTTTTGTCTTTGAAATCAAGAGTTCCGGCAGTAAGGTCGGAACTGATGAATGCGAGGGTAAATGCAAGAAGAAAGTAGTTGATAAAATTAGTCTTGCTTGTCATCGATTTGATTTAATATTAAAATTATAAATTTATAGGACATCTATTAATAATGTTCAGTAATGGGGCCTTCTCTATCATCTATTTCTTCTATATTGCTTGTTCCTTCTATAATATCTCCAGTTGCAAAATATTTTGAGAAGCTGAATTTTATATCTGGATTATTTTTATTTATTAGTTCTACATAAAGATGGATAAGTAAATCATCCTTTTTTATTGGGTAATGTGCATGAAAATGTTTATCACTGGAATCCCCTTCTAGAATATCAGTGCTAAAGCTGGAACCTCCCCCATAATACTTCATTTCATTTATATAGCCAAAAGGAGGGGCAGATGCATAACTGTTTGATTTGAAAAGTAAATTAGCTTTGGAATACACCCTATATTCTTGAGAAACAACAGGATTAACAAGAATTTCGTAATCTCCTACTTCATATTCATAAGTAAAATATCCGGCATCATAATACATTCCGATTTCTCCTTCGACATTTCTGATTATTTGAGGAGATTTTTTTAGATTCCACACACCAAGGGGAAAGTTATAAATGGGTACATCATTATTGTTGTTTGTGGTTCCTGCTACTGGAAATGACGAAATACTTCCCCAACCAGTTGTTGTTTGTTCACTTTCAAATTGCATTTGTGTATTTGTATTGATTTTTAGATCAATTTGTCCAATTGAAGGCTTACTTTTGTTGATGCCAATAATGGAACCTGCTAGACCTTTTAAAGCACTTACAGCTGCAGAGCCTCCTGACGTAACTAATGCTTTTAACCCGTTTTTAATGCCACTAACAGTTGCACCTTTAATACTGTTTCCAATACTTTTCCAAAAAGAATCTTTCTTAGTTATTCCGTTTTCAATTTCTTTACTGACTGTATTAATAAACCCTTCTTGATTAACTGCAATAGAAGTTTTTGAATTATTGAATGTATTGGCAAGATTGAAATTGAAGTTAGAAATATTAGTGGTGTTCATTACGATAGTACCTGTGATATCTCCACTTGTTTGAGCCATACCTGTAGTTTTTATTTTATTAACAGCCCAACCTCTAATTTCGAAATTAGCTAAGCTTTGTGTATTAAGACTAGGATCATAAGCACACTCTATTTCTAATCCATACCAATTGTTTGCTTTATATCCAGAGCTAACAAACTCGTTTCCTAAAAATGTACCTTCTGTACTTGCTATATATGAAGATTTTTCTGAACGATTTATGGGTATAGAAATTTCTTCCATAAAGTTGAATAGACTGGTAGTTTTGTCTGTACGGATTCCCCAAAAGGCCTCTGAACTACCTAAGCCTGCTGATGAAGCTATTTCATAAAAGAAAAAACGGAGTAATCCTGTATATTTGTGGTATAAAGCAAAATATTTTGTAGGAGTACTTTCGGTTATATTGCTATAAATGAGTTCCCAGCCATTTTCTCTAGAATAATATCGATTTGCATATATTGGATCAGAAGCATTCTCGTCTAACCATGTTGAAGGAATTCCTAGATTATTGCTGCTACCTTTTTTCCATGGAATTCCCATGGTAGTTATGGTATGTGTAAATGGGTTTATAGTTTCAATGTCATTTATACGGTCCCAATCAAAGTAATTATCAAAAGCAGAACGATTACTTGGTGGATTATTGGGGTGGGTGGTTATTATGTCATTGGTAAAGGTGTCATCACAACTATTAAATAAACATGAAGCAAAGATGAATAATAATAAGGATTTTCTCATATCTTTATGTATTTTATATAGTTAATTTCTCTTTAAGTTAGGGAGTGATAATACTCCCTAACTTAAAGAGAAGGATTTATTGATTTGGATTTTATCAATTTATGTTGACTATTATTTCAGATATTCTGGTGTTTGTACAATATTAGAATTAGCATTAATTTCTTTTTGAGGAATAGGTAATATTGTACGATAATAGTTTCTGTCGAAATCCATAGATGTTTTTTCGTCAGCGAAATGCACTACCTCTTTCATCATATCGTCTGTTTCGTTAATACGAGTTACTCGTAAGTTATTACGTAATAAGTCAAACATGCGGTGCCCTTCACCAATGAGTTCTTTCCTGCGTTCTTCTAGAACATCATCAAGGGTAACCTTTGCGGGCATCGTATAGTCCGGATTTCCTCGGAGTGCGATGGCTTTCAGGTATTTTGCAGCTTTTGTTGCATCTCCGTTTTTCACGGCTGCTTCGGCTGCATTTAAGTAAGTTTCGGAAAGACGTACTATAGGAATATTGGCATCCATAATATTTTCTCCAGGTTGTGGTTGATACTTATTCAAATACATTACTTTTTTGTCTTGATTAACTAATAACTTAATGCGTACATCATTAGGCGTTTCTAACAGATGGTGATAAAAACTGACTGTAATGCACATATCTTGATATCCTTTTGGAGAAGTTAGATATCCCATACTTTCATTGCCGGGGCTTTCGGTAGTAGTATTGACTATTTCGAAGAGAATTTCTCCCGGATTTGCTTCGGAGGCTTCCGTACCCCATACAGTGGGATATTCTTCGGTATTCCATAATTGGTATTTATTGGCTTCCGATCCTTTTATTGCTTCTTCTGCAGCTTGTAAAGCTTCACTGTTCTTCCCCATATACAGATATGCCCGACTTAACAAAGTTAATGTGCCCCATTTACTGATTTTACCTTTCTTATTTAAGGATAAATCTTTTTGATTCAAACTAGTACCTGACCATGAATATGTGGGTATCATTAAACTAGCCGCATTCTTTAAGTCTTTGATTATTTGATCATAACATTCAGCTACAGTGTTACGTGAAGGCTTACTGTCGGCAGTGGCTGATGCTGAAGTGATGATAGGTACTCCTAAAGAGGCTCCGTTATCTTTTAAATAAGTATATCCGAAGAAGCGCGTAAGGTCAAAAAGGGCCAGACCACGTATTGCTAATGCTTGTCCTTCCAAATCATTGCGGAAGATATGCTCATCTTCATCGTTTGGAAGAATTTCGATATTGTCAATGCCGTCTAAAATTACATTACAGTTTTGAATGATGGAATAAAGATATGACCAGTGTGTACTTGGTCCATTTGCAGGTAACCAATCCATTTGGTAATAGTGAGCTGTTCTACAAGTTGATTGTACAGCTTGCATGTCATCTCCTGTTACATCTCCGTAGTAGATTAAACGCCCGGAATACGCATAGGCATTACGCATTGTCGCATAAATGGCGTTTAGTGAATAATCAATGTCGGAGAGAGATTTGATACTCGTTTCTGTTGGAATTTGTGTGGACGGTTCTAAATCCAACCAATCGTTTCCACATGAAGTAAACAATCCGATGGATAAGACTATTGATAAAAAATTATGTAATGTTCTCATATTGTTGTTTTTTAGTGGTTAAAAATTGATGTTGAGACCAAAAGTAACGGTTTTTAAAGGCGGTGTGGTTTGAGTTGCACTACCGGCACTAACAGCTTCAGGATCATAATTGTCATAGGCCGCCCATGTCCATAAATTGCTTGCTGATGCATAAAAACGAACATTTCCTATATTGATTTTATTTGTCCATTCTTTAGGTAACGTAATGCCGAATGTGATATTTTTTAAGCGGAAATAATCAGTACTGTGGATACGGCGGCTACTTGTTATTTTATGCATTGATACAGAAGATGATTTACCCAGCATATATACTTCTATATTGGTTTGATCACCTGGCTTTTTCCAGCTATCACGATAATAAGTCGGAATGTTTGCATAGGAATCGTAACCGCCATGTTCTGTCTTTTGTGCCCAAGTATCATAAGAATATCCTCCGAATTGATAGGAGAATAAGAAATTTAAATCAAGCCATTTATAACGCAATGAATTAGAGATACCTCCGTTAACAGTTGGTTCTGCATGTTTATAAGGAATGAATTGTGCATTTTTAGAGTTCTCGGTAATTTCTTTTATATAATTTCCGTTCTCATCCAATTCATTGGTATAGAATAGAGGATTTCCTGTTTCAGGATTGATGCCCGCAAATTCTTGTACATAGAATGTACGATAAGAACTTCCTACTTTGTGTATTTGGGTTCCACTGACAATTTGTGTCTGTTCGCCATCTAATTTTACAACTTTATTGGAGTTATGACCTAAATTGAAAGTTGTATTCCAGCTAAAGTCTTTTATTTTAATATTAGTGGAATTAATAGTTAATTCAATACCTTTATTTTTCACTTCACCTATATTCATTAAATAACTACTAAATCCTGTTGTCATGGATACAGGACAGTCCATTAATAAGTTTTTAGTTGTACGGGTATAATATTCAATCGTGAAGTTCAGACGATCCCAAAAACCAAAATCCAAGCCAATATTCATATTATAATTGGTTTCCCATTTCAGATTAGGATTTGCAATTTGGGACATTTGAATACCGGGTTGCTCCAAGTAACCACCACTAATGGAGCTTAATCCCATATAGCCGAAATAATCAGAAGGAAGAGTACCGTTTACACCGTATGATGCTCTTATACGCAAGTCTGTCAACCAATCTTTTACAGGTTGCATAAATTCTTCTTCAATAGTACGCCATGCTCCGGATACAGACCAAAATGTTCCCCAACGATTGTCACGGTGCAAACGTGAACTGCCATCAACACGAAAACTAGCTCCTAGATAATATTTATTTTTGTAATCGTAATTCAAACGGCTTAAATAGGATACCAGTCTGTACCTTGAATCACTTCCCCCTACAGATACTGTTTTCATTCCATTACTAATGGCATGTTTGTCGGGAGTTGTAAAATTGTAAGCTTCCCCTGATAAATAGTCATTGTAGGTATCATCAATTTCATATCCGGCAAGAAAGTCCAAATGATGAATGTTGTTGAAAGTAGTTAAATAGCTTAAGGTGTTACTCCATACCATTTTTTTATATTCTCTTATGCGTTTTACTACTTCTCCATTTTCATCTTCACCGTTGGAAGTACGTGGGTCATACCATTTCTCACCTTTTACAGTAGTGTAATCATAACTGAATGTTGTTTTGAATTTCAGATTTTTTATGATTTCGTATTCGGCATAAAGCGTATTGAATGCGCGTAGCATTTTTTCATGTTTATAATCGTATTCAGCTGATAATTTGGGGTTGCGGTCATTGGCTTTACGAATAAATTTACGATTCCAACTGCCATCTTCATTGTAGACCGGATCTGAAGGAGTAGCCCAATTACGTGAGGAATAGAAAGGAGATGTATAAGTGAATCCTTCGTCATAAACACTCTGATTTACATTTGAGAAAAGTATCTTGGCACCTACAGTCAATTTGTCTGTTGCACTGAAATCTGCGTTCAAACGCCCTGTTACACGTTCCAAACCGGAACCTTGTACAATACCGTTCTGCTTCATATATGATAAAGAAGAGTAATATTTAAATTTATCGCTGCCACCGGCTAGTGATGCTTCATAGGTAGAATGATGTCCCTTTTGGAAAAGCTCTTTATTCCAGTCTGTGAAACCACACCATGGAATTGGAGCATATTTATCGATTTGCCCATCTGCATAAGTTTTACTTTGTGACATTAGCTCTTCCTCTGATATATTAGGATTTTTATCAGCTAGTTTACGTTGTTGATATAATATCAATCCATTGTAAATATATTCACGTCGTTCTTCTCCCCCCATAACTGGGCGATAATCCATTGCGAAATCATTGCTACCCCAGTCTGCTTTTAATGAAATTTGTGCTTTTCCGCTTTTTCCTTTCTTGGTGGAGATTAAAATAACTCCATTTGCAGCACGTGAACCATAAAGGGAGGCTGCTGCAGCATCTTTTATTACTGTAATATTTTCAATATCCGAGTTGTTTAATGTAGACATTATGTCAAATCCGGAGTCGGAGCTGGTAGCAGCAACAGAACCGGATTGGACGGGAACACCATCGATTACGTATAGTGGAGAATTGCTTGCATTGAAAGAACCCATACCACGAATACGGATAGAAGTGGAGGCACCAGGCTGACCTGAACTGGAAGTGACTTGTACTCCGGGAGCATTACCTTCTAGCAAACTGGAGAATGAAACTACGGGTAAATCTTTTAATTCTCCTGTCTTCACAGTAGAAGCAGAACCTGCGTATGCCGATTTCTTGAAAGTACCATAACCGGTAACAACCACTTCTTCCATAACATTATTATCAGGAGCCATGACTACTTTCAGTGTCTTTCCGGCAGTGGCTTTAATTTCCTGCTTGCCATAACCTATATAGGAGATAATCAAAGTGGCAGGTATACGGTCTACATCTAATGAGAAGTGCCCGTCCAAATCTGTAGTAGTTCCATTCGTAGTACCTTTGACTAAGATATTCGCTCCAATAATAGGTTCTCCCGTCTCATCCAATACTGTACCGGTTAATGTTGTTTTCTGTTGAGGAACAGCAGACTCTTTTTTTTCAATTTGCTTGATAGCAATAACGCCGTTGTGAACTGAATAGGTCAAACCACTATTCATAAGACATTTATCAAGCACATTGGCTATTTTTTCGTTATTTACATTTAGGTTTTGGACTTTTATTTGTTTTACATCATTGGTGCTGTACACAAAAGTAAAGTCGGTTTGTCTTTGGATTTCCCAAAGAATTTCACTCAACGTGGCATTCTTGAATGAGGCTGTGACAGTGGCTTGTGCAAACACTTTGTTGGCTGCCTGCATAAAACCTGTGGTAATGATACAGAAAAATAGGAACGTAATCCACAAACGTTTACTACTTTTACCGTGATTGGTGTAGTTGTGTTTTTTGTCCATAATACATCATTTTTATTAGTTATAGAATGTGATTGTTTTGTTATTGACTTTTACGTGTACTTTTTGAGTCTCTTCCAACAAACGTACAAATGGAGTGATTTCCGAATACCGATCTACATTGCATCCGAAGCGTAGGTCTTTTATTTTCTCATTGGCAAAAATTACTTCCATGTCATACCAGCGTGATAGTATTTTCATGATATCTTCCAATCGCTGGTCTTTGAAATGAATTTTTCCTTTTATCCATGAGGTATAAAATCCGGCATCTACCATGCGTATCTGTATGCTGCTGTTTCCAAGGCTGATGGTAGCTTGCTGGGAGGGCTTTAAAATACAGCTTTCTCCTGTTTCTGTATTTACTTTGACAGAACCGTTTACCAAAGTTGTCTGATACTCTTCCTGTGGATAAGCAGAGATGTTGAATGTGGTTCCCAACACTTCTACTTGCATGCCTTGAGTGCATACTATAAATGGTTGCCCTGTTTTGCAGACTTCAAAATAGGCCTCGCCTTCCAGTTCCACTTTGCGTGGACCGTTATCAAATGTCACAGGAAAGCGGAGACTGGTCATTGCGTTCAGATGCACTTTTGTTCCATCACTTAACAATAGAGCATATTCTCCACCTCGTGGAGTTTCCACTTTATTATATACAGGCTTGTTTTTTTTAGCTGTTTTTGATGTTACTTGGTAATTCAGCATTGTAGAGTCCATGTGGACTCGGGCTCCGTCTATTTTCTCAAGCAGACTCTCTGTTTCTTTATTTATATGGATTGTCTGGCCGTCCTCCAATGTCAGAATAGCTTGGGATTCCCCAGGTAGAATGGATTGTGCGATGAACTGTTTGTCCGAAAGAGAAACGGGCGAGGTGAATTTCATGGAAATACTTACAAAAAGGACAGGTAACAGAATGATTGCGGCATAACTTACTATTTTGATATATCTGCTTCTGTTATTATTTCTTTTGATTCGTTTTTCCACTTCTTTCCATCCGGATGAAGGATTGAATGCCGTTTTTTGCCGGAAATGCTGCTTTTGGTTTTCTTCATCACAAATTTTCTTGAATAAAATCTCGTGCGCTGTAGATTCTTCTCTCCAAGTAGTTAGTTTTATTGTTTCTTCCGGGGTTATTTCTTCCGACAGATACCTTGCTATGAGGTTGGCTATATAGAAATCTTGTTTTATCATATTTTGACCTGTTTTTTATCTCTTTTATAATAAAACAAGTCTGTTTGAAATTTGGGTGAATAATAAAACGACTTTTTTGAAAAAAAACAAATTAATGTCTTTTTATATAAAGAACAAGAGGAAGTAATAGTAGTCTTTCAAGTTCTCTCTGAGTTTCTTGTAGGCTATTTTCTTTAATGTATGGACTGTTTCTGTAGATATGTTTAGTCTGTCTGCTATTTCTGCATTTTTTTTCCCTTCCAGAGCTAGTTGCATAATGGCTTTCATTTGGTCGGGTAATTTATCTATGGCTTCAGAAACGATACGATAAGTTTCCTCTTCAACGATTGCATCGTGAAAAAAGGAATCCTTTTTCTTTTCGATGACATTTTGAGCGTATTCATATACTACTTTTGAATGCTCCAGTTCGTTGAGTGCTTTATTGCGTACAGCTGTATATAAAAATGCTTTTACTTGGTGCAGATAAAAAAAATCTTCTCTTATTTGCCATAGTTTGGCAAATGAATCTTGTACAATATCTGCTGAAGTTTCTTGATTTTCTGTATATTGATTGGCAAATAAGCATAGAGTTACATAATATTTATTGAAAATATCATGAAACCCTTGCTCATTGAGCTTAATACTTATAGTTGTATGAGAAGTTCCAGCTGCCACCTTTGCTTTTAATTTTCTCTAATTTTAGTGCGAATATAGAGAAAATTAATTAAAAACAGCCTCTTATTCTATTAAAATATTATTTTAGATTTTTATCGGTTTGACTTAACCGATTGAAGAATAAACTTTTAGCGAATTATTTGAGAAATAGAGGTAACGATTTGGCAACTGTGCGAATTTCAGCGTTTTGCGTTGCTATGCTGTCAAATAACCCTTCTAAATGCAAAGTTAGAACAAATATTCAAAACTACAATGTTCCAATCAAAAAACTATATGCATTCAATGTCAATTTGATAAGTATCATCAATCAGAATATGGTTATAGTGTCGTAACACACATTGTTCCAAGTTATACTCGTTTGTTTTTATTATCTCGTCTAAGATTACATCAGAAGACAATCGTTTCTCTATTACTTTTTCAAATCGAAGAATATCATCCAAATGAGTTTCTATATATTTTTTACTGAATATTAAACAGATATACTTGATTTGTCGCAAATCTTCAAGGGAGAAATCTTTTTCCCAACCAAACGGAATATAGCAGCCCTCCACAATCTGGTTCTGAGAATTTTCAATACAGGTCTTTATCATTTCCCGAACAATCGGCCACAGATATTCCGTCAGTTCTGCATCGCTACTATCAGCGGAAAGACCACACTGCCCACTCCTAATAAGTCCCATTTTCAGATGGTCTATTGACAGATAGGGATATTTGTATTTCTCCAACAGTCTTTGTGCAAGCAAGGTTTTTCCCGTATGCGTGTCACCAGCAATCAAAATAATCATAACTAATATAGCAAAAATAACCCACTATCCAATAGGGTTACAACTCTTCAATAAAATGGTTAGGATGTTCCTCCCAATATTTTTGGTATATCCAATCCTGCCCTTTTGTAAAGTTCAGTTGATACATTCTGAATGCGACCAAAAAATTCTTAGGTTGCCACAATTCCTCATACGTGTAGCAGTATTTCATACCGCAAGCCTGCATTACATTACCGCTTCTTGGATTGTTCCTGTCATGTGTGGCAGTAATGTACGGTAATCCATCTTTCTTTACTTGTTCGACAACAGCCTTGCCAGCCTCCGAAGCGATACCTCTGTGCCAAAATTCTTTACGGAGCCCATAACCAAAATCATGGTGCTCTTCCATATCAACTTTAACATATCCTATTGGAAAATTGTCGTCTTTCAGACAAATGGCATAAGCGTATGCTTGAGGTTGTTCATATTTGGCTGCATACCTTTCCGCATAGAATTTTTTGGTTTCTTCGATATCTTTTAGAGAATACCAAGGAAGGAACTTATTGACTTCTTTGTCTTTCAAAATAAGGAAAAGAGCCTCTATATCGTTTTCCAGAAATTTCCTTAGAATCAATCTGTCAGTTTTTATTGTGGGGGTATTCATATTATAAGCTGCATTCAAATAAAAACATTTCACATCGATCGTTAATGGCTATTTCCTTGTCAAAAGAAGAATAAGTTTTGACTTGAGTAAACCCGACTTCTTTCAAATATTCTTCCATTTCACCATACTTATAAAGGTGCGTCTGGAAATCCATAAATTCGCTTTGAATCAATTTCGTATCACTATACATTTCATAAATTCCGGGAGAGAGCTGGGTCTGACTTTGTTCATCGTAATGGTTCTTCGACTTTAACACCAGTTCAAAATTCTCCTTTGTCTTTACAGAAACCGCAATCGCATAATCATTGTCATCTGTACATCTATTGGCGATTGTATCAACAGCAAATACAAACTTACCCATTGGAGACAACCATTCTTTTATTCTGCACAAGATTTGTTTACACAAATCAGTATCGGTAAATAATGACACAGAGCCCGAGCTGATAAATATATAATCAAACTTCTCTCTTGGAGAATATTTTATAATATCAGCTTGAACGACTTTTGCCTCAGGCAATTTCTGTTTTAACTTTTGTAACATTTCATTGGATAAGTCTATGCCACTTATATCAAGCCCTCTTTCCACGAATGGAACAAGAAAACGTCCACTGCCGCATAAAGGTTCTAAAATCTTTTTTCCTTTTTCAGCATAAGAAAGATAAAAATTCAATTCGTCTTGCGGTGCTTCTGCATGCAAGATTTCGTACATCTCTGTACAAAGGTTTCCGTAATAGTTCTTCTCTTCAATCATCTTATGTAAAGATGTTATTTTCAATTATTTAATTCTGTAAGATTAATCACTTTGTTTTCATATAGTGTTTATATCTCTTTTGCTTTTCATTCTTCATATTCGATGTAAAATTAGCAAAAATACCGCACATTAGCCGTTTATGAACAGCACTTTTTATTGTACTTTAATGTAATGAAGGAATTACAGTTTTATCTCCTTGCCTTATTGGGGAATTTTCAGCGATACGGAGTATTGCGGCTCGGAAAATTCCCTAATAAGCTACGGTATTTTCTCCGTAAATAC
>OGGL01000066.1_pt1 | contig 76978 bp, 71 predicted proteins | sample 1571221 | NCBI WGS metagenome assembly OGGL01 (sample SAMEA2582062, study PRJEB24529) | metagenome | biome: Human gut stool | place: China | collected 2011
GCGTCGAAATCGCTGGTGGTTTTCTGGTTCTCTTTTGACATCAAAAGAGAACAATCAGCCTTAATGAAAGAGCGCTCTGGCCCGCGCGGAGCGCAAAGCCATTTAACCGAAAAAGAAAACCTGCCCCGCGCACAGGCGCGCGCCGCAGCCTGGAAATAAAAAAGACTTCTGCATTTCGTCGTGCAGAAGTCTTTTTGCTTATCCAAGGATCTCTTCTCCGCTGAAATTGGTAACAGTCAGCTCCTGTCCGGTCAGGCTGGTGACAAGAGCGATATAGCTCGTCCCGGCCTCGATGTTCATCGTGCGGCCATCGGCGTCGTAAAGCAGCAGCGTGTTGTCCTGGCCCTGCGTCCAGGTGATGGTCCACAGATGCCCGCCGTTGAGCCAGACGCCGCCGCCCATGCTCAAATCGTAGTCGTAGGTCTTGCCGTCGTCCCGCAGCTCGGAGGCGCTGAACAGCACCAGCAGATTATCGAACCCGGCCTGCTGGCCGTTGTTGGCGTCCAGCTGGGGCGTGCCGTCGGCGTGGAGCATCCGGTAAAGCCCGCTGTCGGCGTCGTAGGAAAAGCCGGTGGCGTTGTCGTCGTCAAAGCAGACCCGGACATTCACCGCGTCCGGCGCGGTGGCGTCCGGCAGTTTGCCGTCTGCTTCCTGCGGAAGAAGTGCAGGGATGGACAGCACTGCGTCGGCCCCGGAGGACGCACTGTCCGCCGCGGCAGATGCGGCGCTCGTCACCCGGGATTCCGTCAGAACAGAGGAGATGCTCAGCTCATCCAAGACATTAGAGATGGCCTCGCCGCTGGTGTGCCACAGCGGTGCGTTGCTCCACTCACTGCCGCAGTCGAAGGCAGTGCGCCCGGCTTCCAGAGCATCCACGGCCCGGATGGAATAGTAATCGAGGAAGTTCTGGTCGAACTGTCCCCCGCCCCGCTGTACCGGAATGGGCTGCTGGCCCACCAGCAGCCGCCAGTAGATGTCCTGACCGGCGGCCACCGGCCCGACCTTCGGGGTCGCGGCCAGCGCCGGATAGACGAGGCAGAGCTCAGTGGACGTACCCACCTCAGTGAGGGCTTCCAGCACCACCGACGCCGAGGAAAGGCCCCACTGAGTGGTGGAGGCAGTGCTGTTCTCAATGGCCACGGCCACCGGACGCTGGCCCTGCCACTCGAGGGCAAGGCCGGTGAGCGGGTCGGTGGGAGCGGGCGTTTCCGGCTCACTGTCGCTGGGCAGAAAGGCGCAGCCTGCCAGCAGCGCGGCGGCCAAAATGAGGCAGAGCGCAGTTCGAATGCGTTTCATCGTCATATTCCTCATGGGCTTACTGGCAGCTGAAATTGCTCAGCTCGTCGTTGTCCACCAGTGCAAAGTAGGTCTTGCCCCGATTGAGGGTCATCTCCTCGCCGGATTTGGTGTAAAGCTTGAGGGGGTTGGTGGGATAGGTCTTTTCCCAGCGGCCCGCCTGCACGCCGCCGCGGGTGAAGAGGTAGGCGTCGCCGCCCTTGATGTACTGCACCTCCTGCACGTCGTGGGAGTCACCTGCGTAGGCGTCCATGTCGGCGAAGCAGACCACGACGTTCTCGAAGGTGAGCTGCTCACCGGTCAGCTCATCAACGGTGTTCTCAGTGGCCTTCTTGGAGGGGTTGTACATCTGCATTGCATAGGAGTGGCTGAGTGCGGAGTAGCTGAACGAGGTGCGGTAGCTCTCCGAATGTACGATGGCGATTTTTTTGGCCGAGGGCTCACCCTTGAGCTTGTTGACCTCGTCGGTGCGGTAGTCGGCGAAGTGGAAGAACGTCCCCTCGCTGGGAGCGTAAAGGCTGATGCCGGCATCAGAAGCGGCTTTGCAGATCTCCTTGCCGGAGGTGAACTCGGTGTGCTCGTAGGCCACATCGCGGCCGCGATTATTGCGGTGGGAGACGATGGGATGGATCGGGGTTTTGAAATAATTCTTGCCGCCGATGTTCAGCCCGGAGTAGCCGTACACGCTGACGAACTGGGTGCAGAAGATGCTCTCGCCGTCGTGGTAGTAGAGGATGTCCCAGGGCATGAGCAGCTGCAGGAACTGGTCGCGGCCTGAGCGGATGGGGCCGACCTCGGGGATGCCGTCGGCGTCGCTGAACACGGCGCACAGGCGGGTGATGCCGCCCTCGACCTTGGCCTCGATGAGCAGGTCGGCGCTGCCGATGCCCCGCTGGGGGCGGGCATTCTGGCGCTGGGAGTTGGCGATGTTGTTCACCATCACAGCCACCGGGCGGCTGTTGGTACTGCGCTCGGCGCCGGTGAGGATGTCGGCGTCGTACTCGGGCATGATGCCGAAGGCCGGGTCAAGCTGTTCGCCCTCGGGCGGCGGGGTGACGGCCATGTCGCTGGCAGCTTCCGACGAAGCAGCAGTCTCCCCTTTTTTGGTCAGGCCCTTGAGCAGGCCGGGCAGCTTGCCGCCCAGCGCGGCGCTTCCAGCCGCAGAGCAGCCGGTCAGGGCCAGCGCTGCCGCTGCCAGCCCGGAAATATGAAGGACAGACCGACGAGAGATTTTCATGATAAAACAGCCTCCTATCAAAAAGCCCCGCCGCGTACGGGCCGGGACAGTGCGTTCTGCTTTGATTGTACTGGTTCGCGCCCCATTTGTAAAGAGGAAGTTGCCGCCAGAATATCCGCGTCCCAGAGAGGTGACAGCAAAACTGGCTTTTATAAAAGGAACGGGTGCTCTCCCGGCGGGGGTCTGTGTGTTGCGGAAAGGCACTTTTTTGCGCTTTCCTCTTGCTTTTTTGGCGCGGGTGTGGTAATATTATTCGGCAGTATCTGTAAATCTGAAAATATGCGCTCGTAGCTCAGCCGGTAGAGCATCTGACTTTTAATCAGAGGGCCAGGGATTCGAGTTCCCTCGAGCGCACCAAAATCCCACGAAGAATCGTAAGATTCTTCGTGGGATTTTCCTTTTATACGCCATTTGCACGGTCTCTGCACGGTTTTTGCACGGTCCGCATTTTTCGTGTCAGATGGAGTAAGTCTGTGAATTACTCTGCAATTCGTGCTATTTTTTGCAATTCAGGTCAGCAAAGCCAAGCGGAGCTGCGCTTTTACAGAGGGGTCTGCGTCCTTCAGAAGCTCCAACAGTGCCGACACGGAGATGGTCGGCTCTGCTTCAACCGGGGCAGCCTGCACAAGTGTTGCTCCCGGCTTGTAGAAGCCTTCCTCGAACTTTTTACCCAGCTTTTTACGGGAATCCTGCTGGATGTGTGCATAGGTGTTGACCAGCAGATTGGCACTGGCGTGGCCTGTTGTGCCTTGCACCGCTTTCACATCACCGCCGGAGATCATCAGTTGATAGGTGGCACTGGAATGCCGCAGACCGTGAAACACAATGCGGGTGAACTCCGGGTGCTCGTCCTGCCACTTGATGAACTTTTTGCGGATGAGGATCGGCTCTACCGCCAGACCATTGGGTAAGCGCAGGAGCATCCCGCTGTTGCGATAGCGTTCCGGGTCAACGGCTTCGTCCATTTCCAAACGCTTTAGCCAGTGTTTCAGTTCCTCTTTCAGCACGGCTGTCATGAAGATGGTTCGGTTGGAAGATGCTGTTTTGGTCTTTTTGAGCACCAGCGTTGTGGTGCTGCCCTCACGCTTATCTTCAAATTCCTGCAAGATGCAGCCCTTGCCCGTTTTTGCCAGCGATGCCTTTTGGACACGCTGCATACACTTGTTGATGCGGAACGTGCCTGTGCCGTCCGCTCCCTCAAAATCAAGATCTTCCGGAGTCGGGCCAGCAACTTCACCCTCGCGCAGTGCGCCTACCAGTGTGAGGTGAACAGCCAAATGCAGGATCGGGTCTTCCATGCTGGCAAGTGCGGCCCACATCTCATCTGCATTCCAGATGGCACGCTCTTGAATTGACTTTTTAGGGCTGTCCACCGGAACGGGGCTTTTGATGAGGATGCCCCACTCCACCGCATACTGAAACGCTGTCCGCAGCAGGCGGTGTACCTCGTGGATGGTCGTGCCGGAGAGAAGCCGCTGCTGTTGTTTTTCCGAAAGCACCTGCTTTTTGCCCTCATAATACTGGCCGCAGGGCATTTTGCCGAGAGTGGCATACAAATCTTCCAGATGGTAGGGTTTGAGCTTTTGCATCTGCATATCGCCGATGTACGGAATAATGAGGTTCTGGACCGTTCCCAGATTGGATTGATAGGTCTGCGGTGCCCACTTGTGCTTGTTGCACTGTTTGGGAAGCCACTCCATCAAAAACTCTTTGACGGTGATGGTGGACGGAATCAAAAACGTTCCGTTTGCCAGTTCATGTTCGATTTGTTTTTTGCGATTTGTTGCCTCCTCTTTCGTGGGAAAACTTTCCCATTTGTTGCAGTTTTTACCCTGCTCATCTTGGTAAGTATAGCGGACACCATAGGAGCTGCCGCGTTTTGTAATATATGCCATACATTATCTCCTTTTTCAAGCTGCCCGGAGCCACGCATCGAAGCTGTCTTTCGGGATGCGGATGCTTCCACCGACCCGAAGAACACGAAATTCGGTAGTGCTGTTGCACAGATTGTAGGCAGAGCGCAGGCTGATGGACAGCATCTGCGCAATCTCTTCCACCGTGTACACCAGTGTTGTGGCTTTCAGGCTGTCAGTCGGAGACTTGACGGCATTGGTTTGAGTGACCACTTCCATTGTATCGTTATTCGGAATGGTCTGCAAGATGTTTTTCGTATAATTCAAAGATTTCACAGTTTTGGTCGCAACAGGCCGAGATTTGTTCATAGGCAAAACCTCCATGTTTTATTTTTGATGTAAGTTCAAAATTGCCTGCTCACTCTGCTCATCCTGCACCTTTTGCGCACTGTGAGCAGGCTGAGCAGGGCTTTTTCAAGTTGGTTCTTATTTTTTAATCCCACGGACTGGGAACATCAACGGGTAAAAATAGGTCAACGTCTACATTGTGAAAGCCCCGATTTGTGCCAATGCACTTATCATCGTAGACGATGCCCAGACTTTTCTGATTGTCTTTTAGATGGTGGATAAAGGTTGATGCTGCCAGCGGCTTTTCCAGGTTATCCAGACACCAGCGTTCGTAGACCTTATAGAAATCGGTAGACTTGCACTTGGTCCCCTGCCGAATTTCAAAGTAGCCCTCAGATTTGAGAAAGCTCAGGATATTGTTGCCCTGCTCCATCGCTTCTTTCAGATTCGCGGTGGTGCGTTCGCTGATGGTAAATTGGTAATTGTTTTGAATCAGCCGATGCAGCCCCTCCAATGCCCAAAGCAGGATGCCCTCTTTTTCGTTCCGCATCTTATCAATGAGAAAAGGATCATCCACCCGGCCAACGGGCTTTTCCTTAGTGGTGAGCAACAGCTGGCGGCGATAGAAACCGTTGGACTTGTCATAGAGTGCGTGTAAGCTACCATTCCCGAAGCAGGCAAACCGAACATACAGCGTACCCTGCACACTCTGCTGGCCCTTGCGCTCAATGTCAATTTTATCTTCCAGCGTGACAAGAGTTTTAATGTTGTTCGTCTGTGGCAGGGCTTCGGTTTTCATGTCATCGTCCACCAGAAGCAGCTTGTACTCCAAGTCTGCACGGGCAAAGCGGTTGGTTTCCACTTTTTGCAGACTGCCTGTGTACATACTGCTGCCGAACAATTCTCGCAGGATCAGCCCGATTCTGGATTTTCCCTCACCGCCCTTGCCGACCATCAGCAGCATTTTCTGCGCTTTGGTAACAGGTAGCAGGCAATAGCCAATGTATTCTTGTAGGGCCGGAATATCTTCTTCGTATAGCAGTTCGTTCAAGAATTGCAGCCAGCGTGTCGGTGCTGGTGCATCCGACACATAGGCGATGGGCAGACGGTTCATGCAGTATTCTTTTTCAGGGGTAAAGTGACCGTCTGCAAAATATGTACCGTTTCGGACATGGATGCGGTCTGTCTGAATCTCCGGTGGTTCAGATGCACAGGCCAACTTGATGGCCTGCATGATATGTTCAATACGTCGTGCTACGCTGGTGGTGGCATAATAGCGAATCTGCTCATAGATTTCCTTCTTCAGCGGAGCTTCATCCTCCACCATGCCATCCACCGTGAACAGCCTGCCTTGAAAGCAGCGCATGGGGTGCAGGCTCAAAAAATAATCGGCAAATAATGGCTCAATAATTTTCCCATTGTCACCCACCCAGTTTCGGGCGGGTGTGCTATGCTGCATCTTCGGTTTTCTTGCATTGGTTGATTGCTTTTCCAAGGGCGGTCACTTCCTTTCCGTTGAGTAATTGTTGCTTTTCAGGTAGGCTTCCCAGCAAAAGAATATCCAGCAGATATTGCACACGGTCTGCATAGTGCAGACTTGCTACAAAACAAGGATGCAGGGATGCTTCTGGATTTTTGGGTGCATAGGCCATGCGCCAATTTGCTAGCAGAGAACGATAGCCACACAGGATTTTGTAGAATTGCTCTTTCTGGTTCAATGGCTTTTCCACGAGCTTATAGCGTATCAGTGGAAAAGTGCCTGTTGCAGAAAGCCCAAAATCTGAGGCCAGCTTTTCCGCCGCTTGCCGCAAGGACAGCTGAAACATTTTTGCGGTAAAGTCGATTACATCGCCATCCACTCCACAGCCAAAACAGTGAAACCGTGAATCCACTTTCATGCTGGGATTACGGTCTGCATGGAATGGGCAGCAAACCATGCTGCTGCGGTTTGGACGAAAACCATAGGCTTCTGCAGCCTGTCGAGTGGTGATATTCAGCTTTACGATTTCAAATAAATTGTTGTTCTTGAAGATTTTCCTCCTTTACAGTTCTATGCCATGACTGCGCTTCTTCGGTTTGGTGCATGTCTGCTCACGCTGTGCGATTTCTTCCTGCCGCTGCTGCAGCTTTTGCAAAACGGACGGGCGGGAATCTTCTTTGATTTGCTCGATGGCAGGCTTTTTGATTTCCGGCTTTATAAGGACAGTTGTCAATCTTGCGGTAATCCTGTTTACTGCTGCAATAATATTTTTTCGCAGCGTTGTGATTTGATATGTGGTGTAGTCCAATGTTTCCTTGCTTGCCGTTCGCCCTGGCTCTTTCAGCCAGTCCAAATATATATCGACCTGTTCTGTGCTTGCTTTCAAAGCATCGTTCACAGCGTTTTCTGAAACAACAGCCACAGCTTTGTCGTAGGCAACCGCAGAAATCTCATCCAACAAGTTCTCGGTATCTTCAATCTTCTGAAAAAGTTCACTTAACTTTTTTTCCTGCTTTTGAATTTTTTATCGTTGCTCAGAAGTGTTAGGGACTGATAGGTTGTACGTCGAACCTGTTGACGATGTTCTTGCTCATTTGCGTGTTTCAAATTTTCAAGCTGAGCGGTCTGTTCCTGTACGGCTTTTTCCTGTTGAGCAAGTTGTTCTTTTTGCTTTGCCATGATATAGTCCCGCTTTTCCAGATAAGCCCGTCCGCCGTATTCTGGCACTTCGTCCAGTTCCAAGCCGTGGCGTTTGGCAATCTCGAATAGCATCGTGCGGCAGGCTGCATCGAATGTGATCTTACGATTGTTGTAGCGACCAAGGGGCTTGCCTGGTTTTGGCAGTTCAAAACTCAGTGCTTCCAATGCCTTTTCCTGCTTCGGAGCAATCTCTCCATACTTATTTTCACAGTCAAACACATGGCGTTCGTGGATGTGCGGAGTCCCTTCATCCAGATGTAACGCCCAATCCAGAATGTGAACGTGTTTGCCGAAACGCTCATGGAACGCATCCATGAATTCTGTGGCGATTTGAAAAAGTTCTTTCGTGGAAGCGTGACTTTCCAGCGTTCCAAGCTGATAGATGCTTTCTTCGGGGCAGGTTTTCTTGCTGGTAAGCAAATCTTCGGGAGAACGGTTTCGTTCCGTGTGCCGGATTTTGGCGTTGCGCTCATTCTGCTTTTCGGTGAAGTTGGTGTAATGGAGTTTGTAGTAGAGCTTTTCAACTTCTTCAAAAGTGTCGGCCAGACTTTCCTCACTCTTGGGCTGCAGAGCAGAGCGGATGCCGTTATAACAATCCCAATAAATGTTTTGCTGGACACGTTCCGGGTCGATATGCTCGCTGTTGGCAATTTCAAAACTGCGGTCATTGTGCTTTGGGTTATAAGTGCCGTGCTTTCCGGCGCGGCCATTGTGTCGGGTAAGTTTCAGCGACCATCTCTCCTTTCTGGGGTCACACAGAGAGCGCCGTGCGCGGGGTAGGGGCAACGCGGTGCAGCGGAGCTGCAAATCTGCCGCCTGCTATGCGCCAGATAATACCCAGTAGTATATGACGCAAGGCATCACATCCACTGGGCAAGACTGCCGTCCTTGACCTGCGCAAAGAGCTGGTCTCGCCTGTCGGCTCGGTCGGTGCTTCAAAAGGCCAGTGGCCTTTTGAGGTCGCCGCAGGCGACCCGCACCTCTCTGCACTCTTGCGCCGAACAACCTGACAGACAAGACTTTGCGAAGTCCTCTCTGCCAGCTTGCCCGGTTTTTCTTCGGTGTCGGTCTGCCCGCAAGCTGTTCCTGCCCGATCTCCTCCGGCGTATGGTTTCTTCTTGGTGCGCTCATATCATGGCGGCACTTCTCTGAAAAAGCATAGTGGCTTGCAGCCGATCATGTTGTTGTCAAGGTACGATGTTGTCTTGTAAGAAGTTGAGGGCTTTCAAAAAATGCGAGCAAGACTGTTTTTGAAAGTGGTTCCTACACCTATAGCATTCTAAAATGGGTGTTTGGCAACCAGATTTTCAAATTTTGTTGAACTGCCTAATTTTAGAATATAGATTTTGTTCGATTTCCACTTATAGAACCAGAGGAAAGCAGTTTTGCAAAAGATTTTGAAAGCCTCTATGCTAATAGGAATCCGCAGAGCTGTTTTGGAATACAGTTTTGAAAATTTCACAATTTTGGGCAAAAAGAAAAACGGCAAAGCAGATAAAATCCACTTTGCCATTTTAAAGAAAGCACTTCTGCTAAACACTCTACATTGAAAATACAACCGTACACTGCTATAATAAAATTGTGGTATTATCACCAAAAATTCAAGATGTAAACCGTTTGCGATTGGCAAACATTCAGGAGGAACTCATGGTTACAGGAGCCATTAAAAATAAGGTAGATAAAATCTGGACGGATATCTGGGCGGGCGGCATCACCAATCCGCTGACCGTCATTGAACAGCTGACCTATCTCATGTTCATCCGGTCACTGGACGAGAAAGAACTTGCCACCGAAGATTTCGAGAACATGGCGGGCGAAAAGATGGAGCACATCTTCCCGGCCAGCGAAGCAGGCCAGTCCATGCGGTGGAGCAAGTTCAAGGATAAGGACTCGCGTGAGATTTTTCTGACCATGCAGCAGCGGGTGTTCCCTGCCATCAAAAAGATGAAGTATGGCCGTCTGCCGGACTTTGATGCGAACGGCGAACTGGTGGAGATCGAGGACGACCCCACTCGCCCGGATGAGGGCAACACCGCCTTTGCGCGGTACATGGACGATGCCATGTTCCTCATTCCCACCCCGCAGGTGCTGCAAAAGATCATCACCGGGCTGGAGGATCTTTACACCCATGACATTGCCGACCTTGATATGCAGGGCGACCTGTATGAGTATATGCTGCTAAAACTGTCCTCGGCAGGGAAGAACGGCCAGTTCCGCACACCGCTGCATATCATTGATATGATGGTGGAACTGGTGCAGCCCACGCCCGACGACTTCATCTGCGACCCAGCCTGCGGCACGGCAGGCTTTCTGGTGTCCAGTGCGCAGTATCTCCGTGAGCACTATGAGGATACCATGACCCCGGAGCAGTGGCAGTATTTTGCGGGGCCGATGTTCACAGGCTTTGACATGGACCGCACCATGCTCCGCATTTCGGCCATGAACCTAATGCTCCACTCCATCACCAACCCGGATATCGACTATAAGGACAGCGTTTCCAAGCAAAACTCCATTCGCAGTAAGTACACGGTCTGCCTGGCCAACCCGCCGTTCAAGGGCACCGTGGACGCCGAGAGCATCAACGACGACCTGAAAGCCGTCACCAACACCAAAAAGACCGAGCTGCTCTTCCTTGCGCTCTTTTTGCGGATGCTGAAAACCGGCGGCCGCTGTGCCTGCATCGTGCCGGACGGCGTGCTGTTCGGTTCCAGCAAGGCGCACCAGAGCATCCGCAAAGAGCTGATCGAGAATCACCAGCTGCGGGCGGTCATCTCCATGCCTTCCGGCGTGTTCAAGCCCTATGCAGGCGTGTCCACAGCGGTGCTGGTGTTTACCAAGACCGGCGCGGGCGGCACGGATAAGGTGTGGTTCTACGATATGAAAGCCGACGGCTTCTCGCTGGACGACAAGCGCACCGAGGTGAAGGAAAACGACATCCCGGACATCATTGCCCGGTTCCACAACCTCAATGCGGAAGTTGACCGCAAGCGCACCGAGCAGAGCTTCTTTGTGCCCAAAGAAGAAATTGCCGCCAATGGGTACGATTTATCCATCAATAAGTACAAAGAGACCGAGTATGTGCCGGTGGAGTATCCTTCCACACAGGAGATTCTTGCCGACTTGCATGAGCTGGAAATGGAGATCACCAAGGGACTGGCAGAGTTGGAGGAGATGGTGTGATAGCGAGACTTGAAGAGATTTGCTCCTTGATTACAGACGGTTCTCATTTTAGTCCAGAGGATGAGGGTGTAGGGTATCCTATGTTCTCTGTAAAAGATATGACCCCAAATGGTTTTAATATCTCGGGATGTAAAAAAATAGGAGAAGAAGCGTATAAAAAATTAGTTGCAAATGGCTGTAAGCCTTTGAACGATGATGTGGTTGTGGCAAAGGATGGAAGTTATTTAAAAACGGCATTTGTAATTAAAGGTAATCCTGAGATTGCATTGCTGTCCTCCATTGCTATTCTTCGTCCCAAAATAGATTTGGTTGTCCCTGAGTATTTAAGCTATTTTTTAAAGTCCGACGCTGTTTATAGAACAGTTAGTTTGAATTACATTACAGGAACTGCTTTAAAAAGAATTATTTTGAAAGGCATTCGGAAAATTGAAGTAGACCTGCCAGATATAGGAGAACAGGAGCAACGAGCACAACGTCTTAGCAAAGTGGACTATCTTTGCCAGCTACGCAAACAACAACTTGATAAACTGGACGAGCTGGTAAAGGCACGGTTTGTGGAGATGTTTGGAGACCCTGTACGAAATGAAAAAGGTTGGAATACATATGCGTTAGCCGAAATGTGTGACGGAATAGGTGATGGGCTTCATGGAACTCCTGAGTACGATGAAAATGGGGAATATCCATTCATTAACGGAAATAATCTTATAGATGGTGTAATCCAAATCAACGAATCAACAAAAAAAGTAAATAAAAAGACTTATGAAAAACACTATATCAAGATTTCGCAGAATGCGATACTTCTCTCGATAAATGGAACGCTAGGGAAAATCGCTTTTTACAATGGTGAACAAGTAATGCTTGGAAAAAGTGCCTGCTATTGTAATCTAAAGGATGAAGTAAACAGAATCTTTGTTTATAAAATTATGAAAACGGATGCTTTTGCAGGATACCTCGAAGATAATTCGACGAAAAGCACAATAAAAAATGTTGGACTAAAAGCGATACGCGAATATCGGTTGATTGCGCCGCCGCTTTCCCTTCAAAACCAGTTTGCTGTCTTTGCCGAGTACGTAGACCAGCAGAAGCAGACCGTACAGCAGAGCCTTGAGAAGCTTGAGTTGATGAAAAAGGCACTGATGCAGGAATATTTTGGGTGAGTGAAATGAAGTGTAATATAATTTGTATGACTGGAAGTCAAGAAAGAGTTTTAAAAGAGAATATATCAGAGCAGGAAGTTTGTAAAATCAAAGGAGCAATAAAAACTATCTTTGAATTTATGAATGAAGTAGACAATTATACAATGCTACAGGGAAATTCGAACGATTTTTTGCAGTATACAGAAAATAAAAACATAGACATTGAAAAAATGGAGGAATTTACCAATCTAAATCGGATGTTTATGAATTGGCTAAACACATTTTACGTTTGGATTGAATATCACGAACGGTATCATAAGACGGTTTTTGGTAAATTGAAAGGAATATTCTACGATAAATATCCGGAGTATAGGATAACATATTATCTCCGACGTTACACAACTCATCAAAGCTGCTGTATATCAAAGACAAGCTTTGCGTTGACTACAGGAAAAATATCGTACTTGATTCCGGTAAAGAAAATACTTGAGGAGGGCGATATGAATAAGCAAACGAAAAGTGATTTGAGAAAAATTGAGAGTACGTCATCTAATATCGACTCAAGAGAACTTGTTCAAGATACAATGAAAATTGTAAAAGAATTTCAAATGAGTTTATGGAAAGAGGAGTGGGGAGCAGTGGTGGATGCTCTAAAAGAGCTAGAAAGTTACATTGCGATGGACGATGTTTCTTCTACATATATTGTTTTTAATGACGAAAAGATTCGCCCAATTTGTATAAGCAATCCTATAGGATATTTAATTCAAAAGATGAGTTTGTATTCAGAGTTGAGGGATTTGATACGATAGAGAATGGAGAAAATCTGTTATGGGACCCGAGGCACATTTTTTTGATTGGGGAATGTTCTGGCAAGCTGCAAGTGCTATTGCAACAACAGCGGCTGTAATAGTTGCATTATGGCAAACCAAATATGTGAATAAGAAACGAGTAAAGCTTATTTACGGAGAGCAGTTTCGATATAGTAGAAAGATTCAAGAAAATCGTGAGACTTATCACTACACGACAATAGATATTGTGAATACGGGCAATCGAAAAATTGTTGTTCAACAGTTGGGTGTAGAACTACCGGATGGATTTAGGTATAATTTGAACGAGGATATTGAATTTGATCGTCCGTTGTGTTGTTTTCCGATTGAATTGGAACCAGAGCAATTTATAAAATGCCTGTGGCTTAATGATGATTTTCGTGATTTGCTAGTCACAAGGCATTTACATGAAAATAACAAGCGAATAACATTTTATATTCAGGATTCTGCGGGAATATACTATAAAAGAAAAACGACAAAAACACCAAAGCAATTTTTAGAAGAAAATTAAAACACAAAGTAAGGCGATTTTATGGATTGGAAAGAGAGATTCCTGAAATTGTACACTGACGGAGATGTGGTGGACTATGGCAGGGCGCTAGAGCTGAAAAGCCGGAATTTGCAGGAAAAACTTTATCGCTTTCGTTCTGTAGACAATCTTGGATTTGTGGAGGACGAACTTAAAGGAAATATATTTTTGCCCTACATAGGAAGTTTAAATGACCCATTTGACTCCTGCTCGCTTTTGGAAAGTGGAAATCCAAGTGAATTGATGGATGCAAAGGAGTTTCAAGAGAATCTTATAAAAACCACAGACCGAAAAATCCCATCAGAAATATTTGAAGACCCAGATTGGTTCAAAAAAGTTGTAGAACATATGATGCAGACCAGTGAGGAGTCTTTACCCAAAAATACGCCGGAACTACTTTCATCGATTATCCGAGAAGAGTTCGAAAAGGTCAATGGCGTGATGAATGACGTGGTTCGTACTACTTCCCGCGTGGCATGTTTTACAGAGAAATTGACAAATCTTCCGATGTGGGCACACTACGCATGTCAACACAGCGGAATATGCATGGAATACGATATAAAAAGTATCGAGTCTGAGTATATAAAAAGCAGGCTTTTCCCGGTTTTTTATGTTCGAAAACTGCCAAGCTTTGTTTCGCTTTCTCAGAGAAAACAAATGCTTCCGTTTATGATGACTGATTATCTGGCGATTCATAAGCTGGAGGATTGGAAGTATGAGAAGGAATGGCGACTGGTAATTGTGCCGGGGCATGAAGGATATTCTGAGGAAACGATGAGGAAGGACATGAAAGGAAAGGGAATGGCGCATAAGTTTTCACGTCCTAAAAAAGTATACCTAGGTGCTAAAATCGACGAAACAAAAAAGAAAGATGTCTTGAATCTGTGTCATAAGTGCGGCGTGGATGTTATGCAGATGCAATGCACCGAATACGGGTTACAAGCTGTTCAAATCACAGAGTGATAAAATGAAAAGGAGCTGATTATATGTCCAACTTTGCCTTTTTAGCCTCCTGCCCCTCCTATTCCCTCTTCGCATCTGCCGCCATCGAGGCCGAGAAAGTGTTCTCCACCTCTCCGGCGATGTGCGCGGTGGGGTGCCGGAAGGCGTTGGAGCTGGCGGTGAAGTGGGTGTATGCGGCAGACAAAACCATCACGATGCCCTACAAGGACAACCTGCAATCCTTGCTGCACGAGCCGAGTTTCCGGTTCGCAGTGGACCGCAATGTGTGGAGCGTGCTGCCCAGCATCGTGAAGGCGGGCAATCTGGCGGTACATACGGGGCATAGTGTGTCGGCGGCGGATGCAGTGTTCAGCCTGCGGGGGCTGTTCGATTTCATCCAGTGGGTGGATTACTGCTACGGCACGGACTATGTGGAGCGCTCCTTTGACGAAACGGTCATCCCCTGCGAGAAGGTGGAGCTGGACACCCGGAAGATCCGGGAGCAGGAAAGCCTACTGGAAGAAAAAGATGCCGAGCGGGAAGCCCTGCGCAAGCAGGTGGAGAGCCTTTCGGCAGCATACACAGCCAGCAAACAGCAGAACCAGCAGAGCCGCACGTTTACCGCCGCAGACCTGACCGAGGCCGAAACGCGGCGGAAGATCATCGACATCGACCTCAAGGCCATGGGCTGGAAGTTTACCGGGGCGGATGCCGATGTGCGCGTGGAGTACGAAGTGGACAACATGAACGGCGTGCTGGGCCAGAAGGGCTATGCAGATTATGTTCTCATGGGCAAGGATGGCAAGCCGCTGGCGGTCATCGAGGCCAAGCGCAGCACAAAAGACACCAACATTGGGCGTAAACAGGCGCAGTTGTATGCGGACTGTCTGGAACAGAAATTCGGCCGCCGCCCGATGCTGTTCACCACCAACGGCTACGCCACTTATTTCTGGGACGAAGCAAGCGGCCCGCAGCGGCCGGTGAGCGGCGTGTTCTGCAAGGATGATTTGCAAAAGCTGATGAACCGCCGCACCGAGAAAAAGCCGCTGGACACCATTGAAATTGACGATAAGATCACCGACCGCTACTACCAGAAAAACGCCATCCGTGCGGTGTGCGCCCACATCACGCAGGGGTTCCGGCGCAACCTGCTGGTCATGGCCACCGGCACCGGCAAGACCCGCACGGCGTCCAGCCTGACCGATGTGCTGAGCCGGGGCGGCCATGTGACGAACGTGCTGTTTCTGGCCGACCGCACCGCGCTGGTCAAGCAGGCGAAGGACGATTTCAAGAAGTATCTGCCCGACCAGTCCCTGTGCAACTTGTGCTCCTCCAAGGACGACAAGGCGGCGCGTATCGTGTTCTCCACCTACCCCACCATGCTCAACGCCATCGACAACGCCAAGACGAAGGACGGCGTGCCTCTGTTTTCCCCGGCCCACTTTGACCTCATCATCGTGGACGAGAGCCACCGCAGCATTTTCAAGAAATACCGCGCCATTTTTGATTATTTCGATGCTGTTCTGGTGGGCTTGACCGCCACCCCGAAAACCGATGTGGACCGTAATACCTACGACTTTTTTGAGATGGAGCACGGCATCCCTACCTACGCCTACGATTACGACACGGCGGTCTACACCGACCATGTGCTGGTGCCTTACTACAACTACGAGGTCAAGACGAAATTCACAGAAGAGGGCATCCACTACGACCAGCTTTCACCGGAGGATAAGGCACGCTACGAGGACGATTTCGCCGAGGACGACGCCCTGCCCACCTTTATCCCATCCGAAAAGCTGAATAAGTTCATCTTCAACGCCAACACCGTGGACACGGTGCTGCAAGACCTGATGGAACGGGGCATCCAGACGGCGGGCGGCGACCGCATCGGCAAGACCATCATCTTTGCCCAGAACAAGCGCCATGCGGAGTTCATTCGGGAGCGTTTTTGCAAGCTGTATCCGCAGCTGGAACAGCAGTATCCCGGCTTCATCCAGCGGGTGGTCTGTGACGATGCTTATGCGCAGTCCATCATTGACGATTTCAAACAGCCGGACAAGCCGCCATTCATTGCGGTCTCGGTGGATATGATGGACACGGGCATCGATGTGCCGGAGTGCGTCAACCTTGTCTTTTTCAAAAAGGTGCGCAGCAAAACGAAATTCTGGCAGATGATCGGCCGTGGTACGCGGCTCTGCCCGTCCCTTGCCTGCGTGGATGCCATCGACGGCGAATATACGGGCAAACGGCGTTTTCTGATCTTCGACTACTGCGGCAACTTTGAATTTTTCCGTCAGAAACCCAACGGCTACGAGAGCGCGGACACCAAGAGTCTGTCCGAGAGCATTTTCTGCAAGCAGGTGCGCATTGCCGCCGCACTGCAGGATGGTGCATACACGGATGAAAAATACCAGTGCTGGCGCAATATCCTTACCGAAACTTGTCGGGCTGAGGTGGGCGCTCTGAACCCGGAACTGGTCTCTGTGCGCCTGCACCGGAAGGCCGTGGAACACTACCAGAAACCGGAAGCCTTCACAGCTCTGAGCGAAACAGACAAGGGCACCCTGATGCGGGAAGTCGCACCGCTTATCTCGCTGGACGACAAGGATGAAGCGGCCAAGCGGTTCGATAATTTTGTGTACGGTCTGGTGCTCTGTGAGCTGGAAGGTCTGCCCGGACTGACGCGGGCACAGCGGCAGCTGAAAAACACCGCCGCCCTGTTGGAGCAGAAAGCAACCATCCCACAGGTGCAGGCCAAGCTCCCGCTCATCCGGGAAGTGCAGACGGACGAGTTCCTGACTTCCCACGATTTGCTCCGCTTTGAGGAAATGCGGCAGGAGCTGCGGGAACTCATCAAGTTTCTGGTGGAGGGCGGCGAGGGGCAAAAACCCATCTATACTGCCCTTGCTGACCCGGTGCTGGAACAGACCGAGGGCAAGGCGCTGGACTCCGGTTATGACTTTGGGGAATACCGGGAGCGGGTCAACCGCTACATCATGGAGCACCGCAGCGATACGCTGGCCATCCACAAGCTGACCCAGAACATTCCACTTTCTCAGGGCGACTACACCGAGCTGGAACACATCTTCACCAGCGAACTGGGCAGTAAAGAAGATTATGCCCGGGAGTTCAAAGACACTCCGTTTGGTCTGCTGGTGCGCAAGGTGGCAAAGCTCGACCACGAAGCCGCCATGCAGGCATTCTCCAAGTTCATCAACGATGAATCGCTGAATGCAAAGCAGATCGCTTTCGTGCAGAAGGTCATCCATTACATTGAGCAGAACGGCTATGTAGAAAGCAAAGCCGTCCTGATGAAACCGCCCTTCGACCAGCCCATCCTGTTTACCCGCCTGTTTGATGGCAAAATGGGCGGAGAACTGATGGAAACGATCAATTCGGTGAAAGAGAATGCCACCCATGTGACCGCATAAAGTGGTAGAATATACTAATAAAATACGGTATAATACGCTTGAACGATATTGAACTGAATTGCAGGTGATACCATGCCTTTTCCCCTCGACCATTACATTGAAGCCTCTCATGTTGATTACAAGGAACGTCTTGAAGAGAAAAAGCCGCGCAGCTGGCTGAAATCCGTGTCGGCATTTGCCAATACCGAGGGCGGACACCTGATTTTTGGCGTAAAGAATGAGCCGCGCGAGGTCGTAGGATTGGAAAATCCGCAGGCTGTGGTAAGCAGATTGACGGAACTTATTAAAGTCCGCATTGACCCTACACCACGCTATCGGGTGCGGGAGGTCGAAATAGAGGGCAAGTCCTGCGTTGATTTGGAAGTACAGGACGGCCCGGCGTATCCATATTATTATGCCTTTGACGGTTCCCATACGGCCTATGTGCGGCATGGCGACCAGTCCGAAGAAGCCACTTCACGGGAACTGAACGAGCTGATCCTACAAGGTATGAACCAGACCTTTGATGCCCTGCCCAGTTCTTATCGAGTGGGTGATGTCAGTTTTACACTGCTGGCCGCGACGTTTAAGACTCTGAAAAAAGAGGATTTCGACCTTGAAAAAGACTTGCCCTCCGCAGGATTGGTAACAGATGATGGACAAATCACGAATGGCGGTCTGCTGCTTTGCGATCAAGGCGTTCTGAAACAATCCCGTATTTTCTGCACGCGCTGGAAAGGCAACTACAAGGGCAGCATTGAAGAAGATGCTCTGGATGACAAGGAATTTCAGGGTGCAAGTCTGATCACGCTGCTGCAAAATGCGGAAGATTTTGTTCGCAACAACAGCAAAAACCCGTGGAGTATCCGTGGTATGACCCGCGAAGAACGCAGTGACTACCCGTATAAGGCCGTTCGTGAGGTGCTGGTCAATGCGCTGATCCATCGGAATTACCAGATTCTTGGTTCGGAGATTCATGTAGAAGTGTTCGATGACCGACTGGAGATCACTTCACCGGGCGGTATGATGAATGGCCGCAGGGTGCAGGACATGGATATCCGGCACATTCCGTCTATGCGGCGCAATCAGGTGATCTCGGATGTGTTCTCACGGCTTGGCTTTATGGAGCGCCGTGGCAGCGGCATTGACCGCATCCTGAACTCTTATGTGGAAGTAGCCCAGAAGCCGACCTTCTACTCGGATTCGGATTTCTTTATCGTCACACTGCCGAATAGAAGTGTAGCGACTCCGGCACAGGTCAGTATGGAAAGTGTGGCAAGTGGTGAGGAAAGTGCGGAAACCTCTGCGGAAAGTGCGGAAACTTCTACAGTGCTCCACGGAATGAGTACGGATGCCGAAGTGAGTGAACTTTGCAAAAGGCTGGATAATACCAGGCTGACTGCAAGTACAAAAGAACGGACGCTTGAACTTTTCAAGAGATATCGGTATCAATATCAGTTCCGCAGCATAAACGTTGCACAGCTATATGGCGTTCAGAAATCGCGTGCATCCTCTATCATCAAGAATCTTATCAAGCATGGATTGGTGACGTCACCAGAATATGGCGTATACCAATTTGTGAAGAAGTAACACCGCTATCAACAGGTGGTTTTTGAAAACCAAGCGGTGAAGCTGTTACAGCCCATGGAACGTCTTAATATAATTTGAATTATCATAATCGAAATTATATTAACCACTTGTGTGAAAATGCCCACTCCCCTGAGAACTCCTCAGACGAGTGGGCATTCTTCTTTCCGTGTATCAAATTTACCTCTGTGGTCACTCAAATCGCCACCAAGTCATGGATCAAAAATCATCATTTTTTATTTGTCCAAGAGTAAGTGCACGGTTTCTGCACTGTTTTTGCACGGTTTCAAGGGATGCAATGGGCACTCTGACTTGCAAAATACGACAAAGAGTGTAGAAATTGCCGGGCGAAAAATCACGATGTTTTGCACAAAAACAACGAAAACTCGAAACTTTTAAAATCAGAGTGTTCTGCCCGGTGGGCTCTTTTAATCAGAGGGCCATGGATTCGAGTTCCCTCGAGCGCACCAAAGAAAAACCCACGATTGACCGTAAAAAACGCGGCGCAAATCGTGGGCTTTTCTGTTTTTATATGCTGAAAATGGGCCGGAAAATGCGACAAAAACGCGACAAATCCGGAAAAATTTTAGGAAACAGGACCTCGCTTGCAGGAGCAAGAACCCGCCAACCATTTTTGATGTGAACTCACAAAAGACCGGTGGGCTATATAGTGATGATGAAAATTTTGCAGGAGGGCATAAAAAGAGCGCTGCCACCCTGAAACACAAGATGGAGCGCTCTGAAATTTTGGCTGGCTGAGGAAAGCCAGAGATGAGAACATTTTGGCGGTGCAGAATCGGCACTCATAAATCGCTTGTGCACGCTGGATTTGCACAGTTGAAATCGCGCTACACCGACCCTGTGCGGCAAATTTTGCATTGCGATTTTGCGATGGTACGTTAATTGAAAAATTGGGCGCACTGTGCGGAAACTACACTTATATACAATATGTTGCCATCTATATCGGTTTGGTTAGGGAGTCTCTAACCAATGAAAAGAAAAGCGGTAGTCGTTTGGCGTTCGTGTATTTCGTCCAGACCGGACAAGCTCAATGAAGCCAGCATCTACAAGCTCTTTGATGTACTTGCGGGCGGTTCGCTCTTTGATACCAAGAGCTTTCATCTTAAGCGCAGGAAACTGAAAATCGCGGCTTCCAGCTGCTTCATTGGCGGCTAAGATATACAAATATCTCGCTCCAACGCTTAAAGATGTGAATTTTGTAAATTTTATTGCAGTAAAGCGGTGATAGTAGGACTTATCGGAAAAATACCCAGCATACTATAGCAATACAGACCACCTTCTCGGCTGCACCGCAGAGAGCAATACCAAGAAGGTGATCTGTTGTATGGTGATATGAGATTTATTGTATCAGGCTCGACCAAAGTGCGCTGAACGGCATCACAAGGATGAGTGCAGGCATCAGGTCCACCAGCGGGACGGATTTGATCTTAGACACTCGGAAGCCCGCCGCCATGGTCAAAATGCCGCCGAAGGCGGACAGGTCCGCAAACATGGTGGGGTCAGCACACCGGCCAGCAGTTTGCCCACTCCGAACACAAGGAGCAGGATGACCACCTGGGGCAGCGGGATAGCGCAGATGGCTGCCCCAGCGTGGAGGCAAAGATCATGGCCGTGAAGCAGTCCAGCACGGCTTTGGACATCAGCAGTGAGGGATCGCCGGTGATGCCCTCGGTCAGGGTGCTGTACCAGCCGAAGCCGCTGCAGCAGAACAGGGCCACCGCCGAGATGGAGAGTGCGCACCAGCTTGTGGAAGAACTTGCTGGTCCATTGTTCCAGATGCAGGCTGTGGCCGATGGCGAAGCCCACCAGGATGGCCAGCACCACGGCCGTCATGCCGGATGCCTTGATGATGGAATTGACGCCGATGGCGATGGAACAGAACCCGAACAAGGTGGGCAGGTTATCTTCCAGCCTGCCATAAAACCGGTGATTGATTTGTCATTGAGCTTTGTTTTGCCCGTCTGCACATTTTTGCACGGTCCACTTCAATAATATGCCCTGCATCCTCTCGATGCAGGGCCTCTCTTCATAAATCACTCTTTGCAAAGTTCTTCTGCCAAAACATTTCCACCAGCTTCGCCCCTATCCATCCGCAGCCGACGCCCACCAGTACACCGCCGATGATGTCCGTCGGGTAATGGACAAAGAGATACATCCGCGAGAAAGCGATCAGAACGCCCAGCGGCAGTGCAGCCAACGCCCACTGTTTCTTCCCGGCCAGCCAGAGAGCCGTCACCGAGGCGAAGGACGCAGCCGTATGGCCCGAAGGAAAGGAGAAATCGTCCGGGCGAGAGATGAGGAGCTGTACGTCCGCCAGAATATCACAGGGGCGGATGCGGGCCACCAGCGGCTTGAGAATGAGGTTGCAAAGAACAGCATCGACGAGGAGTGCCGCCGCCAGCACGCAGCCGACCCGCCGCGTCCTGCGGAAGACCAACAGCACCGCCGTCAGCGCGGCCCAGATGAAGCCGGCGTCTCCCAGATGGGTGAAAAAGAGCATCCCTGCATCCAAAATCTGGGTGCGCAGTCCCTGCAAAACCGTCAGAAGCATCAGTTCAACGTTCATAAAGCGCTCTCTTTCTCGTTTCGTTGTGTACAGGATACCAGAAGTTTATGAATAGGAAATCACAAAAAATTAAACAGTGGTTAAATCAGGCTCACCCGCCAGTAGTTTCCCGATCTTTTCCGTCAGCTTTCGGTAATCGAGCGGCTTCAGGAAAATCTCGTCGATCAATCCCTCCTGCTGCATCTGCACGGCATCCTGCTCCACAAAGCCGGTCATCAGAATGGCAGCGAGGTTCGGGTTCTCGCTGCGCATCCGCTGGATGAGGGCAGTACCCTTATACTTGGGCATGGTGCCGTCCACAAGGGCCAGCTGCCAGCGGGTGGGCGACGCCAAAAAGGCGTCGAGGGCCTCTTCCGCATCGGTGAAAACATCCACCGTATAGCCGCTGCGAGTCAGGCGGCGCTTGAGGTAGCGGGCCACCCGCTCCTCGTCGTCTACCAGCAGGATGGGCTGTTTCCCACTGTTGAGCCGGACGGGCGCACCAGGCGCGGCAGGGCGTTCGGGAGCCACTGCCTGCGCTGTGACGGGCAGGTAGACCAGAAACTCGCTGCCCTCGCCCACCGTGCTGTGGGCCTCAATGAAGCCGCCGTGGCTGATAAGGATGTTCTGCACCACCGAAAGGCCGAGGCCGGTGCCCTCCCCTGCCGCCTTAGTGGTGAAGAAGGCATCAAAGATGTGGGCCAGCGTCTCGGAGGTCATGCCGCAGCCGGTATCCGCCACCCGCACCCGCACAAAGCCGCTGGCGACGGCGGGGTGATAGTTGGCAGGCAGGGCGTCGGCGGAGATCTTCTCCGCCTGCACGGTCAGGGTGCCGCCCTTGCCCTCCATGGCCTGCACAGCGTTGGAGCAGAGGTTGAGCAACACCTGATGCAGCTGGGTGGCGCTGCCGTAGACGGTGGCGTGGATATCCTTATACCCTTTTTCGAGCCGGATGTTGGAGGGCAGGATCATCGAGACCATCTTGGTGTCATCCTGCAAAACGGCTTCCAAATTCACGGGGCCGTAGGCGGTAGAGTCTGTCTCGCGGCGGCTGAAGGGCAGCAGCTGCTCCACGATCTCTTTCGCGCGGGTGCCCGCCTCGTAGATCTCGCTCATGTCATCGTAGTATTCGCTCTCGGGTCCCATCCGCTCCCGGATGAACTCCGAGTAGCCCAGAATGGGCGTGAGCAGGTTGTTGAACTCATGCACGATGCCGCCCGCCAGCGCGCCGATGGTCTGAAGTTTCTGGTAGTGGTACACCTGCTCGCGGCTCTGGTGCAGCTCTTTCAGGGTGTGGTTGATGTCCTTGAGGTAGGCGGCTTCCAGCTTCAAATTCTGCTGGTTTTTGCGCATGGCGTAAAAGCTGATGACGCACACGCCCAGCACAAAAAGGATGGCGGCCACCAGCATACCAAACTGGCCCACATTGCGGTCGATGAGGTTTTTGACGGTGGAGTAGGGCAGCACGGCCGAGACGTACCAGGCCGTGTTGTTGACGTTCATGCGGGAAAATGCCGAGATCTCATCCTCGGGCGGGGCGATGCCATTGGAGTAATCGCGGTAAATGGCCGTGCCCTCCTCCTGGCTGTACTGCCGTGTGAGCAGCTCGTTCAGACCCTTGTACTGGGGCAGAGTGTCCAGCCCCTGGATCTGCCGGAACGGATTGAACGTCAGCAGCTTCGCGTTGGGGTGCATGATGATGGTGCCTTTTTCGTTTTTGACGATGATGTCTCCCGTGTTCTCGATGTTCAGGGGCGCAAGATATTCCTCGTACACCTGTTCGAGGTCGATGACGATCACCACGGTGCCCAACGACTCGCTGCCATGAATGACGTCGTTCACCAACGTCAGGCCGTAGTGCTGGGGCGAGATGCGGAAGACCGAGCCAATGCCGCTGGTGTGGGCGGCGGCATACTCTTTCAGGTGCAGTAGGCTTTCGTCAAAGACTTCCAGGAAAGGATAATCGTTGTACTGGTACATCACGTCGCCGTTTTTGTCCAGCAGGTAAATGCGCTTGACGCCCCGCTTTTGGCTGAGCATATAGGAGACGATGTGTTCCCTCAGGGCGGTGTCACCGCCCGTCTCGTAGTAATTTTCAAACTCGGTGAGGAAGCCCGGCGAGCGGGTCAAAATTTCAATGTCCCGCAGCTGCCCGGAGATATAGAGGGAGAGCGTTTTGGAGACGGCGCGGGCCGTCACCAGCAGGTACTGCTGCTGTTGCTGCACCACCATGTCCGTATAGGCGGTGTAGGTGTTCACCACCGCAAAGGCCAGCACCCCAAGCACCGCCGTCAGCACCAGCCCAATTAGAAAATGGTGCACCCGCTTTGGAATCTGCTTTAATTTCTGCATTCTCGCCCCACCTCTTTCAAGCTTTATTATAGCGCAGCCGCCGGGCAGAGAAAAGCCCGATTATTTCGCGGCGTTTTTTTCTGCTGCCGGGCGCAGCTCTGCCTTGCAGGCCGGGCAGCAGCTGCCCTTGAACAGCGGGTACTTCATATCCAGCTTTTTGCCGCAGTGGGGGCAGCGGTAGCAGCTTTTCTCCAGCAGGTAAGCGCCCAGCAGCAGACACAGGCCGGTGATCCAGCTGCCCGCTGCAACAGCAAAGATGCCCACGAGAACGGCGGCGATACAGACGGGCTTAACATACTGGAGTGGGATACGCACTTTGAATTTCATAACAAAAACCTCCGAAAAAAGAGGAGGGCGAAGCCGTTGGAGAGATCGGCTTCGCCCCGGGTGGAAAGGTGAGTGAAGGAAAGGAGGTTCGAGTAATTACTTCGCGGCTGCTTCTTTGTTATGCTTCTTGAGCAGAGGCTTGTACACGGGGCTCAACAAAACAAGGATACAGATCAGGATGATGATCCCGGTGACGGGGCGGGTCAGGATATTGATGGTTGCTTCCATCAGGGTATCACCGGCCACGATGGTGTATGCGCGGCGGAGGTTGGACTCACAGATGACGCCCAGAACCAGACCGAGGATCATGGCCGAGCTGTTGAACTTGCAGGTGGAGAAGACGAAGCCGATGAGGCCGGAGATGGCCATCAGGATAACGTCAACTGCCGTGTTCTTGGTAGAGTAAGCGCCGATGGTCGCCATCATGATGATGGTGGGGCCAAGGATGCTGTAGGGGATTTTCAGCACCTGCACGAAGATGCGGGCGATGATCATGGCTGCAAAGACCATGACGATGTTGGAGACAAACATGGAAGCAAATGTGGCCGACAGGAACTGGGGCTGATTGACCAGCAGCAGGGGGCCCATGGTAACGCCCTTGAGCACCAGAGCGCTCATCATAATGGCAGCCGCGTTGCCGCCGGGGATGCCCAGGCTCAGCAGGGGGACCATGGAGCCGCCGGTGGCGGCGTTGTTGCCTGACTCGGGAGCGGCGATGCCCTCTAGGCAGCCGGTACCGAACTTTTCAGGGTGCTTGGAGATCTTCTGCTCTTCCGAGTAGCAAAGGAACGAAGCGATGGTAGCGCCTGCACCGGGCAGGATGCCAATGACCGTGCCGAGGATGGAGCAGCGGGCGATGACACCCTTCAGGCTCCACATTTCTTTCAGGGTAGGCATTTTGGCAGACATATCCGCCTTGCCGTCCTTGCCGGTGACAGCCTTCAGCTTGGAAGGCTTGTTGGTCTGCTTGAGGACTTCGGTGACGGCGAAGAAGCCGATCATGACGGGGATCATTTCAATGCCGGAGGTGAGGAAACGGGTGCCGAAGGTCAAGCGGGGCACGCCCAGCAGGGGGTCCAGGCCGATACAGGCCAGCAGCAGACCCAGCAGGCCGGAGATGATGGTGCGGCAGACATTGCCTTCTTCCAGGCTTGTCAGGATGGACAGGCCCATGAAGGAGATGGCAAACAGTTCCGAGGGGCCAAAGCTCAGGGCAGCCTGGGTCAGCTGAGGGCTGAAGATCAGCATACACACGGCTGCGAACATGCCGCCGATGGCCGAGGCGATGAGCTGTACGCCCAGAGCTTTGCCGGCTTCGCCGCGCTGTGCCATGGGGTAACCGTCATAAGTAGTCGGGGCGGAGGACGGGACGCCGGGGATCTTGAACAGGATGGCCGTCATGCCGCCGCCGGTGATGGATGCGCAGTAAATTGCAACAAGGAATGCGATGGCGCTGACAGCGTCCATCTTATAGGTGAAGGGGATGCCGAGGGTGACAGCCATGGTGGCCGAAACGCCGGGCAGAGCACCGAACAACGTGCCAAGGAAGACCGCGAAGATGATAAGGATGAACATCTTCGGGGCAAAAACGACCGACAGGCCGCTGGTTAACAAATCTAGCATTTCATGTCACCTCCTGTTAGAAACGCGGGACGAGCGACTCAACGAACAGGGCGAAGTTGCGTAGGGGGAGGATCTGTCCGCGAGGGAGCAGAACGCCCAGAAACACGGCGAAGCCGATGTACAGGATGATGGTGATGATGACGGAAGAGAGGATCAGCATGGGGATGTTCCGCTGGCCCAGCAGCAGGCCGTAGGCAAACAGGAACAGCAGGCAGGTGAGCATAAAACCCACCGGCTCATACATCAGCGCCATGACCACCACCAGCACCATGCCGAGGAAAAGCTTGCTCTTGACAAAGCGGCCGATGGCAGGAAAGAAATCCTGGAAGCCAGCCTTGATATCTTCTTTTTTATTGATCTTGAAGAAACGGATGACGTTGAACGCCAACGCGATGAGCATCAGCACCAGGATAGCCTGCGGCCACTGCTCGGCACCCAGCTCATTGACGGCCGAGTGGGGCATAGTGGTACTGACATTGACAAAGCAGAAGATGCCGCCCGCAATCAGCAGCAGATTGACGATCAGTTCCAGAGCCATAAAATCAACTCCTTTGCATTATTCTCAAAAAAGCGGAGAGGGTGAACTCCCCGCCGGATACGATTCTGTTTTCAGCCGTGGTCCTTTATCAGATCAGACCTGCACCCTTCAGGTAGTCTTCAAAGGTGGTGTACTCTTCGTCGATAAGCTGCTGGAACTCTTCAGCGTCGGCGTAGCCGGGACGGTCGAGGTAGCAGGCATTCTTCAGGAACTCCTGATAATCGGGGGTGTTCCATGCTTCTTTCAGGGCATCTGCCATGGCGTTTACGGCGGCATCGGGCGTATCGGTACGACAGAGGATGCCGCGCCAGGTACCAACGTAGGAGTCGATGCCCAGCTCGCCGGTGCACTCCAGATCGGGCAGGGTGGACATGCGATTTTCGGAAATGGAGATCAGCGGGACGATGTCGCCGGACTGGATGAGGCCCATGATCTCATCAGCACCGGTGATGTTGATGTTGATATGGCCGCCGACCATGGCACTGGACAGCTCAGAGCCGGAGCTGTAGTTGACGACCTTAACGTACTGCTCCACTTCGGTAATGTCACAGCCAAGGCCGCCTGCCAGGGTCTGCTTCAGAGCCACAGAGTCCGCGCCGGTAGCGGTCAACATGCCGCAGGTCAGTTCCTGGGGATGTGCCTTTGCGTAGTCCACGAACTCGGTGAAGTTGGAGTACTTGCCTTCCTGTGCCTTCTTGGAAGAGGCGATGATGTTGATGGAGTGGACCAGCTTTGCAACGGGGCGCAGCTCTTTCTTGAAATCCACGGGCAGGATCTTCTGCAGGTCCAGCATGATGTGGGACTGGGTGCCCAGAACGTAAGTATAACCGTCAGCGGGCTGCTTGCAGGTAAAGTCGATGCCGTTTGCGCCGCCTGCACCTTCGACGTTGACGATCTCAACAGGAACACCCAGGATGGGCTCCAGCACGGGCTGCAGGGGGCGCAGGGTGCCGTCAGCACCGCCGCCGACGCCCCAGGGGCAGACCAGCGTGACCTTGCGCTCCCAGGTCCAGTCGGAAGCAGCGGCCGATGCCGCAGCGGAACCGGCGGTGGACGAGGCGGCAGTAGACGAACCGGAACCGCCGCAGGCAGCCAGGCCCAGAGCAGCGGCAGAAACGCCAGCGGCCTTCAGAAAGTTGCGGCGGGTGATCATCTTTTTCATAATGTTTTCCTCCTTGTCTTTTGGACAACATTTTCAGGATCTGCAGGGGGTCTTTCCGTTCCGCCCCTGCTGTTGTTGGCTTTATTCTAGCAAAGATGCCTTAACTGTCCATCGTGCTCTTTCTTAAAATTTCGTAAGGTTCGGCAAAAAGTTTTTGCTAAAATCCACAAAAGTGCTATAATACACTTGAAAATAGGAGGAAGTGCAAGATGGAGCGTTCAAAAATCTTAGTCGTGGATGATGAAAAGCTGGTGCGGCGGATGATTGCCCGCGTGCTGGAAAGCGAGGGCATGTCCATTGTGGAAGCATCCAACGGGCTGGACGCCGTACAGATGGCCAAGGCCCAGCCCTTTGACCTCATCATCCTTGATATTATTATGGAGGGGATCGACGGTTTTCAGGTCATCCACCAGCTGCGAAGCGAGGGGATGCTGACGCCCGTATTCATTTTAAGCGGACGTCAGGCCGATAACGACAAGGTCTTTGCACTGGGCATCGGGGCCGATGACTATATCACCAAGCCCTTCTCACCCTCGGTGCTCTGCGCCAAGGTCAAAGCCTGCCTGCGTCGAATGAGTCTTTCCGCTCCCAGCAGCAGCGGCGTGCTCTCTGCCGGACCGTTCTGCTATTTCAGTGACGAGATGCGGCTATTGAAAAAAGGCATCGAAGTCCCTCTTTCCAGCAAGGAGAGCTTCCTGATGAAGTATTTCCTCACCAACCAGAACAAGGTGCTGACCAAAGAGCAGATCTACCGCAGCATCTGGGGCGACAATGTGGTAGACGACAACACCATTATGGTACATATCCGCCGCCTGCGCACGAAAATTGAGGATGACCCCAACAAGCCGCTTTATCTGCGCACAATCCGAGGCGTGGGATACCAGTTCGTGGCAGAATAGTTTATCAGACTTCCAGATCTGCGCAGCTGCTGCCAAGTGCTCCCGTATTATCCGTTCTAAGGTCGGGCGTGTGACGTGAAGCGCCTCAGCCAGCTGCCCTTTGTTCATCTCCCGGCGGGTGTACCGGGCATAAAGCTCTGAGAAGTCATCTGGCGTGGTTACTTTCTTCCTACCCTTATAGATACCGTTCCGTTTGGCGATGGCGATACCCTCCCGTTGACGGTCCAGCAAGTTTTGACGCTCAAACTCATTGATGGCGGCAATCATGGTGAGCATGAGCTTCCCGGTAGGCGTCCCGGTGTCCAGGTTCTCTTTGTTGCTGACCAGATGCACACTCTTGGCCTGTAACCGCTCCACGATCTCAAGCAGGTCCCTAGTGCTGCGGGCAAGGCGGCTGAAGTCGTGGATATAGACGGTATCGCCCTCCCGCACATAGTCGAGCATGGCTTGGAGCTGGGGCCTGTCCATACTCTTGCCGCTGATTTTTTCGGTGAACCATTTCTCGATGCCGTGCTTTTTGAGCGCTTCGATCTGGCGGGCTTCGTTCTGTTCTTCGGTGCTGACGCGGACGTATGCAACTTTCATGGTAGTACCTCACTGATTTGCAGAAAAATAGGGCCAGAGATAAGCGAAACTTTTGAAAACAAAGCCGAAAACAACCCTAATTTTCAAGATTTTGATGACGCTTTGGATGCAAGATAGGGCACACTCTACTTTTCAACTGTGCTCCCCTTTGACCAGATGGTCCAGCGTGGTATGGAAGTAGTCAGCCAAAAGTGAAGCGGACTGCAAATCAGGTGTTCTCCGGCCAGTCTCCCACAGGCTAACAGCCCGGCGGGATAGATTGAGGTCATCGGCTAACTGCTGCTGTGACAAGCCTGCATCCTTGCGCAGTGATACGATTCTGGTACTGATGGTTTCCATGGTATCCCCTTTCTTTGTATGTGTACTCACAAAATGGACTACTCTCACTCGTCTCTTGCATCTCTGTCTCTGGGGGACTTAGTCGGCCTTTACGAACATCTCCATGCAGTCGGCACAGATGACTCGAACCTCTTTGGTGCTGCGAATAATGGTCCCGCACTTGGGGCATATCCACCGCCGGGTGCTGCTCTTTGCCTTGGGTGGCTTTGGGGCTCCTGCCTGACTGCTGCCCAGTCCTTTGCTGGCCGTACCAGTGCCGCACATATCCGCCCATGTGAGGCCCTCTGTCATCTGGATATCTTGCCAACCCATGAAGATGATGAAGTCTAACAGCTCTTCGGACGGGCTTGTAATGGTCCAACCATATTTCTCGTGATGGTCAATGACTAAGCCATGAGCCTCTGCGGTGGCCTTAAAGCGCTTGTTGTGATAGGCTCCGCTCTGGCTGGATGTATCGCGGATACCGTGAACCAGATTGTAAAGGTGTGCCATCTCGTGCAGCAGGGTGGCCGTGGTGTTCTCAATAGGGCGGTCCAGTGTTGCGGTGGAAATATTGATCTCATACCGCTGTTCTGTGTCCTGTTCGGTGCTGACCGTCCAAGTTTTGACTGTAGTGATATGACCATAGGCGGAGGGCGTCTTTTTCAAGGTGATGATGGGCTCTGGCAATTCGCCGTTATAGTAATGCTTGTTGAGCTCCCGGAACATTTTTTCGAGCTGGCCTGCGGTGCGGCTGGTCTTAATGGTGCTTTTCATGGTGAACGACCTTTCTCTTGATAAAAAAGGCCGGGACAGGTATACTAAAGATGCATCCCGCCCCGGCGGGCTTGTTAGAGGCTCTGTACAACGCTGACTTTGGACGGTGGGCGCTGTATGGGGCTTTTCTTAGTTGATGGTCAAGCGCTGGCCTGTGACGGTTTTGCTGTACTGGGCGTACAGGTCCGGGGCAACTGTCTTGATGGCTTTGCTGTCCAGTCGTGTGCTGGAAAAGTCAGACAGCCGGACCTTGTGGCACCCAATTTCCAAGTAGCTGGTGGAGCGCTCTGCGAGTGCTTCCTTGATTTGGGTTCTGAGTGCTTCCTGTTCGGCCTGCGCTGCCTCAATCAGTTGGGCGGCTTCCTTGTACTGCTCTACAAGGGTAAGTAAAATGTCATTGCTCATGTGTGTTACCTCTTTGTTTGTGTGTTGTTGGGAATGTGTGTTCCCGATGGCATGAGTATAAACTATTCACGGGAATAGGTAACAGTGCTATAATAAAAACTATAAAGGTACAGGAGGCGATACCCCATGGCAAAAACAACCGCCGCACAACAGCGTGCAGTCCACAAATATGTCAAAAACAACTATGACCGTTTGGAGTTGTCCGTCCCCAAAGGAGAGAAAGAAGAAATTCAGCAGGCCGCAAAGCAGGCGGGGCAAAGCGTCAACGCCTATGTCTATGAGGCGGTCAAGCGTCGTATGGAGCAGGAGCAGACCACAGCAGAAACGGCAGACCCGGGGGTAGAATAAAAAAGCTCCCTGCCCTTGATTTCAGAGCAGAGAGTTAGTTGTTCGATCTCCCCAGAACGGGGAAATCGCCTAGAAGAGTATGTTTTCAACATCTTTCCACAATATTTTCAACCGGCGAAATTGTGATACTGTTTGGGCGATACTACAGGGTAAAATATGCTGTATCACATCAGGCCAAACCGCCAAAAGAAAGTGCGACAAAAATGCGACAACAAGGTGTGACTCGACAAAATGAGCTGCAATAGGAATTGCATAAAATGACGAAGTATCTATACAAAATCAAACATAAAAAGATATAAAATGACATATCAAGCCTCTCTTTTAATCAGAGGGCCAGGGATTCGAGTTCCCTCGAGCGCACCAAAAGGACGATAAATCGTTGGATTAAACGGTTTGTCGTCTTTTTTGTTTTATACGGTTTTGGGGGCTTGTACCTGTGATTTTTTCAAAAAATTTAGAGGTCAGAGGTACAAAAATGAAGAAGATCCAGAAGAATTATGAGCTGAACGCAGGCGAGAGCTTCCGTCTCGACAAGAACGGTCTCCACGGCGTCACGGCGCAGGGCCGCTTCAAGATGAGCCTGCTGCTGGTGCTCGAGTAAAAACATCTGTAGAACGCAGAAGACCGACGGCTTTCCGGGATGGAAGGCTGTCGGTCTTTTTGTTAAAAACAGGAAAATACTGGAACGGAAAAGGGCGCAATATACCTTATAAATGGCGTTTCAAAAGCAGAAATTTGGCTCAACGTCCAAAATTAAGGTTTGGATGCTTGACAAAGCGGAGATGGGATAGTACACTCAAAAAGAAAATTGATGCAAGACATCCTCAAGGTGAAAAAGATTCACAGAAGAACGGGCGTCTCCGAACTGAAAACGGAAGGAGGCTAGGGACATGACGCTGTTTTCTTACGAAATTTTCGATGCAGTCGCGCGTCAGGGCAGCTTTAACAAAGCGGCCCAGCAGCTGCATCTGACCCCCTCTGCCATCAGCCATGCCATCGCGGTGATGGAGGCTGAGCTTGGCTTTACCTTATTCAATCGCGGCAAAAACGGCGTGACCATGACCAGCTATGGCGCTTCGCTCTACCCGTCCATCCGGGCGGTGCTCAACAGCGACGAGGCCCTGCAGCAGAGCATCGCCCGCCTCAACGGCCTGGAAAAGGGCAAGGTGAAGCTGGGTGCATTCAATTCGGTCTGCGCCGGCCTGCTTCCCCAGATCCTCAAGAGCTTCATGGCAAGCTACCCCCAGATCGAAGTCGAGGTCTATCAGGGCACTTACGACGACGTGAAGGAGTGGCTGCGCACCGGTCAGGTGGACCTGGCCTTCCTGTCCGCCAGCTGCCGCGAAGAGTTCAACCTGACCGAGCTGTTCCGTGAGCCGCTGCTCTGCATCGTACCGCAGGACTGGCCCGAACCGCCAAACGGCATTATGACGCCGGAACTGATGAACGGCCAGAGCTTTGTCGTCCAGTGCGACGCCACCGACGCCGAGATGCGCCAGTTCCTCAAGAAATACTCCATCTCCACCGAGCGCCGCTGCCACGTCATCGACGACCAGTCCAACATCGCCATGGTGGAGGCGGGCCTCGGCATCTCCATCATGCCCCGGATGCTGCTGCGCAGCTGCACGGCGGCGGTCAAGATCTACCCCATCGAGCCGGAAGAGTACCGGGTGGTGGGTCTGGCCGTCCAGCGCCCCACGGCGATGGCTCCGGCGGTCGAGCAGATGTTCCACCACATCGTGGACTTCTGCCGCCAGATGGACCCGCAGCTTCTCTGAGAATATGAAAATGACCGGGCAGCAGTGATGCTGTCCGGTTTTTACATACCCAATCGGCAGAGTTGATGATTGAATCCGCTGGAAAAATACGGTATACTATAGCAAACCACCTATACAATAGAAATGTCAGAGGTTTATGAAAGCAGCAAGGGGGAAAGACCATGAAACGACGTGATTTCTGTAAAGCGCTGGTTTGCAGTGCAGCTCTTGCGCCCGGGCTGGCACTGCCCCGGGCTGAGGCAGCGGCAAAAAGCCAGACGGTGGGCCGGGCAGTCCCGGCGGGCAATTATACAATGTCCTTCCGCAGCGAGCTGAGCCAGATGGACATCGAGCACGAGTATTACTACAGCGACAGTTTTTTTGCGCACAGCTCCATCCAGTACGACCACCAGCTGGCGCTGGCGACGCTGGGCATGGTGGCGGCTGCTTTCAATACATGGACCAGCGATGCGAAATACTGGGTCAACGGGGACGTGGGCCGCGAGGACAGCCTCGATGCAGCCTATACCAAGCTGGGCTTCGGCGACGTGAAATACCGCTATTATGATGTCGATGTGGGCAAGGCGGGCGACTTCGTGGGCTGGTCCACGGCCCGCAAGACCATCACCCTGAACGGGAAGCGCACCACCATCGTGGCGCTCATCCTGCGCGGCGGCGGCTATGGCGGCGAGTGGGTGAGCAATCTGCACACCGGCGCGGGCCACGCCCACAGCGGCTTCATCATCCCGGTGCATGAGGTGTTTGCCGATTTGAAGAACTATCTGGCGGCAGCTCAGCAAAAGGGAGAGCTGGGCGTCGTCAAGCTCTGGATGGGCGGCTACAGCCGCGGTGCGGCAGTGGCGAACCTTCTGGCTGCCCGTGTCAACAAGGAGCTGTCCGGACTGGAACGGGAGAATGTCTTCGTCTACACCTTTGCGACACCGGTGGCCCTCGGCCCGCAGGACTACCCCGACTTGCAGCAGGACTACGACAACAACCACAACGCCGACGGCAGCCTGAAAGAGAGCTGGGGCGAGAGCAACATCTTCAACATCATCTCCAGCGGCGACATCGTGCCGCATCTTCTGCCCGAAGAGTGGAGCTTCCACCGGAACGGCAACGACCGCTTCCTTCCCTCCACCCGGAACGAGGAAGAGCTGGAAGACCTGAACGAGATGGGCAAGAATGATTTCGGCCCGACGCCGCTGGACTTCAGCTGGCTGGCGACCGACAAAGAGACGAACGAAGTCATGCTCAGCATGGAGGAGTACTTCATCTCCCGCGAGAACTACCATGAGAAGTACGAAGCCGCCCTGATGGACATGATACAGTGCGCCTTCATCCGCTCGGAGAAGGAGGTCACGCAGAACAAAGTTCTGGACGATGGCGAGGTCATCCAGCGGCTGCGCACCCTCACCCATCTGAAGAATATGGATTACTGGAAGATCTCCCGTGCCGTCTGGGCGGCATCTACCATGAGCCGTGCCGTGCTCAAGCGGGTCGATGTGGAGAATATCCCCATCCGTGCGCAGCAGATCGTCGTGCCGATCCTGGCCGTGGGCCTTTGCTATGGCCTCGAGAGCGAGGCTGTGAGCCTCATTGCAAAGTACATCCTGATGTTCGTGGCAATGAAGAGCGCGCCCGACGACGCCATCCGGGCGGCGTTCTGCCACCACTGCGAGAATTACATTGCTCTGATGGAATATTACGCCCCCTCAGAGCACTGCATGGAAGCCACCACCCGCACCTGAAAACCGAAAATTCGGAGACAGCAGACCGCTGCCGGAGTCGAAAGACCCCGGCGGCGGTTTTTTCATGCGCAAAATTTTTTGCACTGGCACGCAATGACATCCTTCGTGTCCGGTAAACGGTATCCTGATAACGCAAAGGGCGGCATCCCCGCCGGGAGCGAGAATGAAGGAGGGCTGTTGTATGCGGAATCGACTGGAACGGAGGCGGCTGACACTGCGCGCCGCAGCACTGTGCATCGTGCTGGTGCTGCTGTGCGGCTGTCTGCTGCCCGCATTTGCCGAAGGGCCGGAGCGGACGGACAGCATGCCGGACCAGACATGGGACGAGGAAATAGAGGACGAGCCTGCCTGGGACGAAGAAGAGGACATCCGGACAGACGAGCCGGTGCTCCTGCCCGCAGAAGGCGGCATCCCCGCCGTGGTGGACGGGCTGGATGACATCGGGCTGCCCGACGAGACGCCGACTCCGGACAGCGGGACTGTCAAAGCGGACGAGCATTTTGAGATGACCTATCTCTTCTGGCTCAGCGAGTCGGATGAGGCCGACGGCGGCCTGCCCTACGCGGAACAGACCGTGGGCAGCGGCGAAGAGCTTCTGATGCCCGAAGAGCCGGAGGTGGAGGGAAAGAGTTTCCGTTTCTGGTACAGCCGGGACGACGAAGGGACGGCGGTCCGCTTCGTGCCGGATGAAGGACTGCTCTGGCCGGAAGCGGACAGCGAGTGCAGCCTCTACGCCTGTTTCATCGACGATGAGGCCCAGCAGGAGGAGCCTGTTTCAGACGATGAGGAAGGCATTGCCGTTCTGCCGGAGCTGTCGGAAGAACGGCCCGTTGCCGAGGAGGAAACGTCTCTGGATGAGGCAGAGCAGCCTGAAGAAGACAGATTCTCTGAGGAAGATGCCGACTTGGCTGCCGACAGCGTAGCCGAGGATAAAACCGCCCTTCCCGCGGACGAACTTGATGAGGATGCACCGGGCTGGGGGGATCGGACTCAGGAAGAGTCGGCGGCGGTCTTCCTGCTCAAGACCCCCACCAGCCTGCCCGGCAGCAATGACCCCAGCCAGTGGGCGCCGGACAACAGCGAGTGCAAGTGGGTCGGTAAGGTGAAGACCTACGGCGCGGCATGGGAAGATAACGGCAAGAACATCCTGACAAATGTGTCAGACTATGTTGTATCGTGGCCGGGCGGCGCGACTGGCGACGCATGGTCGCTGAAACCGGGCGATGACTACTGGGACGAGGTCGTCGATGAGATATGGGACGAGTATAAGGACACCATCGAGAAGCAGACCGGCATCACGGGGCTGACGCAGGACGATCTGGAGAGCATCGTTGTGACGCCGTACAAGATCTCGCGCAAGAACGGGACAAAACCGGATAAGCACATCGACTGCATCATCAGCGTCAAAAGCAGGAAAAACTTCACGGCCCGGTTCAACGTCCGCGCCCCGGGCGAGGACGACTACAGCATCCGGGAAAGCCGCGAGTACCAGAGCGGCGAGCGGGTGGAAGGGACGACGGCGGACATCGAAAAAGAGCTCGACATCGGCGGTGCGCGCTATGTCTTTGACGGCTGGTACAAAGAGCTCCCCGGTTCGGTGACGGATGAGCCGGACCCGAAGGAAAAGGTATCGCAGGACGAGTGGGAAGAGGGCTATGAGCCCACCGACGAAGAGCTGGAAAACGGCGTCGTCAATTTCTATGCCCACTACGTTCTGGCCGATATAGACCCGGACACCGGCGTGGAGACAGACTTCTTCGGGCTGCCGCTGATGCTGTGTACCGGTGCGGCCGTTCTGGGCTGCAAAAACAGAAAGAAGGAGGAAGATGAGTGAAGGAACCAAACGAGGCGCTTGCCCCGGAGGCCCCGCCCGGGACGCCGGAAGCGAACCTGTCTGGACCGGCGAAGCCGGAAAAAAGCCCCCTGCTGCGGGAAGTGCGCAGTCTGGCGGTGCGGCTGGCGGTGTTCGCCGCCGTGCTCTGGGTGCTTCTGACGCAGGTGTATCTGGTGACGCAGGCGTCCGGCAGCGAGATGTTCCCCGCCGTGAAGGACGGCGACCTCGTGCTGGGCTGCCGGCTGGAAAAAGACTATGCCAAGAATGATGTCGTGGTATATGAGCGCTCGGGAAGGCTGCGGGTGGGCCGCGTGCTGGCCCGGGGCGGGGACATCGTGACCCTGAGCGAGAGCGGCGTTGTGGAGGTCAACGGCTCGGCACAGGGCGGCGGCATCCTCTACCCCACCTACCCCAAATCGCTGCTCAGCTACCCCTACGCTGTGCCGGAGGACAGCGTCTTCATTCTGGGTGACTGCCGCACACAGGCCGAGGACAGCCGTGACTTCGGCCCGGTGCAGTGCAGTGCGGTCAAGGCAAAAGTCATCACCCTCATCCGGCGGCGGGGGCTCTGAGCCGCCAAAAACCATACAGGACAAGATAGGAGGAACTTCAGGATAAAACGGAACAAGGCAGAAAAGCTTCTCGCAGGGGTGCTTTCCATCTCTCTGGCCATGGGCGTCAGCGTCATGCCAGCCTTTGCGGCACAGGCGCAAGACTTTCCGCATAAGGATATGTCCCGGGTGTATCTCACCAAAAACTATGAGCTGACCAACACGGGTACGATCTCCCCGGAAGAGACCTTTACGTTTGCGATCGACCCGGTTACCGTGACCGACGCATCGGAGGGCATTGAAGCCGCAGATTATAAGCCGATCGTCGGCGACGTGACCTACGCACAGGGCGAAGCCGGCAGTGCGAGTAAGACCAAGAAAATCGAGATCACGCTGCCCGAGTACGACAGCGTGGGTGTCTACACCTACATCATCCATGAGGTGGCGGGCCACAGCGCAGGTGTGACCTACTACGGCGACGCCATCCTGCTGCGGGTGACGGTCATCGAGCAGGACGGCAAGCTCCGAATTGCCGCTGTCCACACCGAGGACCCGGAGTCCACCGGCGAGGGCAAGAAGGACGACTTCGACAACCTCTACTCTGCCGGTAAGCTGGAAGTCCACAAGGACGTCGAGGGCATCATGGGCAATAAGGACAAATACTTCGAGTTCACGGTGCAGCTGACCGGCGAGGAGGGCAAGACCTATCAGGACAGCTACGCCATCACCGGCGGCAGTTATGACGCGAACCCTGACTCGATCGAGATCAAGCCCGGCGAGACGACGGAAGCGACTTTCTATCTGAAAGACGGCGACACCATCCACATCGAGAACCTGCCCTACGGCGTCGAGTACCAGGTGTCTGAGACGCCGGTCGCAGACTATGTGACGACGGAGACTGGCACCGAGGGCGAAGTAGATGAGGCGGTCGAGCAGGCAAGCTTCACCAACACCAAGGGCGGCACCGTGGATGCCGGTGTGGCGCTGGAAAGCGCACCCTATCTCTTCACCCTGACGGGTGCTGCGGGCGTCGGGCTGCTGCTGACCCTGCGCCGCCGCCATCAGAAGTAAGCGCGGAGGAAATAAGGCAAGGGAGGTGAGGAACATTCGGTGGCAGAAGATGGCCCTGCGGGCGGCGAACGGCCTGCTGGACGGGGTGACGGCTCTGCTGGTGCTGCTGGCGGTGGTCTGGTCGGGCTATGCGCTGTGGGACAACAGCCGGGTGTACGCCGCTGCCGACAATGTGCAGGCCGGGCTGTTGGCCTTCAAGCCCCAGCCGCAGGAGGACAACAGCCTCTCCTTCGGCCAGCTGCGGGACATCAACCCCGATGTCTGCGGGTGGCTGACGCTGGACGGCACGGCCATCGACTACCCGGTGGTGCAGGGCGAGAGCAATTTCACCTATCTGAACACCGACGTCTACGGCAGCTTTGCGCTGGCGGGCAGCATCTTTCTGGATGTTGACTGCGACGCGGATCTCAGCGGGCGGTATTCCCTGATCTACGGCCACCATATGGAGAACGGGCGGATGTTTGGCGACCTCGACAAATACAAGGACGGCGCATTCTTTCGCCAGAACACCACCGGCACCCTGACGCTGCCCGGCGGGAGCTATCGGCTGGAAGTGCTGGCCTGCCTTGTGGTGCCTGCGTCGGAACAGGCCATCTTTGCCCCGGGCAAGTGGCAGGCAGACGCAGGCGGGCTGCTCCCCTTTGTGGAGGAGAATGCCCTTCAGATGGATGCACAGGCGCTCCGTGCGCTGGAAGAGGAGCCGGAAGGAGCGCAGTTCCTGGCGATGGCTACCTGCTCGGGGGAGTACACCGACGCGCGGACGGTGGTGCTGGCCCGGATGGAACCAATGTCAGACCTGCAAAACGGAAAGGAGGAGAGCTTATCATGAGAAGGCTCCCGAAAATGGCAGCGGCCCTGCTGGCAGCAGCGCTTGCGGTAAGCGCTGCCCTACCCGCTCTGGCCGCAGACCAGCGGGCGGAGCTGGAACTGGAGGCGTCCGTCCGCTGCACCGGAGAGGCAGCTGACGAGACGCTGACGGTGCGGCTGACCGCGTTGGACGGCGCGCCGATGCCGGAAGGCTGTGACGACGAGGCTGAGCTGGATTTTCCGGCCCGGGACTGCCGCGCCGCCGACGACAAGACCCTGACGAAGACTTTTGATACCATCGTCTACACCGCACCCGGCATATACGAGTATACGGTCACTCAGGACGCAGGCGGACGGAAACGGGCCGACTACGACGACACCGTCTTTTACCTGAAAGTCATGGTGGCGTGGGACACCGACGGTGAGCTGAAAGGACACGTGTCTGTCCGGCGGGATGGGGATGACGGGGCAAAGGCGGAACTGCTCTTCAGGAACAGCTACCGCAGCACTGACCCCCTTCCCCCGCCGGTGACGCCGCCCTATGTGCCGGATAAGCCGACGCCGACCCCGAAGCCGGTGGAGCAGCCGGGTGAGATAACGGTCATCCGTCCGCCGACACCCTCGGCAGAGATGCCGGATGAAGTCATCCCGGCTGCGGAGCCGGAACCGGTGGGGACCCTCATCCAGACCGGCCAGCTGCTCTGGCCCGTGCCGGTGCTGGCAGGCGGGGGCATCGCCCTCATGGCGGCTGGCCTCTGGCTGAGCCGGAAGCGCAGACACGATGCGTAGGCTGGTGATGGAGCGGCTCTGCCTGATGCTGGGCAGTGCCTTGGTGCTGGCAGCGGTCTGCCTCTACGTCTACGACCGGCTCGAGGATGCAAGGGCAGGCGCTCAGGCCGCTTCGGCGGTGAGCCAGCTGCGCCAGAGCCAGAGCATCGCGGCAGTGTCGGAGGCAGAACGGCCCGCAGACAGTGCGGAAAGCCTGCCCACGGAAGATGCAGAGTCCAAATCGGAATCGGCTTCGGAAACCCCGGCGTCAAGCATTGAGCGGGAGTATCTGGGGGTGCTGACCATCCCCGCTCTGGGCTTGGAGCTGCCGGTGCAGACCGAGTGGAGCAAGGCGAACCTCAAGGTCTCGCCCTGCCGTCAATGCGGCAGTACGGCGGGCGGAGACCTTGTCATCGCGGCCCACAACTACAAGTCCCATTTCGGGCGGCTGAGCAGCCTTTCGGAAGGCGACGAGGTGCGTTTTACTTCACAGGACGGCGCTGAGGCAGTGTACACTGTGGAGCGGACTGCGCAGGTCTCGCCCGAAGAACCCGAAGCCCTGCGGGAGGGCGGCTGTCCTCTCGTGCTCTACACCTGCACCCCCGGCGGAAAAGCGAGGGTAGTGGTGTACTGCCAGAAAAAATAGCAAAAAGGCGGGTCACAGTCCCAACGGACTGCGACCCGCCTTTTTATGAGGAAACTTCCTCGGTATCGGTCATGATGAACCAGAACACAGTGCCTTTGCCCACAGTGCTGTGGACGCCGAAGCGGAAACCGTGCTGCTGGAAGATGGCTTTGGTGATGGAGAGGCCGAGGCCAGTCCCCTGCTTGCCCGCGTCGGAGCGGGAGCGGTAGTAGCGGTCGAAGATATAGGGCAGGTCCTCGGCAGAGATGCCGGGGCCGTGGTCTTCCACCTCCACCCGGACGCCCTCGGGGCAGCGCAGCGCCCGCAGCACGAAGATGCCGTCTTCGCCGATGTGGTGCATGGCGTTGCCCAAAAGGTTATGCAGAGCGCGCTGCATCATGTCGGGGTCGGCACAGACGGGAAGTTCTTCGTCGGGGATCTCCAGCTTGAGCTGCCAGCCGTTCTGGGCGCAGACGGCGTCGTAACGCTCGCTCACCTCGTCGCAGAGCTGGCCCATGTCGAAGTGGACCTTCTCGCACTTGAGTGCGCCGCTCGTGACCTTGCTCAGCTCCATGACGCTGGAAACAAGGGCCGTCAGGCGGTCGGTCTCGTCCACGATGATGTTCATCTGCTCGTCGCGGTGCTTCTTGTCGTCGCCGGTCAAATCGCGCACCGTCTCGGCATAGCCCTTGATGAGGGTGAGTGGGGTGCGCAGGTCGTGGGAGACGTTGGCCAGCAGGTCGCGCTGCATCTGGGAGGCGTGCTGAACCTCTTTTGCCATGTGGTTGAACTCCTGGGCCAGGTCGCCCAGCTCGTCGTTCCGCACCGAGTCCACATGGACGGCGTAGTTGCCCTGTGCCACCTGCCGCGCAGCCCCGGAGAGAGCCCGCAGAGGCTTTGTGAACCACTCGCTGAACAACCATGCCGCCGACATCGAGAACGCGAAAATGAGGGCCGCAGCCAGCGGCAGGACGGTGCTGAGCACCTTGCCGGCCTCGGCCACATGCATCAGGCTGGTAGTCACCAGCACAGTGTAATTTCCGTCGGAGGTCATCCGGCCCACCATCAGCTGGACGGAGCCGGAGGGCGTGGGCGGGTTGATCTTCCGCACCACTGTGCCGCCGCTCTCCCGGCAGAGCTGCCGCATGGCGCGGGCCGTGGTGTAGGCGGTCTGCTCGTCGGCAGTGTCGGTGGGGCGGGTGCGGTGAAGGTTGCAGTAGGACAGGTTATCCACCTTGAAGATCTGCCGCAGGGTGGTGTCGGAGATGTCGATGCAGAAGCTGCTCATCCCGCCCAGCTCGAAGATGTCGTCCTGCAGCGCGTTGAAGAAGGTGTTGTTGACGTACAGCCGGCTGCCGAAGGCCCAGTAGGAGAGGGTCTCGCCCTTCCCGATGGCCTCGTCCATCCGGGCCACGATGGCCTCGGCCTGCTCGGTGAGCTGTTTCTGGATATGGGTGGTGTAGAGGGGCTCCAGCAGCTGGGTGCTCAGAAACCAGAACAGTCCCACCAGCAAAAGGCAGATGAAGCACAGAAAGCCCATGAGCTGGCCCCGGATGCCGATGGTGCGCCGTGTTTTGCTCGTTTGCCGCATGAAGAGCAGAGCCTCCGCTTAACGCGCCGCGTCGGGGTCGAACTTGTAGCCGATGCCCCAGACAGTGGCGATGTAGCCGCGGCACTTGCCCAGATGGCCGCGCAGCATCTTGACGTGGGTGTCCACGGTGCGGTCTTCGCCGAAGTAGTCGTAGTTCCACACCTTCTGCAGAATCTTTTCGCGGCTGAGGGCGATGCCCTTGTTGGAGGCCAGAAAGACCAGCAGGTCGAACTCCTTGGGCGTGAGGCTCACTTCCTCGCCCGACACCTTGACGGTGTGGCTGGCCGTGTCGATGGACAGCTCCCCGAAGGTCATGGTGCTGTCAGAAGCCTCGGTGCGGGGCATGGTGCGGTTGAGCACAGCCTTGACACGGGCCACCAGCTCCCGGGGGGAGAAGGGTTTGACCACATAGTCGTCAGCGCCGCCCTCGAGGCCGGCAAGCTTGTCGTACTCCTCGCCGCGGGCCGTCAGGATGATGACGGGGGTGTTGATGCGGCGGGTGCGCATCTCCCGCAGGCAGGTCATGCCGTCCATGAAGGGCATCATCAAATCGAGGATGACCAGATCGTAGCCGCCGCCGGTGAGCAGCGACAGGGCGGCGGAACCGTCCCCTGCCTCCTCGCAGGTGTAGCCCGAATACTGTAAATTCTCCCGGATAAGCTCCCGGATGCGGGGCTCGTCGTCAACGATAAGAATTTTTGCCATAAGGCATTCCTCCTAAAAGCTTCTATCTCTCAAGCGCCGGAGGCTGCTCAGAGCCAGCCCGGCGGAACTGTATACTGCGTTCAAGTCTATCATACCCTATCAATTAGGAATTTTTGTGAAGTTTGAGTAGATTTTTTGGGAAAACATCCCAGTGGGTGCGTTTCGTGTCTGCCCTGATTATAAAGGGCCGCTTTTGGGGGCTGTCAAGCTTGGCCTCATCTTGCGCAGAAAAGCCGAAGTGTGCTATACTACAATGATAAAAGACTTCCCCGAAATCTGACAAATACAAAGGAAAAACTGTTCATGCGCATTGGATTCGTAGAGCTGGTACTGCTCCTCTTCATTGCATCCATCACGGTGGGGCCGAACGTGGCCCTCTTTGCGGACCGGTGGCTTCGCCGCGCCCAGCGCACGTCTGCTGCCGCTGCCCGCCGGAAGGCCCAGCTGGAAGCACAGGCCGCCATCGAGCGGGAAGCTCTGATGACCCGCTTCCGGGTGGCCAGCAACATCTTTGCCCTGCTGATGCTGGCGGCGCTGGCGTACGGCCTGCTGCTGCGGCCCATCGACACGCCGCCGAAAGCCTACACCGCCCCGGATGTGCGGCAGGACACCGGTGCCGCGCAGACGGCCCTCTCCGCCGACAGCAAGGACAGCTGGAAGCTGGGCGGCTATCTGGGTGTGGACTGCGTCCGTGTCCAGGACGGCCTTGTCTACGCTGCTGCCTACAACGGTGCGGCCATGAAAAAGCGTCAGAGCGACCTTGTCCGCACCGACGGCGGACACTACGCGGCCATTCTGTCGGTGGAGGGCGAGTTGACCAGCTTTGCCTTCGACGCCGACGGCGACTTGTGGCTGACGGTGGTGACGTCCTCCGGCGGGGCGCTCTGCCGCGCCCGGCATGACAGCTGGGGAACCTCAGTAGAACAGGTGGTGACTCAAATCGACGGCGCACCGCTGGGTGTGCTGTCGGCGGTGGAGACCGGCCCGGACGGGAAGGTCTATTTCGCCGTGTCCACCGAAGCCACTGCGAAAAACGGGCTGGAAAGCGCTCTCCGCACCGAGCTCATCGCCCACACCGGCACGGGCTGCGTCTATGTGTATGACCCGTCGGCCCGGACAGTGGAACAGGTCCTGGTCGGCGTGGCCGGTGCGGCTGGTCTGGCCCTCTCGGAGGATGGCCGAACGCTGTACGTTTCCGATCTCGGGAACCGCTGCGTCTGGGCTGTGGACACCGACGCCCGGGAGCTGACCGCCGGCGGCAAGCACTGCGAGAGTTTTGTGTCCGGCCTGCCGGGATACCCCGGCGCATTGGCGATGGACGAGGACGGCATCCTCTATATCAGCTACCGCTGGACCCGCAGCGGCTGGCTGGAAAAGCACGCGGACAGCACCCTTCTGCGGGGCATCGCCCTGCGGGCCGGTGAGAACATCCAGAAGAAGTTGTTCAAGCTGCCTGCGGACGCCCCCTGCGCCGAGGCTGTGGACACCGCCGACGGAAGCTGGAAGCAGACATTCTCAGGCAGAGAGCTGGACGGCTGCACGGCGGTGTGCCCGGCGGGAAGCAAAGTGTATTTCGGCGCGGCAGGCTCTGCCAGCCTGCTGTCTGCAAGAGTATAAAACGAGGTGTTTTTTATGACAGAAGAGTTCAAAAAGCAAATCGAGACCGAAGCGCGGCAGGCTGTGACGGAGCTGTTGGCCCAGGCAAAGCTGAAAAAGGGCGATGTCTTTGTGGTGGGCTGCTCGTCCAGCGAGATCGTCGGCGGCCACATCGGCAAGGACTCGAGCCTTGAGGCTGCACAGGCTGTCTACGCCGGCGTCGCACCGGTGCTGGCCGAAAACGACATCTGGCTGGCCGCACAGTGCTGTGAGCACCTCAACCGTGCGATCATCATTGAGCGGGAAGCCGCTGAGAAATACGGCTGGGAGGAAGTCTGCGTCGTGCCGCGTCCCCATGCGGGCGGCAGCTGGGCCACCACCTGCTGGAAGCAGTTCAAAGACCCCATCGCGGTGGAGGAGATCCGCGCCCACGCAGGCATCGACATCGGAGGCACCCTCATCGGAATGCATCTGCGCCGGGTGGCTGTGCCGGTGCGGCTGAGCCTTTCGAAGATCGGCGAGGCCAACATTCTCTGCGCCCGCACCCGCCCGAAGCTCATCGGCGGCGAGCGCGCAAAATATACCGAGGAGGACTGAGCTCTATGGCAGAAAAGAATCTGGAAGAGATGCGGGAGGCAGTGGAGGCTATCCGCGAAAAGATGGCCGCAGCGGCCCGGGAAGCAGGCCGTGACCCCGCCGAAGTGCAGCTCTGCGCCGCCTGCAAGACCCGCACCGCAGACACCGTCGCTGCCAGCGCGGCCCTTGCCATCGATGTGTTCGGCGAGAACCATGTGCAGGAGCTTTGCGCCAACTACGACGCCGGTGCTTACTGCGGCAAGCCCAGCCACTTCATCGGCCATTTGCAGACCAACAAAATCAAGAAGGTGCTGGGCCGCGCAAGCCTCATCCAGAGCGTGGACAGCGAGCATCTGCTGGCCGCGATCGAAAAGGAAGCCGCCAAGGCCGGCATCGTGCAGGACGTCCTGCTGGAAGTGAACATCGGCGGCGAGGAGTCGAAGTCGGGCGTCTCGCCGGAACAGCTCTGGCCTCTGCTGGACGCTGCCGCCGCAGAAGAGCACATCCGGGTCAAGGGTCTGATGGCCATCCCGCCCGTCAACGACGACGACGCCCAGAACCGCCGGTATCTGGCCCAGGTGTACAAGCTGTTCGCGCAGGCCGGGGAGCGGGGGTACCAGAACGTGAAGATGGAGACCCTCTCCATGGGCATGAGCGGCGACTTTGAGAACGCCATCCGCGAAGGTGCGACCCTCGTGCGCATTGGTACGGCTATCTACGGAGAACGGGATTATTCGAAGAAGTAACCTCTCAGTCGGGCTTGCGCCCGCCAGCTCCCCTAGTAGGGGAGCCTCTGGCGTATCCAGCAAGCTTCACCCGGCTGCCAAAGCCTCCCCTCGTTAGGGGAGGTGGCACGCCGCAGGCGTGACGGAGAGGTTTGAACCCAGAAATTTAAAATTGGAGGAATCATGCAAAAAGTCAACGACCCCGCAGTGCGGCACACCAGCAGCGGCGCCCTCATCCGGCGCTTTCTGCCCTATCTGGCAAAATACAAAAAGACCCTGTTCATCGACCTGTTCTGTGCGGCGATGACCACCCTGTGCGACATCATCCTGCCCAAGATCATGAGCACCATCACCAACTCCGCCATGGGCGTGGGCATCACCCTCACGGCGGGCATCGTGCTCAAGCTGGCAGCAGTGTACTTCGTGCTCCGCATCATTGACGGTGCTGCGCAGTATTTCATGTCCGGCATCGGCCACATCATGGGCGTCCACATCGAGACGGACATGCGCCGGGACGCCTTCGACCACCTGCTCAAGCTCGACCACACCTACTACAACAACACCAAGGTCGGCACCATCATGGGCCGCATCACCAATGACCTGTTCGACGTGACCGAGTTCGCCCACCACTGCCCCGAGGAATTTTTCATCGCGGGCATCAAGATCCTGGCATCCTTCCTCATCCTGTGTCAGGCCAGTGTGCCGCTGACGCTGGCCGTGTTCGCCTGCGTGCCGCTGATGGGCGTCGTGTCCGTCAAGCTGAACCAGCGCCTGCGCGCCCGGTTCCGCCAGCAGCGCGTCCAGATCGGTGAGCTGAATGCCACCATCGAGGACAGCCTGCTGGGTCAGGGTGTGGTGAAGGCCTTCGCCGCCGAGGACGAAGAGCGCGAGAAATTCGCCAGGGGCAACAAGGATTTCGAGAATATCAAGACGCTGGGCTACTACGCCATGGCTGCGTTCAACACCTCCACCCGCCTCTTCGACGGCCTGATGTATCTGGTGGTCATCCTTGCGGGCGGTCTGTCGCTGGTGTACGGCAAGATAACCGCTGGTGACCTGGTGGCTTATATGCTCTACGTCACCACTCTCATCGCCACCATCCGCCGCATCGTCGAGTTCGCCGAGCAGTTCCAGCGCGGCATGACCGGCATCGAGCGCTTTGCGGAGATCATGGACACCCCCGTGACCATCAAGGATGCCGAAGACGCAAAGCCTCTGCAGCCCGGTCCGGGTGCCATCCGCTTCGAGGACGTCAGCTTCGAGTACCCCGACGACCACAACAAGGTGCTCCACCATGTCAGCCTTGACATCAAGGCCGGTGAGCGTCTGGCGCTGGTCGGCCCGTCCGGCGGCGGCAAGACGACGCTCTGCAACCTCATCCCCCGCTTCTACGAGGTGACGGGAGGCCGTATCCTCATCGACGGGCAGGACATCCAGCACGTCACCCTCAAGAGCCTGCGGGAGGACATCGGCATCGTCCAGCAGGACGTCTACCTGTTCAGCGGTTCGGTGGCGGATAACATCGCCTACGGCAAGCCCGGCGCGACCCGGGAGGAAATTATCGAAGCGGCCCGTCTGGCGGGCGCAGAGCGCTTTATCAGCGCCTTGAAGGACGGTTTTGATACCTATGTGGGTGAGCGGGGCGTCAAGCTCTCGGGCGGTCAGAAGCAGCGCATCGCCATCGCGCGGGTCTTCCTGAAGAACCCGCCCATCCTCATTCTGGACGAGGCCACCAGCGCCCTCGACAACGAGAGCGAGATCCTTGTGGGCCAGAGCCTCGAAAAACTGGCCCATGGCCGCACGACCCTGACCATCGCCCACCGACTGACCACCATCAAGGACTACGATAGAATCCTTGTGCTGGGCGCAGAGGGTATCGAGGAGTCTGGCACTCACGACGAGCTGCTGGCGAAAAAGGGCGTCTACTACCGCCTGTGGAATCAGCTGCCCGGGGAAGATACGTTGTAAAAAGAAAGAGTATAACAAAAGAGGCACTGCCAGCGGCAGTGCCTCTTTTGTTATACTCTTTCTTATTCTCCGACAATGAGCCGCACGGCGCCGTAAATACCGGCGTCGTTGCCGAGGCTTGCGGCCTTGATGGGCGTCTCGCGGCAGGACTTGAAGGCGTAGGTCTTGAAGTGCTCCACCAGCGGGTCGAAGAGGACGTCGCCTGCGCGGGCCACACCGCCGCCGATGAGGAACATCTCGGGGTCGGTGGTGCTGGCAATGGAGGCCAGAGCCATGCCGAGGGTGTCGGCCATCTCGTCCACCTCGCGGGCAGCGAGGGCGTCGCCGCTGCGGGCGGCATCAAAGACGTCCTTGGCCTCAAAATCCTTGCCGCGCAGGACACAGTCTGCGTCGGGATTCTCATCCAGCAGCTTCTTCATGCAGCGGACGACGCCGGTAGCGCTGGAATACTGCTCGAGGCAGCCGTGCTTGCCGCAGCCGCAGGCGGCCGTCTCGTGACGGTTGACGGTGATGTGGCCGATCTCGCCGCCGGCACCGTGTGCGCCGTCGATGACTTTGCCGTTGACGATGACGCCGCCGCCGACGCCGGTACCCAGCGTGACCATGACTGCGCTGCGGCAGCCCTTGGCGGTACCCATCCAGATCTCACCCAGAGCAGCCACGTTGGCGTCGTTGCCCACCAGCACCTTCATGCCGTCCAGCAGGCCGGACAGCTGGGCCGAGACGTTCCGTTCGCCCCAGCCGCCAAGGTTGGCGCAGATGATGGGGACGACGCGGCTGTCCAGCACGGGGCCGGGGACGCCGATGCCGACGCCCTCCACCTGCTCAGAGGTGATCTCCTTCTCGGCCATCTTGGCGTGGATGGCGTCGGCCAGATTCTCGAGGATGTGTTCACCGGCGTTGGAGGTGTCGGTGGGGACTTCCCACTTTTCCAGCAGAGCGCCCGAGGTGGTGAACAGGCCGACCTTGGCCGTGGTGCCGCCGAGGTCGATGCCGAATGCGTATTCTTTCATAACTCATTTACCCCTTTTTTTGCGGCGGTCGCCCGCCGGTTATCATTTGACATCAGTATAACATACTCCGGACCAAAAGAGCAGGGGGCGGACCGGTTTTTATGCAATCAGACGGAAATTTCTGGAGTTTTTTGGCAAAATTGCAAAAGTGCAGGGCAAAAAAAGCGCACCCTGCAAGCAGCAGAGTGCGCTTTCGTGACGGATGAAAAAGCCTTAGTCTTCGTCTTCCTCGTCCTCTTCGTCATCGCCGGCTTCAGAGCGGGGCTTGTAGAAGATGCCGCTCAGGAAGGTGCTGATGAAGTAGAGCAGGACCATAGGGATAGCCACCATGCACTGGGAAACGATGTCCGGCGGGGTGACGACGGCTGCCACGAAGAAGATGAGCACGATGGCAACGCCCCGGCCCTTTTTCATGATCTGGGGGTTGGCGATGCCCATCTTGGAGAGGATGATGGTGACCAGAGGCATCTCAAACACACAGCCAAAGATGATGAACATGGTCAGGCAGAGGCTGACATAGCTCTCGATACTGGTGGTGGTCTGGATGTAGTCGGCGCCCTCGATGCCGGTGCTGAGGAACTGGAGCATGAAGGGCATCATGAGCTTGTAGGCAAACAGCACGCCCACCACAAAGAGGGCCAGACCCAGCAGGATCACCAGCTTGAGGAAAAAGGTCTCGCTCTTTTTCAGGCCCGGCTTTGCAAAGGCGTAGATCTGGTACAGGGCCACAGGCACCGTGACCACCAGAGCCGCCAGCAGGGAGACGCGGAAATACTGCATCAGCTTTTCCTGCGGGGCGATGGACACGAAGGTGTAGAAACCCTGGCCCATGGCGGTCAGCAGGTCGATGAGGCGGTCGGCGTAAGCCAGTGTGACCACGACCGCCGCCACGAACACCACGGCGCAGACGATAAGGCGGTTGCGCAGCTCTTTCAGGTGGCCCGTCAGCGTCATGTTGCCGTCGTCAGGCATGACTTCGGCTTTCTTTTTGCGCTTTACGTTCGTAGCCACAGATTACTCCTCGTCGTTCTTCTTCTCAGTCTTGGTCTCGGCCTTGGCAGTGGTCTCGTCCTCCTCTTCGGACTCCTCCATGCCCTTCTTGAAGTTGTTCATGGTCTTGCCGAACATCTTGCCCAGCTTCGGCAGGTTCTTGGGTCCAAAGATGAGCAGGACGACGACCAGGATGATAAGCAGCTCGTTAGTACCAATACGCATAATAATGATCTCCTTTTTACTTTGCCGCGCCGCGAGGCGGGCTGATTACAATGTATAAGGCAACCGCGGGCGCGGGTGCATCGGTGTGGGGATTAAGCCTTTGCCTCTTCGGCAGGTGCGGCTTCGGCAGCGGGGGCGGCTTCTTCGGCCACGGGTGCTGCCTCTGCGGGGGCGTCGGTCTTTTCCTCGGCCTTCACAGGCTCAGCAGCAGGGGTCTGCTCTGCCTTGGAAGCTTCGGCTGCGGGAGCCTCGGCAGGAGTCTCCTCGGGCAGCTCCTCGACTTCTTCCAGCTCGGTGACTTCCTCAGCCTGTTCGGCCTTGGCGGCCTCTTCCTTGCTGGTCTTGCCGATGCCGGTGAAGCTCTTGGTGACATCCTTCACGCTGTTGTCGATGTCCTTCTTGATGTCGGTCAGGGGGGCAACGGCTTCCTTGAGGGGGGCCTGGATCTCGTTCAGAGGCTCCACGACATTCTTCTGGATCTCCTCGGAGGCAGCGCCGGTGTACTTCTTCAGCTCGCGCAGCATCTTGCCCAGCTTCTTTGCGTAGACGGGCAGCTGGTCGGGGCCGATGAAGACGAACGCAATGACCACGATGACCACGAGTTCCCAAAAACCAATTTTCATATTCTTCCGATTCCTTTCCTCAGCCGCCCGGGAGAGCGGCGATATGGAGTGTGCTGTCAGGGGTTTTCGGCGCGCACCGCGCCTTTGATGCCATACATATACCGAAGATGCATGAACGGAATATGAATTTAATATGAATTATTTGTGAACAAAGAGCTGCTTTGTGCGAAAATACATCGAATAAGTAGAAATCAAGTGAAATAATACAAAACGGAATAAGATTTGCTCAGCGGACTGTGTTCGTCAGGGTGCCGATGCCCTCGATCTCGCAGCGAACTTCGTCGCCCGGTTTGAGGAAGCAGGGCGGCTCCATGCCCATGCCGACGCCCGCCGGGGTACCGGTGGCGATGATGGTGCCAGCCTTGAGGGTCATGCCCTGCGAAAGCTCGGCAATGACATGGTCAATGTCGAAGATCTGCAGGCCGGTGTTGGAGTCCTGCCGCTTTTCGCCGTTGACGAAGCACCGGATGGGCAGCTTGGGCGGGTAGGTGTCGAACTCGTCCGCCGTGACGATGCAGGGGCCGATGGGAGTGAAGCCATCGAGGCTCTTGCCGAAATACCACTGCTTGTGGGCGGTCTGGACATCCCGTGCGGAGACATCGTTCAGGATGGTGTAGCCGAAGACGTAGTCTTTCGTCTGCCCTGCGGGAACGTCCTTCGCGTCCTTTCCCAGAACGACGGCCAGTTCACATTCGTAGTCCAGCTTTTTCACGAGGTCGGTATGGGCCTCGATGAAGCCGCCGTCCGGCACGGCCCGGGTGACCCGCTTGGAAAAGTAGATGGCGTCCTGATGTTTGGTAGCAAAAGCGTCGGCAGAGTATTTCTCGGCCTCGTCGGAGTGGGCCATGTAGTTGATGCCCAGACAGATGACGTCCTGCGCCGGAGACGGGATGGGGCTTTCCGGCGTGACGGCCTCGATGGGCAGCGCCGGGATGCCTGCGATGGCCAGCGAAAGCCCGGCCCGCACCTGCGGGGTCAGGAACGGGATGGCGTCGGACAATGTCTCGTAAGAAAGGCCCAGCCAGCTCAGAGGCCAGACCTGACGGCCATCAGCGGAGAGGATGGCCGGGTCTTCCACGCCGTCAGGCAGACGGCAGGTGATGAAACGCATAGAAAAGCCTCCTTCTCAGTGCCGATACGCGATAGCCTTCTGGATGCGGTCGGCTTCGGCGGGGCCGGCCAGCTGGCGCACCAGCTCGAGGGCAAACGGGATAGCGCCGCCGAGGCCGTAGCTGGTGGTGATGTTGCCGTCTACGACGACTTCCTCATCGTGGACGATGGCACCGGCCAGCTTGTCCTGAAATCCGGCGTGGGCGGTGGCGTTCCTGCCTTCCAGCAGGCCGAGGCTGGCGAGGACGCTGGGCGCGGCGCAGATGGCGGCGACCTTCTTGCCTGCCCTGGCAAAAGAAACGCAGGTGTCGGTGACGGTCTTGTTCTTGGCGAGGTTGGGCGTACCCGGGATGCCGCCGGGCAGGATGACCATGTCTACGTCGCTGTAATCCACATCCTCGGCCAGCGCATCGGCGTTCAGGTGGATGCCGTGGCTGCTGACGAGGGCGCGGCGGCCCATGGCGGACGCAATGATGACTTCGACCCTGGCGCGGCGGAGAAGGTCGGCCACCAGCAGGGCCTCGCACTCCTCAGTGCCGTCGGCAAAAAACAGAACAGCTTTGCTCATAATCAGATACTCCTTTTATAAATCAAAGAAAAAGCGCACCGCAGGCGGGGCATCCCCGGCCCGCAGTGCGCCAGCGGTCAGTAGAAATTCAGTCTTCGGTGTCAGCGGAGACGCCGTTCTTTTCCAGAATGCGGCGCAGGACGCTGTCATCCCGGCCCAGCACACGGCTCACGCGGCTGATGATGGCGCTGGATGCGCCGATGTTGCCCATGATGCTGGTGTAGCTCTGCTTGCGCATGAGCTTTTCGGCGATGTTGTAGCGCTGCTCCATCGCGCTCAGCTCTGCGTAGCTGCATACATCCTGCAAGAAGCGGTAGCACTCCTCGGGCGTCTCAAGCTCCAGAAAAGCGGCATACAGGCCGGATTTTCCGGTCGGATGGTCCTTTGCCATATACAGTTCCTCCCCGGTCATTCAATGGTGTTGGACCCGCAGACGGGTACTTCAATACACTACTTTAGTGTAGTACAAATGAGCAGAAAAAGCAATGGCCTTTGCAGGAAATTTACAACATCCGCTCAAAAATCAGCTCGTTGCGCTCGATGCCGCCCTCACTCTCGGCAGGGCCAAGGGAGCGATAGCCCCGGGCCTTGAAGAACTGCTGCACTGGCAGGGCCTTGGCATTGACGCCGCACCAGACGCGGCCCCGGCCTTCGCCCCGGGCCAGACGCTCGCAGGACGCCACGATGTCCCGGCCGATGGCCTTGCCGCGGTATTCGGGCTTGAGGTAGAGGTGGAGCAGATGGAGCGAAGTGTTCTCCATCTTCCATGCAAAGTAGCCGATGAGGCTGCTGCCGAGGAAGACGAGGAAGTAGTTCACATCGTTGTCGATGTCCTCTTCAATAGAGTCGGCGCTCTGCAAGTTCTCGATGAGGGCGTCCAGCTGCTTTGCAGGGAAATAGCGTTTGTAGACCTCGTGCTAGACCTCGCTGGCAAGGTCGGCGGTCATGTGGATATATTTGGCCTTGGCGACCAGCTTGTAATCGGGTTTCATAGTCCTCCTGAAAAATAGCGCGGAACTGCGCACGATAAAGTTCGGCGGGAAATCGCTTTACAATATACAGTGTACCACATCCGGCCCCCGGGTGTAAAGCAAAAAGGCTGCCGTACCCGCAAAGAGTACGGCAGCCTTGATGGCTTTTTCGACGTCCTCAGACGTGATGCGTTTTACAGCGCAGCCTTGAAGTTGTGATGAGTGGAGCTGTAACGGACAACTGCTTCCATCAGGGTGACAGGCCACAGCAGGACCTTGCCAACCATCTCAGCCGGCTTGACGCATACCGTCTCCATGCTGTCGATGCCGAACAGGATCAAACAAGCGATACCGCAGCCCAGAATGTAGTAATACATAGTCAAACCTCCTATATTTTTCTCACAGGCCCGCAGTGTGCGGAGCCTGAAGCTCGTTGTTACGGGGGCGCTTTCCGCTCCCTGCAAGCTTACTATACACCGGTTTTGAAATAAAGTCAATAGCAAAAAACGTGAAACAAATTAAAGCTCTTTCTGAAATGTAATATCTATCATTAAAGTAAAGCGCCGAAGTGGGTTTTGATTTATAAAACTGAAGTCACTGCACTGAATTGGCCTTGCGGCAGGGACAGTTCGACCCGTTTTGAAGCTGAAACGGGCCGAAAACAGGGGTGCTGTTCTTGGAGCAAAAACAGGGTGGAAAACGAAAGCTGTGGGGTCGTTTTTGAGATGTATACAAGTGTGCTCCGGCGGTGGAATTTGGGCCGGAGGGTAAAGTGAGGAAATCTCAGCAAAACGAGCAGAATGCATAAAGAAATTCGCAAAAATTATGGAAAACTATTCTTGCTGCCCAAACCAAAATGCGCTATAATAAGAGCATCAAAAGTCTACGCTGAAAGGAGAACGCAGTTATGGCAAAGGCATCGCAGGTCGTATTATCAGAAAATGAATTTTACCTCATCAAGGCCCCCAATGGAAAGGTGCTGGAAGTAAAGAACTTCAACACGGAGAACGGCGCTGCGATCCGTCTGTGGGACTACGCAGGTCATCCGTGGCAGCAGTGGAAATTCGTGGATGCAGGTGAAGGACGCTGGCGCATCCAGAACCGTTTTACCGGCAAAATGATGGACCTTGCCCTCGGCGGCGTGGTGGAAGGCACCTGGCTCCATCAGTGGGGCCGCACCAGCGGACTGAGCCAGTGCTGGGCGCTCGAGCCTACCCGCAATGGCCGGACCCGCATCCGCAACGTGCTGGCCGACAAGTACATCGACCTTGTGGGCATGAACACCTCCAACGGTGCGCAGGCGCAGATCTGGAACTTCGTCTCGGGCGGCAATCAGGAGTGGAACCTTGAGCGTGTGGACTCCACCGTCCAGCAGACCCGGGCCAAGGCCGAAGAGGCCCATGATCCGGAGCCGACGCCCTCCCAGCGCAAGCACCAGAACGACCTCGTCCGTAAACTGAACAATGCGGGCAAGGGCCGCGCAGGCCGCAAGGCATAAACGCATAAAAACAGCGCCCCGCAGGGGTCATCTGCGGGGCGCGTTGCTGTTAAAAGAAAGGGAAAGTAAGATGAATCTTGGGGCCTTTATGAATCCGGAATACCCGATCTTCAGCACGACGCTGTGCTATCTGGAGCGGGACGACGCCTACCTGATGCTCCACCGCGTGAAGAAGGCAGACGACTACAACCACGACAAATGGGTGGGCGTCGGCGGAAAATTCGAGCGGTTCGAGAGCCCGGAGGACTGCCTTCTCCGTGAAGTGAAAGAAGAGACGGGCCTGACGCTGACCCACTGGCGCAGCCGGGGCCTGCTGACCTTCATCTGGGGCAATATGACCGAGTTCATCCACCTCTACACTGCCGACGGGTGGACGGGCGAGATGATACAGGGCGATGCCTGCCGGGAAGGTGTGCTGGAATGGGTGCCGAAGGAGAAAGTGGAGCAGCTGCCCATCTGGGAGGGCGATAAGATCTTCTTCAAGCTGCTCAACGAGGAACATCCGTGGTTCTCCCTCAAGCTGGTGTATGAGGGGGATGTCCTCCGGCAGGCGGTGCTGGATGGGGAAAGAATCGTGGGTTAATCTGCCAAAGGCGAAAGCATTTCACGGAAAAGCTGGCGCAGCATAGTATCCACGCCCTGCGCCGACCAGATGGTGGCGACCATCAGCTCGTCGGGGTCGATGCAGGAAAAATCCAACTGATACCCAGCGTGCTGTGCGAGCTGCGCCAGAAAGACGCGCTGTGTCCGCCCATTGCCCTCGCGGAACGGGTGAAGCTCGTTGGTGCGGATGTAAAAATCAACGAAGGCGTCTACAAAATCGTCGAAGGAAAGGCTTTGGAAGAAATTCTGCTCGGCCAGCCGCCGGAAAATAGCAGAGCTGACGCGTGGGATCTCATCTGCGGGGCAGAACTGCGTACCCTTTTTGGAGATGTTGATGCTGCGGGGTACACCGGCCCATTCGTAGAGGTCGCAGAAAAGATGGCGGTGGATGGCCTTGTAATGCTCAAAGTCGAAGGTAGAGCACAAGGGAGATTCTTCCCACTGTGCTGCTTTCGCGGTGACGAGCACGGCTTCCACACGGTCAAGCTCCTGCTGACTGCGGAGGTCGAATTTATTGATAAGGACGGAAGTGCAGGGATAGCAGTCGGCAGAAGATGGGTCGATCGTGTAGGGCATAAGCGTTACCTCTGGGCCGCAGTGTCCTGTGGCTGCCGCAGAACCTCACGGACGAGGGTGGCGGCGTCAAGATGACCGTCCAGATAGCGCAGACAGTCCTGCTCCGATTTTTTGGAAAAAGAGAGGCCCTCCATCCGTGTGGATGCAATGGCGTTGCGGAATGCCTTTTCGCGTTTTACGGTCATGATGAACCCTCCGGTCTTGAATTGTGTAACAGTATTATAGCAGAGAAAAAGTGCGGAATGCAATAAAATAAGATAAAAAAGCCTCTGTGCAGAAATGTTTTGACGACATTTTTGCACAGAGGCGATTTTTACGGGATCAGTTCAGCTTCAAATCGCCGTCCTTGATCCAGCCAAGCTTGCGCTCGATCTCGCAGAAGAGAACGCTGAGCACGGCGGGCAGGACGAAGCAGATGAGGACGAGGGCAGCCCAGTCCATCGGGGTGATGGCGGCCTTGGTGCCGGCGGCAATGTCGCTGACCCAGCCGGTGTAGACGCCGATCTGGCCCACGAGGCCGCAGGTACCCATGCCGGAAGAGACGGCGGCACCGTTCATCTCCATGTGGAAGACGCAGGTGGCCAGAGGGCCGGTGATGGCGCTGGCCAGCGTGGGGGCGATCCAGATACGGGGGTTCTTTACGATGTTGCCCATCTGGAGCATACTGGTGCCGAGGCCCTGACTGATGAGGCCGCCGACGCCGTTTTCCTTATAGCTCATGACGGCAAAGCCGATCATCTGGGCGCAGCAGCCCGCCACGGCAGCGCCGCCGGCGAGGCCCGTCAGGCCGAGGGCCGCGCAGATGGCGGCAGAGGAAATGGGCAGGGTCAGGGCGACGCCCACGATGACCGAGACGAGGATGCCCATGAGGAAGGGTGCCTGTTCAGTGGCCCACATGATGAGGGTACCCACCTGGCTTGCGGCTGCGCCGATGGGGGCAGCGATGAGCATCGAGAGGCCGACGCCGGCAAAGATGGTGACCAGCGGGGTGACAAGGATGTCGACGCGGGTCTCCTTGCTGACGGCCTTGCCCAGCTCAGCGGCCACAATGGCGATGATGAGGACGGCCAGAGGGCCGCCTGCGCCGCCGAGGGCGTTGGAAGAGTAGCCCACCGTCACGAGGCTGAACAGTACCAGCGGCGGGCAGTGGAGCGCCCAGCCGATGGCCACGGCCATGGCCGGGCCGCTCATGGCCGTGGCGTAGCCGCCCAGGTCCACCAGCGTCTCAAGCCCGGTCTGCTGGCCCAGCGTCTTGATGATGGTGCCGATGAGCAGGCTGGCGAACAGGCCCTGTGCCATCGCGCCCAGCGCCTCGATGAGGTAGCGCTGGGGGGTGATGACGATGTCCTTGCGTTTTAAGAAATCTTTTACATTTGACATAAAGAATCTGCCTTTCCGTCTTAACACTTTCAGAGTGCAGCAAAAGCTGCATGACCATCATGATACCATACACGTGTCAAGACAGCAAGAGGAAAACGCAAAAATCCCGTTCGGAACTGAACTTTTTTTCTTTTGGATGCAATAATACGGCGGCTCGGTTCGTTTTCCACATGGAGTGTCGGCTATGGTGGAAAACTTCCACGAAACGCCCCGCACGAGACACCGAAGGACATTGACGGGAGCTTGGGGTTGGGTGTATACTATAGACGTATAAATGGCATTTGAAGCACTTTCGGCGGCGAGAGGCCGCGTTAGAATACAGCTTGGAGGCAGAGCAAGCGGAATGAGACAGAAAGATACAGGAACACCAAAAAAGAAGACGCGCCGTGCGGCGGGCCAGATGGTGGCCTCGGCGGTGATGGCTCTTGCCATCGCGGTGGGCGGTTTTGGCACCACAGCCCTGCTGGCGTCCCAGCCTGCGGGTCTGACGGTGGAGCCGTCGGCTCTGTTGTGGGAGGGTGAGACCGATGCGGCCCACAGCACCAAAAAGGAAACGAAGAAAAATAATACGGAAACTCCGAAAAATGACTCTGCATCCTCTGAGGCGGAGAGCACTGCTGCGTCTGCCGCGCAGCCGTCTGCTCCCAGCCAGAGCGTGAAAGAAGAGCCCGCTGCATCGGCGGCTCCGGCTGCACCCGCAGAGGAGACTGCTGCAGAGCCTGCAGCCCCGGAAACAGCTCCTTCTGCCCCCATGATGGGCGGCATCGACGAGCTGGAACAGGAGAACGGCTTCCCCCGCTTACAGCAGGAGACCGAGGCACTGGCCGCCGAAGACCCCCTGAGCGCCCCGGTGGAGCAGGATGCAGTGTCTCAGCCCGCCGAGCCGGAGACGAACTCCGAAGAGCAGAGCACCCTGCCGGTGAAGACCGAGGAAGGCACCATCCTGCTGACGCCGGAAGAGATACGCGCGGCGCTGGATGCGGGTACGCTGGATGCGAGCAACATTGATACTGCCTGTCTTACCGACGAGAACGGCCTGCTGAGCTGGCTGTGGAGCCTCCTGTTCGGGAAAAGAGACGATGACAGCAGCACCCCGGCTCCGGCCCCGGTCTATTCCGGCTGGCGCACCGTGGGCGGCAAGACCTACTATTATGACCAGTACACCAACCAGCCGGTCACGGGCATCCAGTCCATCGACAACAAGCTCTATTACTTCGACGCCAACGGTGTCCAGCAGGACGCCACCTTCGGCATCGATGTCTCCAAATATCAGTCGAACATCGACTGGGAGCAGGTCAAGACGGCGGGCGTCAAGTTCGTCATCATCCGCATCGGCTACCGCGGCTACGGCAGCGGCGCGCTGGTGCTGGACCCCATGTTTGAGCAGCACTTCACCAATGCCCGGAACGCGGGCCTCAAGGTGGGCGTCTACTTCTTCAGTCAGGCAGTCAACGAGAACGAGGCCCGGGAAGAAGCGCAGGGCTGCGCCTATGTCCTGAACGGCCGCAAGCTCGACTACCCCATCTACTTCGATACTGAGGCCTCCGGCGGCAAGAATGGCCGTGCCGATGGTCTGGGCGTCGAAGACCGCACCAAGTGTGCCATCGCCTTCTGCGAGGAAGTCAAGGCGCAGGGCTACAAGCCGGGCGTCTACGCCTCCACCCTGTGGTTCCGCAAGCGCATCGACCTGAACCAGCTGAAGAGCTACAGCATCTGGAACGCACATTATAATGTGGCCGGTAGCCCCATCGCCTGCGATATGTGGCAGGGTACCTGTACCGCCCGCATCCCCGGCTACGGCGGACAGATCGACGTGAACATCAGCTATGTGGGCTGAGGAGGCGCCCATGGACGTCATCCGCCTCATTGCCTCCGACCTTGACGCCACCCTGCTGGACGGCCAGAGCCGGCTTCCGCCAGACTTCGCGGAGACCGTCCGCGCTCTGGCAGAGCGGGGCATCCGGTTCGCTGCCGCCAGCGGACGGCCCATCTATACCTTAGAGGAGATGTTCGCGCCCCTGCGGGACGACATCATCCTTGTGGGTGACAACGGCGGTGCCATCTGCTGGAAGGGCGAGAGCCTGTATCTTTCCGAGATGGACGCCGCCGACTGGCGCACGCTGGCCGGGCAGGCCCGGAGCGCGGGCCACGCCGCCGTCCTCTGCGGGCTGGAAACGGCCTATGTGGAGGAGCAGTTCCGGCCATACGACAGGGTCTTCAAGAGATTCTACACCAAGGTGGAATATGTCCCCCATCTGGAGGACGTGACCGCCCGGGTGGATAAATTCACCATCTACTTCCCTGAGGGGGATGCCCAGAAGGGCTACGACGCGCTTTATGGCCCGGTCTGGGGCAGGCGCTTCTCGGTGGCGGTGGCCGGTGCAGACTGGGTGGACATCATGAACCCCGGCATCCACAAGGGCGCGGCCTTGCTTCTTCTGGGGAAGCGTCTGGGTGTCCCGCCCGAGGGCATGATGGCGTTCGGCGACACCTTCAACGACGCGGAGATGCTGAAGGCGGCAAAGTACGGCTTCCTCGTGGAGAACGGCTCGCCCGCTCTCCGGGAGGAGGTGCCATTCCTCGCGCCGCCCAACACCAGCTCCGGCGTGATGCAGATCCTGCGCCGTGTTCTGGCCCAGAATGGCCGGGTCTGTGAATCGGATTTCAGAAGAGCAAAATAGAGAACGGCATCGGAGAAAAGCTCAGATGCCGTTCTTTTTTATTGGTATAAAACTGCGCCCAGCACCGCCGAGAACAGTATCATCCCGATGGGCGAAGGGGCTTTGCCTCTGGCTTTCTGCCAGATGAGCCGCACCCCGGCCAGAAGTGCAAGGATGCCAATGCCCCGCCATGCGGGCGAGGGCGTTTCAGCGGCAGTGGAGATGCCCAGCAGGGTGCTCAGCCCCATGGTGAAGGCCGTGGAGAGGATGAGGGCCACGACGCAGGGCCGGACGCCGGAGAGGAAAGCTTCGACCCCGGCGTACTTGAGCAGGTCGTGGATGAGGGCCGCGATGAGCAGGATGATGAAAAAGGACGGCAGAACGACGCCCAGTGTGGCGCAGAGCGCCCCCGGCACCCCGCCCTGCGACGCACCGATGAAGGTGGCCATGTTGACGGCCAGCGGGCCGGGTGTGGACTCCGACACCGCGATGAAGCTCAAAAACTCGGCCTCAGAGAGCCAGCCGTTGAGCAGGACTTTCTCCCGGATGAGGGAGATCATGCCGTAGCCGCCGCCGAAGGAGACGGCACCGATCTCCAGAAAGGTGAGGAATAATTTCAGAAACATCTTACTTCCCTTCCTTTCTGCGGCCGATGAGCCATGCAGCCACACCTGCCGCACCGCTGAGAAGGATGAGCAGGATGGACGAGACACTGACACCGGCCAGCGAGAGGCCTACCATCACCAGCATGACGGCGGCGAAAACGCCGGTGGCAAAGGGCGACTTGTCCAGCGCTTTGAGCATCCGCACGCCTGCCGAGAAGATGAGGTAGATGACGCAGACCTGAATGCCCTTGAAGGCGTTGGCGATGACAGTGAGTTGGGTGAACTGCTCGAAAAACAGCGAGATGGCGTAGATGATGAGGAAGGACGGCAGGCAGACAGCTACCGTGGCCGTGGCCGCGCCGGGGACTTTGGCCAGCTTGTAGCCGAGGTAGGTGGCGCTGTTGATGGCCACCGGTCCGGGGGTGGATTCCGCAATGGCGGTCATGTCGAGGAATTCGTCTTTGTCCAGCCATTTGCGGCGCTGGATGAACTCTTCTTCCAGCAGGGCGATCATGGCGTAGCCGCCGCCGAAGGTGAACAGACCGATCTTGAAAAAGGTGAAAAACAGCGTCTCGAGGCTTTTGACCTCCTGCGCCGGAGTGTTATGTTTCATGGGCAGAGCCTCCTTTCCTTTATGTTACACGCGGGAAAGCCCGGTGTCAATAGCGGAGAAAAAGCGGGATTTTGCTTCCAGCGGCTTTACAATCCGGCCAAAAGGCGGTATTCTTTACCCATACCACTCTAAGATTCAGGAGGAAACGATGGACATCCGCCAGCTGCATTATTTTCTGGTCCTCTGCGAGGAGATGAACTACACCCGCGCGGCCCAGCGCCTGTTTTTATCCCGACAGGCTCTGCGTCAGAGCATCTCGGCCCTCGAGGCTGAACTGTGCGGGCCGCTCTTCCTCAGCGCCCACCACAAGCTCAGCCTCACCGACCGGGGCGTGAGCCTGCAGCGCCATGCCGCGCCGGTGGTGGAGCAGTTCCAGCAGATGCAGGCGGCGCTCCACGCCGAGATACAGTCGGCCCAGCCGGTGCGCATCGGCATCAGCGTCTCGCTGGTGCCGGACTATCTGCCCGGCCTTGAGACCCAGCTGGACAAGTTCCGCCAGCAGTACCCCCACATCGAGATGCGCTTCCGCCTGCTGGACAACGACGCCGTGGCCGAGGGCGTGGAGCAGGGCGAGCTAGATGCGGGCCTTGTGATGGACCTGGGCTGTGCCGCACCGGTGCTGGCCCGCACCACCCTGCGGGCCGACCCGGCCTGCCTGCTGGTGCCGCGGGGCCACCCCTTCTGGGAAAAGGAGAGTGTGCCGCTGGCCGAGCTGCGGAACCAGAGGCTCCTTCTGCCCAGTCTGCGGCAGGACCTGTTCGCCCCGCTGTGGGAGGCCTGCGCCCGGGCGGGCTTTGCGCCCAACGCCGAGATAGGCCCCAGCTTTTATCAGGCGTACTACCTCGTGCAGGAGCAGCTCTGCACCTGCCTGACCCGGTACGAGCCGGGCGCGCGGCGGGAGCTGGACCGGGTGCGGGACGTCCTGCTGGAAGACCTGCCGCCCCTCTGCGTCTCACTTTTGCAGCGGCGCGACCATGCTTCGGCTTATATCGACCTGCTGCGCAGCTACCTGATGGAGGTGCTGGGTGGTGCGGCCAGCCTGCCGCCCCGGCGCGGACGGTCGGCGAAGCCCTTCTATAACCTGCCCGTCCTGTCCAGCGCGGCGGCAAAGCCCGCCGTGGTACATCCTGCCCCCGGCACTCAGCTGCCCTTTGAGGGCGGACACAATTTCCGCGAGCTGGGCGGCTACGAGGCCGATGAGGGCAAGCACATCAAGTGGGGACAAATTTACCGGGGCATCCCGACGTGGAAACTCACCAGCGAGGCTGACCGGAAGCTGCTGGACAGTCTGGGCCTGCGCCTCATCCTCGATCTGCGCAGCGAGGCCGAAGCTGCCGAGACGCCCGACTACGTGCCGGACGGCGCGCGGCTGGTGCGCATCTGCGGTCTCTGCCTCGAGAACGGCAAAGAGGTGGACTTTTCGCCCGAAGACCGGGAGAATCTGCTGAAGGGAATGCCCGACGAGGGCCGTCGGATGGCGGACGCCATGTACGAGCGGATGCTCTTCGGCAACAAGGCGTACAAGGAGCTGTTCCGTGCGCTGGAAGCCGGTGAGACGCCGGTGCTCTTCCACTGCTCGGCGGGCAAGGACCGCACCGGCGTGGCCGCCATGCTCATCCTGCTGGCGCTGGGCGCGTCGGACAAGACTATCGCCGAAGATTTTGAGAAGACGAACATCTGGCGCAGGCCGGAGCTGGAAGCCGTCTGGGCCGAGCACGCTGAGGAGATCGCCGCTGACCCTGCCCGGAAGGACTTCTACCTCGGCGTGTTCGGCGTCCACCCGGAGTCTGCTCCCTTCGTGCTGAGCATCATCCGGGAGCGCTATGGCAGTGCCGACGCCTATCTGGAAGCCGAATACGGCCTCACGCCGGCCCGCCTGATGCGCCTGCGCCGGATGTATCTCGAATAAATAAAAAAATAATTTCCACTTTCGGCCTTACTTCTCCTTGACATTGTGCAAAATGTTTCGTAATATAAGAAGTAGTATGGAATCTAAGACGCTGCAGGCGGAACATTCCGCGACCAGATATTTCAATGGGGCTTCATCTGCCCGTTTTTATAAGCACATCTTGTAAATCGAAAAGCTGCACCAGACCTACCGCACAGAAAGATTTTTCTCTGCGTCTGTTCTTGTTGGCCTCTTTTGCGTTGAAAATTTGATTTATGTCTGGCCCGCGTTCGGCCGCACAGCGTCTCCTGCCTGTTAAAGCAAAATTTGACTGTTAAGGAGAGTGAAGAACAATGACCGTGATCGGAGTGATCGTGGCATTGATCGTTGCTGTCGCTGCCGCAGCTGCGGGCTATTTTATTGGTTACAACAACCGTAAAAAGACCGCAGAGGCCCAGATCGGCAGCGCCGAGGCCGAGGCGACCCGGCTGGTGAACGAAGCGATCAAGACCGCCGACCAGAAGCGCAAGGAAGCCATTCTGGAAGCAAAGGATGAGGCTTTCCGCCTGAAAGCCGAGGTCGATGCCCAGAAGGCAGAGGCCGATAAAGAGATCAAGCAGCGCCGTGCGGAGATCAGCCGCCAGGAGAACCGCATCGACCAGAAGGAAACTGCCCTCGACCGCAAGACCGAGGCTCTGGAAAAGCGCGAGGAAGAGCTGAAAAAGAAGCACGAGGAAGCCGAGGCCCATCTGGCCGAGGTCGATGCCCTGCGCGCCAAGGAGATGGAGCGTCTGGAAACGCTGGCCGGCCTGAGCCAGGAGGACGCCCGCGAAGTGCTGCTGCACAAGGTGGACGAGGAGCTGACCCACGAGAAGGCCATCCGCGTCGCCGCCTACGAGACCGATTTGAAGGAGAACTGCGACGGTATCGCCCGCAACCTCATCGGCCAGGCCATCAGCCGCTGTGCTGCTGACCACTGCAGCGAGACCACCGTCAGCGTCGTCCCGCTGCCCAGCGACGAGATGAAGGGCCGCATCATCGGCCGTGAGGGCCGCAATATCCGCGCCCTTGAGACGGCGACCGGCGTTGACCTTATCATTGATGATACCCCGGAGGCCATTACCCTGTCCTCCTTCGACCAGACCCGCCGCGAGGTGGCCCGCATGACGCTGGAGCGCCTTATCGGCGATGGCCGCATCCACCCCGCCCGCATCGAGGAGACGGTGGAGAAGTGCCGCCATGACCTCGAACTGCAGATGAAGCGGGAGGGCGAGCGCGCTGTTATGGAGCTGGGCATCCATGGCCTGCACCCCGACCTCATCAAGCTCATCGGCCGCCTGAAGTACCGCACCAGCTTTGGCCAGAACGCTCTGACCCACAGCATGGAAGTGGCCTGGCTGGCTGGCCTGCTGGCAGGCGAGATGGGTGTGAACGTCACGCTGGCACGCCGTGCTGGTCTGCTGCATGACATCGGCAAGGCTCTTGACCATGAGATCGAGGGCAGCCATGTCCAGATCGGTGTGGACATCTGCCGCAAGTACAAGGAAAATACCCAGGTCATCCACGCTATCGAGGCCCATCACGGCGATGTGGAGCCCAAGACTCCGCTGGCCTTCATCATTCAGGCCTGCGACGCCATCAGCGCTGCCCGTCCGGGCGCCCGCCGCGAGAATGTCGAGAGCTATGTGAAGCGTCTGGAGAATCTGGAGGAGATCTCTTCCAGCTTCGAGGGCGTCGAGCAGGCATTTGCCGTGCAGGCTGGCCGCGAAGTGCGCATCATGGTCAAGCCCGACGTCATCAGCGACGATCAGGTCATCCTGCTGGCCCGCTCCATCGCAAAGAAGATCGAGGACACGCTGGATTACCCCGGCCAGATCAAGGTCAATGTCATCCGCGAGAGCCGTGCTGTCGAGTACGCAAAATAAAATATCGGAAGATAGCAAGAGCCGCTGTGCGTATGCACGGCGGCTCTTTTTGCATATTGGATCCATTGTGAAATGGCGAAACTGGTGGTATTCTGTAGAAGTCGGCCATCCGACTCCATAAAAAATACAATGCTTTCGTTTGCAACTCTATTATATCCACCTGCTGGGCATCGACTACACCCCGGTGCAGTACGCCTTCCTCGTTGTGCTGGCTGTGGTCGTCTCCATCGGTACCGTCGGAGCTGCCGCCGCTACCACCCTTGTGGCTGCCACCGAAGGCCAGCTGGACAAGGCTGTATACAATGGCGAGGTCGAAGTACCTGCTGCCGAGGCAGTCTGAGCACTTTTCAAAGTGCTTTTGAGACAAAACTTCAGGCACATAAAGTAAAATAAAGTCCGGACAGCCCGCTATGCCGAGAAAGCATAATGGGCTGTTTTCTTTATAAAAGAAAGATGCGGCGCAAAACTGTACGTAGCAAAAGCACAAGTAATACTTATTTCACATGAACTGTACTTTACATGAATACACATCAAGGGCAAAACTATACAAAATTCAAATCAAAATTTTGACGTGAAGTTGGTCAAACTACAGAAATCGATGGTTTGAGGGTATAAATTTGGCAAAAAGCCTTTTCTTTCGGCGGTGGACGATGTATAATGCGGCCAAGGCACAAGGGTGTGCAGAAAGCTCCAGAGGGGGAGCGGAACACCTTGTGCATTTTTCAGTAACAGTCGCTTTAATACGTTAAAGCGGTGTTAGAGAGGGGAAAAGATATTATGAGATTCGATCGTCGTATTTCGCGCCGCAGCTTTCTGGCAGCAGCAGGCGTATCCGCAGCAGCTCTGGCCCTGACGGCCTGCGGCGGCTCCAGCTCCACGGCAGCGTCTACCGCTGCCTCCACCGGTGCTTCCAGCGCAGCTGGCACTGCCGCAGGCGGCACTCTGAACATCATGCTGGAGACTGAGGTCCAGTCTTTGGACCCGCAGATCGCCACCGATGGCACTTCCTTTGAGGTCATCGCCGACTACACCGACGGTCTGATGCAGATGGATGCCGACGGTGCAGCTGTCCCGGCCCTCGCCGAGACCTACGACATCAGCGAGGACGGTAAGACTTATACTTTCCACCTGCGCGATGCAAAGTGGTCCAACGGTGACGCCGTCACCGCAGCCGACTTCGTGTTCGGCTGGCAGCGTGCTGTTGACCCCGCCAATGCTTCCGAGTATTCCTACATGCTGTCTGACATCGGTCAGGTGGTCAACGCCGCAGAGATCATTGCCGGCGAGAAGCCCGTCACGGATCTGGGCGTGACCGCAGTGGATGACAAGACCCTCGAAGTTCAGCTGAACGTCCCTGTCAGCTACTTCCTGAGCCTGATGTACTTCCCCACCTTCTACCCTGTCAACGAGGCATTCTTCAACACCTGCAAGGATACCTTCGGCACCAGCCCCGACACCGTCCTGTCCAACGGTGCATTCATCCTGACCGACTACCAGCCCGCTGCTACTGCATTCGAGCTGACCAAGAACCCCGACTACTACGACGCTGCAAACATCGCTCTGGATGGTCTGGCCTATCAGGTCATCAAGGACAGCCAGCAGGCTCTGATGAGCTACCAGACCGGTGCTCTGGATCTGACCCTACTGAACGGTGAGCAGGTCGATCAGGTCAAGGATGACCCCGAGTTCACCAGCGTGGGCGCTGGCTACCTGTGGTACATCAGCCCCAACATCGACGGTGTGCCTGAGCTGGCAAACGAGAACCTGCGCAAGGCTATGACCTTCGCCCTCGACCGCGACGCCATTACCGGCGATGTCCTGAAGGACGGCTCTGCCCCCTGCTACACCGCAGTGCCTCCTCAGTTCGCCACCGGCCCGGACGGCAGCGATTTCAGCGCCGACCAGACCAAGTACGCCGATTACTGCGCATTCGATACCACCAAGGCTGCCGAGTACTACGAGACCGCCAAGAGCGAGCTGGGCAAGGACAGCTTCACCTTTGATATGATCGTGGATGCTGACGATGCACCTCAGAAGGTGGCACAGGTCGTTAAGGAGCAGCTGGAGACCACCCTCCCCGGCTTCACCCTGAACCTGACCGTCGAGCCCAAGAAGCAGCGTGTGCAGGATATGCAGGACGGCAACTTCGAGGTCGCCCTCACCCGTTGGGGACCCGACTACGCCGACCCCATGACCTATCTGGGCATGTGGGTCACCGGCAACTCCAACAACTACGGTCTGTGGAGCGATGCCGAGTATGACTCCATCATCGAGGAATGCACCACCGGCGACCTCTGCACAGACCCCGAGGGCCGCTGGGCAGCTCTGTACGATGCAGAAGCCATCGTTCTGGAGCAGGCAGTCATCTTCCCGCTGTACGGTCAGTGCAACGCCGAGATGATCTCCAGCGCTGTTACCGGTGTGGAGCATCACCCCTGCGCTCTGAACCGTGTGTACAAGCGCACCGTGAAGAACGCCTAAATTGAATCGCTGAACATAAGGCCGCACAGTGGCCCGCAAAAGCCACTGTGCGCCTTTTTGCCATTGCACCTGTCCGCGGCCCACGCACGATTGATCGCCGCGGTCACATAAAGGGGGTTCACCTGACGTGAAAAAATATACGATCAAGCGTATCCTCACTTCGCTGTTTACGCTGCTGGCCATCCTGCTGGTGCTGTTTATCCTGATGCAGCTGATGCCCGGCTCGCCCTTCAACGACGAAAAGCTGACAGCCGATATGAGAGCCGCGCTCTATGCAAAATACGGCCTTGACCAGCCGATCTACATCCAGTTCTTCCGCTACGTGGGCAATATGCTCCGGGGCGATCTGGGTGTGAGCTACAACATCTCCAAGAACACGCCCATCTCCCAGCTCATCCAGTCCCGCCTGCCCATCTCGATTCAAATCGGCGGCATGGCCGTCACGCTGGGCGCTCTGGTGGGCCTTGTGCTGGGCATCATCGCTGCCCTCAAGCGGGATACCATCTTCGACACCATCGCCACCATCATCTCGGTCATCGGCGTGTCGGTGCCGTCCTACGTTTTCGCACTGGCCCTGAGCTACACCTTCGGCTTCAAGCTCCGCTGGTTCCCGATGCTGTTCTCCGCCAAGGATGTCTTAGGTTCGAGTGTCCTGCCCAGCGTGTCGCTGTCCATGTTCACCATGGCATCCATCGCCCGCTTCACCCGAAGCGAGATGATAGAAGTCCTCGACTCTGACTATATGCTGCTGGCCGAGAGCAAGGGCATTTCCGGCCCGGCGCTGATCTTCCGCCACGCCCTGCGCAATGCGCTCATTCCTATTATTACAGTTTTGGCCCCGCTCATCGTTGATTTGATGACCGGCTCGCTGGTCGTCGAGAAAATTTTCGCCATCCCCGGCGTGGGCAGCCTGCTGGTGACGGCCATCCAGTCCAACGACTACAACGTGGTCATCGGTCTGAGCTTCATCTACAGCGCCATGTACATTGGCATCATGCTGGTCGTTGACCTGCTGTACGGCATCATCGACCCGCGCATCCGTCTGGCAAAGGGGGACGACTGATATGGCAGAAAAAGCGATCCGACTGGGCGGCGAAAGCACCGCCGCAGCCATCACGCAGGCCGTGCAGGAACTGTACCCTGAGCACAAGTTCACCGAGGCAGAGTTTGCCCGGAAGGACAACGCCGCTGAAATTGCGGTGGATACCAACTTCGCGGCCCAGAGCTTCTGGAAAGACGTCCGCATCCGCTTCTTCCGCAAGAAGAGCGCCGTGCTGGGCCTCGTGATGATCATTGTCATCCTGCTGCTGGCCATCTTTGGCCCGGGAATGAATGCTTATACTTATTCCGGTCAGGATCTGAGCCAGAAGAACTTCGCGCCTCGCGTCCCCGGCATCGAGCAGTTCGGCATTCTGGACGGCAGCGAGAAGATGAGCACGACTACCGGTACGAAGATCGTCAACAACTATGTCGAAAAAGGCAAGGATGACGTCTACTACTGGTTCGGCAGCGACCTCTATGGCCGCGACATCTGGACCCGTACCTGGGAAGGCGCCCGCGTCTCCCTTATCATCGCCGTGGCGGCTGCCGTCATTGATATGGTCATCGGTATGAGCTACGGCCTCATCTCGGGCTACTTCGGCGGCAAGGTGGATATGCTGATGCAGCGCTTTCTTGAAGTTGCCAACGGCATCCCCCGTCTGGTCATCGTCACGCTGCTGCTTCTGGTGCTGCAGCCCGGCATGATCACCATCATCTTCGCCCTGATGCTGACCGAGTGGGTGGGCATGAGCCGCATCGCCCGCGCCGAGATGCTCAAGCTGAAGGACCAGGAATTCGTTCTGGCTTCCCGTACTCTGGGTGCCGGCAGCTTCTTCATCATCTTTAAGGAAGTGCTGCCCAACATCATCGGACCCATAATCACCCAGGTCATGTTCAGTATCCCCACCGCGATCTTTACCGAGGCATTCCTTTCCTTCGTGGGTCTGGGCATCCCGGTGCCGCAGTGCTCGCTGGGTTCCCTGATCAGTGAGCTGTACAACAGCTTCACCACCCATCCCTATCAGATCATCCCGCCCATCGTGGTCATGAGCCTGCTGATGCTCAGCTTCAATCTGCTGGCCGACGGTCTGCGCGAGGCACTTGACCCCAAGATGAAGAGTATGTAAGGAGGCGCACAACATGCCTGATACGAAAAGAGAACAGGTCTTGTCGGTGCGAGACCTTGATATTACCTTTAAGACGACGGCTGGCCCCGTCCACGCCATCCGCGGCGTGAACATCGACCTGTACAAGGGCGAGACGGTGGCGCTGGTGGGTGAGTCTGGTTCTGGTAAGTCCGTCACCATGAAGGCGGCCATGGGCATTCTGGCCCAGAACGCCAAGGTGAACAGCGGCAGCATCCAGTTCAGCTACCATCACGCCGACGGCAGTCCTGAAACCGTCGATCTGCTGCAAAAAGATAAAAAGTGGATCCGCCGCCACATCAACGGCAAGCGCATCGCCATGGTCTTTCAGGACCCCATGACCAGCCTTGACCCCACCATGACCATCGGCAAGCAGATCATGGAAGGGATGCTCTGGCACTTCAAGATGCCCAAAGCTGAGGCATATCAGAAGGCCCTCAAGCTGCTGGAAGAAGTCGGTATCACTGACGCCGAAAAGCGGATGAAGAGCTACCCGCACCAGCTGTCCGGCGGTATGCGTCAGCGCGTGGTCATCGCGATCGCGCTGTCCTGCGACCCGGATCTGCTCATCTGCGATGAGCCCACCACCGCACTGGATGTGACCATTCAGGCGAAGATCCTCGAGCTCATCCGCAGCATCCAGAAGGAGCGCGGCATTTCGGTCATCTACATCACCCATGACCTCGGCGTCGTGGCGAAGGTGGCCGACTATGTCGATGTCATGTATGCGGGCAAGATCGTGGAGACCGGCACCATCGACGAGATCTTCTACGACCCGCGCCACCCCTACACCTGGGGTCTGCTGTCGGCCATGCCCGACCTCGATACCGCCGACGAGCGTTTGTACACCATCCCCGGTTCGCCGCCGAACCTGCTGCATGAGAAGGCCGGCGACGCCTTCGCTCCCCGCAACAAGTACGCGCTGGAGATCGACGACGAGATCGACCCGCCCATGTTCAAGATCAGCGACACCCACTTCGCAGCTACCTGGCTGCTGGACCCCCGCGCTCCCAAGGTGGAGATGCCGCCTGAGCTGAAAGACCGTGTGGCCCGTATGAGCGCAGAAGCAAAAAAGATAGAGGAGGCGGAGTAAATGGCAGCACAGAGCGCTACCCCTCTTCTGAAGGTCGAGGGACTGAAGCAGTATTTCAAGGTGAACAAGAACTTCACCGTTAAGGCCGTGGACGATGTCAGCTTTGAGATCTATCCCGGCGAGACATACGGTCTGGTGGGCGAGTCCGGTTCGGGAAAATCCACCATTGGCCGCAGCATCATCCGGCTGTATGACCCCACCGCAGGCAAGATCACCTTCGACGGGCAGGACATCAGCGGACGTCTGTCTCACGCCCAGAACAACACCCTGCGCACCCAGATGCAGATGATATTCCAGGACCCGATGGCGTCCCTGAACCCCCGCAAGAAGGTGGAGGACATCATCGGTGAGGGCCTGGACATCCACCATATGTACAAGACCCAGGACGAGCGCCGCGAAAAGGTGGAGAAAATTCTGGAGAAGGTCGGCCTTGCGCCCGAGCACGCTGAGCGCTACCCCCACCAGTTCTCCGGCGGCCAGCGCCAGCGCGTCGGCATCGCCCGCGCCCTCATCATGAACCCGAAGCTCATCATCGCCGACGAGTGCATCTCGGCACTGGACGTGTCGATCCAGGCACAGGTCGTCAACCTGATGAAGGACATCCAGCAGGAGACCGGCACGGCCTACCTGTTCATCGCACACGACCTGTCCATGGTCAAGTACATCTCCGACCGTATCGGTGTGCTCCATCTGGGCCACCTGCTGGAAACGGGTACGACGGAAGAAATTTTTGCGGATCCCATCCATCCCTACACCCGGAGCCTGCTGTCGGCCATCCCGCTGCCGAACCCGGTGGTGGAAAAGCGCCGCGTGGCCGAGACTTACGACTATGCCACTTCCGGCATCGACTACAGCAAAGGCACCAGCCACCTCGTCAGCGGCAGCCACTACGTCAAGTGTACCGATGAAGAGTTTGCAAAGTGGTGCAAATAAGACCGTTCAGCTCCCCTTCGGGGGAGCTTTTTTGTGCTCCGGCTACCTTATTATAGTAGCGCTGCAAAATGTTTCGTGGCGGGACGTTGTATTCTGGGGGTAAATCTGGTATCATATAAAAATGCGGCCCGGAAAGTGCGGGCCGATGAATATAGGTTATGAGACACGGCGCTTTCTGCGTCCGGTTTTGGAGGAGAACTATGATAATCCCTGGCATTCTGTTCGTTCTGGGTCTGCTCTGCCTCATCAAGGGCGGTGACTGGTTCGTAGACGGCGCATCGGCGCTGGCCCGCCGGTTCCATCTGCCGGAGCTGCTCATCGGCGCAACGGTGGTGTCCGTCGGCACTACCCTGCCCGAGGTGATGGTGTCCACCATCTCGGCGGTGTCCGGCCACGGCGAGATCGCCTACGGCAACGCCATCGGTTCTGTCATCTGCAACGCGGCCCTCATCGCGGCCATTACGGTGGCCGTGCGGCCCGGCAAGGTGGACCCGAAGACCCTGCGTGTTCCGGTGGCTTTCTTCTTTGCGGCTGCGGCCATCTACTGTGTGGCAGCTTACGGCATGGGCCGCTTTACCCGTCCGATGGGCCTGCTGATGCTGGGGATGTTCGTGGCCTATATGGCGGCGAATGCCTGGCAGATGAAAAATGCCCCGGCAGAGCCGGAGCATGAGGATGAGCCGATGGGCATCGGAAAAATCGTCCTGCTGCTGGTGGTGGGCGCAGCCCTCATCGCGCTGGGCGCGAACCTGCTGGTGGACAACGGTACCATCATCGCGCAGGCGATGGGCGTGCCGGAATCGGTCATCGCGCTGACCTTCGTGGCGCTGGGTACCTCGCTGCCTGAACTGGTCACGGCCATTACTTCGCTGATGAAGGGCCACAGCGACCTCTCGCTGGGCAATGTCGTGGGTGCGAATGTCTTCAACCTCGTGCTGGTCAGCGGCATGTCGGTGACACTGGCACCGTTTGAAATCCCTCAGAGCGCGACCCTGTTCGGTATCAACTCGAGTCTGGTGCTCGAGCTGCCCGTGATGCTGCTGGTGATGGTGCTGCTGACCATCCCGGCGCTGGTGCGTGGAAAGCTCTCCCGTGTGCAGGGTGTGGCGCTGCTCTGCATCTATGCCGCATTCTGCGCAGTGCAGTTTACAATGTAAAACTGCGCAAATCAACAAAAAACGATCTTTTTCTCGGTTGACAGGCATTGGCAGGATCCTTTATTATAAGAGTATAATGGTTCGCCCAATAGGGCGGACAGAGAAAATGACCGCCGCGGAGCAGGAGACCGCAGCGGTCATTTTTGCTTGTCTTGAAAAATGTTGTCAGGAAACGAACACTGCCACGACGAGCGCCTGACCGCCGATGACGCCGACGGCAAAGCCGGATCTCTGGCAGTCGTAAGGCTGATAAGAATCCGACGAAACCAGAAGATTCCGATGGTCGATGAGCTTTCCGGCAACGGGGCCAAACTCTGCATCTTCTTTCAGGACGCCGTCCTCCAGAATGTCGGCAGAGAGGAAGGAATAACTGACCCAGTAAGTTTCGCTGGACGAGGGAGAAATTCTGCTCAGAACAGCGTCGGCACAATTCGCGCGGCAATATTCATCTTCTGGATTTTCGGCTAAAAACTCGACCGCTTTGTTGATGTCGCCGCCGGAGTTCTGCTCAAGATACAGAAATACTGTCTCAGCAGCAGAGTCACTGCCCTGTATAAAATGGTTGGAGATCTGGACGCGGTAGAAATACTCCTGATTCAGAGCAGAAAGAAGCCGCGTCTTTCCCTGAGAGCTGTCATCCGGGGGAATGTCTGGCGGCTGGACAAACTGTCCTGTTCCTACCCCAATCTGACAGCTGCAGAGCAGAAGCAGGAGACTGAGAACAGCTCCACAAATAAAACTGCATCGTCTGACACACTGCATCATGGTGGGACCTCCTGTCGGCATGGCACGATTTCACTGAAATAGAGCAGAAACGATGAAATCCAACTCGTATCAGCGCTTTTCATCTTTTATGACACAATGATATGATTTCGACGACAAAATGTCAATATTTTTGAGGAAACTCGCAAAAATCTGGAAAGATGGCCAATGTGGACTGTTGAAATTTGACGTATCAGACAATTTTCAAAAAATGAACAGCAGCCCCGCCTGAAAAGCGGGGCTGCTGCAATTACTGGGGGAATATTGAACTTTTTACTCGAGGCTCAAGCTGTCCAGTACTTCATTCACTACATCCAGCGCCACCTGTCCGGGTGCGCTGGCCTGCCCGGGGTTGGCGAAGGTCATGGCAGAGCCGAACGTCTCACCGCACAGGCGGCTCACTGCACCCAGCGTACCCATGCTCATGGTGATGACGGGCGTTTCGGGGTGCTGCTCTGCCATCTCTGCTGTGGCGGCCAGCAATTCGAGGACGTCAGATGGAGAGTTCGGCGTCACAGCCAGTTTGGGCAGGTCGGCTCCGGCCTGCTGCATGGCGGTCAGGCGTGTGACCATCTCCGTCCGGGACGGCGTTTTGTGGAAATCATGGCTGGAACAAACCACTGCGACACCGGCCTTGTGCGCCTGCCCGATGAGGGCCGGAAGTTCTTCTTGATTCGGGAAGAACTCGACGTCAAGCAGATCGGCACAGCCGCTGACACAGACCGTGCCGCAGAAATCAGCGTATTGCTGCGGCGTCAGGGAGGTTTCTCCACCCTCTGCTTTGGTACGGAAGGTCACGAGCAGGAGCTTTTCGCCCAGCGCTGCTCGCAGACTGGACAGCACCCGCTTCAGTGCGGCAGCATCCAGAGCATCAGAAAACCAGTCGGCCCGCCACTCGATGCAGTCAGCTTTCAGCGCGGACAGCCGCCTGGCCTCACGGAGAATATCGTCCTCTGTGCGGGCGACGATGGGCAGGATGACTTTCGGACGGCCTGCGCCGATGCAGCAGCCGCGGATGGTGATGCTGGACATGATAACTACCTCACTGCAAAAAAAGATACTTTCATCATACGGCCTGCCCCGCTGCTTGTCAAGCCTGCCGGAGCAAAAACCGAAAGCAAGTCGTTTTTTGTGGAAATTTGCACTTGCGGGATGGCCGAAAATCGTTTACAATAAGCGCAGCAAAGGCAGTGTGGCCCGCATGGGGCTGCGCTGCCTTTTTCGTTTTGGGAGGGAAAGAAAGTGAAGGAAATAAAAACGACTGCGCAGGTGCTGGTGGACTGTCTGGAAGCTGAGGGCGTTGATGTGATGTTTGGCATTCCGGGCGAAGAGACGCTGGATCTGATGTTTGCGATTCGAGACAGCAAGATACGCTTCATCCCGGTGCGCCACGAGCAGGGTGCGGCTTTTATGGCGGATGTCTATGGCCGTCTGACCGGCCGGGCCGGCGTCTGCCTGTCCACCCTTGGCCCCGGTGCTACCAACCTTGTCACTGGTGTGGCGGATGCTTATCTGGACGGTGCGCCGCTGGTGGCCATCACGGGCCAGGTCGGCACCGACCGGATGCAGCTCACCAGCCACCAGTACCTTGACCTGACCGCGATGTTTGAGCCTATCACCAAGCGCTCGAAGCAGATCATCCGCCCCGACACGGTGGGCGAGATCGTGCGGCTGGCCTTCAAGCACGCCGAAAAGGGCAAGCCGGGCGCGACCCATATCGACCTGCCCCAGAATATCGCAAAAATGCCCGCCGACGCTGTGCCGCTCAAGCGCCAGCAGATGCATGAGGTCTATGCCGACCCGACCCACATTGCAGCGGCAGGAAAAATCATCAGTGAGGCGAAAAATCCGGTCATCCTTGCAGGCGCGGGTGCGGTGCGCAGCCATGCAGCCGCCGCTGTCACCGAGCTGGCTGACCGCCTGCACATCCCGGTGGTCAATACCATGATGGCCAAGGGCATCATCCCGATGGACGACAAGTACAGCCTTTGGACCATCGGCATCCCGCAGAAAGACTATGTCAACCAGCTCTTCGACCGGGCGGATGTGGTCATCGTGATCGGTTACGACATCGTGGAGTGCGCACCGGCCAAGTGGGGCGCACAGGAGAATATGACCATCGTCCACATCGACAGCGCCCCCGCCGATGTCAACAAGCGGTATCAGCCTGCTGTGGAAGTGGTGGGCGACATTTCAGAAAGCCTGTATGAGATACTGCGCTGCGCCCACCGCACCGGTGAGCCGGAATTTGCACTGGCTCTCCGCCAGACGATGGTGGCAGAGCATGAGGCAATGGCGGCGGACGACAGCTGCCCCATGAAGCCGGCGCGCATCCTCGCCGATGTGCGGAAGGTCATGGGCCGCGACGACATCGTGGTCAGCGATGTGGGCGCCCATAAGATGTGGATCGCCCGCCACTACGACTGCTATGAGCCCAACACCTGCCTCATCTCCAACGGCTTCGCCAGCATGGGCTTCTCCATCCCGGGTGCGTTCGCGGCAAAACTTCTCTATCCGGAGAAGAAGGTGCTGGCGGTCTGCGGCGACGGCGGCTTCATGATGAACAGTCAGGAGCTGGAAACAGCGGTGCGGGAGCATGTGCCTTTTGTGACCCTCATCTGGGAGGACTCCAGCTACGGTCTCATCAAGTGGAAGGAGCAGGAGCAGTTCGGCGGCGAGCACTGCTATGTGGACTTCTCGAACCCCGATTTCAAGCTGCTGGCAGAGGCCATGCGCTGCAAGGGTTATCGCGTCGAGAAGGCAGAGGAACTTATCCCCACGCTGGAAGAGGCTTTCAAACAGGATGTCCCCAGTGTCATCGTGGTGCCGGTAGACTATAGCGAGAATATGAAGCTTACGGAACACCTCAAACAGGTGTATGCCCAGAAGTAACTATAAGAGAGAGCATCCGTTTGCCCGGTGAAGGCAGCAGATGCTCTTCTTATTATATATATAGTGCAACGCCCCCTCCCACTGGGAGGGGGCGCACGCCGCAGGTGTGCTGAGTCGGTGTCAAAGCAGGGACTGATTTCAAGCAAAAAACTAGCGGATGTATACAAAAGCGAAAAAAGAGCAAAAAACTTGCAAAAAAAGGCTTGCAAAGTGGCCCGGTGTATGGTATTATACTTGAGCGCCAAGCGCTGAGACAAAAGAATGACTTCTGAGTCCCAGCTAGAAGTAAAGCGAAAAGAACCAATAGACGTCCGAAAGTTCCGGTCAGCGCCGAGAAACAGAGAACGCTCCAAGTTCGATAAGAAACGAAAAACTTCGAAAAAAGAGCTTGACAAAAAATCACTTCTGTGATAAAATAATCAAGTCGTCAGCCGCTTGGCTGAGGCGCAAACAGGACCTTGAAAATTGAACAATATCGAAAAACTTGTAACGGAACCTATTTTCGTGTTGGAAAAACACGTTAAACAATTCCAAACAAAGTAATTCACACAGGACGCAAGCGATTGCGTGCTGAGCGAAGAGAGATTTAACACTTTTTAAGTGATAAATATCATTTATAAAGAGTTTGATCCTGGCTCAGGACGAACGCTGGCGGCGCGCCTAACACATGCAAGTCGAACGAGAGATGAAGAGCTTGCTCTTCAAATCGAGTGGCGAACGGGTGAGTAACGCGTGAGGAACCTGCCTCAAAGAGGGGGACAACAGTTGGAAACGACTGCTAATACCGCATAAGCCCACGGCTCGGCATCGAGCAGAGGGAAAAGGAGCAATCCGCTTTGAGATGGCCTCGCGTCCGATTAGCTAGTTGGTGAGGTAACGGCCCACCAAGGCGACGATCGGTAGCCGGACTGAGAGGTTGAACGGCCACATTGGGACTGAGACACGGCCCAGACTCCTACGGGAGGCAGCAGTGGGG
>OGGL01000140.1_pt1 | contig 39785 bp, 54 predicted proteins | sample 1571221 | NCBI WGS metagenome assembly OGGL01 (sample SAMEA2582062, study PRJEB24529) | metagenome | biome: Human gut stool | place: China | collected 2011
GACTAGAGTAGATCCTAATGGTATATCATGTACCTTTATACTATTTATCTCAAAATCAATGATAGATGTTAATGCTTTTATTTCGTATGTACACGGTGTTTTCGTAGTACCTTCAACCGTTATTTCCTGGCTACTGCTTTTTGCTAAAGTGACATTTTTTTCTTCCTTGTACATATATGGACTGTATAGCATATAGGTTATTTCATTTGCCAATCTGTTTATTCTCATTTTTGTTCCATTTTGATAAATATAAGGAAAGAGATATTTAGAATCATCTTCTTTCAAAATACCTCTTGTGAATAACCTTTGTAGTTTGCTTTCTTTTTCTTCAATATCTTCCAAATCATTTCCCACAACAAGCAACTTTATTGTTAATAGGTTGTACCTATATTCTTCAGGCAGTGTCATAATAGGTGTCAGCGCGCCTGTTATCCAGTCATCATAATTAACAATCTCTCTTGGCTGTTTGTCAAAACTCAATACTACAACGCCAATAATTTCTTCGATGTTTATATCGTTTACTATCATTATCTCACCGCCTTAAGTTTCAACGCAGCCTGATTAAAAAAGTAATCAATGCCATCATGATCACTAAACGTATAATTGCCGTTGAAATTAATTGTTTGTCCAGTTTGATCGTTTCCTTCTACTTTGTTTCTCGTGTAGGCTTCGTTTTCATCTGAATCAAGTATTCTTTCACCCTTGTGTAGTCTCGCCGTATATCCGTCATATGGAACATACGATAATCCATTGGCATGGAACCCTTTAACAGCCTCTAAGGCCATGTTGTATCCATTTTGCACAAAAGTATCTAAGTGTATAGTCTCTACAGTAGCTGTTTTACTTTCAGGTTGCCATCTATCCCATTTTCCGAACATTTTATCCCATCTACTTACGATATCGCCAGTGCTTATGTCAATCTTATCTGCCATATCTTCATGAGCAGACATAAGCTTATTGATACCGTCTTTTCTTGTTTTTTCGGCTGCTTTAACAACACCGTCATATTCGTCATTGGCTGATTTTATAATGGCATCAGCTTTTTCTTTGTATTTTCCATTTTCTAAAGTTTTGAGTTTTTCAGCTTCTAAAACTAAAGCATCTCTTTTTTCGGCCGCTGTTTTAATACTATCATCTTTTAACTTATTCATTTGTTTGATAGATTCTCCTACCATTTCAGCAGTTATTCTTTTATTACTGGATGCTAAACGATTCAATATTACATTTTGCTCTGCTTCATTGTCCGCCATCGCTTGTACAGCTTGTCTTTTCATTTCATCATATATCTCATCTATACGTTTTTGCTGGTCTTGAGTTATCTTACCACCATTATCTGCTATATCTTTATAGATCTTTGTTAGCTCATTTTTCAATTTGGTAGTTTCATCAACCCTGTCATCATAACCTTTATTGACACTTGCCATGATTTCGTCCTGCTCTTTTTTTGTAAGGGCAGTTGTATTATCAAACATATCTTGATAGCCTTTAATAACCTCGTCTCTTTGTGTATTTGTGGCATCGATGATTGATTTAGACATAGCACTAACTTTTCCATTAATGGATTTAATGCTATCATCAGTTACTTTGGTAATTCCGGTATACATATTCATTGATTCTTGTTGCACTTGATTTGATAAGTTTAAATAGCTTTGTACTTGCTTTTGTGTTTCTTCTGATATCTTAGTTGTGGTATATTCCCATTGTCCAGTAACTGTATTCAATGTTGCCTTTGTTTCAGTCTTGAACAAGTCTACTTCTGGTATAACTTCTTTATTAAGATTATCGTATATCATCTTTCCGCCAGCCACTACAGCTGCCGCTCCAATAACCCAAGGTGCTGCCGCTGCCGCCATGCCGCCTAAACTAGCTAATAAACCGCCACTAGATGTTGCTGCTCCAGCAAGAGCTGTTCCTAATTTACCTGCAATGCCTCCACAGTCCATTAATTTTAATCCAGCTCCACCAACAACTGATGTTAATTTTGATACGCCAGCACCAGTTGTAACAGCTGTGGAACCGACAGAACCAAGTCCACCGACCAGTTTACTTATCAATGGTATACCTTGCTTTATTCCTGTTCCTAGTCCAGATATGATAGGTTTGAGTTTACCATAGGTTGATACTAAGCCACCACCTACCTTAAGTACTGGACCGGCCGCAGCCGCCAATAATCCGAATTTGATTATACTATCCTGCATGCCCGGCGATAAACTAGTAAAACCATCTACAAGCTTTGATATAAACTTAGCCGCTTCTGTTACGATAGGTATGGCCTTAGACCCAAGTTTTATAGCTTCATTCTTGAGTTCGTTGAGAGCACCTTTTAACTGTTCAGCTGGGGTAGCATCCATTTTATCAAAAGCCTCTTGTGTGGCACCAGCCGATTTTTGCATAGCATCCAACATTTCGTTATATTCAATGCCATCGCCTTTCGCCGAAACCATGGCCGCAGAACCTGCTTCGACCGATCCAAACATATCCTTTAATGTTTTACCATTCTTCTCGGCGTAACTGCTTAAGGTATTAAGTATTTCAGAAGTTGATTTTCCTTCTTTTTTTAGATCTGCAAAACCTTTTCCGGTCAGTTCACGAAGTGCCTTATCGGTCAGTGATCCGGATTTCCCAAGTTCTGAAAGCATAGATTTCAAATATGTTCCTGATTCCGCCGTTGCAATACCATTTTTGGTAAGCTGTGCATATGATGCTGATAATTCATCAATGCCAAAGTTAACACTGGATGCTACTGGTATTACTGCGCCCATACTGGATGCTAGTTCATCGACGGTTGTCTTACCTAAATTTTGTGTGGTAATCAACATGTCTGATATCTTGGTAGCATCATCTGTAGATAGATTATAACCATTAATCGCAGTTGTCATGACATCTACTGCTTTAGCACCGTCTGTAAATCCACCTTTAGCAAGTTTCATCGCATCTGTTGTAAATTTGATAGCTTTCGTCTGATCAACGCCAGCCGAAATACTTCCGTAAACAGCTTCGCTAAATTCTCCGACCGCTACTTTAGATTTACTAGATGCTTCTATAATGTCGTTTTTATATTTATCGTAATCCACAACATTTTTATCAAGTAAGGTTGATACTTTGGCGAATGATGACTCGTAATCCACTGCCATTTTAGTGGCCGCTATACCAGCTCCAGCTAAAGGTACGGTCAATGTCTTTGTGAGGGTTCCGCCTAGCTTAGACATATTTTCTCCAACTTTAACTGTCTTTTCCATCTGTTTTGACACTTCATTAGCTTTGGCTTTTGCCTCAACTGATATCTTATCCATATCAGACTTAAAGCCAGCTATATCAACCTTAACTTCTGTCCATAGTGATGCTAGTTGCATACCACCTGTCATAATTTATCACCTCGCTCCTGGAATCTGTGGATTGCTTCTATATCCGGTTCCGTTTGTTGTAACCGCCAGAAGTCTTTTAGCATCTTCCTTCCGTCTTCTGAGCGTGTTTGATTATATATCCAGGTGTTTTTACGAAACAAAAGAAAAAGGCTGATAGGCAATTCTACAATAGTGCTTATTGGCATCCCTGTATAATCTGCTATAGCCTTTATTTCTCCAGTTTCATTTTTGTACGATTTTTCCCACTCCTCTGTTTTGTAATACTTAGCAAATACAGCATCACAAACTTGTTGATCATCTGGGAGTGGGAGTTTTAGTTTGGGTCAGATAGAGCACTATCTGCATTGACCATCAATGATCTGCAAATTTCTAGTACAAAAGACCTCGGGAACTTTTCTACTTCTTCTGGTTTTACTGTGATTTTTTCTTTGTTACGATTGATCATCTGCATCACAAGCGTTTTCTGTGTGTCCACGAACGCAGACAAAGGTTCGGTTGATTCTTTTTCAAAGTATTCTTTTACCATTTCCAATGATGGTTCATATACATGGATAGTCTTATCTTTTAATCTAACTTCTAATGTGCGATTAAGATACTTGCTTAAATCTATCATTATGCTTCACCTCCAGATAATGCCGCAACTTCTTCATCGGTCAATTCTTCATCGATTCTGGCCAAAAAATTTTTGATATACTCAATGGCCGTAATTTGTGCATCTACCGTCAATTCTTTTGTAGTAAACTCAATTGCAAATCCATTGCCACCTTGTCCAATCATTGTAAAACGCAATTTCTTACCATTTTGTTTTTGATGTACAAAACGTAATAAGATGGTTTTTAATTCTGGGTTTGATCCGCCAAAAATCAATGAGCGTTTCTTTGTTGTTTTATCCTCTGTAATTTTCGCAGTAGATAATAGCGCAAGTTGTTTTAAATCCCATGATAAAATACCGGTTTTTGCTGTTATTTCTTCCTTAGTAATAAATGCGCGTACCGTCTTTCCATATTGATTAATGACATCATATTTTTCAGGTTTGTAATCTACACTGAATCCACCACTACAGTGCCCAACATTATTGACTTCTGTTTCGATAACTGCATCTTCTGGGATTTCTTTTTCAGTAAATTCATACATGTAGACTTCTCCAGCACCAAAAATAATTTCTTCTTTGTTCTCCATTTATTTACACCTCCATGTCATTGTAAATATTGTTATACATTCCCACATTTGGATTGTATCGTTAAATAAATCTCCGCCACCTGCTAATTCACTGTGATAGCTAAATCCTTCGTAATCCTTATAATCCATATCTGGGTTATCTAAAACCTCTACCACTTTTTGCTTAATATTAAGCAGATCATCATACACCTTTCCGATGATACGTATTTCTAGTTGGCTTTCCATCAATAATCCGCCGCTTACTGGTGTATGTTTATACACGATAGCAGGGTATGGACCAACAGAAAAAAAAGGCGTTACCTTTAAACCTGTCACGTCCTGAAGTAATCTCTTTATATGTTCTTTGTATATCATTCTCCGGCCAACATCCTTTCTACTTTGCTTTTACTACTATCTCTCGCAGGTTCCAAAAATGGATGTGGCCTTTGACCTTCCGTGTAATGCCACCCTTTGTATTTTCCTGCTTTAACACAATATACCCAAGGTACAAGTCTGCCATTTCCATCTTTTGCGTATATGCCAGTACCTTTTTCCACATAGGGAGCATAGTCAAGGTTACTAAATATCTTTCCAACAATTGACACACTATCAAATGTTACATCACTTGTTATAGATGCTCTTAATAGCCCCATATCAACAGGTACTTTCTTTTTCGCCGCAGTTTCCACCACCAAGCAAGCACGTTTCATATTTTTAATTGTGTCTTGTATGATTTGTTTTGTTGCTTTTTCAAGCGACTGCGTAAATTCACTGTTATCTACCATGTATCATTCCTCGCTTTTAATAGCAAAGTAGCAAATCGTCCTTGAGTATTAAAATATGTGATATCAAATTCCGTATCATCTATCTTAATGCGGTACTCTTTTTTATCGTCAAAATCTCTAAACATAGCGATTCCATTATGACTACTTTCAGCGTATTTCACAGATTGTACAGATTTAAAGCTATCATTCTTGTATATAGCTACATTTATATTGCTAACTTTAACATAATTTTCGATTGGCGCTCCACTTAGACTATCTTGTGGATCATTTACAAGTAAGATTGCTGGAATCATATCTGTATAGATGCTCACGGTAAATTCCTGTACTTCTTTAAAATGCGCCGTATAGATTTTGGGATATCCCCTGTATAAGTTTCACTCGTTCCAGCCTTTGAGCTACTTGTTACGCCTTCATTACCTGTAATTATTAAACGGTATACACATAGATCTTTTACAGGTGTTACTATTTTATTGTCTAAATCCTCACCACGATAATTGATAAAATCTAAGGCATCATTAATAGCATCATCCACTGTATCATTTATATATGTTTGATCAATATATTTGATATGAGGTTTTAGCTTCAATTTATCAGTCACGATTTTCCTTAATTCTTCAATTTGCATGTTCTCACCTCCCAAGAGGAAGGAGCATTTCTATGCTCCTTTAAATGTTGTGATAAGTTCATTGATTTTTTTTATAACTGTTAATAAATCGGCATCCTCTGCCAACGTTTCAATATTAACATTCATCTTTTCGTTTAATGTTTCTAATTCTTCTCTAACACGAGGTTGAATTCCGGTTATATCTTTATCCATATACTATTCCGCCTTAAGATTTGTAATAGCTCCATGCATAAATGCTGGACCGTGATCTAAACCAAATTTACCGTAAATCTGTCCAGATTCAGCTGCACCGGTTTTTGCTAATTCCTCGTAAAAGAAATTACCTTTTTCAGGTACTGGTTGGAACACAGGGGCAATCACGCTCATTTCAGCGCACAAAATTGAGCTTTGTGGAATAAATCTGTTTAACGCGATGCCAATATTGCCAAAGTCTGTTTCGATTTGTTTGATATTTACACCACCTACATTTCTGTCTTCTGGGGCATAAGCATAGATATCAGTAATAATTTGCTTTTGCGTTGATCCGGTCCAAAGAACCACGTTTGAAAAGTTTGCGCCTGCATCATACATTTTTTTAAACAACTGCTGTAATAAAGCACGTGTTAACGCAGCTGATTTGGCATCAATATTCGTTCCTCCGTTTCCGGCACACAACGCAAGCATACCGCGTGTTTTACTAGCTGTTTCTGATGTTGTAGCTTTTGCAAATGTGCCATTAAAAATTGTATACTCAATATCACGTGAAATTTTTTCTAATTTTCGTGCAATCTGCCAGTCTTTTTCGTTAGGTACATTATTTTGTTGTCCTGCTGTATTCAATCCACTCATATGTCCTCGATTAGATAGCTTTTCATAGCTGATTGATACAGCCTCTTGAAAAATCTGAGTAACATTAGTGTTTTGGCTTCTTGTAATTGCACTAGCATCTGGAGCGGTCAATGATGCCTTTTCTGTTATGTTTGGTTGTGTAGCGGTTGGCAGTGAATATTGACTGTCTGTTGTAAATTCAAAATCATCTGTTTGTACACCTCCAGTTAATCCGCCAATCATGGATAAAAAAGGTGTATTTGTGGAATCGGCCGTGAATAGATCTCCGGCATAATTTGGTAAACTCCAAATAGTTTCTGTAGGCATATTTTACTCCTCCTCTGGCATACTCGCCAATTTGTTTTTTGCAGCGACACGTTCAATCAATGGTTTAGACATATCATTCGCCAATTTTAACAGTTCTTCTCTTTCTGTTCCTTGGTTTTCAATGACTCCTACATTTTTCGGTGTACGCCCTGTTTTATCTGGTTTGAATAAATCTTTATATGTTTCTTTCAGTCCTTTAACTTGATCATCCAATCCTTCGACTGTACCATCTTCTTTGATTTTAAGTTTAGTACGGTCAATTTTCCCCGACATCAAGTCTGGATGTAGTGCATTGCTTAATGCTTTTTCTATTGCGGCATCATACTTCATGTTAGTAATGGCCGCTTCGTATTCTGTTTTGGCCTTTTTGTTAGCTTCTTGTGCTGCTTCTAGTTGTTTTTGTAAATCCTCGACAGACCCAGCTTTTTTTAAATCTTCCAGCTGCTTATCACGTGCTTTAACATCAGCTTCAAGCTGTTTTTTAGCTTCCGCAGTAGTGTTGTACTGATCTTTTGGTACAACATTTTCTGGTGCTTGTTTATTAATTTCTTTGATAGCTTCTGCAAGATTTAATTTACCGTCTGCATCTGTGTGTTTTTCTAGAATATTTTTAATCCATTCCATATTGTCCTCCATAGCATTTTTATACCGCTCGCTTGCGGTCCGTAGGCCTGCCTATACCTGACAGTAGGTAAAATAAAAACACGTCTAACGTGTCATTTAAGATGTTTGCAAAAATATGGTAACTTCCTCTTAGGTGGGTCATTCATATAGTTGGTCCTTCCTTTTGTTTTCATTCCACAAAAAATGCAGGTATCGTGATATTTAACGACCCTGCAATTCAAATTTTTATCGTAATAGCTGTGACTTGTTGTCACATAGGCATGATGGCACACATCATTTAATACCTTTCCACGCCGTCTGTAATAAAAAGCCTAAAAGATACCATATCTTGTCCTTGATTTTTTCCATGCAAATTTCTGTACCCATACGTTCATTGTAATTCAATGGATCAACACATGCGGATGATTCAACTATTTCAAAACCATTCACAAGTACACACCTTACCAACGTTGTCCTGTCTCCTAATGTGCTTACATGTTTTTCTTTGATAAAATTTTCAACCATGTCAGGCCCTACAGAAACACCACTAGGCAAAACAGGATTATCATCCACTTTCAGATATGCTTTTTCAAACACATCTTTAGGTGACCATGAACAATAATCATCAGAGTATTGAACCAAATAGCCTTCCTTTTCAGGTTCTTCATCTGCAGGAATCTGCCATCCTTTGTATTTGTTGTAATCTCCCAAGTTCATTACCTCAGCTTTAATTAATTTTGTTCCGATATAACTATTCATTTCATTCTCCTTGTGGTTTTGCCACTAAAAAAGCACCCAATTCATTTATGAGTGCTTAATCTTTTTCTAATTCATCGAATTGTTCTTTAGTAATCTTGCCGGAAGCTAACAGTCTTTTATGCACTTCACTACTCATATATTTAGCGATTTTTATATCATCTTCTGTCAATTCAACATGCCCTACTACTTCTGGTTTTAAAGGTTCATGTAATTTCATTTTGTTATACTCTTCAATGTCACTGTTCCTCATATAACTACTCCTCCTCTAAATAAATATAAGTAGTGTCTCCGACTTTCTTAGTTTGTATTACTATAAACTTAGTTTCCCTCATAAATAGTATTTCATTTTCTTTAGGATTAAAACTACGTATATCCCTTCCATTTTTTGAAAGGATAATTATTTGTACATCCGCATCTTCATTATACACCTCGTTTATTGAAGAAGAAAGATATTGGTGGTAGTTAATTTCAGATCCTGGTTTGTGCATATCTATAAATTTAATTCTGTCTTCCCTATACATAAATGCCAATGAACGATTCACTATTCCACTTATAGCAGGCATTTTAGAGAGTGCAGAATCCAATTGCTTTATCCATTCCTTTTCTTCTTCGGTTAGACTATAACCATTTCTAAGATTGTCATTAAGAGTATAAGCATCTGGTCCAACATATTTAACAATGGCTGCTTTTTCTGACTCCAATAACTCTTGTGGCTTATTTTCTTCGATTATCGGAAGCCACGTGCATCTACACCCTGGGTGACATGGTAATACGGGAGCTTTATCAATATCCCATGTGCGTTCATGATTTGATCCACAAATTTCGCATGTACGTTCATCTTCCGCTGCCCACCATTGCACTTTTGTAACATCTGCATCTTTGTATCCTCTTAAAGCACTTCGATTCATATAATTAATGGTTTCAGTTCTAACCAAGCGGTGAGTTTCATTAAATGTTTTATTCATTATGTTAGATAACTGCACAGCCATCTCTGTCGCTGTTTTGCCTGTAGACACACCATCATTAATGATACCGTTTAAATTACGTTCTAGCTTTCCCATGTCATTCCACAGTCTTTCGCTAAAAAATGAGCCGTGCCAAGGGGATCTGAGCATCTGCTCCATTTCTCCTTTATTCAATTCGTCAAAATCTGCAATATTCAATGATTTCATAACGTTTTCGTAAACAGACTTTCCAGCTTTCAATATCCTATCAGATTGGATTTTTTCAATTTGTTCACCAAGTTTTTCTATTTGTTTGTATATTGTCCCTTGTTGGCCAAGTAGCTTGTTAAAACGATACTGTTGTGTCCTAGTTAATCCGCCTTGTTCCTCGGCTGTTTCAGCAAGAGCATATAATTCTTTTTTTATAGCATTTGATGTTTTATCATACATTTTTAATAAGTCCATGTTTTGTTCTTCTACATCATTGTATGTTTTCCATGTCTCTCTTGCTATACGATCTTCCCAATAATCACTGTTTGTGTGCTTACTCATCTGTTATACCTCTGATGGGTACTTTATCCTGAAATGCCATATTTTCAGCTAGTGCTAACTTTTCTTTTTCTACGTCGTCAACCCACACACACTTACTTAACCATGTATCTTCTGATATACCTAAGTTTTTAGCAACTTGGCAGTTTTGTAGGTTTTCGGTCTCATTAACCTTCATATTCATATTTAATGAAAACTTAACATCTTCACTGGTGCTGATATTTAGATGTACATTAATAAAATATAATAAATCTTCAAAAGCATTTTGAAATTGTAAATTGAGAATGCCTGCTTTTAAATCCATGAAACTGTACATGAATGATAATGCAACGCCTGAAGGCGAATTTCCGAATTTATCCAAATCTTTTAAAACACCCTGTCCAGCTTCCACGATATCTCTTTTTAATTGTTCACAGTGTTCTTTTGCTGCTGTAATATCTGTTACAGATGATAATATAGATGCACTGTTATCTTCATCTTCATCGTTATCAAGCATCAATATTCCACTATTTAAGTTTTGACGTACTTCTTCTTGGTCGGCGTTTCCATATCCTTTTATTACATAAATTAAATCCCTTATTTCCTCTATATAATTTGATACCTCACTGCGCGATTTATCATATCCATCTATTAATCTCTTTACAAATTTTATATCCGGCTTCTCTATCAGATTGTTTTTAAATGCAATAAACGGTACCTTTCCCCATGATGTCCAATCATCATTTGCTATAAAGTGACTTATTTTATTTCCATAATCATCAAAACTTTTCTGACGATTAAGAAATAAGACAGATCCTTCTTGTGTGTAACATGTCATTCCGTCTGCTGTCCAATATTCCATGTGTGTGCGTATTTTATCTTCACCGTTTTCACGATATGCTTCATCATAGAAATAGACAATAGATTTTAATGACTCATGGCTATTATCTTCCCACTCTGGTATGATTTGTTCCGCCGGGCAAATCATGAATTGTAAATCACCTTGCTCATTTATATAAGGATGTAACCATCCAGTCCCTTTATTTGACGCTTCGTATCCCAATTGTAACAATTTATAGCTGAACTTTTTACCTAAAGCACTTTGAACTTTAGCAAGGTACTTTTTATCTTCACACGTTAATGTATATTCTTTCGATAAAGTGTAGCTAATTTTTTCATCTACCATATTTTTATACATCCCATGAGGTAGTTTATTATTAGCTCTACTGTCATCTTCTACTCTTTTACCAGTCGCTTTATCATAACGATATTTCTTACGATTTATAATATCATTATCTATCTCATAATACCTAACGCCTGTTAACATCAGTTTCCGTTTTTCGGAAACCATAAATGTATGAAACTGACTTTGGATATAATCTTGTATCTGTACTGGTTCTCGTATCGCACTCATAGCTGCCTTAGCACCTCTTTTCAATCGCTTAAATATTTTCATTGGTATTTCACCTCTTTGCGCATTATTGTATAGCAGAAGTATCTCACAGCATCCATAGCGTGGTCATGCTCCTTAACTGGCTTATCTTCACCTCGTTCGGAAGCTTTTTCATCCCAAATGTAACTAGCAAACTCTTTTATTGTGTTTTCACAGCATGCTAAAAAAGATATTTTATTAAGCCTCAGCATTGATCCTACAAAACGTATGCCGTTTTCCACATCATTCTTTCCTTTTTTTACATAGTAACCACGTTTTTTTAATTCTGCTTTAAACGATGCGGCCGATGGATCAAGGATGACTGCTTCTACTTTTATGCCATTTAAAAATACATCCAAATCATCTGCGTACTCACTATCTGTTTTCTGCCGACTTTCCTCACGCCCTGAATAGTAATACTCTTTTATACAAACCCAATCTCCCATGGCTTTTTTTTGCCACAAAAGAAAAACGGTCGCATTTTGCGTACCGTAATCACAGCTTACATAGTATTTGCTTGTCATTGTATCTTTTATCTCATTGATGACATGTTTTGCTTTGTCAAACATATCATAAATGATGCCCTCAGCTACTACCCATTTACCTAGGATGTAACGTTGATAAAACACGCCACTGTACATAGCTTTGTAACGCTCTTTGATGCGCTCTGACAAGCTCAAGTTGTCGTCCATAGTAAAGTGTAGATATATCAGATGCTTTTCTTTGCGTTTGTCTATCCAATTAACTTTAAACCAATGATATGGACCAGCAGGGTTACAGTTAAACCAAAACTTAGATCCATCTACACTACATCGCCCTGTTGCTTGATTTACAAAACTTTCAGGCATAAGTGCAACCTCATCAAAGAAACATCCAGCAAGTGTGATACCTTGAATCAAATCTTGTGATGATTCATCCTTTCCGCCAAATATGTAAAAATAGTTTTCTGCTCCATTTTTTATGACCACAACAAGGTTGTCTGCTCTATGGTCTTTAACCTTGTAGCCTCTACTACGCAACATCAATTTAAGTAGTGTCAAAACGTTACGTCTGAATGATCCGATTGTTTTTCCACACATACCAAAGTTTTGACCATTGAAAGATTCCATCGCCCAAAGGACAAAAGATAACGACATTACTAACGTTTTACCGGAACGTATGGCTCCGTCTGCAATCACGCCATCCATATCTTTTACTTTAGGATCAATCCACCATTTTAGAACCTTGAGTTGTTTTATGGAAAACGGCTTAAACTTGAATACTGATTTAGATTTCTTCATCTGTCCATTCGCCTGTTTCTGCGTTTTTTATAGCATCAATAAATCCATCATCATCAATGATTTCATCTTCTTTGGTTTCGGCTTTTAGCTTATCTGTATGTACTCTTAATTGCTCCAACTGTGCCTTTTGCATATCTGTAGCATCACTATAATGCTTATCAAGCCACTTCAACGCAAATTCTTTGCTAATGAGTTTTACAGATACGCCTTCTTTGCCTTGTTTCACTTCCTGGATAAGCGTTCCATCTACTTCTGATGAATCCTTAAAACGCACCACATTGATGTCTTTTGTTAATATCTTTTTCTCTTTAGTAATTGGATCAACAACTTCTAATGGGCCAAATGCTCCCGTAACTGCTACTGTTTCTTGACCGAACGTCATGTAGTCTGTTACATCTGAATAAGCAATATCTATCATCTTCTGGAAGTAGTCCTCGGCCGTATACATGGATTGTTTTATCTTAGCATCTTTGATTGATTGAATATGAGTTTGTATCTTAGGATTACTTAGTAACTTACATCCATTGACCATTGCTGTTGTATAGTCACATCCATAAGCCTTTTGATATGCTTTTGTCGCATTGAACCACCTTACATAATATAAACAAAAAAGGCGCTGTTTCTCGGTCAGCTCCTCATTGTTTAGTGTTTGTATTTCTTCTGGCAATAAATCTACTTTTGGTTGTCCATCTATGCCTTTACTTTGTTTGGTAACGTTACTTTTCCGATTGGTAACGTTACCTTTCAATTCCTCTTCCCATTTATCTTGAGATTTCCATTTACGGACTTGCGTATCATTTACATTGAGTTGAGATGCTATATCCTTTAGCAACATCTCGCCTTTGCTGTCTAGGTACATCTGCTTGGCTTTATCTCTGCTTGGGCTTCTTTGTCTTGGCATACATTCACTTCCTTAACTTTTTTATTTTCTGATTATTCTCGATCTTTTGTCATGGATATATCTTGATTCGATGATTACTTCATTCGTAATGCTATCATATATATTCATAATCTTTGGCATCTGTATTGCCATCCAGTCTACCATTTCTTCATTTATTGCCCAACTTTCACATAGATTGCTGTTTTGATCTAATCCTGATTCAAACAAAAAAGCATGTATCAACTCGTGTCTTAACACATGCTTTTGCATATCTCTTAAATTTTTTGTTTTATATTCAGGCGGTACATCATCTTGCATACTGATTAATATTTCTTTGGTGTAAAAATCTGTTTCTCCAGCTCTACCATCAATTGAGTCCACTAACTTTATCGTATAATCAGTGCCTAATATATTTACAATCATTTTCTAATACCTCTTTTATCGTAATTCCAGTTGCTGCTTGCTGCGTATCCGGATTGCATTTCATGTTCTCTTCGTTTGTTTTCCTCGTGTGTAGCCCTTAATTCAGCTTTATACCACTCACATCCTGCATGACATCCTGGATAACGTTTTTGACAATCTTTACATACTATGATCATGATTTATACGTCTCCTTTTTAACAATACAACACCACCCTAAAATTGGTGTTAGTAAGATATATTTATATGTGTAATTATTCATTTATATCATTCCTTTCAAAAATAAAAGCGCTTATATGGCGCTCCTTATAACTATTCATTTATACTTTTCAACCTATCTTCTAAAGCTCTGTCTGTATCACCATTCTTTTCATATGCGTTAGCTCTATTAAGATAATACTTTGACCTTGGTTTAATGTTTATGGCATTAGTAAAGTCACCAATTGCATGATGATAATCACTTATTTTATAATATGCCATTCCCCTATTAAAGTACACAACATCTAAATCTCGTATATTTTTCTTTTCAAGACCAATGACATAATCATATAATTTAATAGAGTTTTCAAATTCCCCTTTATTATATAATTCTAATGCCTCACTATTTTTTTCTTCAGCTATACCTTGCCAATCTTTTTCAAATAGATCTCTTACACTATATCCAAGTATTGATAATATGATACTAATGCCTCCGATAACTGCCCAAACTTTAAGAATGTGTGGTTTTATATTACTCCATGTTAGTTTTTTTCTTTTTTTATGTAAAATCATAATAGGTCCCTTCTCCCTTATAAATGATTATACTACAAAAGAAATAAATAAAAAGCCCCATTAGGAGCTTTACGCTGATATCTAAAGATATCGCTTTGTGGTTTTCTCGCTGACCATACAGCGGCGCACGATTAGGACTTGAACCTAATATATCCAGGTACTACCTGTTAACTTGCCACTTAGTTGACATGCGATATAAATGACATCGTAAGGTGATGTCTGCCCTCCGGCTCCTTGTTCTGCCAGACGAACACGTGACAACGCGCAATATTAAGCATGTCCTACCAACGCTTTTTGTCACTGACTAATACTATTTGTACGATTGATTAGTCTTTTGGAAAGGTTTTTAGCAATGCTTACGTACACTATCATTGCAAGCTAATAGATTCGCCTTTTTTTAAATTCGTTTAGCGCTTTTTTCTGTCTACCTACATGAGTGCGCTAACTCATCCTTAGTCCAACTCGTTTCCTGCTGGAGGGCCACGTTTTTAACGGTTAACACAGGTCATTTAAACCGCCTATCTCATCGTTTGTTTGAGGGTATTGTCATAGATAGGTGAATACTTACCCTAATCTACCCATAATTACCTCCACGCAATTACAAGCAGATTAGGATAAGCATCAATTGGATGCTATCCCATCAAGTCACTCAAGAAAGGGAAATAGACGAAGAAACAAGGCGATTCTGAAATCCATAGGGGGAATATGTCTTTCCCTTGCTTCTTCATGCTATCATAATACCACGTTTTTTTGGTTACATTGTATCCTCTTTTATTTTTTATCTTTGTTACTGGTGAATAGCTTTTCTAAAACTTTATTTACATGCTTATACAGTGCCATCCTTGAAGCATAGTGGTATTTATCTGCTACATATTGATGATTTTTGTTCTCTATATATAAGTCAACAATCATTTGTCTATCTGTTGGATTAGTTATCTTCATTAACATCCCATTTACAAAATTCATTTTTTTTATGTATTCATTTCTCTCTAACTTTATTTGATCCTGTAACATGATAGGTTCAATTTTGTTTGGTTTATATGGGTTCCCAGCATTTTCGCATTTTGGTTCAGTTGATCCATTTGGACAACCTAATCCGTTAAGTTTTACGTCTAGTTCCTCAATGCGTTCATTACAATCTAAAATAGCCTTTGTATAGTATTCATTGCTCCTACAATCCCTTTTAAATTGCTCTATCTTATCCTTTAACGTTAGCATATCTACTCTATCCTCCCTACGTTTTGGTTTTGTTATCTGTCTCAAAAAATCATCATCCAAGCAATAATCTTGGTCTTTGATAATCTTTTGTACATCATCACTAAATTGATTTACATCTACTCCGTCTGTCACTCTCATACTATTACCTTTTATGCCATGTACCGTCTAGTAGATGCTGATAGATACCTGGTACCGGTACTGTTGCACGCCCATGTGTTGTCTCTAATACTTGTCTATTATCTATGTCAACCTTGTACCAACCAGTAAGCTCTTGTATTTCAAACGGTACACCAATTGGTATTCCTAATGATTCTAGTTTTTTAAGTTCTTGTGCTTTATTCATTTTTTTCTCCCTTTTTCAGTGCTTGGCCACAATGATAACAAAATTTTATTTTTTTGATTGCTACATTGTTAAAGTGTTTTTTGCAATTTGGACATTGATAAGCAAACTTAATCGGATCGTGCAATCCACCTGTGATTTCATATTTTATCATAGGTATTACGTTATCTTCTAATCCATCGCCATAAAGACTATTGTTTATTTTTTCTTCTATTGATTTTTGTAGTTCTTTTACATTTCCTTCATCTTTAGCTAGACGAGCATCATATCCTACAACTTTTAACTTTATATATTCCAATTCCTCATGCGTGAATTGTACTTTTTTATTCATTTTTGTATACCTCCAGTTAAAATGGCAAATCTTCTTCAGCTATTTTAAGCGTATCATTATCATTTGGATAAGATGCTCGTGATGTATCTGGTTCATAATCCTGGTTATTTGCATTGTAATCAGGTGTATATCCGCCTTGTGCATTGTTTGTACTAGCGGATTTGCTTTCCAGGAATTGTACGCTATCTGCTACCACTTCGGTAATATATATACGCTTTCCTGTTTGGTCATCATAGCTACGTGTCTGGATTCTTCCTTCCACTCCAACTAGACTTCCTTTGTGAAGATATTGTGCCATTAAATCAGCAACTTTGTTCCAGGCGATGCAATTGATAAAATCTGCTGTAGGTTGCCCATCTACTTTAACCTTGCGGTCACAAGCGGTGGTAAAGGATACCACCGATTTACCCGCACCTGTTTTACGTAATACTGGGTCTTTTGTAAGACGTCCAACTAAAATTACTCTATTGATCATATTACTCCTCCTACTCATCAAATTGACAACGAAAATTACGTTCCATTTCGCAATATTTTTTTCGACGTTTCTCTTCTTTTTTCATGGTGTCTTTTTCTAATTTCTTCAGAATTTTATCAATGCTTTCCTGTACATCATTATCAGACATAGAGTTTGATAACATAAACTGTCTTAAATATATCAAGACTGCCGCTACATGTGTCTCTATGCTTCCTATACCATATTGTCCTCTATGCTTTGCGTATATACTAAGCTGTAAGCTTGCCATTGACTCTAGTAATATTTCTGTTTCGTCTTTAGCTCCAAATGGATTTTTTGCATTGCGTAATATTTCTTCATTTATTTTAAATTCCATGCCATCACCTCTAATCAACAATGATTGCATCTGCCATACTCATGAGATGTTCAAAAGCTTGCTCTGTATTATCTTTAAATCTGTCCAATTTACCTTCAGGCTTTTTATGTGCAATAATTTGCTTGATGATTTTGATGTTATTTTCAGTCGCATCAACCCTTGTAATGTCCTGTATTGTCTTTTTGTCATCATTTTTGTAGATATAAAATACTTGATTGCTGGCAATTACTGCCATGACATCTTCATTTTCTCCAATAACATAGCACTCTTCTTCGCCACTATATGTTTCATAAAAAAATCCGTTTAATTCATAAATTTCTCCTGGACAATAACATCTATTTTGTAAATAGTCTGGCATATCTAATATATCTTTTAGTTTCATTTTTTATTTTCTCCTTTTATTAAGATATCTTTTAATTTCTTCCCGGTACGATACAGCTTATCATATGGAAATTCGTTTTTCGCTAAATAATCAAAGTACTCTGACGTAGTATCAAACCCTTTAATGTTGTCTGGCTTTGCATGAGTATATTGTGTACATAATATTTCTTCAAGCGCTTCTTTGTATTCTCTAACATCAATACGTTTATTTGCTGATCCCATGCAAATCCTGTTATCACTGAACATGTTAGGCATAGGATACCTGTACAATTCTGTCTCCATACCTTTTTCCGCTTTAAAGCAATATGCCTCAATTGATTTTATTTCATTCGCCTGATGGCAAATTACATATATGCTGTTTGGATACACTATCTTATAAGCTTTACCTGCATACACGGCAATACGCTTTCGTTCTTTCTGTTTTGTTACTATACAGTTTGGTGATAATGCTATCAATTCTTTATCAATAACCACAATATCTTTTTTATAATCCGTTGTCGATTCAGTGCTGAATGCACTTTTCATCTTCTTCATTAAATCTTCGATTTTTATAGCTTTGAAATATCCTTTGTTTTTTCCAGCATCATTAATGTATATTTCTGCATCACTAGCTTGATCAGAAAGTCTAAATATCATTTCCAACATTAAAACATCACCTCTCTTGTTGCATCGCTAAATTGTAGCATTTTTGATAATTTTATTATTGAGTAGTTTGAAACCGTCTCATTCAAAACGTTGAATGGATAGTTTTCCAGTGTATTGACAGGTTCGTTCCGATTGATGATTTCACATATATCTATAATTTCTTCCTTTGTTGTAAATACATCGTGCTGCCATTCAACGTCATAAATAACTCCATAGTAATACAATCCATCACACACTTTATTAAATCCAATAATTTCTATAACTTCTTCTAAATCGTATATTCCATCAGATTTTTCATCCACAACGATTAAACAACTTTCCATGGCGGTTAACTCATATAGTTCATCGATTGTGCCATCGTTTAAAGCGTTGATTATTTCTGCATCTGTTAAAGGATTCAAATGATCTTCATTACCATAAATTTTTGAAAATTCATCCCATTTTTCCAACCATTCTGATAAAACATTAGGATTTAAACCGTTTATTCTTCTTCCTGTATTGCTATATTCCATAAACTGCATCTGGCACGGTCTTAAATTTGCTTCCACGATGCAGTCATCTACAAAGCAGTTTATAATTATTTTGAGCATTAAATTATCTTGTGATCCTAGTGCATCTTGCACGTGCATATCATCTATCAAATCGCTTAGCATGTCATAATCCTCACTAGAGAATCCTATATTTATAGATGTCTCGATACCTTCTATCATCTCCTTTACAAGTGACTGATTTTTACAATGTTGGCAAAATTGTTTAACATACCAGCCATATGTATCACTCTCTAGATGTGTCGCTTGGAGTGATGTGTATTGCTTCAAATCTTTTAACAACGCTAACACCTCGCTTTATTTCGCCATGTAACAGTGCGCTTATGTGCTCGATAACCACCGTTGCCATTTTTAAATTTGTGACCATATATTGTATATTTCCAACCATGATTTGTGCCTCACAGCTTTTTTCCGTTGGGTGTGTATCAATATTCATTTTGTAAGCTTCACTTCGCAATTTACCATATTGAGCATCATCTGATTTGATTGTTATGTAAACATCTCCTGAATATTCACTATTGGCAGAATCTATATAGATGCATTCATCTAAGTCTTTAAACGTGTTTTCTAGGAGCAATCTCGTTTTGTTATTATCTACACACCCTATGATTACAGGTACATACGATTTATATTTCGATTTAACTATCTCAGTTATTTCGTTTTTTGTCACATAACTATCTACAGACTCGCATATATTTCCATAAAACGTATTTATTTTCTTTGCCAGTGCATTCGCCTTATTTTCTCCGATGTCATGTGTTTGATAGGCTTGGCGCACCATATTTTTTTCTTCTACATTATCTCCATCAATGATCACCATTTCACTTTCTGTGCGTAGTAATAACTTTGGTAAATCTCTTGCAACCAGGGAGCCGGTACCTCCGACCCCCACAACAATAAATACATATTTCATACGTTTTACCCATGTGCGTGCTTTTTAAAAGATACTACAAGCATATTGTCGTCTTTAATGTAATCGTATGATGCATATCCAGAGAAGTCATAAAATCCATGACGCAACATTTCTTTTGATATCTCCGACGTTGAATATTCTTCCCCGTCTTGAAATACATGAGAAATATCATGTTCTTGATGATTAAAGAACATTCCGAACGGAAATTTATATTTCGCTCCATTTTCTTTTGCTTCTACTGTTTCTTTTACATTGTTTTCTTTTTTTGGTTTATCTTGTTTGGCTTTTTCCCGCTTTGGTTTATCTTCTAGCGTTGCCGGTTTTAACATACTCATTAGATCCATTTTATTCTACCTCCATTGGGTCTGTGCCCCTATAATGCAGCGATCCCGCTTTAACATCATCGTTTTGATAAAAGCACATGTTTTTGTTAAACGATAATGTCACATCACTTACATCTGATAAATCTATGATTTTTAATAAATTGTCAATGCTTTGATACGTCTGTAACTTAGTGCCATTTACTACGTCACAAGATACAACAATATCAAAGTTATTTGTTTCCTCACTTGTTAACAGGTGCATTTGACCATTGATATATTTAAACTCAACAAACTTGCTATAAGGCTTTAATAATTTAAAAGTTTCGTGAAGCTCATTTTTGTCAAAAGTCGCTTTAAATATTTCACTGTACTCTAATTTTGGAATATTCATCGCCACATTTATGAGCGTGGTGTAAAACATCTGTCCTCTCTCTGGGTTGACAAATACCACAATCTTTTCGTCTGTACTGCATGTTGTCATGTCTCCGATGTAATCAAATGCCTCCTTTGGGATGTTAATCTTATTTTTTAGATATGTGTCTTTTACAAAGATATAAAACACATGGCTGTCTGATATAAAATATCCGTTTGGCTCACAATTACATCCATTGGACTGTATTTTTACTTTGTCATTACCTACAAACTTTCTTCCTGGTATAAAATCACTAGGCTTTATTTGTGTGTCATAAACATCATCTATGTTTGGTATCAACATATCGATATCAGTTAGATTTGCGATTGTGATCTTACCGTTTTTTGTTTTGACGGATATCTTGTTATCTTTAACATCTACATCCATTTGATCAAACATCGATAACGTCTGATAATCTTTTTTTGATATTGTAAACTCTACGCTATCAGATGATTGTATCGCATACATACTTACAAACCCATATCCATCATGGTCTGTGTTGTGGATAGTAACAACTCCATTGTCTACCTTAACGTTGTTGTATAACATGGCATTGTGGAGCATTTTGCCTAATAGCTTCATAGCAACTTACCATCCATATCGTTTTTTTTGTTATATAAACGCCTAAATTATCCATAGCGCTTTTTAAATTACACAGATATCCAATGCAGTCAACTAGCTGATTCCATTTTGGCGTATGCGTTTTGTAATCCTGTGCGATATTATCAAGTGTATTGATTACATCATTTAAATTCTCAATCATTTATTTTTCCTCCTAAAACAGACTTTTTTGTCCGTATCTATCTTCTTTTCCAGGACGATATTTTTTAATCATTTCATATCGCATGTCGATATATTCATTATTCCATTTCTCAACACGTTCCTTTTCGTATTCTGTGTCAAATGGCAATTGTACATTTTGTGCTATATACACATCCTTTAGCCAGTGCATAGCCGCCTTGTAACGTAATGGTTCGTATGTATGTAACTTAACTAAATTATCTTGTAGTTGTAACGAGAATGGGCATAGGAAGCAACCTGTACGTTCATATCCTTGTTCCGTATATGCTTTTGACAAACATATATCATGTTCATTTAAAAAATTATCAACATCGTTATCTGTCCAGTCAATAATAGGCATTTTAACAGCCAATCCATTTCTACTGGTTGTGCAGATGCTTCCGCCATTTTTTAACCTCTTTTCAGTGTTAAGTTCTCTAGCCCCCCCCTCGCCTGTTCTAATTCCGGTAATATAGCCTTTAATGTCATTTTCTTTACCGTATTTTTCAAATGGCTTCTTTTTTAAATACTTACAACATTTTTCTGTTGCTATGATATCAAAATTTGGATTTAGCATATGCAAATCTTTATTTGCTATCTTAATCTTTGCATATTTACCATTTCCTACAAGTAATTCTAGTGCTTTTTCGTCATGTCTTGCTTGCCACCTATGTAGATATTCACTCTTCATCTTTGATTTCATTGGCTTACCATAATTTTTGATTATCCAATCAAATGGATGCTTAGGATCTGGTCTGATGACCTGTACATTATCGTAATAGTTATCCTTTACCCACTTTACAAACTCAACTGTTGCGCCTAGCTCTATGCCTGTGTTACAAAACACTGCTGGTATTGCATTTGGAGGTATAGTGTATATATCCTGACACATTTTGATTAATGCCAACACTACAGTACTGTCCTTACCACCGCTAAATGATAAATAACATTTACCTCCAGTGTCATAATATATACTTTCTATACGTTCCATTGCCTTTACTATTTTTGTATTGTCCGTAATTATTTTTCCTCCAGTTTCTTTAGAAGCTCGTTTAACTCATTGTCATCCACATTTATGTCCTTTTGCGCTAAATCTTGATTATTAAACCAATCAGGTAATTGCTTGCTCTCCACACTATTTGATTTTTTGTTGATGTAATTACCGTCAAGTATCTTGGCCATATTAGTATCTTTCATAATCCAGTCAAAGTTTGCTGACCAGTTACGATTATTAGCTCCTTTCAAAAAGTCACTTTGCTCAGCCATTGAGAACACTCTTTGTATGTCATCGATGCTATATGTACGTAATCTTGCTTTGATAGATTTTTTACGAGCATCAGATAATTTTGTTAGACGAGGATACGACACGCAAGTGTTGTTATACATATCAGCGATTTGCTGATAAGGTATTTTATCTTTATCTTTTATCTTATCTCTTATCTCTAATCTCTTATCTCTTATCTCTATATGGACATTGTCCAATTGATTGTCCACATCTTGTCCATGAGACAAAGTTTTTATTTCTGTTTGGACATTGTCCAGTTGTTTGTCCGCACGCTGTCCACGTTTAATTCTTGCCCATTTTGACTCACTTCCGACCATGTCACCTATTCCATCTATCGTTAAACATCCGTTTATATCCTCATACACAAGCCCTAACTGTTTGTATAATTCAAGAGCAACAATTACCGTATTACGGTTAAAATATTTTGTATCTCTAACGATTTTATCGACATCATAAGGCACGATCATTTCACCTATTTTGCTTGCCATTACTCCGTTTGAATTTAGAGTTTTCAAGCATAACATTTGATATAAAACTATATATTCACATCCATTTTTCTGTCCGAGCATGAAATCAATGGTTGGCTCTGTAAAAAAATCATCCATCAATTTCAGCCAGTAGTAACGTTTATTTTCTGCCAATTTACCACCTCAATATGTATTTTTTAATCATAAAAAATATTCCAGATTCATTGCTTCCGAGAGCAATTTTAAGTAATAAATAACAGTATCTTTTTGGTCTTCTGTTAAATTTTTGCTTCGGTAAGCTCTATTCAAACCTATTTCACATAGCTTGTTTCCCCATGTAGGACTACAGCTATATCTGCAATCTAATCCTCGTTCTACTTCTGCATATATTTTTGTATACATATATTTGCTTTTAAAGAAGTAAGGGTCTTCAATAAACTTTTTAATAACTTCCTCTGCTAAAAAATGAATTTCATTAATGTAATTTTCGTTATATGAAATATCTAATATTTTTTTAGCTTTAGATACTTCATCGTAATCAATCCCAGAAACAATAATGTTACACTTTTTAGTTGCTTCGTTTATTTTTTGCATAAAGCACATTTCTTTTAATTCACATTCATTTTTAAACGCTTTATACTCATTTTTTAATTGTTGTAACTCTTCTTGAGCTTTAAAAATTCCTTTCATTATGCCTCCTATTTCAACATATCTCGATAATAAACTGTATCTATGCCTAGTTGTTCAGCATATTCTAACGTTGTGTTGATTAATTTACACATTTCTTCTTTGTTCATTTTGCTGGATCCTATAAATACTTTGCAACGTGCCCATTTAGTGCCATTCTCACGCTTTTCATAGCCTAATACTTGTAAAGCTCTTACCTCTTGCTTTAACGTATCCAACGCATCTACGAGGCATACCATATACTCATACTTTGCATTTGCCTGTGATAGCAATATGCAATACATATCCCACTCATCATCACTTGATGCGTTTGGATGTTTTGTAATCTCGTGGATCAGCGCCCACAAGTAATTGTTTTGATTTATACTGCGTTTGCTTTTTACTTCTGCAATTTCCAAGCTGTACGCTTTTTTCTGTAACTCCTGGCAATATCGTTTGTAATGATAATTGCTTACCTCAAATGTTACTTCTAGATTGCCATCCTCATTTATCGCTTTACGTAAATAATTAGCTACTATCTTTGTTTTAGCCATCAACATCACCAAGATAATTTTTGTTAAACACCATCATAAATGTATCATGTCCATATAGTGCCTCAAAACGCTCTTGACACTCTCTTTTTAGGCGTAAATCTAACTCTTTATCAAAATGTACTCCGTGGTCTGACATGTTGTGATACTCCGCTGTAAGATAAACCCAACAACCCCATTTTTCAGACTTTTTTCGGTTCGCTGTGCCATAAAATATATGGTGCTTATGTAGATTGATACGGGAGTGCGTTACATAGCACTCCACATCAGTCTGCATTATTGATTTAGCCATTCTTCATAGCTCCCTTCTTCCATTTTTGACTTTATCAATGTCCTATAGGCTTGATTTACTTTTTCAATTTTTTCAGGGTTGTTCATGTCTGCGTCTTGATTATCACACCCTGTTTTTTCTGCAATCCACGATGATATACTTTCACTTCTGTAGTCAACGCCAAGTTCAGATAATTTTTTACGGCATTTACTCCACTCATAAACCAATTCGTCAATACTCTTGTGGTGCTGTTCTTTTACTTCTGTTTGTTCTGTAGATGCCTCTTTATCAGCATCATCTCCAGTACTGATCTTATAAGCCTTCATGAGGGCATACTTGTCAGCGTAAGTCATGCCTTTACCTGGTGCTTTGTCCAATGAATCAACTCCATCACCATATGATGTGATATCGATGTAATCATTTGTATCATCTACATTAACAAATCTGTATACAACTTTAAATCGCATCCAAAAACTGACAGTTCCGTACTGATTTTTGGTTTCTTTTGTCTCGTAAACTTCACGAGAATACGGAAAGGAATAAATTCCACATTCATGCTCTGCCTTTTTTACAGCATCCAATACATCACTTTCGTTAACAGCTTTATATGTACGCTGTTTACCTGCTTCAACTTCTATGTTTTTTGCTACCGTTTCAATCATTGATTGAGCCTTAAGCATTTTTTGATATATATTTAATGACTTTTCACTAGTCTTTATTGCTGTCTTTTCTGCCATTATAATTCCTCCCATGATAATCCGAGTTCTACAGCATAATTTAAAACTTTATCGTAATTTGCTTGACTACCTTTTATACATACCATTTTGTTTACTGCCTTATCCTTTTTGATTGGCATGCTTGGTATATCATTGTGCACCCCACAGGTGGTAATTGGAGGTACTTTTTTAAGCTGTTCTTCCTTCTTTTTTCTAAGATCTTCCGCACGTTTTTTAGCCGCCATTTGTGCATCATATATTGCAAAAGATTCCATTCTATCCCACACATCCATAAATATACTTTTTAGTAGTTCCTTATCCTCAACATCTGACCTCTCTAACAAACTATATTCAAGTTCATAATCTGCAATCTTTTTTATAACGCCTTCTTGCCATTGCTTTTGTTTACAAGATTTATTAAGCCATTTAGTATCCAGCACTTTATCAAATGGTATCTGTAGCTCATTTAGATTTTCAATGTAATAAGAGTGTATTTTTTTTCTCTTTTCTTCTTTTGTTTGCTCATCAACCGTTTTAACTCCAGCATCCAAAGCATCTTTATATCCTTCTACTATTTTTTCCGCCTTCATCAATGTATCTTTAATTGGTGCCCATTCATCCAAAATCTTATTTTCGAAATCAATGCGTGTACGTTTTGCTTTATCGATTGCATTCTTTAAGATTTTTTTATCTTTTACCGCTTGATCATAATTATCTGCTGCTACAACATAGTTGTATTTTTTATACTCGTCGCTTTTTACCAAAACAAGCGTTGCATCGGCATTGCTTTGTAATCCTGTATTTGTTTGACTAATTGTTACTTCGTATTCCATTTATTTTTCCTCCTCCTGCTTAAATCTTTCGATAGCTATCCTTTTTTGTTCTTCATAGATTTTCATAAAACTAGATTCGACTACATTAATAGCTTCTTCTTTCGACATATTTGTTGGTATGTTGTTACTACTAAAAGCTCTCCTAAACCAATCTTTATATGACTCTATTTTTAGTTCTCCAGTATCTTCGTTTTTAGCTATATTGACACTTTTATTCCAGTCATAAAGCAAATCTTCGACCAGTTTTTGTTTGCCATATTCCAACAGTTTATTATCTATAACGCTTAATTTACCGCCAGTGTTTACAGATACTTCTTTTTTTGACTCCAACATTTCAACTTTTCTTTTAAGTACCTCATTTTCGTCATACACATTAATGATTTCACTGATGATTTCTATTTTGCTCATTATCTATTTTCCTTTCTCGCCACACTTCTTCTGTGTGATCTACTTTTTTATCTAAAACTTCTTCTTGATCCACGTCTACGTAATCAGGATCACGTCTATCTACATGCCTAACTGGATGCTTTGTATTGCCAGTATGATTAAACAACATACAATGCCTATACCTCCACATATCAAACCTACAAACATCATAAACAAATGATTTTTAAACTCATACATGTTCTTCTAGCTCCTCGATTTCTTTAAGTGTTACGCTTGACGGATTCCACCCGGTAATAAATCGGCATGCCTCATCAAAGCGGTGTGCACGTATTTGTGTACGTGGATGTGCATCTAACGCATTACAGATATCACTATTGATACCATGTCTTAACGCTCCTACTTGGCTACTGTTCCAAGTGTACTTATAGACTGCCTTTACTTCTTGTACTCGTCTATTAACAAGTTTTCCAATATACCCATATTGTGTAGGATCTATTTTTTGGTCCTTTTCGATTTTTGTTACACGCTCGTCGATTTCCTTAACTTTTCCCTTTTGGTTGTGTGCAACCTCTAGTAATAGATCCAATTTTTCTTCTGGGGTTGTTGGGATACCTTCTTTTAGTTGTTTTTCCATTTCGTTAAACGCCTGAATGTACCTCAACTTCCAATCTAAAGCACTCTTACCAGTAAACCCCATGACCAGCAAGCTGAATCCATCCCGATTCATTAAATACATCGGATATCGCTTTCCTCTGCTTTCGTATGTTGTTTCATAAAATAAAGATTTGGCGGCTGAATTTTCAGCTACGAGATTTTCTATAGATTGAATAACGTTTTTGTGCTGTTTTTCAAAGCTTTCTGCAACCTGTAAACTTGATACCACTGGTTGCTGGTGGTCTTGATCATATGTAATATTAATTATTTGCTCCATTTGGATGATCCTTTCATTTAAATGTGATAAATTTGTTTTTTTATCAGTGCGATTTCTGGTAATTAGTGATAATAAAATAAGATAATGTGATAATCATAGCTTTTAATATACTTAGTTCTACACAATTGTATAATTCAAAAGTAAATGTTAAGATTAGCAATCCAACTATGTCATATTTCGTATCATGTAACGCAAAAATTAAAGCCTTTTTCAATTTATGCATTTTTATTCACTCCCTTGCTTTTTGTCTTCGTATCCCTTATAATTTGCTTGTGGAGCTTTTTATAAGGGCTTGACGATTAGACACCACGCTTTGGTCGGCAGGAGGTGTCTTTTCTTTTGCTGTCATTTCAAACTGCACTCCGGGATACTGCTGTCCAAGTGCATACGCTATTGCATTAGCGATTTTTTGCGCATCATTTAGATTAAAATCCTCTAATGTACGTTTCCCTTTCTTCATATCATTACATCACTTCCTTTCTAAGCTTAAAGATATAATCCTTTTTTTAGATTTTCTCTATATTCGCTTAAAGCGAGTTCATCGCCCAAAAAAATAAAGTCACTAGATACACCATATATTTTAGCAAGCTTTTGCAATTCAAATCCGTCTGGCATAGTCTTACCTTTTTCCCAAGAAACGATTGTTTCTTTTGTTTTATTCAATATTTGGGCAATTTCTTTTTGACTGTATCCGGCATTGGTTCTACACGCTTTAAGCGTAATTTTCATCTTATTCAACCATATCACCTCGCTTTCTGTCTATAATTATACTCGCTAAAAGTGAGTTGTCAATAAAAATTATAATTTTATTTCAACTTTTAATTGTATTATCTCGCTTTTAGTATTATAATCAAGTCGAAGGGAGATATAATCATGAATGAAAAAGATAAGCAAAAATTAATTTTTGCCTCAAATTTTAATCATCAATTAAAAATACATGGTAAAACCCAAAAAGATATATGCAATTTGCTTAATGTAAGTACAAGTACAGTATCTGACTGGTCAACTGCTAAAAAATATCCCAGAATTGATAAGATTCAAGCAATCGCTGACTACCTAGATATTTATAAATCTGAATTAACAGAAGAGTATCATAATCAAAGACACAACATTGATGCTATTAAAATCCCGGTGCTAGGTAAAGTTGTGGCCGGTATACCTATTGAAGCAATAGAAGAAATCTTAGATTACGAGGAGATAAATTTAGAGTTAGCTAAGACTGGTGATTTTTTTGCTTTGCAAATAAAAGGCGACAGCATGGAACCAAGAATGCAAGAAGGCGATGTTGTAATAGTACGTAAGCAAGAAACAGTTGATACCGGAGATATAGCAATAGTATTAGTTAATGGTGACGAGGCTACAGTCAAAAAAATTAAGATATTAAATGATGGTATTATGTTAATACCATTTAACAGCAAGTATGATCCTTGGGAATATACCGCAGAAGATATCGAAAAATTGCCTGTTAAGATTATAGGTAAAGTTGTTGAGTTAAGGGCAAAATTTTAGTAAACACATCTTTAGATGTTTACATATCATGAATAGCAAAGGAGGAAAAGGAATGAGGAAGTTATTCATAGCATTAGTTTGCACTTTAGTAGTATTTGGTTTAACAGCATGTGGAGGAGAATCAAAGAAAGCCACTATCACAGGAAAATGGGAAGGAACAGGAAGTGGAGAAGGAGCTGAAATGACCATTGATGAAACAACAATTAAATTTGAAGATGGTAGTGGTGGTAATTACAAGTACGATGCAGACACCAACACAATGACGTTAACAGAAGGTGATCAAAGCGTTGATATTAAAGCTGTACTAGATGGTGATACATTAACAATTAATATGAGCGGACAAGATATAACATTTAAGAGAAAATAAAAAAAAGCCCTGTGCTGGTAACACAGAGCAAATAAACGGTACTGGTAATACCGTCTTGGTACAATAAAATGACTTGGTCGGTCATAGCTTTTATTGTACCTACATTTTAACATAAAAATGGAGGTTATAACAATGATTAAACAAAAAGTGCGATTATATGCGCGTGTATCGACAGAAGAGCAAGCCAGAAAGAAAAACTCTATACCGGCTCAATTAAATAAACTGTATGCCTACTGTAAAGAAAATGATTACGAAGTTGTTAATGAATATATAGATGAAGGCATATCTGCGAGTACAATAAAAAAGCGTAAGGCATTGCTTAGGATGTTGAATGATCTACAGCGTAATGATATTATACTTTTTACGAACTTGGATAGATTTAGTCGTAATGTACTGGATGCAAATAAAATGATAGAAATGTTTGAACCTTTAAATGTATCATTTAAAGCGATAGGCGAAGAAGATATAGATATAACCACAGCAGATGGCAGATTTTTATTTAATCTGAAAGTAAATTTGGCCGAAAGAGAACGTGCTAAAGTATCTGAGCGTATATTAACAGTGTTTGATTATAAGTTGTCTCAAGGCAAATTGATTAACGGACGGCTACCAAGAGGATATACTCGTAGTGCTGACGGTTATGCAGTAATAAATGATGATGCAGATTTTATAAGAGACGTTTATCGTACATTTGAGGATGTAAGACAAATACGTACACTTACTCGCGTCATCAATAACAAATATAAATTAGACTTATGTAGTAAGACTTATAGACGCATACTTAAGCAACAAGCCTACATAGGTCTGTATAGGGATAAATATATTTTCCCACCAATAATTAAAAATGAACAGTTTGAGCGTGTACAACGTATATTTGATGGTAATACAATTAAAGCAACAAAAAATCAAACTTATATATTTAGCGGACTTATCAAATGCAAAGTTTGTGGTATGCGACTTGGGGGTAGTTCGAGCAACGGAAATAGTGGTGATCGCAAATTAAAATACAAAATGTACAAATGCCCTAAGTGCCAAAGGGGCAATGGCACACATCAATGTCTGGCAGAAAAAAAGCTAGAAAAACACCTGTTGCCTATTGTAATGGATGCAATACAAAATAAAATATACACTTTGAGTGCGTATGAATCACAAATCACACAAAACAGAGATATCATAGATGCCACTAAAGATAAAATTAAACGATTACAAGATTTATATATTGACGGTAAAATTAGCAAAGAACAATTTGATAATAAATATGAAGGTCTTAATAAAATTTTGGATGAAGAGAGTAAAAAAACTAATTTAAAAATGATTGCAAAAGCAAAAGAAGATTACGAAAAGCTATTAAACATGAATATATCGGAAATATATGATCAATTTGATGATAATGGTAAAAGCGTTTTTTGGCACTCTTTTATTGATTACATTGTTGTAAATGACTATGATAATATCGATATTTTTTTGCAATAATTATGTTGCATAATCAGACTATCTCATTCCTATATGTATATAATTGCAACATTATAAATGCAATATTTATTAGTATATTTAATGCCTGTAATGTATTACAGGTGAGCATCAAAACTTATTTCTAACTTTTTACATATTGCTTTGTATTGATCAATCGTAAAAATGCATTGATCCTCATAGTAACAATATATACAGATTGGCAGTTTCGCACATTCTGCCAATTCCTCAATGCTAATACATTTGTTTAATCTTGTAATTTTTATGATGTTCATGCTGTCTATCCCTCCAAGTCAAGATTAGACAACTAATATGAGTATTTAATAATACATACAGGCATTAGCGATAAAATTATCGCTTTAAGATATTATCATAGCTATGTACACCATTACACTGGTAATTATTTCCATATGTTTTTTATGTATACGCCACATCCCTAAAATGTTAAATTTCGTGCAGTTTTCTTGCATTTGCAAAATCCTGTTATACGCTTGATATGTAAAGGCAATTAATATGAGTGTTATGAGCATTTAAAATTACAAGATATGATTCGCGCCTCAAATCTTGTAAACAAAAAAAATCCCCAATCCTTTAATATATAAGGAAAGGGGATTTTTATTATTTGTATGTTACTTTACTCAGATATGCTGATTTAACCCATGCATTAAATCGTCCAATCTTGAGCTTACAAGAGTCTGTTGGCATATCTAATGCTAATACTTTATAATCACCTGATACTACAAAGCTCTCACCTACGTGCAATACTTGGTCTACTCTTTTTGTATTTTTGCCTTTAACCTCAGTGCAAGGATAAGAGTCAATCCAATGATAAGATTTTGATGGCTCACCACCGATTAATTTTTTACAACATACTGTGTTGTTTGGGATATCCAAATAGTCGGCTGTACAAGTGATATTTACGCATACAGTATCCCCAACATATAATCTTGCATTAGGATCCTCGTGGCGCTTTTTAACTGGTGTAGGTGCTGGCTTATGCATGTTAGCTAAAACTGTTGGATAATCTTTATAACACCAGTTTACGTCAGTACGTGCACTTGATCCTGGTACCACTCCATCGCTAGAGTATTGCCACATACCACAATCCATACTAGGTTTATCAATACCCCAGTGTGCTAACCAAGGGTCAATACTATCAATCAATGACTTGTCCTTTGCACGTAATCGGTCAAACCAAGACTTTGACATATATAATGTTAAATACTTTCCTGCGCCCTCGATTACGTCCTTAAAGATTTTGATTGTACGCAAGTTTTGAGCATCATCAACACCATTACGTGCTTTCCAACCATCGGCATCTTCCATATCCAGATTTAATGGGTATGTATAACCGCCTAATTCGTTACACAATGCCAAAAACTTTGTAGCTTCCGTTTTTGCATCGTTATCAGTAGCTGCATAGCTATAGTGATAAAATCCATATGGTAAACCAGCTTCTTTACATTTCTGTACGTTTCTTCTGATTAACTTATCTTCCGCAAAATGCCCCCAGCTAGTTCTTAACATTACATACTTTACACCTGATGCTTTCATTCTTTCAAAATCTACATTGCCATTATGCTCACTAATATCTACTCCAAATAATTTTGTTGTCATTTTTATTTTTCCTCACTTTCGTTTTCAAATTGATCAAAGACGCCCTTTTCCAAACACCTTTGATATGTTCTTTCTATATAGGCGTATTCTGTGTCTAGTACGCCATTCTCGATTCCATGCTTTTTAATTAGCCTATGGTATTTTGTATTGATATCTACAATATGATGATATTCTTCTTTTGTGTGCTGCCTGTGATTTCTACAGGAGTTAGCGAAATCCATTATCTCGTACCTTATTCTATCAATCTCGTTTTGGTCAACGGTTTTTCCAATTGATATGACTTCTTTTTTTAAGTCGCCATTTAACTGCTCGCCTATCCATTTAAATAACCATGTCCAAGGATTAATCTTAATGGGTGTGATCTGTATTACGATTGACCCTGCTAATAACATGGCCAGTTGTTTAATCCACTCATCCATTGGCTACTCCTTGTGATCTAATGCGTCTGCAACCTCGTTAGGTTTACCGTTAAGGATATTGATAAATGTATTATATGCATCCTTAATATATCTCCAAGCAGCTACTCCAATCGTAGCACAAATCATTGCAACGGTAATTAGATCATGTACCTGGTCATTAATGTTTGGCACATATTGTGTTAATAGTGTCGTGGCCACATCCACAGCAATAACCATTAGCAAAGTACCAATCACAAGTACAATAGCTTTTTTAAGTCCAAGCCACAAGCGTTTGCCATCAAATTGCTCACCTGCGATGTTAATGTTATGGTACAAACTTAATACCACATTTGATGCACAAGCTAATAATAAAATAGCATAGCATACTAAAATCATTTGCATATCTGTTAGTAATAGTTTTAATAAAGTTTCCATTCTTTTTCCTCCATAAAAGAGAGCCTACATTTGGCTCTCTAATTGTTTTATTCTGTTTTGCAACACGTTTAATTTAGCATCATACTCATTTTTCATGTTTTGCATTTCGATTTTATGCTCGTTCTTCATTTGATATAATTTAACATCAAACTCGCTTGCCAAAGTATCTATCTTTGACATTTTTGATAACATTGTATTTAGCATTGCTCCTTGTGTATCTACAGCTTTAATAGTCTTTTGTATCATGTGGGTATTCAATGCTATAAATTCTTCATATCTAAGTAAATGCATTTCATTGATACCTTTATCCAATAATAAATTGGAATCAGTATCATCTTCTGTCCGAGTTATATTCTTGTCAATGATAACGCCAGCAAAATCGTTTGTAGATAAACCAGATTTATATAATGCACTTTCTACCTCTTGTGCCACATAACCAAAATGATCACGCTTAGCAGTTCCAGTTTGGTATTTATAGATAGTAGGTCTAAGATTCATAAAGAAATCGTTATATCTCTCATCAAAGGTTCTGAAGTCATACTTCAAATTTATATCAGACGTGATAGCAGCTCCATTTACTTGACAATATCCACCGCTATGATTATAAAGCTTTACATATTTTCCACGTACATATGTCCATTGGTCATAGCTTATTGAAGCACAACCATAATAACAAGAACACATATCTTCACTTCGGACTAATAAATCGTGATTTTTTAAATCAACCCAAGAAGTGTATATGCCTGTAGAACTAGATGAATCAAATTTAATACCATTTCTTGTATAAATAGGTCCGTCTACACAAATTGTATTATCTGCTTTCATCCATATCATGGAACTTTTTGCATTGCTAATAACTACTCCATCCGATCTAGCACTACAGTAAGCTCCTCCTGTTGACCTTATATATGACGATGATGAAGTCACATTTATTGCGTTAGCGTTATAAGATATAAACTGTGAAGTCCCATTAAAATATATATATTTATTTCCACTACTTGGAGTATTCAAATAAATATTATTACCTACTTTTAAATCAGTAGTTACGTCAATCGTTGTGTTAGACGATATCTTTCCACCGACTATCTCTGTACCTTCTAATTTATTACCTCTGATGTGGTTTGCTGTAATGGTACCAGTTTTTATATAGTCTCCATATATCTCTGTAGTTCCTTTTGTAAAAGTTGATATAAGATTTTCGGAACCTAAATCAAACACATTAGCATAAACAATATACCAACTAAAACCTGTTGCGCCTCCATTGATAGAGAAAAAACCAGTAGTAGATATTGTTCCAGTCCCTATTTTTACTTTACATACATATTCTGTCCAATCATTAGTGCCCGCTGTTGGTGTTAACCATTCTTGTTTTGAGCCTGTACCTATATCGTTTGTATGCCATGAAATAGTTCTTCCAGTTGGTATTTTGGCGATCAATTTAAATAGATATGTATGACCTGCCTTTGGAGTAAATCCCCACCTTATACCTCCATGATTAGGTGATGTAGTACCGTTAGATGTAACTTTAATTCTATATGGCGTATCATATGTCCATCCACTTGCTTTAGCTTCACGAGTGATAGTAACTGCTGTATTATTTGAATTGTTGTAAATATCAAGCCCATTAATTCCACGCAAGAAAGCTGGGTCATTGTACATACTTTGACCTTGTGATAATGCCATAGACATCCAATATGCTTTATAGGCATTATCGTATCCAGTATTTAACTTAGTTTGCACTCCACTGTCCAAATCTCCAATTACAATAGTACCAGTCGCAATCTGTGCAGTTGTAATCGTATTAGTTGCAATCCAACCACCCTGAATATATGTGCTTGTGCTAACTGCGTTGTTTGTCCACTTAAGTACCATGTTTCTAAGGTTAGTCATATTGCCACCATTAGTATTAGTCCAATCGTAAGCAGTTTTACCTTTATCCCAATTGGCTTTATTCGTGTTGATAGATGACATAGCATTGTTACCATTGTTAACTTTGGTTTGTGTATCGCTGTCCAACATACTAATTGTCACTTTACCTGTAAGTTCTATTTTACTTGCATCTATTTTAATTGTTTCCGCTGTTTGGTTGATACAAGAAATGATTTCTGTTTTACCAACCTTACCAGTAAGATCATTCTTGTAGTTGGTTGAGTTTCTAACTGTGTTAACAATTGCAGTATCGGTTATCTTAGTTTCAGCACTTGTTTTCCACGTTTTTAATGCTGATACATCTCCGTTAATCGTGTTTACTGTCGCTTGAGTTGCGTATGTCTTGGATACAGCGGCAGTGATTTCGTCGGCTTTTTGGGTAATTGCACTATTCATCGCCTCTGTTTTACTGTAAGACTTTAACAAACTTGTAGTATTAGCATTAGCACTGTTGATAGCATCTGTTTTAGCTTGATTGGCTTTGTTGGTTGCATCGGTAGCAGCATCACTTTTTACCTTACTAACCTCAGTCTTAGTACTGTATGTGCTGGATACTGTGGTCTTAAATCCATTAACATCTTGTTGCAATGTTGCATACTTATCACTAACCGTTTTAATCTCTGTTGTGATACGAGAGTTTACGGTGTTGATAGACGAATCTACATCTTGTGGTGCAGGAGAATAATTTGTAGGTTTAGTTCCTTTCTCAATCTTAAGAGTAGGTAAATCAACTATCATTCCACTGAACCTGATATATTCTATTCCACTATCAATAGTCATTAATCTACCTAAAGATTGACTATTGTTGTTAATACCTTTGACAAACTTTTTATCTTTGTCGTAATAACAAACGGAAGGAGATATGCCTAAATTGGAATATCCACTCGCAACAAGATTTTTAAAACCTTTAACAGGAATATAATCAGAATAGAACCAACCATTTTCAGTTACTTCCGCACCTGAATTATTTAAATATTTGTATTTTGTGACATTTTTTACAATAAGTAAATTTATGCCGCCTAATTCCAAACCATCAATCTTACTATTTGCTGTATTGGCAGTTGACTGCGCCTTATTTGCATTATCCAATGCTGTAGGGGCTTTGTCCCAGTTAGCCTTGTTGTTATTAACTGTGTTAGTGACAGTAGTAAGTTTTGACGTATGCTCTCCAACAGTACTAGATAATCCTTTGACCGACTGGTCTAAAGCACTGTAGTTTGTCTGCAAAGTTGTGATGTTACCTTTTGCAGTAGTCACATCTCCTTGTACAGCTGTGATATCTTTTTTAACCTGTGTAGTATCACTGATTAACGTTGATATCTTACCGTCTTGTGCGGTTAACTGTGTGCTGTGAGATTTAACGGTTTCCGTGACCGTGGTTACTTTTGTATCAACCGCATTTGCCTTAGTGTCATCGGTATACTTATCAGCCTTTTCCCAATCACTTGCTGTATAACTTCCTGTTGCTCTAGCTGTCTTACACCTCATGATGACACCACTTGTACCTTGCACCCACAAGTCTCCGATTTGATATGGAGGCACAGGCTGAGTACTAAATACTTTAGCTTTGCTATTGGCTACAGATTGAGCATTGTTGGCAGTGTTTTGGGCATTGTTTGCATTAGTCAGTGCTGTTGGTGCCTTATCCCAATTTGACTTATTGTCGCTTACTGTCTTAGTTACTGTATTAGCAGTATTTAAGGCGTTAGTTGCATTTGTACTAGCTGTATCCCATTTAGTCTTATTATCTGTCACAGTCTTTGTCACAGTGTTAACATTAGATGTTACAGTAGATACAGATGTCTCCATTTTACCAAATGCTACATCAAGTGATTTACCGTCATATAAGATATGGGATGATTCTATCAACGTAGAGTTCGCGTTGATTTTTTGTATAACACTTGTAATGTTAATTTTATCTCCTGATATATTAGCGTTATCAGATACCATATCATTTACGATGATAGGTCGTTGTATACCTTTTGATGTAATGCCTGTTGCATCAAACATCAAATTACCAGACTTATCCCAAACATACATGTTGTAGTCGCCTGATGCATCTTTGCCTACTTGCACACGTACTCTATTGGTATCACTGATTTGGATTGTATTGTCTGTGATCGATAGATTACCGCTGTCAGATTTTACCTTAAACCTCGTTGTACTAATATCCCCAGCTAACAAATCATTAACTGTAATATTGGATGATACGATTGACTTTAAAAAGGCATTATCAATCACTGCTGTGCTGGCGTTGATAACAAGAGAGTGTATGCTATCAGATGTCGTAACTCTATTTACGATAGTGTCCAATGTAGCGACACTGCTCTCTAATACTGTGATTTTACCGCTAATAGATGTTAAATCTGTGATATCTGCTTTGCCTATGATAGCTTGATTAAGCTTAGCGATTTCGGCGTTTAACGTGATTGTAGTAACACTTGTAGCCTCTAATGTACCAATCCTGGCTAGAGCTGCCGCAAGATCCTGTATAGTTGCGCTTTTAACTCTAAGGTCATCAATCTCAGCTCTGATCGCTGTAAAGTCTACAACCTTTTGGACTTGTACATCAAAATCACTAATCTGCGATGTGGTAATGCTATCCACTTTGCTACCGTCTAATGTACCGTTATCTGTTGTTACATTATTAATAGTGTCGGATGCATCTCGCATCTCCTGCTGAATATCCTCAAATTTTAATATACTATTAGCAACCTCACATTTATTTTTGTTCGGTTCATCAGGATATTCTACTAAGCTTACGATCCTGGTTTTTTCAAATGTATTTGTGCTTTCATGCATAAGTGTAACAGTGTCGCCTAATCCAAAGCTTAAAATATCAACATAATCGTCCGATATTTTAGCAAGGTCAATGATTTGCAAACTATATGCATTAAGTGGTGTTGACATCTCATCAAGCTTCGCCTGAGCATCGGCTTTTAGATTTTCGGCCACAGTATATCTTTGGTCAGTCCAAATATATAACTTATCTTTTTTACTGTATGTGTGATTAGATAATATAGGATCACCATCATTGACACTTTCGATTGTTAGCCCATTTGCTCCAATCGGTTTTATTTGAGTATAAAAATCATAAGATGTTACTTGCTTATTTAATTGCTTTAGATTTAACTGTTCCGCAAAATATACACCTTTATCACTACCGATATGTTCATAAATGTCTACAACTTTATCCTTGCTGTTGATCTTGATTTCTGCACGATACGTTTTACGGGCATCTTGCATGATTTTCCAAGGAGTAGTATTGGTCCGTCTAATCGTTCGTTTCTTTTTGATTTCACAAATTCCGACATGCCATCCAGTGCCTAAAAAAGCATAATCTAGGCACTCTTTCATGGTCTTTTCAACAGACTCAAAGCTATCCATATAACTTTCTAGTTCTTCCACATTAAGACTACACTGTATTTGATACCAACCGTTACTAGATGGTGTAATTGATTTTATAACAAAATCATCATTGGGTGTGCTTATATATGCCTCTGTATATACATCCCTTAGTTGACTGCCAGGCATCAAAAAAGACAGTGTCTTATCCCCAGTTGATAGTACACTGTCTATATGTAAATCTTTTATTTGGTGCAAAGGCCGTAGTTTGATATGTTGTCTATCGTATAAAGTAAGTATCACATGAGATCACCTCCCTTCGATACTTACATTTTTATTCTTCAATCATGAAATCTAAGTTGTAATAGTCAATTGGAGCTAATCCAGCACTCTCTAAATCATCTAATTTAATCATTTTCCATGCTGTATTAACTTCCTGTTCCCCTAATTCTTTGATTTCTCTTTCAAAATCTTTGAGTTTTTCATTTGGCACATCATAATTATCTCCGATAACAACAGGTTCTCCATTTTCATCAAGATTAGCATATTTTTTTACAATTGCTTTTCTTGCCTCATCATATGCCTCGATTTCATCGTTGTAAGGCTTGATGTTTTTTGATATCTGATAATTAACCTTACCACTTAATTTATCACGCTGTGATACCAAGTAAGCAAAGGATGATTTACCTTCTAAAAGTACATTTAGTGTTAATTTTTCCATTATTATTTACCTCCTGCAATTTCTGCTAACATCTTTTCTTGTTCTGCATAAACTTCATCTTCACATTTCGTAATCTCTGCTTTGATAGCAGTACGATTTTCTTTGTATAATACCTGATCATTAATATATGGTGTCATGCCATTTACCTGATCAGGATTAGCTGTATTGATATCTGCCGTAAATGTTACAGCTGGTACTCCATCAACCTTAATCTGTTTGTTAAAATTTACATTTTTACTGCCGTCTACTGTAATGTTTGCCATTTTTATTTATCCTCCTGCCTATATATATCTAGGCTCGTATTTAACTTTTATTTCGCAATTTACATTGTTAACTTTTATCGTATTTTTGCCTGGCACCAAAAAAGGAAACTCTATTAATGTTGAGTCTCCGAATTTGTTAGTACCATCTATGGTTATTAAACATTTTTTGCCATCAATGACTAGAGTAGATCCTAATGGTATATCATGTACCTTTATACC
>OGGL01000150.1_pt1 | contig 37585 bp, 30 predicted proteins | sample 1571221 | NCBI WGS metagenome assembly OGGL01 (sample SAMEA2582062, study PRJEB24529) | metagenome | biome: Human gut stool | place: China | collected 2011
AGCTCCCATTGCCCTCACTGGCACTACCTTTGCATAAGGTAGGCTGCGCTCGGCAATGGTTGAGCAAGCTCCCATTGCCCTCACTGGCACTACCTTTGCATAAGGTAGGCTGCGCTCGGCATCCTAAATGCGATAAAGAATATTTGGCTATGAAGTGTAAGAGACTGATTTTGGCGATAGCTGTGCTGTTGGTTCCCGCAATGATGCTGGCCGACGGCTACACGACATTGTGGAAAAAAGTGGCCGGTGTGCGAGAGAAAGATCTGCCTAAGACCACGGTGGAATGGTTGCAGAAAATCATTGACAAGGCATCCGCCGAAAAGGCCTACGGCCAGTTGTTGGCAGCGGAGTTGAGTAAGGTGCAGGCCGAATCGGCCATATCGCCCGATTCGCTGATACCGGCTTTGATGCGCCTGCAAAGCAAGGAGCGGTCGGTGCGCAGCAGCGATCACGTGATGGCGGCCATCTACGAATCGGCTTTGGGCCGTCTGTTGCTACAGTCTGGTGCAGAACCGGAGGCCTTCACCACCACATCGCAGGAATACTACCGCCTTTCGATGCAGTATCCCGACCTGTTGGCACAATACAAGACCACCGCTTTCGAACCGCTTTTCGACAGAGGGACCGACAGCCGTATCTTTGGCGATGACCTGTTGCATGTTATCGGTTTCGCTGCTGGCGACTATCAGGCACTCCACGACTACTATCAGGCGCATGGCAACCGGGCTGCGGCCTGCATCTGCGCCTATCGGTTGGTGAGCAAACAGCACCAAGATGAGGTGAAACTCGTGCGCAAGTCGAAATACCTGAACACCATCGACTCGCTCATCCACGTGTATCAGGATTTGCCCGAAGCCGGTGAACTGGCCATCGAGCGTTACACTTTCATGAAAGAGGCGGAGGATGCCACGGTGGAAGAACGCGTGCGCTACATCAACTATGCCGTGGGCAAGTGGGGCCGGTGGCCGCGGATCAACCGGTTGAGAAATGAACTGAAAGAGCTCACCCGGCCCTCGTTCACGCTCGCTGTGGACAATGAGGTGACGATACCCAACCATCGTGTAGTGCTCAACTTGCGGCGCGTGCGGGCCGTGGGTAGCATCACGCTCACCGTGTCGCGGCTCACCGTCGATGCCACGACCCGTCTTGACCCCGGGCGGGCTAAAGATTTGGCTGCGTTGCGCAAGCTGGTGCAGCCGTTCAGACAAATCACGAAGACTTTCCGCTATGTGGGCATCCCGGACTATCAGCTGTCGGCCGACTCGCTCGTCATCGACGGATTGGAGCCCGGTGTCTATCTGGCCGATGCCACCACACCCGGCAGTGACGTGGCCGAACACGGTCTGTTGCTCTATGTGACCAATGTGGCCACAATGCAGGAGGCGTTGCCCGACAATCAGATACGCTATATCGCCGTGAATGCCACCACGGGACAACCGTTGCCCGGGGCCACTCTGCATCTGGGGTATGGTCAATATACCGGTAGGGTGGGAGCCGAAATCACGCTCACCTGCGACGATAAGGGCGAGGCTGTCTACCGCTATGCCGATGTCCGCCCTATCTCCGTCTATGCCACCACGGCCGACGACCGCTATTGTCCTGATGGAAATGTTTGGGGAGGATATCACTATTGGGAAGCGCAGAAATATGAAAACAGCACCCAACTTTTCACCGACCGGGCTCTCTATCGTCCGGGGCAGACCGTGCATGTGGCCGTGCTCACCCATCAGCTGGTGGATGGCAAGCAGGCCCACGTGAGAAGCGGACAAACCGTGGTGCTCACCTTGCGCGATGCCAACTACAAGGAGGTGGAGAAGAAGACCGTCACCACCGACGAACTTGGCATGGCTGCGGCTGACTTCACACTTCCTGCCGCGGGGCTTACAGGGCGGTTCTCCATTCGCAGTAGTAGTGATGGGGGCAGTGCCTTCTTCGATGTGGAAGAGTACAAGCGCCCCACTTTCGAGGTCGACTTCCCGGAAGTCAACTACCGCTATCAGACCGGTGACACGCTGATGGTGAAAGCTACGGCCCGGAGCTATGCCGGTGTACCGGTGCAGCGTGCCAATGTGGGCTATCGGGTGGTGCGCCGCACGGCATGGTGGTGGCGCGGTTATGGTGACTACGATGGCGAAACGGTGCTGGAAGACAGCGTGATGACCGACGACAACGGCTACTTCACGGTGAGTGTTCCGCTCACGCCGGAGCCCGGTGTGACCATGACCCGCAGCCATCGCGATGCCCGCTATTACAATTTTGTAGTCACGGCGGCTGTCACCGACCGCAGTGGAGAGACGCGCGAAGGCGAGATGACGCTCCCCTTGAGCACATGGCCGACGGCTTTTTCGGCCACATTGCCCTCTAAGGTGGAACGCGACAGTCTCAAGACACTCACCTTTATATATAAGAACGGTGCCGGGGCGAACATCGCTTCCACGGTGAATTATTTCTTTGACAACGGTCCCATGAAGCGGGCCAAGACCAATGAACCTGTGTCGCTGGCTTCCCTCTCCGGCACACTCCGTTCGGGCAGGCATCTGCTCACGGCCTATTGTGACAAAGACACGCTCAAACAAGCGTTTGTGGTGTTTTCGATGGATGACACCGTGCTGGCTGAGCCCACCGATTGCTGGTTCTATGTCAGCGGCAAAGAGTTTGCCGGCGACGGTCGCCCGGTCTGTGTGCAGGTGGGCTCATCTGCCAAAGACCAGTACATCGTCTACACCGTTTTCTCCGGCGAGAAGATGTTGGAACAGGGCGTCATCCGCCAGAGTAATGCCGTCAACACGCGTCGCTTCACCTATAAACCGGAATACGGTGACGGCATACTCCTCACCTATGCTTGGATGAAAGACGGAGTGGGCTATACCCGTTCGGCTGCCATCCGGCGCGCACTGCCCGACAAGAAACTGAACATCTCGTGGAAAACCTTCCGCGACCGGCTCACCCCGGGACAGAAAGAGGAGTGGACATTGACTGTGGCACAGCCCGACGGAAAACCGGCCAAGGCCGGACTGCTGGCCGTGCTCTATGACAAGTCGCTCGACCAAATCACCGGGCACAGTTGGACTTTCAGTCTTAACAGGCGGCTGTATCTGCCCTCCACCGGTTGGCAGGTGCCCGTGAGCCTCTCCAATCCCCGCCCCATGTCGGTCGTTTGTGAGAGTCCGCTGCGGCTGTTTCCGCTCCATTCGCTGTCTTTCAGTGATTTCCGCAAAGAATATTTCTATGACTATCTGTCTGTCTATTCCGCCTTATTCGGCAGTGCAAGAGGGCTTCGGGTGAGAGGCGTGGGGACTGCAAGGCCGGAGGCTTTGATGAAAGAGTCGGCTGTAATGGCCTATGACGTGGTGGGAGATGCCGACACCATGACCGGAAATACCGTGATGTCAGGAGCGGAATCCACCGATGAGAAGAAAGAATACAGCGGTGGAAAGGAAGTCGGCCGGCATCCCCAGCTGCGGCAAAATCTCAACGAGACCGCTTTCTTCTATCCCAATCTGCTCGCTGACGGGCAGGGCCATGTGTCCATCAAGTTCACTTTGCCTGAGAGTGTCACCACATGGCGGTTTATGGGTCTGGCCCACGACCACGACATGAACTATGGCAGCATTGAGGCTGAAGCCGTGGCCAAGAAGACGGTGATGGTGCAGCCTTATCTCCCGCGCTTCCTGCGCGAAGGTGACTGCGCGCTGATTCGCGGCAACGTGTCCAACACTTCCGAGCGGGCAGTGAAGGCTACGGCCCGCCTTGAACTGCTCGATGCGGTCACCGGTCGCACGCTCTATACGAAGGAGCAGGCTGTGAGTCTTGCCGCCGGTCGCACGGAGAGCGTGGCTTTCCGTGTAGACCTCGCCGCAATCGGTGTGCAACCGTCGGTGCTCGTGTGCCGCATGACAGCCGACGGGCGTGGATTCAGCGATGGTGAGCAGCATTATCTGCCCGTACTTTCCACTCGCGAAGTGGTCACGACGACTTTCCCGTTCACCCAGCATGGGCCCGGTGTCAAGACCGTAGACCTCGATTCGTTGGCCGGCAGCAATGCTTCCGGTAGGTCGCTCACCATCGAATATACCAACAATCCCTCGTGGTTGATGATTCAGTCTTTGCCCACGGTGTGCAATCCATGGGAAGACAATGCCGTGAGCCTTGTCACCGGCTATTATGCCAATAGCATCAGCCGTTATCTGCTGAAGCAGGTTTCGGCTATTAGACAGGTGATGACGCAGTGGCAAAAAGAACCCGACGGAGGGTCGCTCAAGAGCAGTTTGCAGCGAAACGAAGAACTGAAAACCCTCGTGCTCAACGATACGCCGTGGCTGTTGGAGGCAGAGGGCGAGGCTGAACAAAAGCAGTTGCTCGTCGACTATTTTGACGAAGCGAAGACGGCAGCACGCATTGACGGCCAACTTGACAAACTGCGTCGCTTGCAGAATACTGACGGTTCGTGGAGCTGGTGGCCGGGCATGAGGGGCAGCATGTATATAACGGTGGCCGTGAGTGAGGCGTTGGTGCGGTTGAACAAGATGGTTGGCACGCAGGAGGAGACCGCCGGCATGTTGGCTCGCGCCCTGCGGTTCATGGAAAAGGAGGTGGCCGATGAAGTGGTCGAACTGAAAGGAAAAGCCAAAAAGGGCGAGAGGCAGTTGTTGCCGAGTGAAATGGCACTTCACTATCTCTATCTCCGTGCACTCGACGGGCGTGCATTCTCGGTTTCTGCCGAGGCCGACAAAGATTATTTACTGAAGATGCTGGCAGCCCGTCCGGCGGCTCTGACCATCTATGGGAAGGCCAATTCGGCTGTCATTCTGGCCCTGAACGGCTACAAGAGGCAGGCTGCCGACTACCTCCAAAGCATGGAGGAATACAGCGTATATAAAGAAGAGATGGGACGCTATTATGATACCCGTAAGGCCGGCTATTCATGGTTCGACTATAAGATACCCACCGAGGTGGCTGCCATTGAGGCTTTGCGTCTGCTGAAGCCCGAAGCCAAGCAGACCATCGAGGAGATGCAGCGGTGGCTGTTGCAGTGCAAGCGCACGCAGGCTTGGGACACACCGGTCAATACGGTGAATGCTGTCTATGCCTTTGGAGTGGACAAGGCCATCGCCCGCAGTGGTGGTGCGCCGGCTGTGATGAAACTCGACGGCAAGCGCATCGCCCTGCCGGAGGGCTCTGCCGGTCTTGGCTACGTGAAGATGCGTGTGGAGGACGATCATGCCAAGACCTTTACCGTGGAGAAAACCACCGAGGGCACGAGCTGGGGGGCACTCTATGTGCAACAGTTCATGGCCATGACGGAAGGAGTAGGAGGGAAGCAAGAGAGTGCTGCCGGGCTCGCCGTGAAGCGCGAAATCGTCGGAGGCAGTAGGGTGGGCGACCGCGTGAAGGTCAGAATCACCATCACAGCCGACCGCGACTACGATTTCGTGCAGGTGGTGGACAAACGTGCCGCCTGCCTCGAACCCGTGGAGCAGTTGAGCGGTTACCGCATGGGCTGTTACGTGACTCCGCGCGACAACGCCACCAATTACTATTTCGACCGTCTGCCTAAAGGCAAACGCGTCATCGAGACGGAATATTTCATCGACCGTGCCGGTGAATATACCGGAGGCAGTGTGACCGTGCAGTGTGCATACGCCCCCGAGTTCAACGGACGGTGTGCGGGCCGGAAACTGACCGTTGCAGAGAAATGAAAGGGAAAAAAGGCTTTCAGATGAAGAATGAATAAAAAACAAGATAGCAAGATGAACAGAACGTGTGTGCTCTTATTCCTGCTGGTGGCAGGATGTTTCGGACTTTCAGCACAGCAGTTGACTACATCCCAAGCGGTGATAGACTTGGGGCAGGTGGTCTATCGGCAGCCTGCCACGGCCGAATTTGAGGTGTTCAACGACGATTACCGGCCAGCCACGATACGCAGTGTCCGCACCGCTTGCGGTTGCGCCACGGCCACTTATTCCAACACCTCTATTGCTCCGAAGTCGAAAATAGGCCTGCGGGCCACCTACGACGCATCGCAGTTGGGGCATTTCGAGAAACAGATAGCCGTCTTTGCCGGCAACGAACAAGAACCTCTCGTCCTCACGATGAAGGGTGTTGTGGTTAGCGAAGTGGTCGACTTCTCCGGCGATTACCCTTACACGATAGCAAGTTTGAGGGTTGACAACAACAATGTGGAGTTTGATGATGTCAACCGTGGGGACCGCCCGGTGCAGAAGATACACATCAAGAACGTGTCGGGCGAGACGCTGAAACCACAGGTGATGCACCTTCCGCCCTACATGAAGGCCAATGTTTCGCCCTCCACGGTGGCCCCCAACCACGATGCCGTAGTGTCCCTTACGCTCGAGTCGCGCCTCATCCGCAACTTCGGACTGACACAGACGAGCATCTACCTGGGCATGTTCCCCGGCGACCGGGTGGCTCCGGAGAAGGAAATCAGCGTGTCGGCAGTCTTGCTGCCCGACTTCGATCGCCTCACAGAGGTGGAGAAGGCAAAGGTTCCGCACATCTCGCTTTCCACGGAGAATTTGAATTTAGGCAGTTTCAACGGCAAAGCCAAGTTGAAAGGAAGCATCGAAATCAAAAATACGGGTCGCTCACAGCTCGACATTCGTTCCATGCAGATGTTTACCATGGGCTTGCAGGTGTCGCTTGGCAAGACACGCATTGCCCCCGGCGAAACGGTTAAACTAAAGGTGACGGCCATTGCCCGCGAACTGAAGAAGGCACGCAGCAAGCCCCGCATTCTGATGATTACCAACGATCCGGAACATCCGAAGATTGTCATCAATGTGTCGGCACAGTAGAATCAAACGACAGACAGTAGTGATACAGATAGAGATAGACAGTGGCAGTGGTTTCTGCTTTGGCGTGACCACTGCCATCAAGAAGGCAGAAGAAGAATTGGCCGCAGGCAAGACACTTTATTGCTTGGGCGACATTGTGCACAACGGGATGGAGGTGGAGCGTCTGCACAGCAAGGGACTTGTCACCATCAACCACGAAGACCTCAAACACTTGCATGACGTGAAAGTGCTGCTCAGGGCTCATGGCGAACCGCCGGAGACCTACGCGCTGGCCCGTCGCAACAACATCGAGATTATCGATGCCACCTGTCCGGTGGTATTGGCATTGCAGCGGCGCATCAAACGGCAATACGAGAACTCTTCCCCCGAACAGCAGGAACAGCACCGGGAGGCCTCCGAGGCACTTTCGGCCATGCTTGCACCGGCCCGACCGAAGCAGGGAACGCAGATTGTCATATTCGGGAAAAACGGTCATGCGGAGGTGCTGGGGCTGGTAGGACAGACCAACAGCCATGCCATTGTGATAGAGAAGTTTGACGATGTGAAGCGACTTGACTTCGAGCGTGACATCTATCTCTATTCCCAGACCACCAAGAGCCTTGACGAGTTTCACCGCATTATTGACTATATACAGCGTCACATTGCCCCCACGGCAACATTCAGGAGTTTTGACACCATTTGCCGGCAGGTGGCCAACCGTATGCCCAACATCGCCAATTTCGCCTCGAAGCACGATCTTATCCTCTTTGTGAGCGGGCGCAAGAGCAGCAATGGCAAGGTGCTTTACAACGAGTGCAAGAGTGTCAATCCCAACAGCTATCAGATAGAGAGTGCCAAGGAGATCGACTTGGGGTGGTTGGAAGGTGTCAGCACCATAGGCATTTGCGGAGCCACGAGTACTCCCAAGTGGCTCATGGAAGAGTGCCGGGACTATATTCTCAGTCATGTGGAGGCCTGATGCCGACCGGCATGGCGGAGAGACTGTTGACATTTGATGGGAAAATAAATCCACGCATTATTCGCACATTCTAAAAAACAGTCTCTGCAAGTTGTCGGATGGTGGTGAATAATATTAACAAAATCGCACTCACGGAATTTCTTCAACCAGAGCGGAAAACCGGTTTTAAAACGCTGAGGAAGTCCGTTGATTTTCTCATTCGGGTCTTTCGAACTTGCGAAAGAGCCATACTTGAATGCCGAAAGGGCCACAATTGCATTGCAACTGTGGCCCTTTTGCAAGCCCGTTTGGGCCCTTTCAGGCCCGTTTCCGACATCCAATATGTGTCAGTAAAATTCAAACGGCTGATTATCAAAGTTTTGGAAATGTCGCCAAAATCGCATATTTACGCCGAGCGGGTTGTCGGTAGCAAATATCGCAAGCAGAGAGGCCGAAAGTAAACAAATAGTTTGACAGTTGTAGAGCTTGATGCAATGGCGACCGCAGACGGGAGGGGCAGTCTGCCAAACAAAAAAAGGAGAACCTTCTCGCGAAGCCTCTCCCTCAACAAAAAACAGTAATTAACTCAAAATTTATAATCTATTGCTCATGTATCCTTTTTGTCGTATGAAACCAAAAAGTTTTCTTCGTCGCTCATCTCTCTGCAAATATCTTGAGCGTTTGTTGTCTCTGTCGTTTTGTTCGGGTGGCGCAGGGCTTTTCATACCTCCCGGCATATAGCCCTTTTGCCTTCCGAATAGCATATAAACAAGGTCTATACGCATCAAAATTAACATAAACAAAAACTTAATATCCTCTTGTTTGAACCTTCACCGCAGTGTCGGTTGCGGGTGGAAGCAGACTCTCCGAATATTTCATCCGTGCTTGTGGGTGAATCGGGATGTGGTTTTGGAGTGACCTTTTGTTTCGTTCAGGCTTCGTCCTGCTTCTTCCTTTTTACATTTGCAAAGATACTTTGTTCTCCCATTTGCAGAAACTTTTTTCAGCGAATCGGCCTTTTTCTTCAACGAATCTGCCTGTTGTCACTTTTTGTTTCGCGTGTGGAGGCGTTTTCGGATGCATGGAGTGCGCCTCCGCCTTGTTCACCGGAGTCTTGAAACACCGGCCATTAGCGCACTGTCCGCTCGTATTGTGCCAGCAACCATGCTTTCTGCTCGGCGATGGTCAGATGGCTGTTGTCCAGTTCCAAGGCATCATCAGCCTTTTTCAGCGGTGACGTTTCGCGATGGGTGTCTATGTAATCACGTTCCTGCACGTTCTTGAGAATGTCGGAAAAGTCGGCCGGCATCCCCTTGGCCTGTAGTTCGTCGAAGCGTCGTTGGGCTCGCACCTGCGCACTTGCGGTGACAAAGACCTTCAGTTCGGCATCGGGAAATACGGTCGTCCCTATGTCGCGGCCGTCCATGACAATGCCCTTTTCTTTCCCCATTTGCTGTTGTTGGGCCACCAGTGCATGGCGCACGAAAGCTATGGCAGCGATGGGGCTCACGTGGTTGGACACTTCAAGCGACCGGATGTCGTTCTCCACGAGTTCGCCGTTGAGATAAGTGTCGGGGCGGCCGGTCTCGGGATTCAATTTGAATGTGATGTGGATGTTGCCCATTTCCTGTCGCAATTCATCCTCGCGAACGCTGCCGTCGGCATTGAAGAGGTTGTGGCGCAAGGCATAGAGCGTCACCGAGCGGTACATGGCTCCCGTGTCTACATACACATATCCTATTTCCCGGGCAAGGTCTTTGGCCATCGTGCTCTTGCCGCACGATGAATAGCCGTCTATGGCGATGGTTATTTTCTTCATTTCTTAATCGTTAGTTATCTTTTTATGTTGGTCATATCTTATAAAGTGTAGGCAAGGTTTAAAACCACGGAACTGCTCGACACGTGGTATTTGCCGTATGCCAGATTGAGCTTGAAGCGTTCCAGATTGAGACCGGCACCTATGCTCAGGCCCGCCCCGTGGCTGCTTCCCTCGTCTTGACTCGTCTGGATGTTCATCTCGTCGGCCCGCCTGAAGTTGTAGCCGGCGCCCACCCAGATGCTCGGACTGAGGATTATGTCGAGTCCGACGACGGCATGGTTGACAAATTTATAGTCCCAATGGTTGAGGTCGACGAGCGTAGCCGACACCCTGAAAGGCGTGTGGAGCAACCGTTTGCTCACACCCAGCTGCACGTCGATGGGCATACGCTCATATTCTTCGTTGTAGGCCTTGAGCTGTCCGCCAAGGTTTTTGGCCACGGCCGATACCGACCACTCCCGGTCTGAGTCGTAGTAGTTGAGGCCGAGATCCACGCCCAAGGCAATGGAATTGTAGTCTCCGAGGTATGAAGTGATGAATTTCGCACTGATACCACCTGCCAACCGGTCGGTCAGCATATACGAAAAATAACCTGCAAATGACAAGTCCTTGGCGGAAAACTCCCCTGTCTGCACATTGTTTTCATCCACCTGCTTCATCTTGCCATAGTCAATGTATTGTGCCGAGAAGGCCACCGAAGCCTTTTCTTTGATGTTCCGGTTGAACGATGCCGAAGCCATGTTGGCCCCCGACATGTAGTTCATGTAGTTGAGGTTGACCGTTTTGTCGCTTACCGACGACAACAGGGCGGGGTTGTTGAAGATGAATGTCTCGTCGTCTTCTATGATGGTGATGTTGTCTCCTCCAAGTGCAGCCGCATGGGCACTCACGGGAAGCCTGAGAAAATTATATTCCGTCTGGCTTTCCTGTGCCCAAGCCAAAGCTGTGACGAAAGTAAACAGGGGGGTAAAAACACCTTTTTTCATTTAAAAATTCTAATTATTGCACAAAGATACGGCTTTTTTCAAATATAAGAGGTAAATTTGCACATATATTCGTGGATTTGCCTATGGCGTCTGTCGCCTTGATAACGCGGAATCCGATGATTTATTATACCCTTGGAAACGAAGAAATCATATCAGGCCGATTTGGAAAACAAGCGATCCACCCGGTTGCTGTTGGGGCTCGTGTTGGCTTTTTCGTTGCTGTTGGCGGGGTTGGAATACACCTCTTCTCCGACAGATTCGGACATGGATTCCGAGATGTTTGAAGACTTGGTGCAGGATATGGAAGTGGTTCCCAACGATCGGAAAGACATGATTTCCGCTGTCTCAGCCCCAGCCTCCCATGCCGTCACCGCCCGTGTCAAGCCTGTGGAGGCCGCTGTGTCGTCTCCCGAAAAGCTCAATCCCAATACCGGTACACAACCCGTGGGCGATGGTGGTGGAGCTGTCGATGCCGCCAAGGTGACGGAGGCTTTGCCCCAGACGGCGGCCGACGACGAGAAGGCCAAGGATTTTCGCATCGTGCAGCAGTTGCCCGAATTTCCCGGCGGATGGGTGGAGTTTATGAAATGGCTCACCAAGAATCTTAAATATCCGTCGCAGGCTCAGAGTCAGCGGATACAGGGACAGGTGGTCGTCACTTTCATTGTCAACAAAGACGGCTCTGTTGCCGACATCAGAATACCGCATCCGACCACTCCTGTGCTCGACAGTGAAGTGCTCCGGGTGATGCGCATGATGCCCAAGTGGAAACCCGGTGTGGACAACGACAAACCCTGCCGCACGATGATGGCCATTCCGGTGGTGTTCAACCTTTAATGTTACTGTAACAATCAAAACGGAGGAAAAACTCAAAATGAAAACAGCTGATGAACTCTTGCAGTTGATAAACCGCTATCTTGACAGCTTGCCCTACGACCGCAAGCCTGCATCCCTCTATGCTCCCATCAAGTATGTGCTCTCCATGGGGGGCAAACGCATCCGCCCCACGCTGATGCTTCTGGCCTACAACCTCTTTAAGGATGACCCCGAAAAGATTCTCTCCAGTGCTTGCGCCTTGGAGACCTACCACAACTACACACTCCTCCACGACGATCTTATGGACAATGCCGACGTGCGCCGGGGGCAGCCCACCGTACATAAGAAGTGGAATGCCAACTTGGCTGTGCTCTCGGGCGACTCCATGCTCGTGTTGGCCTATCAGCGCATGATCGAGTGTGACAGCCATTTGGCGGAAGTGTTGCGCCTCTTTACCGAGACGGCACTGGAGATAGGAGAGGGGCAGCAGATGGATATGGAATTTGAAACTCGCAACGATGTGTGCGAAGAAGAATACATCGAGATGATTCGTCTCAAGACGAGCGTACTGTTGGCTTGTGCCATGAAAATTGGTGCCCTGTTGGCCGATGCCCCTGCCGACGATGCCGACAATCTCTATCGCTTCGGCGAGAAGATAGGGTTGGCTTTCCAGTTGCAGGACGACTATCTTGATGTCTATGGCGATCCGGCTGTGTTTGGTAAGGCTATCGGTGGTGACATCGTTTCCAATAAGAAGACATACATGCTCATTAATGCCTTCAACCGGGCTGATAATGCCCAACGTGCCGAACTCGAAAGGTGGATTCGGGCCACTGATTTCGATCGTCAGGAAAAGGTGAAGGCTGTCACCGGACTCTATGACGAAATGGGGATTGACCGGCTTGCACAGCAGAAAATCGCCGGTTATTTCAATGAAAGTAAGACCTACCTCGATCGGGTGGACGTGAGTGACGAGCGCAAGTCTGAACTCATGCGCTATGCCCAACGAATGATGAAACGCCGGTACTGATGCCCTACAGAAGACTCCCTAAAACCGATGCCGCACGGCTGAAAGCCTTGAAGACGTTGCTCGATAACAACGACGTCTATACCGTGCGTGACCGTTTCATCGACTGGAAGTCACTCAACCGGGCGCAGCCGGCCTATGACCGACTGCTCACAGCGGCCGAACAATATCGCATCAATCTCAATGCGCAGGTTCGCAATGCCAAGAAGATAGACCGCCTGCAGCGCAATGCCACCATGTATGTGAGCCATTTCATGCAGGTGCTCCTCATGGCGGTGGAGCGGGGGGAAATCAGAAAGGCCCAACTCGAACTCTATGGGCTGCCACCCGACACCACGGCGTTGCCCAACTTCAAGACGACCGACGGGCTGATAGCTTGGGGGCAGAAGGCGATAGAGGGCGAGAAGGCTCGTGTGCGAAAGGGAGGCCGCCCCATCTACAATCCCACCATCGGCATGGTGAGTACCCACTATGACATCTTCCGCACTATCAATGAACAGCAGCGCAACTTGCAGAGTCGCACGGCTAAATCCATTGAAGTGTTGCGGGCCATTCGTCCGGAGGTAGACGAGATATTGCTTGACCTTTGGAATCAGATAGAAAAGCATTACGAGAGCGAACCGCCCGAGCGCAGGTTTGCCGCGTGCCGCAAGTTTGGCGTGGTCTACTATTACCGCCGCCACGAACCCCATGACTATTAAGCAAAAATGATGATAGATACACATGCCCATCTCGACGTGGAAGATTTCCATGCCGATCTTCCCGAAGTGATGGCCCGGGCCCGTGAGGCCGGGGTGGAGAAGGTGTTTGTTCCGGCTGTCGACCTGCCTTCGGTCGATGCCTTGCTTGCCGTTTGTGAGGCCTATCCCGGTTATGCTTACCCTATGATAGGGTTACAACCCGAGGAGGTGAGAGCCGATTTCCGCGAGGTGCTGGCTGCGATGAAAGCCCGCCTTATGGGTCCTGAGGGGCGACGGTTCATCGCTGTGGGTGAATGCGGACTTGACTTCTATTGGAGCCGGGAGTTTGAACAAGAGCAGCTAGAGGCTTTTGAGGAACAGGTGAAGTGGTCGGTGGAGACTCGATTGCCCTTGATGATACACTGCCGTAAGGCCCAAAACGAGTTATTGCACATACTCCGCAAGTATGCCGACGACCTGCCCGGTGGTGTGTTCCATTGCTTCACGGGCAACCGGCAAGAGGCCCTTGAGTTTCTCCGCCTTCCCCGTTTCGTGCTTGGCATCGGCGGTGTCTCCACTTTTAAGAGTAGTCATCTGCGGGAAGACCTGCCGGCAGTAGTGCCCCTTTCGCGCATCGTGCTCGAAACCGACAGCCCCTACATGGCCCCTGTGCCCCATCGGGGCAAGCGCAACGAGAGTTCCTTCATTGTAGAGGTGGCCCGCACCTTGGCTGCTGCTTATGGCGTGAGCGAAGCGGAAGTGGCCCGCATTACCAACGAGAATGTGGCCCGTATATTTCCAAAGGTTAAAGAATTTTAAAAACATTTCCGAAATATCGGTTTCTCCTTATTTTTAGATACTTTTGCACTCGCAAACCGAAAGGCTTCGCATTTTGGCTCTTTGGAAAGGTGCTCGAGTGGTTGAAGAGGCACGCCTGGAAAGCGTGTAAACGCCTAAAGCGTTTCGGGGGTTCGAATCCCCCTCTTTCCGCATAAACACGGGACTTACAAGTGAAAATCCGCTTGTAAGCCCCTTTTCTTTTTTACGTAATATTGTATGTTTTCATACTGTTTTGAACAAGCTTCCGTAAGAAAGCTTGCAAAAAACTTGCAAGTAAACTATGGCGAATGGCCATTGTTCATGTTTAGTCGGCCACGAAACTGGCCAATAGTGCAGACACGGTCGAACCACCCTGTTTGACAATGATTCTCTGGTTGCTGGTCAAGCCGTCGTAGAGAGCTCCAGCCACTACATAGTCCATGAGGAAACGTGTCCGAAACAGGTCTCTTATCCACGTGATAATGGGGATGAGAACGGGCAGCAGTCCGTTACAGATACTTTGATTCTATAAAAGCGTTTTCACACATTTCCGTTGCAGTTGTTCTCTTTTCATGCCGGACGTGCGTGGTGCGTGTTCCTAGACTGTGACTAAAGTTTCGAGTCATAAGAAGTAGGGACGCTCAGCGACTACGAGTGTACACATTCTCTGCATAAGGAGTATGATTGGAGACAGAAAGCAGGTGTTGTTTTTCCATGTCGGTTACAGCCTGAAATGTATTTTGTAGCACATTTTGCGCTGTTATATTCTTAAAAAATGCTATCTTTGTAACGGAAACAGGCGGCAATCAAGCAATCGGACGAGAACTTTTGTAGCTGCCTGTCTCGTAATTTTCATGATCATTCATACATTGACTAATGACACAACAAGACCAAAACCTATGGCAAGTGGTGAAAGGATATTTCAATGCCCTGCCCGACAAAGAAAATGAAGAGGAGACCATCAGCCAGATCAGCAGCGGAGTCGTGTTTCACGGTTCCAATCTGTGGGTTCTCATCTTCGCCATATTCATAGCCTCGCTCGGTTTGAATGTCAATTCCACGGCTGTGATTATCGGTGCCATGCTCATCTCGCCGCTCATGGGCCCCATTATCGGCATGGGCCTTGCTGTGGGTATCAGTGATTTGCGCTTGCTTAAGCGATCTATCAAAAACTATCTGGTGGCTACAGTCATCAGCGTGCTCACCGCCACCGTCTATTTCACCATCACACCGCTCACTGAGGCACAGTCCGAACTTTTGGCGCGCACATCGCCCACGCTTTACGATGTGTTGATAGCGCTTTGTGGTGGTGCTGCCGGCATTATAGCCCTTTCCACAAAGGGGAAGGGCAATGTGATTCCCGGTGTGGCCATTGCGACGGCTCTCATGCCACCGCTCTGCACGGCAGGTTATGGGTTGGCCGTGGGCAATTTTTCCTATTTCTTCGGTGCTTTCTACCTGTTTTTCATCAACACCGTATTCATAGCTCTGGCCACGTTCGCAGGTGTGCGCATGTTGCGTTTTCATCGCAAAACGTTTGTTGATGCCACGCGCCTGACAACGGTAAATCGCTACATCGTGGGTATCGTGATGGTGACGATGCTGCCTGCCACCTACATGACAGTGCAAATCATCAGGCAGAGTGTGCTTGACAACAATGTGCGCAGGTTTGTCGAAAACGAGTTGGCCTTCAAGGGTACTCAAATCATTTCGCAAAGCTGTGATGCCGCCAACAAAACGCTCAATGTGGTGGCTGTGGGCAAGACTATAGGTCGGGCCGATGTGACCCGTGCCCGAAAACTTTTGGAAGAATACAAACTTGGCGATTACAAACTTAATGTGATACAAGGTTCACATTCTGACAGCGTGTTGCTGCTCAACCGCGAACTCAGCAGTGCCACGCTGTCGAGTGAGGCCAAAACCCAAAAACTCATAGAACAGTCAGAACAGCTTAACCAACTTGCAGACCATTTGGCGCAATACACCCATTATGAGACGCTTGGTAAGGAGATAGGTCCGGAGGTGAAGGCCGTGTTTCCTTCGGTGACGGCGGTGAGCCTTTCCAACGCTACCGAGGTTCGTACTGACACGGCTGTGTCGCACCGTTATATCATTGCACTGGTAAACAGCCGCTCGCGATTGGTGCCGGCAGAACGCATACGGCTGCATCGATGGCTCAAGGCCCGCACCAAAGCCGATAGCCTGCGACTTGTTACTGCCATGTAGACAGCCTGTGGCGAGTGTCGCGTTTTTTCGTTGTCGATTTGCATTTTTACTTTTTGGGTAGTATCTTTGCATAAGCAAAGGGAGCGCGGTAGCGTTCCCTTTTTTAGTTTCCACCCCTCTTGAAGGGGACTTTCCTTCTTATTGTGGGGGCAAATAGGCCCGAATGGTTTTGCGAAAGGAGCTCTTCGAGCTTCTCTGTTGGGCCGGATGAGCTTTTAAGTGTGGCTCTTTTGCAATGTCGTTTGAACTTAGTGAGGAAATTGATAGGACAGATGGGGCGAATGAGGTAGATGGGATGGGCTGGATCGAAGGGCGTGGAAAACTCCTGTGTAATTCTTTTTCTCAATCTTGGTAAGTTTCGCTATATATGGGATTGTTCCTTTGTTCAGCCTCTCTACTTAGCTACCTTTGTCTCGCGAGACACTTTCCTCTTAAGGAGAGGCTTGGGGAGGTTTTTCAAACAACAACACCGGCATACCACCTCGTCATGAGGCGGTATGCCAGTGTTGCTGTCTTGTATGTGTGTAAGGGAAAAATGCCGCTTAGAAAGGCAGGTCGTCGGCACTGTCGCCATCGCCGGCTGCGGGAGCGGGTGGGAACGGAGCCTGTGCGCCTTCGGCAGGGGCACCGAACGGAGCACCACCGGCCATGGGCTGAGGCCCTGTGGCACCGGCTTGGGCAGCTGCCGGATCGATGTGCTGTACATTCCATGCACGAATGTTGTTGAACCAGCGGCCATTATACTCATGGGCGTCAATGTCAAACGACACCGTGATTTCCTCGCCACTTTTGATATTGAACTGAGCCAGACGGTCGGCGCCGAACACATCGAACACCATCTTGCGCGGATACTGCTCGTGGGTCTCAATGACAAACGACTGCGACTTCCACTCGCCACGCGCTGATGTGCCGCTGCGCTCGGGCAATACTGCGATAACTCTTCCTTGTAATTCCATATTATTCGTTTCCGTATTATAAATATTTCTTTCAGTTTGCGAAATTACTAAAATACTTCTAAAAAGAAAAACTTTCCCGCACTTTTTTTTGTATTCCGAGACTATTTTCGTATTTTTGTAGCCTATATTTCCTATGGGGAAAGAACGATGGAAAAAGTAAAGAAACAAAACATTTAAAATAAATACTAATGAGATTTACATTATCAAGCACAGCTCTGAGCAGCCGTCTTAACACGCTTGCTCGTGTCATCAACAGCAAAAATGCGCTGCCCATTTTGGACTGCTTCCTGTTTCAGGTGGAGAACAACCGCCTCCTCATCACAGCCGGTGACGGTGAAAACGTGATGCAGAGCGCACTGGAACTTGACAGCTGCGAGGGTGAGGGCGAATTTGCCGTGCCCAACCGCACTATTCTCGATGCCGTGAAGGAACTGCCGGAGCAGCCCCTCAATTTCGACATCGACACGCAGAGCTTTGCTATCAAAATAGTCTATCAGAACGGTCTCTACAACTTCACGGCCCAGAATGCCGAGGAGTATCCCCGTATGCAACCGGTGGAAGACGGAGCCACGACTATGACGATGGACGCTGCTGTGCTGGTGGACAATATCTCGCGTTCGCTTTTTGCCACGGCGCAGGATGAGTTGCGCCCTGTGATGAACGGCATTTATTTCGACCTTACACCCGATGCTCTGGCCATTGTGGCCAGCGACGGGCATAAGCTCGTGCGCAACAAGAATTTCAATATCAAGAGTGAAACTCCCGCTGCGTTCATTCTTCCCAAGAAGCCGGCATCGCTGTTGAAGAACGTGCTGAGCAAGGACGGTGGGGAGGTAATCGTCAAGTTCAATGACCGTAGTGCGGAGATGCGTTTCTCCGACGGTGTTCTCTACTGTCGGTTGATAGAAGGACGCTATCCCAACTACAACTCTGTGATTCCGCAAGACAATCCCAATCGTGTGACCATTGACCGTCGTGCCCTGTTGGGAGCTCTGCGCCGTGTGTTGCCATTTGCCAGCGAGAGCAGTCAGTTGGTGCGCTTCCATGTGGAAAGTGGACGGATGGAACTCTCCGGAGAGGATATCGACTTCGCTACATCGGCCAAGGAGCAGGTGACCTGCGAGTACAGTGGGCAGCCGATGAGTATTGGCTTTAAGGGAGGCTCCATGCAAGAGATACTGAGCAGTCTTGAGAGCGACGAGGTGGTGATAGAGTTGGCCGACCCCAGTCGTGCCGGCACCGTGATGCCCTCGCAGCAACCCGAAAACGAGGATGTGCTCATGCTGCTCATGCCTATGCTCTTGAATGACTAAACAAGAAAAACGATTGTCTCTCCTTCTCTGTCCGGATCGGAGGGGTGGGAGAGACAATCGCGTAATGACTAAAACGAAAGAATGAAACTTAATCTCACCAAACCCCTTGTCGTGTTTGACCTTGAGACTACCGGTCTTGATTTGGTCAACGACAGGGTCATACAGTTGTCGTATATTAAAGTGTGCCCTGACGGGACGGAATTGCGTGGCAACGAAATCATCAATCCCGGTAAACCCATCGCACCGGAGATAACGGCTCTCACGGGAATTTCCGATGATGACGTGAAAGACCGTCCTGCTTTCAAAGAACTGGCTCCGCGGTTGGCTGAGGAATTCAAGGGCTGCGATTTTGCCGGCTTCAACTCCAACCACTTCGATATTCCTATGTTGGCTGAGGAGTTTTTGCGGGCAGGCATCGATTTCGATTTCGGTAAGTGTCGACTCATTGACGCACAGGCCATTTTTCACAAGATGGAACGCCGCAACCTGGCTGCTGCCTACAAGTTTTACACGGGGCGCAAGATGGAGGAAGACTTTGAGGCCCATCGGGCCGATCAGGACACCGAGGCCACCTATCGTGTACTCATGGGCGAATTGGACAAATATGCGCCCGGTGTGCAGGAAGAACCCGACCGTGTGCTCCATAACGATATGGACGAGTTGGCCGAGTTTTCCAAAAACAATGACAATGTAGATTTCGCGGGTCGTATCATTTGGAAAGACCTTACCGATGCGCAGGGAAACACGCTGACTGACAAGGACGGAAACCCGCGTCGGCATGAGGTGTTCAACTTCGGCAAATATAAGGGATGGGATGTGGCTGAAGTGCTGCGTCGTGACCCGGGATATTTCTCTTGGATGCTGAGCTCCGACTTCACGTTCAATACCAAGCAGGTGCTCACCCGTATCCGTTTGCGCGAATTCAATAACAAATAAATGCTTGAAGGAAAGAAAATTGTTCTCGGCATCACCGGTTCTATCGCTGCCTATAAAGCCTGTCTTCTCATTCGCAGCCTTATACGCCGGGGGGCGGAAGTGCAGGTGGTTATCACTCCTGCAGGCAAGGAGTTTGTTACCCCTATCACCCTCTCGGCCTTGACGCGCAAGCCGGTGATAAGCGAGTTTTTTTCGCAGCGCGACGGCACATGGCACTCCCATGTGGAACTCGGGTTGTGGGCCGATGTCATGATCATCGCACCCTGTACGGCTGCAACACTTGGAAAGATGGCCGGTGGGGTGGCCGACAATATGCTTGTCACCACCTATCTCTCTATGAAGGCTCCTGTGTTCATCGCTCCGGCTATGGATCTCGACATGTATCGCCACCCTTCCACACAGGCCAATATTGCCAGACTACGGTCGTTTGGAAACCATTTTATAGAACCTTCCGAGGGCTTTTTGGCCAGCGGGCTCGAAGGTAAAGGCCGCATGGAAGAGCCAGAACGCATCGTGGAAGTGCTTGACGGCTTTTTCGAGAGTGGCGACCGTGATGGTGGCGGTGGAATGGAGAGCGTAAGTCCTGCTGTCACGGAGAATGAGACAGAGGGCTGTGAGCTCAGCCTTAAAGGCCGCTGTGTACTCATCACGGCCGGACCTACTTACGAGAAGATCGATCCTGTGCGCTTCATCGGCAACTATTCGTCGGGGAAAATGGGCTTTGCCTTGGCCGAAGAGTGCTTGCGGCGTGGTGCAAGGGTGACACTCATAGCCGGCCCGGTGGCTCTCACATGTAGCGAAGGCATCCGGCGTATCGACGTGGAGAGTTGCGAAGAGATGTATGACGCGGCTGTCAAGGTTTTTCCCGAGGCCGATGCAGCCATACTTTGTGCTGCCGTGGCCGACTTCAGACCAACAGCCGTGGCTATGCATAAGATAAAACGTGGCAAGGAAGACATGATGCTTCGGTTGGTGCCCACCCATGACATTGCGGCTGCTTTGGGGCGCATGAAGACCCCCGCACAGCGCCTCGTGGCTTTTGCGCTTGAAACGAATGACGAAGAAGCTAATGCCCGACGGAAACTGAAAAGCAAAAATGCCGATTTCGTCGTACTCAACTCAACGCGCAATGCGGGTACGACTTTTCGTACCGATGACAACCGAATCACGATCGTTTCGGCCGGGGGGCAGAAGGAATACGACAAGAAACCGAAACGAGAGGTGGCCCGTGACATCGTGGACGAGTTGGCGGCTATATTCTAAAACGGGCTATGGGGGGCGGATATGCTTGGTCGTAAGATAAAGAATAGGGTATGAACAAACTGAAATCTTGCATCGTTTTGCTATGGATAGCTATGAGTTTTGTGACTCCTGCAACGGCTGATGCCCAGGAGTTGCAGGCTAAAATCACAGTCAACCATGCCCAGATAGAGGGTACGGACGCCTCGGTGTTCGACAATCTGCAACATACACTTGAGCAGTTTGTTAACGAACGGCAGTGGACTCACTTGCAATTCAGGAAGAATGAGCGCATCGTGTGTAACTTCAACATCACGGTGACCAAATATGACAAGAGCTCCAATAAATTTTCCTGCAAGGCACTCGTCCAAGCCAACCGTCCGGTCTACAACTCTGCCTACACTTCCACCTTATATAATAATACGGATGACAATTTCGACTTCGCCTTTACACAGTTCGACCAGCTCAATTTCAATGAGGAGGTGATCGACAACCAACTCACGGCACTTTTCGCTTACTACGCTTATCTCATCATTGGTCTTGACCTTGATTCATTTGCTCCACGGGGCGGTGAAGATGTGCTCCAGCGTTGCCTTAACCTTACCAACAATGCCCAAGACTTGGGCTATCCGGGGTGGAAGGCTTTTGAAAATGATCGCAATCGCTATGCCATTATCAGTGATTACCTTGATGGGGCGATGGCCCCTTTCCGCCAACTGCAATATGACTATTATCGGAAGGGGCTTGACGAGATGGCTAACAATGCCGAGCGGGGACGCACGGAAATTACCACGGCCATAGAGAGCCATCTCAAGAAATCACATGAGGACAAGCCGCTGAGTCTGTTGCCACAGATATGGACAGACTATAAAAAAGACGAACTGGCCAATATCTATCAAGGTAAGGGCACGCAAAAGGAGAAGGAGAGTGTCTATGAGATTCTTTTTTCCATCAATGCAAGCCAAAACGCAGCTTGGGATAAAATCAAACAATAGAAGATGCTGAAACAACTATATATCAAAAATTTTACGCTCATTGACGAAGAACGCATCGATTTCGGGCCGGGCTTTTCGGTTATCACGGGCGAGACGGGGGCGGGAAAGAGCATTATCCTTGGAGCCATCGGTTTGTTGCTGGGCAATAGGGCCGGCTCTAAGGCTGTGAGGGCAGGGGCCGACCGTTGTGTCATTGAGGCTCACTTTGACCTTACCAACTATGCCATGGGGGATTTTTTCTCCTGTAATGACATTGATGAGGACTTAGCCGATACCATCATCCGACGCGAACTGTCAGCCGCCGGTAAGAGTCGTGCGTTCATCAATGACACGCCGGTGTCACTTTCCCTCATGCGCGAACTGGGCGAACAGCTTGTAGATATACACTCACAGCACCAGAATCTGCTCTTGCAAAAAGAAGATTTCCAACTCAATGTGGTCGACATCATCGCTGCAGACGGCAAGGCGTTGGATGATTACCATACGGCCTATGCTCGTTATCGCAAGACTGAAACGGAGCTGGATGCTCTCAAACGGCAGATAGAAGAGACACGAACCAACGAGGAATTCCTCCGTTTCCAATACAATGAGTTGGCCAAGGCCGCTCTTGAAGAAGGGGAGCAGGAAGAGCTCGAACAGGAGGGAGAGACATTGGCCCATGCCGAGGAGATCAAGACTGCATTGTTTGAGGCTGACAGCCGCCTCAATGGTGATGATGGTAGTGTCGTGGGTAGCATCAAGCAGGCAGTCAGAAGTTTGCACGACATAGAGGAAGTGTACCCTAAAGTGCGTGAGTTGGCCGAGAGACTCGACTCGTCTCTCATCGAACTGAAAGATATTTCTGCGGAGGTAAGCAGTGCTACAGAGGCTGTTGATTTCGACCCGACCCGTCTTGATGCCATCAACTCGCGTCTCGATACTATCTATTCGCTTCAGCAGAAATTCCATGTGAGCACTGTAGCAGAATTGCTCGCAATGCAGGGAGAATTGAAAAACGAACTTGATAATGTAGAATTGGGCAGTGAGCGTATTGACGAACTTGAGGCACGTTTGGCGGCTGACAGAGGAGTTTGTGAGGAGCGTGCTGCCCGACTCACGGCTTTGCGTACCACGGCAGCTCGCAAGGTGGAGGCTGAGATGCTGCGTCGGTTGGTGCCGTTAGGCATCCCTAATGTGCGTTTTGAGGTGCAGATAGAAAGGCGGGAGCTCTCCCCGACGGGGGGCGATAAGGTGGCTTTTCTTTTCAGTGCCAACAAGAGTACGGCATTACAGCCGGTGCAACAGGTGGCTTCGGGAGGTGAGATTGCCCGTGTAATGCTTTCATTGAAAGCCATGGTCAGTGGGACGGTGAAACTCCCGACCATCATATTCGATGAAATAGACACTGGGGTGAGTGGACGTGTGGCCGAAAAGATGGCGCAAATCATGCAGGAGATGGGGGATAGTCATCGTCAGGTGCTTTCCATCACCCACTTGCCGCAAATAGCCGCTCTTGGAACTACCCACTACAAGGTATCGAAAGAAGAAACAGCGCAAGGCACCTTGAGCCACATGCGTATGCTTACTACGGAAGAGCGCGTCACGGAGATAGCTCAGATGCTGAGCGGTTCTGATGTGACGGTGGCTGCTATGGAAAATGCCCGGCAGTTGCTCAAACTTGATAAGTAGAATGATTTTGATATGGCACTTGTGCTGTGGATTTAAATAAGAAATATGATTTTATGTAAGACGAACAGATGAAAACTTTCAAACAGATTTTCCATACACCCTTTTTGATAATGTTGTGGTTGTTTTGCTTGGCACTGTTACCGGGCATGGTTAAAGCCCAACCGGCAGCCGTACAGAAGGCTTCCAAAGCTGTATTTACACTCACCACTTTCAAGGCCGATGGATCTCTGCTGTCTTCCACCCACGGTGTGTTTATCGCCACCGATGGTACGGCTGTAAGTACTTTCGCTCCTTTCGTGGGAGCGGCTAAGGCTACGGTGATAGATGCTGTGGGCAAGAGCTATGATGTGGACTGTCTTCTTGGAGGCAACGAACTCTATGATGTGGCTAAATTTCGCGTGACGGGTACTACACCGGCTGCCCCAATAGCCCGCACCACTGTGATGCAGGGGGCTCAGGTGTGGTTGGTGAATTATGCCAAAGGCAAAACCGATGCCCAATCGATCAAAGTGGCTAAGGTGGAGAAATTTATGGACAAGTATGCCTATTATGTGTTCAATTACAATGCTCCAGACAATGCTATCGGTTGCCCTTTTGTCAATGCCAAAGGTGAGGTAATGGGGTTGCTGCGCCATTTGGCGGGTAACAGCGATGTATCGGCTGCCGATATTCTCTTTATCAACGACTTGAAAGTGAATGGAATGTCAAATCTCGACCCGGCTCTGAAGCAGACGGCCATTCGCACGGCTTTGCCTTCCAAAGAAGAAGATGCCCGCATGACATTGGTGTTGGCTAAGAGCAAGTTTGGGGATGATGTGATCCGTAAATACGCTGATGAATTTATGGTCAAGTTTCCTGCGGCTGCTGATGGTTACAAAGAACGTGCTGACATTGCTTTCCGCGCAGGTGACTTTGCCGAAGCAGCCCACTATATGGAACTCGGTATCGCCAAAGCGGCTCTCAAAGATGAAGCCCACTACAACTATGCTGACCTCATCTATCGCTATTTGGCTTACAGTCAGAGCGGAAAGATCTTTGAAGCGTGGACTCTGGATAAGGCTATGGCTGAGGCTCAAGCTGCCTATGATGCCAATCCACTGCCCATCTATCGGCATCTTCAGGCCCAAATCACTTTCATGAAAGGCGACTATCAATCAGCTTACGACCAGTTTATGGCACTCGCCAAGTCGGGTCTTCGCAATGGTGAAGTCTTTTTCGAGGCTGCGCAAGCTAAAGCAAACCTAAAGGCCGGTTCTGCAGAAATCATAGCCCTGCTTGACAGTGCTGTCAATGTGAGTGGCAAAACGCAGATGGGAGCACCCTATATCCTCGCTCGAGGTAAGGCTCTCGATGCCGATGGTAAATACCGTGATGCTATGCGCGACTACAATCTCTACGATACGATCATGACCGTGTTCTACGGTACAGCGCCTGCTGAATTTTACTATACCCGCTATCAGTGTGAGAGCAAGATACGTATGTACCAGCAAGCTCTCAACGATATTGCTCACGCTTGTGTTCTTGCCCCCAAGGAACCTACTTATTGGGTGGAATTGGCCTCGATGAATCTGCGCGTGAATAAACTTGATGAAGCTGTATTTGCTGCCACTCGTTGCGTCGAACTGGCACCACAATATCCCGATGGATACATCTTCCTCGGGCTGGCACAGATACAGAAGAAACTCAAAGCAGAAGGGTTGGCAAACCTCGAAAAAGCCAAATCGCTTGGTGACAGCCGAGCACAAGGGCTAATAGATAAATACAAGTAAGTTTTCCCTTGCTTTTTTCCTTGGTTTGGTTTATTATCTCTCAGACTCTTTAGTTGCATTCTCTTCACCCCGTCTTTCCATAAATAATTGTGGAAATGTTTGGTTAAACGGCAAAAAAGCAGTACTTTTGCATTCGCTTATATTAATTTGGCAATATTGGTTCCGTAGCTCAGCTGGATAGAGCAACAGCCTTCTAAGCTGTGGGTCTTGGGTTCGAATCCCAACGGAATCACGGGAAGGGACACCGAAAAAGGTGTCCCTTGTTTGATTTGAAAATCGACTGAGCCGCAATATTATTGAGTTATTAAGGCTCAGTAGGAAAAAGGTGGGGGTTATGCATATAGCTTTGATATCCTGAAGAGAAAGAATTTCTTGTCTGCAACCCCTCTGAGGTTTGCTCTAAAGAGTTTGATTTTAGCATTAAATGATTCAGCTGCAGCATTGGAGGCTCTGTTGTTGTAGAAGTTCAGGATATCCTCATAGTGTTCATAGAAAGTTGCAGCAATCACATTGAAGGAGTGAAATCCGGCCTCTTCGACCTTATTATACCATTTAGCCATGCTTAGTCTGGCAGCATCCTTGATCGTGTTCTTTGCAAATATCATCCTCAAGGAATGAGACAGGCTGTATGCCGTCTTCAGTTTAGGGTATAGTTCGAACAAGACCTCTGCCCTCTGTCTCTGGGATTCCGTCCATTTCTCAGCAGACTTAAACAGCAGATATCTGCTTCTTGCCAGTAGCTCTTTTTTGGTATCTCCGTTTGGAAGGACTTTAGGAATATACTTTGTGCCAGACAGCTTTGCCTCTTCCATCTCATCATTAGCCTCTTGTATGGCATCCCAACGATAGTCTATTCTCATCTGCTGTACTGCCTCACATGCAAGTTTCTGTATATGGAACCTGTCAATAACCCTCTTGGCTTTGGGGAAGCTGTGACGTACGATCTTACGCATACTGTCTGACAAATCCAAGGTCACTTCCTCCACCTTGTCACGCTCCTGTTCATCTATCTTATCCAAAACCTTCCAGACATCTTCGGCCTTTGTACCCTCAATAACGGCTACCAGACATCCTGACTTACCATGCTTGTCACGATTGGTTACTATAGTATAGAGCTCGCCATTAGAGAGGGACGTCTCGTCTATAGCCAGAGAGACGCCAATGTCCTCGGGGAACAAGAGCCAGTTTCCTGCATGGTCGAGTTGCCCCCAGTCTTTATAACCACTAAGAACTTCCTTGTATTGCTTTTCAAACTGATGTCCGTCTATATGGTAGAACTCCTCAAGCGTACGGCAGGTCACCGGGGATGTCTCCATACGTTTCTTTTAAAAAAGCTCCGAACTCTTTGGAATAACGGGTACCGGAGGCTGTAATATCTATATTCAATGGCAGGGAGAAACTTTTGCCTGTGCGGGTATCTAACCAACGACGGCGGCGAAGCACGAGGATTACCTTGTGATCACGGATAGGAAAGTCCGTGACTTCTGTGGAATCCATAAAACCCTTGGATTCAAAATGAACATCATCCGAAAGTTCCTTTTCCATCCGCTCATCTAAGTGGATGCGGAACAAGGTCGGACTTTGTTCTATCTTTACAATGAGGAAATAACGGAGCAACTCACTAGGGAGCACTAATTCGGCTAACTGATATAGATAATGTTCTTCCATAAGGGGCAAAGGAAAGAAATTTTTATGAATTAACAAAATAATCCCCACCTTTTTCCTACTGAGCCGACATCACCCTTCTGCCTTCCTGTCATCCGCCGTCATTCTGGTTTTCAGTCCGTTGCAGGTGGAAATGACGGCATGACAGGAAAAACGGGAAAAACTTGTCAGGAAAAACGGGAAAAACTTGATAACAGGTATTTGTGTGTTGACTTTCATCAGATGGCTGTCTGATTTTCCGCTTCTTTTTGTACCTTTGCAAATGCAATATGAAATATCACATTAAGACAGTTGTTGTTTGGATGCGGCGCATAAGACACTCCCGTGGCTTTGGAGTCCAATCGCCGTGGGCGTATCGTTTTATCCGCTACGTTGTCAATGAGCATTATCCATATTATGCTTTTGCGGAGTTAGAGCAGGAAATGGGATATGCCGGCAAATTGGCCAATAAGATGGGACGCCTTTATTTTCGGTTAGCTAATTATCTCCAGCCGAGAGTTGTTTTCTCCTTTTATGGTAATAGGATATTTTGTGGGGAAAGAGAGATTTTGATTGTTGATAAGAAAATCAAGGAGGATGGAACTCGAGATCTTTCGGGGATCTATGAGAAATATTTAAAGAGAGGTTGTCGAAATACAGAAATCATTTCTTTGGCTTCCACTTCCGATGCCGATGTCTCAGACGCAAAAGATATTCTCGGTGCATATACCGGTTTGCCGTTAGTGCGGATGGCTTATTCAAACCATAGCGATGCACTTTTTGAAGAGGTGGCGAGTGCTGCGAATGAAGACACGGTTTTGATCATAGAAGGGATTATGAAGAGCAGAATGGCGCGGAATTTTTGGAAGAAGGTGAAGCGGGATATGCGCACTGGGATAACTTTCGATCTCTATTATTGTGGTATTGTCTTCTTTGACCATACACGGTTTAAGCAGCATTATCTTGTAAATTTTTAATATAGCTGTCATTTTTAAGTTTTATTGATGTTACAATATTTAAAATAATCATCAAAAAACTTGCAGATAGGATTTATTTTATTACCTTTGCGCCCACTAAAATGAGTAAACTTTAAGACTATGTATTGGACACTGGAATTGGCTTCAAAGCTGGAAGATGCACCATGGCCTGCAACTAAAGACGAGTTGATAGACTATGCTACTCGTTCGGGTGCACCTCTGGAAGTTCTGGAGAATTTGCAGGAGATAGAAGATGAAGGTGATGTCTATGAGAGTATCGAAGACATTTGGCCTGACTATCCAACCAAAGAGGATTTCCTCTTCAACGAAGACGAATATTGATATTCATTCGAATACGCACAAGGTCGTTTCTCTTAAGGAAGCGGCCTTGTCGTTTATGCAATAATTTCTTAAAGCGGCCGTTATATCAACGTGTTTAAACGCTTTATCACCATATTGTTCTTGTCCGGCATCATCTCTATTGAGGTGGAAGCCCAATATGATCCGTCGTTCAGTCACTATTTTGACATGGAGACGGCCTACAATCCTGCTGCAGCCGGCAAGGAGCCCAAACTCAATTTTACCGCTGCATACGCACTTGATTTGGCTGGTTTTGAACATAATCCCAGGAGTATGTATTTTGCAGTAGACCGACCCTTTTACTTCCTAAAATCATACCACGGTGTGGGGCTTCAATTTTTGAACGATCAGATAGGTCTTTTCAAGCATACCCGTGTCAGTTTGCAGTATGCTTATAAGCATGGCCTCTTTGGTGGCACCTTGAGTGCCGCTGTTCAGGTCGGACTGTTAAGCGAAAATTTTGACGGCAGTAAATTGGATGTGGGAGACAGCAACGATCCGGCTTTGAGCGGGGCAACACTAAAGGGCAACGGGCTCGATCTGGCTTTCGGACTCCATTATATACATGGAGCATGGTATGTGGGAGTGGCCGGACAGCATCTCAATGCTCCTTTGATAGAACTCGGTACTACCAACGAATTGCAAATAGACCGAACCTATTATTTGACAGGCGGATACAATATAAAATTAAGAAATCCGTTTCTAACAATAAAGCCATCGGTACTCGTGCGCACTGACGGCACATCGTGGCGAGAGGATATAACCACCCGGTTGGTCTACACCAATGATAAGAAAATAATGTATATCGGTGCCGGTTACAGCCCTTCCACCTCGGTCACATTTTTGGTCGGGGGCACTTTCCACGGATTTGTTGTGGGATATAGTTATGAAATGTACACCTCATCCATCAACCCCGGTAATGGCAGCCACGAACTTTTCGTTGGTTATCAGCATGATATCAACCTTGTGAAGAAAGGACGGAACAAGCATAAGAGTGTCAGAATCCTTTAGGGATGTGTGCTGTCTTTCAGATGGAATGAATAACTTGGTGTGTAGATGGAAATGTAAAGAATGTGCATTGATGAGCACAGTATATTAAAATAGATAAATGAAAAGGAATTAAAACCAAATATGAAAAAAGGTATCATGATATTGGGCCTTGGCCTTATCGTTTTGACCCTTTCCGGATGTTTCAGTGCTAAGTCAGCTTCTGTCTCCGGACGGGGCGGAGAGGTTGTGGGGGTCAGTGGCAGGAGTTTCAACGAACCGGCCCCTTATGGTATGGTAAGAATCAACAGAGGCTATCTCAAGATGGGACTTGCCAACCAAGACTCGCTTTGGGGCAAGGATACACCGGTAAAAGATATATCCGTAGACGGTTTTTGGATGGATGAAACAGAGGTGACAAATTCCAAATACAAGCAGTTTCTCAACTATGTGAAAGATTCCATCATCCGCACCCGATTGGCCGATCCGGCCTATGGAGGTGATGAGACCTATATGATTACGGAAGACAAGAATGGTGATCCTGTGACTCCCCATCTCAACTGGAAAAAGGCTTTGCCACGCAAGCCTAATGAAGACGAGTTGCGTGCATTTGAGAGCTTGTACACCACCAATCCTGTGACCGGAGAGAAACTTATCGACTGGCGGCAGATGAACTACCGCTATGAGATATATGATTACGCGAAAGCTGCCTTGAGACGCAATCGGATTCGCCCCGAGGAGCGTAATCTGAATACCGACCTCACGGTTGATCCCAATGAGGTGGTGATGATTTCCAAAGATACGGCCTATATCGATGATGAAGGGCGTATCGTAACCGAAACCATCAACCGCCCGCTTTCCGGCCCGTGGGATTTCCTCAACACCTACATCGTTAACGTTTATCCCGATACCACATGTTGGGTGAATGATTTCCAGAACTCGGACAATGAGGTCTATCTGCGTAGCTATTTCAGTAATCCTGCTTATAACGATTATCCTGTGGTCGGGGTTACATGGGAGCAGGCCAACGCTTTCTGTGCTTGGCGCACCGACTATTTGTTGAAAGGATTGGGGCCTGAAGCCCGTTTTGTGCAGCGCTACCGTTTGCCGACGGAGGCTGAATGGGAGTATGCTGCCCGAGGAAAGGACGGTACTGAGTTCCCATGGGAGAATCAAGATGTGAAAAATGGTGACGGCTGTTTCTATGCCAACTTCAAGCCTGATCGCGGAAACTATACTAAAGACGGAAATCTGATAACGAGTAAGGTAGGTATCTTCTCTGCCAATAGCAACGGGCTGTATGATATGGCCGGTAACGTAGCGGAGTGGACAAGTACCATTTTTACTGAAGCCGGTGTAGATGCGATGAACGACCTCAATCCGCAGTTGCAATACAACGCTGCCAAAGAGGATCCCTACCGTCTGAAGAAAAAGAGTGTGCGTGGCGGTTCGTGGAAAGATCCTGAGTCGTATATCCGTTCGGCCTGGCGCTCATGGGAATATCAGAACCAACCCCGATCGTATGTGGGATTCCGCTGCGTGCGCAGTCTGGCAACCACTTCGAGCACTAAGCAAAAAGCAACAAAGATAAAGAAAAGAAGATAAATATCATGGGAGAGTACAGTAAATTCAATATAGTCTATCGTCTGCAAAAGTGGATGGATAGCGTTCCCGGTCAGACATTCCTCAACTACGCCTATAGCTGGGGAGCCTCTATCGTTATCTTCGGTACGCTGTGTAAACTGACCCACATTCCCGGTGCCAACTTTTGGCTGTTCCTCGGAATGGGCACCGAAGTGCTTGTGTTTTTTCTCTCGGCCTTTGACCGGCCTTTCGATAAGACCGCCGATGGCCGTGATATTCCCACCCATGTCACTGAAGAGTATTTGGAGACCGGCAAGGTGACGTATGGACATGGAGACAATGTTTCGGAATCCAATGCTGTTTTGACATCCGCTCCCGGCCGACCTGTTGCCTTTAGTGGAGCAGAAGGAGCAAACTCTGTGGAAAGTGTTGCCGTAGCTGCATCTCACCAAGGGGCGTGGCTTGCCTCCCAACAGGAGATTTCCCCCGATATGGCCACAGCCCAAAACAGTTATGTGGAAGAACTGAAAAAGCTTGTAGAAACACTTGAGAAAGTGAATGAGCAGAGCAGCCGCCTCACTCGTGACAGCGAGGAAATGGAAAATCTCAACCGTACCCTTACAGGCATCAGCAAGGTTTATGAGATGCAACTCAAGGGAGCCAGTCAGCAAATCGGAACCATTGATCAGATAAACGAACAGAGTCGGAAGATGGCCCGGCAAATAGAGCAACTTAATAAAATATACACCCGTATGATAGAGGCTATGACCGTCAACATGAAAGTGGCCGCCCCGGGTGTCGCCTCTAACGCAGAAGAATAATGGCAATCAAGAAAAGACCCGTTTCTCCGCGCCAGAAGATGATCAATCTGATGTATGTCGTCTTGATGGCTATGCTGGCGTTGAACATCTCTACAGAGGTGCTCAACGGCTTCTCCATTGTGGAAGAAAGTCTGAATCGGACCACTGCCAACTCATCCGCGGAGAACAAGATGCTATATGGAAACTTTGCCGACCAGATGAAAACCAATCCGCAGAAGGTGAAAATGTGGTTTGAAAAGGCTACGCTGGTGAAGAATATGAGTGACTCGCTCTATAATTTCGCACAAGAATTGAAAGAGGCGATAGTCAAGGAGGCGGACGGAAACGACGGTGATGTGCGCAACATAGATAACAAGGACGATTTGGAAGCGGCGGCAATCGTGATGTTGGCTCCCGGAAGTGGTAAGGGCAAGCGGCTTTTCAACGCCATCAACTCCTATCGTGAACGCATCCTGAAAATGGTAACTGACCCTCGTCATCAGCAAACCATCAAGAGTAACCTGTCGACAACGGTGCCCCGGAACAGCAACACATTGGGCAAGAATTGGCAGGAATACATGTTTGAAAATATGCCCGTGGCTGCGGCTGTCACCCTCCTTTCCAAGTTGCAGAGTGATGTGCGGCAGGCCGAAGGGGAGGTGCTGCACACGCTGGTGTCGAATATTGACCTCAAAGATATTCGCGTCAACAAGCTGGATGCTTTTGTCATTCCTGAAAAAACGACACTCTATCCCGGTGAACAGTTTGCCGCTAACATAGTGATGGCCGCTGTGGACACCACACAGCAACCCGAAATCTATATCAATGGCAGCAGGGTGAACACCCGTGGCGGGCGTTACGCCTTTACAGCCGGTGGTGTGGGCGAACATTCGTTCAGTGGATATATGCTCATGCGCAATGGCAACGGAGATATCCTGCGTCGCAACTTCCTACAGAAATACGAAGTGATCACGCCCCCGAGTGGTGCTACCATAGCTGCCGACTTGATGAATGTGCTCTATGCCGGTTATCAGAATCCTATGAGTATCAGTGTGCCGGGTATTCCTCAGAATGCCGTGCGGGTTTCAATGAGTGGTGGTTCGCTCACCTCTACCGGCAACGGTCATTACGTGGCAGTTCCCGCCGCCGTGGGTCACGATGTCACTTTCACCGTCTCGGCCACCGACAAGGGAAAGTCCCGCACGATGGGCAGCTATACCTTTAAGGTGCGCAAACTGCCCGATCCGACAGCTTATATCGCTCTTGGCACCGACCGTTTCAAAGGCGGTTCCTTGGCCAAGGCCTCCCTGATGGGTGTCGGAGGCATTCATGCCGCCATCGACGATGGATTGCTTGACATCGAGTTCCGGGTGGTGGGCTTTGAAGCTGTGTTCTTCGACAACATGGGCAATGCTGTGCCTATGGCCGGCAACGGTTCACAATTCTCACAAAGCCAGCGTGAGGCTTTCAGAAAACTGTCGCACAACCGCCGTTTCTACATTTCCAAGGTGACGGCCATAGGACCTGACGGCATCACCAGAAAATTGCCGCAAGCCATGGAGGTGGTGGTCAAATGATAGTGGCTGAAAATCCCTTTCGGTCATAGAACTCCCACGAGACATTGATAAGCAAATTAAATCAGAACAGATAATGAAACGAATCCTATTCATATTGATGGCTGCCTGCATGGTTCAGGCTGTTTCTGCCCAGGCTCCGAAGCGCCGTGCCGAGCAGCAGGCAGCGCAGCGTTCTAATGCAAACACCCTCACTCCCCGTGCTCAGATAGAGTTTCCCACGATGGCTCCTATGCCCGAAGATGTGGTGTGGCGTCGCGACATCTACCGAGTGCTCAACCTCACCGAGGATGCCAACGCCGGCCTTTACTATCCTGTAGAGCCGTTGGGCAATCAGATGAACCTTTTCACCTACCTCTTCAAGTTGATGATGGTGGGCCCCTCACGCGGCGGCATCAATGCCTATGAGTATCGGCTCGACGGCAATGAAATCTTTAACGACTCTGCTCGCATCAAGCCTTTGCAGTTTCTTGATAACTATCACATCTTCTATGAGCGCGAGAATGGGCGTGTGCATCTTGACAACAGCGATATTCCATCTCGCGAGGTGAAGTCCTATTACATCAAGGAAAGTTCTTACTACGATCAGGCTACGGCCACTTTCCACACCAAAGTGATTGCTCTTTGCCCCATAATGGAGCGTGAAGACGATTTCGGAGACGGTGCCACGAAGTATCCACTGTTCTGGGTCAAGTATGACGACCTCGCCCCTTATCTCGCCAAACAGCAAATTATGACGAGCAATCTCAACAATGCGGCCATGATGAGCATTGACGACTATTTCACTCGCAATCTGTATAAGGGTAAGATTTACAAGACAACGAATATGCTCGGCCGCACATTGGCGCAATATTGTTCCAGCGACAGTGCCATGAACAAGGAGCAGAAGCGCATTGAACGCGAACTCGCCGAGTTTGAAAAGAACATTTGGGGCAATCAAGCTCGCAAGGATTCTCTCGATTCTATCGCCAAAGCCGGTGTCACGGAAAAAGGCGCCAAGGCCGTGAAGCGCAACCGCCGGAGCGGCGGCACGGTTACGGTGAAGAACCGGCGTGCCCGGAGCAGTTCCTCTTCGGGCAGTTCTTCGGCCCGTGTCACCGTGCGTCGTGAGCGTCATTAGCCAATTTTACGCAGACTGACTGAGGGTTGCGTGCCGGCCCACGGAATGTCTGTTTCCAATAGTAAAGGTTTAATTTAAGGAGAACAGATTATGAAAAAGTTATTTTCTTTAGTCTTGGTTGTCTCAGCGATGCTGTTTGCGACTGAGGCCGGCGCACAGATTAAGTTTGGTGTGAAAGGCGGTTTGAACGTGACCGATATGAGTTTCAACAGCAAGGTTTTGGGTGCATCCAACCGTACCGGATTTTATATCGGCCCCACGATGAAGTTCACGCTCCCCGTCATCGGGCTGGGTGTCGATGCTTCTGCTCTCTATGACTATCGTTCTGCCAAGGTGTCAGCCTTTGCCGATGACAAGACTGTGGTGTCTGATGAAACCGTCAAGCAGGAGCAAATTGCCGTTCCCGTCAATCTCCGTTATGGCTTCGGCTTGGGACAAACGGCCGAACTCTATTTCTTTGCCGGTCCCCAGTTTGGTTTCAATGTGGGAAACGACACGGAGAAGCCTATCAACTGGAAATGGAAGGAGTCCAATTTCAGTGTCAATCTTGGTGCAGGTCTGATGCTTCTTAACCATTTGCAGCTTAATGCCAACTACAACATCGCCTGCGGAAAAACTGCTGAAGCCACCTTCGACAAGGTGAAGACCGGCATTAAAGGCAAGTCCAACTCCTGGCAGATAGGTTTAGCCTATTACTTCTGATTTTCCTCTGCCAGCCATGAGGCAGGCGCAAAGTGAGACATATCGGGCAGATGCTCCTTCATGGTGTATCTGCCTTTTTCGTTTTAGGTTTTGCTTTGAAAACCGGATATGAAAGTACCGGGCTAAATATCCATGATGGAAATTGCGCTTCTATCTTGAATGCCTACCGACAAAATACATTAAAAGCAGACAGTCGCTTGCCGATGTCTGCTTTTTTTTGATTATCTTTGTACCTCATGAACTTTGTCGATGTCATATTGCCGCTGCCTTTAGAAGGCACTTTCACTTACTCTCTGCCCCCCGACATGGAGCGGCAGGTGGCTGTGGGTGTGCGGGTGCTCGTGCCCTTGGGCAAGAGCAAGCGTTATATCGGCATAGTCGATGCAGTGCACGACCGCCGACCGGAGTTTGCCAGCAAACCGGTTATAGAGATACTCGATAAAGCCCCGGTGCTTTTTCCCCAGCAACTTCGGCTTTGGCACTGGATAGCCGACTATTACATGTCGCCCCTCGGTGAAGTCTACAATGCCGCCATGCCGGCCGGTTTGAAGTCGCAAGACAAGTACAAGCCCAAGATGGAGCTCTATGTCGGCTTGTCACAGAACTATCGCAGCGAGCAGGCCCTGCATGTCGCCTTGGGGCTGTTGGCCCGTTCGGCCCGGCAGCAGAAAGTGCTCACAGGCTATCTGGCCCTTTCCCATTGGGACAGTCTGGAAGGCAACGTGCCCCGCGAGGGCATTGTCAACATCACGCGCGACGAGCTTCTCAATGCCTCCCACTGTACGCTGGCCAACATCAAGGCACTCATAGACCGTGGCATCCTCTTCACCTACGAGTTGGAAGTGGGGCGGCTGAACAATGGAGGAGAACCGCATCTCGACCATGTTCATCCGCTCAATGAGGCACAGCAGGAAGCTTACAATCTCATTTTGCAGAAGATGATGGCCAAGCCGGTGGTGCTCTTGCATGGAGTCACTTCGGGCGGAAAGACCGAGATCTACATCCACCTCATCCAAAAAGCCCTTGCCGATGGCCGGCAGGTGCTCTATCTTCTGCCCGAGATAGCCCTCACAGTGCAAATCATGAATCGCCTGCGACGCGTGTTCGGCAACCGGCTGGGCATCTACCACTCCAAATACAGTGATGCCGAGCGGGTGGAGATATGGCAGAAACAGCTTTCGGCCAATCCCTACGATGTGGTGCTTGGTGCCCGCAGTGCTGTGTTTCTGCCGTTCAAGCGGCTCGGACTTGTCATCATCGACGAGGAGCACGAGACCTCTTTCAAGCAGCAGGAACCCGCCCCGCGCTATCATGCCCGTTCGGCAGCCATCATGCTGGCGCAGATGTATGGGGCCAAGACGCTCCTCGGTACGGCCACTCCCTCTATGGAAAGCTACTACAATGCCCGTAGGGGGAAATACGGACTGGTGGAACTCACCACCCGTTTCAAGGGGATAGAGTTGCCCGAAATAGAAGTGGTAGACACCAAAGACCTGAAGAGGCGCAAGATGATGACCGGGCCGTTTTCCCCCCGTTTGCTAACGGCTGTGCGCTCGGCCCTTGAAAGCGGTCGGCAGGCCATCCTTTTCCAAAACCGCCGTGGCTTCGCGCCGATGATAGAGTGCCGTGTGTGTGGTTGGGTGCCGAAGTGTAAGAACTGTGACGTGTCGCTCACGCTGCACAAAAATCTCAACCTGCTCACCTGCCACTATTGCGGTTATTCCTACCCGGTGCCCACGGAGTGTCCCAACTGCGGTTCGACCGAGCTCCATGGCCGGGGATACGGCACCGAAAAGATAGAAGACCGGATACGCGACCTCTTTCCCGAAGCGCGTGTGGCCCGCATGGATCTCGACACCACCCGCACACGGAACGCCTACGAGCGCATCATCGACGACTTCTCGGCCGGCCGCACCAATCTGCTCATCGGCACGCAGATGATTTCCAAGGGGCTGGATTTTGACAAGGTGAGTGTCGTGGGCATTCTCAATGCCGACTCCATGTTGAACTATCCTGACTTCCGTGCATACGAGCACGCCTTTATGATGATGGCGCAGGTGAGTGGCAGGGCAGGACGCAAAGAGCAGCGCGGACTGGTGATTTTGCAGACGGGAAGCCCGCAGTTGCCGGTCATCCGGCAGGTGGTGCATAACGACTATGAGGGTTTCTTCGCTGACCTGTTGGAGGAGCGCAGGATGTTCCGCTACCCCCCCCTCTACCATCTCGTCAATGTCTTTCTGAAGCATCGTCACGACGGTGTGGTGGAGACGGCCGCTACAGAACTCGGAAGTCGGCTGCGCCAGTGGTTCGGCACTCGGGTGTTGGGACCGGACAAGCCCGTCATTGCCCGTGTCAAGACGATGCACATCCGCAAGATAGTCATCAAATTAGAGGCCGGAATTGACCTGAAAAAAGTCCGTGACTACCTCAAACTCGCCCAAAGTCAGATGTTGAAAGACTCGCGATATGGCGCTTTGCAAATCTATTATGATGTAGACCCTTTTTAGACGGGATAGATACACCGAGGCGTCAGACGAAGGCGAGAGGTGTGTCATGGCATCCGATATTGGAAGCAATAACAATCGCATCACTCTTTAGGCAGGTGATTTTGTTTACAAAAACCCTTCTGTGAAAATGCTCCGGATAGGTTGAAAAAATGGTGTTGAAACACTGTGTTGGGGCTTCTGAAGGGGCATTCAAGTCACCTTGATTTTCCATTTGGGCCGTTTCGCACGACAGAAGGGCCGCAGTTGGAAGCCAAAAGGGCCACAGTCGCATCGCAACTGTGTCTTAACCGGTTTTAGCTTGTCATATTTCCTCCACCTTTAAAATCAAA